>Ga0157375_10000066_pt1 | contig 111876 bp, 107 predicted proteins | sample M35metaG_FD_115311 | JGI IMG/M metagenome (GOLD analysis project Ga0157375, IMG submission 115311) | Miscanthus rhizosphere microbial communities from Kellogg Biological Station, Michigan, USA - M3-5 metaG | ecosystem: Host-associated > Plants > Roots > Rhizosphere > Soil | place: USA... | reverse complement strand
GCGACGGTCAGCTCCATGTCTCTTCCTTCAGAACAAAGTCTTTATTCTTAGTGGTAGTGGCAGTAGATGCGTGCGGAAAAACTCGGCATCACGCTGCAAAGGTTTCGAAAGTATAGCAGTTCCTTCCATCGCGAAACTGCGGGTTTCGATGCGGAAAAACGAAGGAGAAAATCGCCGTTTTCCGCAGTCGGATGGCGATGGTGCCGCGCGGTCGAAAATGTCCGCAGGATTTCGACGGAGGTTTCCGCAGGGCTTGTGGAAACTCACCGGAACTGCTTCATCAGCCCTTCGACCACGCGCGCAAACTGCGGGTCGTTCTGCATCTTCTCGTCGATCTTCTCGACCGAGTACATCACCGTGGAGTGATGCTTGTTGTTGAAGATGCGGCCGATCTCCGGGTAGGAAAGATCCGTCAGATGCTTGCACATGTACATCGCCACCTGGCGCGGGAAGGCGATGGTCTGGGCGTTCGATTTGGATTTGAGATTGGTCACCGTCGTGCCGTAATGCGCGGCGACGACACGAACGATCTCCGGCGGCGTGATCGGCTTGTTGTCTTTCGACAGCAGTTCTTTCAGCGCTTCCTTCGTCAGCTCGAGTGAGAGCTCCTGCCGGCCCGCCATCGAGCCGTAGACCACCACGCGGTTGAGCAGACCTTCAAGCTCACGAATGTTGGTCCGCACGCGCTCGGCGATGAAGAGCGCCGCGTCGTTCGGCAGATCGATTTTCTTCTCCTCGGCCTTGCGTCGGAGAATGGCCACCTTGGTCTCGAGATCGGGCGGCTGGATGTCGGCGATCAGTCCCCACTCGAAGCGCGAACGGAGGCGGTCTTCGAGCGTCGGGATCTCTTTCGGCGGCGCATCGGAGGTGAAGACGATCTGCTTCTGCGCTTCGTACAGCGCGTTGAACGTGTGGAAGAACTCCTCCTGCGTCCGCTCCTTGCCGGCCATGAACTGGATGTCGTCGAGGAGCAGCGCGTCGACCTTGCGGTAACGGTCGCGGAACAGCTGCATCCGGTCGTAACGGATCGAGGTGATCAGCTCGTTGATGAAGGCGTCGGCCGACATGTAGACCACTTTTGCCCCGGCCTTGTTGTCGCGAAGCTGCTGGCCGATGGCCTGGATCAGATGGGTCTTGCCGAGGCCGGCGCCGCCGTAGATGAAGAGGGGATTGAAGGAGCCGGCGGGGTTTTCGGCGATCGACTTCGATGCCGCGAAGGCCAGCTCGTTGGACTTGCCGACCACGAACGTCTCGAACCGGTAGCCGGGATTGAAGATCGAGGTGGGGAGATCGACCGACGGCGGCGGTCCGGAAGGAGGCAGCGTAGCGTCGCCGCCGGTCTCGGTATCGGCGACCAGGTGCAGGTTGAGGTGATCGGTCGACAGCTCATCGAGGATGGACCGGATCTGCTGGGCGTAGTTCTGGCGGATCTCGCTGACGAAACGCTGGGAAGGGACGCTTACATCGATCGTGTCGCCCTTCTGGGCGAGAAAACGGGTGGGGGCAAACCACGTTTCATATTGCGTGGGATCAATGGTTTGCTCGAGCCGATCGAGGACTTGCTTCCATAGATTCATCGAGAGACTCGTCAGCCGGGGGAGTTCCCTATCTTTCTGAAAATCCACAGCTTTTCCACAACTGCGGAAAATCCGGACATGGAAAAGGGGAGGCGAATATAGCATAGGTGCTTGGCGGGGTTGCGGCGTCTCGCGGTCGCGGAGTCGGGGGGTAGATGGTTGCTGGGTTACTGGGTTACGAAGTTACTACCGTCGCGCCAACCAACCGCCGCGATCCTCCACGCAACCCCGAGACCCCGCAACCGCAAGCACCCCGGAATAGCCCACTACCCCCTCACGTTCCGCCCGGTCGCTGGCTGGTTTGACGACCCTCCGACCCGTCGCTATACTCCCCGCCTTCTTTTTCAAAAGGTTAAGGAAAACATGAAGCGTACATTTCAGCCGAACAACCGCCGCCGCAAGCGCACGCACGGTTTTCTGGTCCGGATGCGGACCAAAGACGGGCAGGCGGTGCTGTCGCGCCGCCGCCGCAAGGGCCGCAAGCGCCTGGCGGTCTAATCCCTTGTCAGCCGATGCCGGCGGACTTTCCGCCAGCTCTGAGGCTCTGCCGAAAGAGAAACGATTGGCAAAACGTCGCGAGTTCCTTCGCGTCTACGAGGCCGGCCGTAAACTCTTTTCCCGCTACAGCGTTCTCTTCTTCGCCGCCAACGGCCTGCCGTATTCGCGGATCGGCATCACCGCGACCAAAAAAAGCGGCAAGGCCAACGTGCGCAACCGCCTCAAACGATGGACGCGCGAGACCTATCGCCGCCAGCGCGCACCCCTCGGCATCGACGATCGCGCCCTCGACGTCGTGGTCAACATCAAGCCGAACGCCGCCCAGGCCGCCTGGCCCGACTTCAGTCTCGACCTGCAACGTGCGTTGAGGCGCGTCGTATCAGAGAGCGCCAGTTCCCGATCATGAGCCATGCGCGCCCTCGCCATCGCACCGCTCCGTTTCTACAAGCGATTTCTCTCGCCGCTGCTGCCGCCGATGTGCCGCTTCGAGCCCACCTGCTCCATTTACATGATGCAGGCGATCGAAAAGCACGGCACACTGCGCGGCGTCTGGCTCGGCGTGCGCAGGCTGGCACGCTGCCACCCGTTCAATCCTGGAGGCTGGGACCCGGTCCCTTGAGATGGAAAAACGAATCTTTGTCGCAGTACTGATCTCGATCGGATTCCTCTGGCTCTGGGCCGCCGTCGCCCCGAAGCTGTTCCCCGATCTGATGAAGAAGCCGGTGCCGGAAAAGGCGGCGGTGACCTCGACCACATCGACATCCACGGCTCCCGCTCCGGCTGCCCCTCCCACGTCGGCCACCACGACCACGGCACCCGCCGAAACGCCAGCCGCCGTCGTTCCGACAGTCGCTCCGATTGCCGAAACCGCCCAGAAGATCACCAAGGTCATCACCGACGATTTCGCGGTGAAGTTCTCGAACCGCGGCGCGGAGATGGTCTCCTTTCAGTTGCTGCACTACAAAGCAAAGGCGAGCTCGAAGACGGACGAAACCCGCGTGGAGCTGGTCAAGGACCGCGAGCCGAATCGCACCGACTATCCCTTCGCCATCGAGACCGCGGACGCGAAGCTCATGCGCCTGGCGAACAGCGCTCTCTATGCCGTCCGCGAGTTCGACGAGAAAGGGATGCACGTCATCGAGTACCGCTGGTCCGATGGCGCGCACACGGTCACCAAGACCTTCCGCTTCAATGGCGAATACCTTTTCAACTTCGCCGTCGCCGTGACGCCGCCGGTCGCGTACCGCGTCGCCATCGGTCCCGGAATCCGGACGCTGGCCCCGGACGAGAAGGACAACCAGTTCATCATCACCGGCAACGGTGTCGTCCAGCGCGACGACAGCCTCAAGGTCATCCGCCGCGAGAAAGCCGACCCGCTCAGCGTCTTCTCCTCGGTGCAGTACGTCGGCGTGGAGGACAACTACTTCCTGGCCGTGCTGCGGCCCGAGAAATCGTCCGGCGCCGTGCTGCGGGCCATCGACGTCCCCGCAGGCGGCAAGAGCGAGAAGCGCCGCGAGCTGTACGCCGGCGTCAACGCAGCGCCGGACGGCATCGTCTCCGGCGCGGCTTTCTTCGGACCGAAGGAGGCGAAAGTCGTCGACAAATACGGTTTCGAGAAAACGCTGCAGCTCGGCTACTTCGGCATCATCGCCCGCTTCTTCCTCACCGCGCTGCTCTGGCTGAACAAGTTCACGAAGAACTACGGCATCGCCATCATCGTCCTGACCATCATCATCAAACTCGTGCTCTATCCGCTGCAGCACAAGTGGATCGTCTCGATGAAGAAGATGCAGAAGCTGCAGCCGAAGATGGAGGCGATCAAGGCCCGTTACAAGAAGGCCAAAACCGATCCCGAGCAGAAGCAGAAGATGAATACGGAGATGATGAAGCTCTACCAGCAGGAAGGGATCAACCCTGCCGGCGGCTGCCTCCCGTTCGTACTGCAGGTGCCGATCCTCTGGGGCTTCTACGGCCTGCTGACGCACGCCATCGAACTGCGCGGCGCGCCGTTCATGCTCTGGATCCAGGATCTTTCGATGAAGGATCCGTACTACATCACCCCGGCCCTGATGACGATCACGATGTTCATCCAACAGGCCATCACGCCGTCGACGGCCGACCCGGCACAAAAGCGGATGTTCCTGATCATGCCGCTGGTGATGGGGTGGATTTTCAAGGAGTTCCCGACCGGCGTCGTGCTCTACTGGCTGATGCAGAACCTGTTGACCATCGTGCAACAGGTCATCATGAACAAATTCTGGAAGGATCATCCGTCGGACCCGCAACCGGCGTGATCGTGCGGAACGAACCATGGCTCAACGATTCGAAGGCAAGAATCTCGACGAAGCATTGACGATGGCGTCGGAAGCGTTCGGCGTCGAGCGCGTGCAACTGACCTATCACGTCGTCCTCGAAAAACGAGGCTTTCTCGGCGGCTTCAAACGCATCGTCGTGGAAGCCGAGGTGAATGAGGCGCCGGTGACGCAACCGGCGCAGGCGGTTTCCGCGTCGATTCCGGGAAGACCGGCGCGCAGTGCTGGTAACGGCGGTGGTCGCGGACGCGGCGATCGAGGCCGGGGACGCGGACGCGGCGGAGACAGCCGCGATCGTGGCGGACGTTCGGCCGGCGGCAATCGCTCGCGCGGTCCGCGCCGCGATCATGACGACGACTTCCAGACCGGTGATTTCGAGCGCTTTGCCGGCGAGATCCCCGAGCAGGGGCCGGAGTCGGATCAGGCCGGCGTCGTCCGCGCCTGGTACGCGAAAGTGATCGAGCTGGCGGGTTTGAATCTCGAGATCCGCACCGAGGAGAACGAGACACAGATCATCGTGCGGCTGTTCGGCGGCGACGCCCGCCTCCTGACCGAGCAGCACGGCGAGCTTCTCGACGCCATCCAGGTCCTTGGCAACAAAGCCATGGTCGGCCGCAAGGTCGAAAAAGAGATCGAGCTGAATTGCGAAGCGTTCAAGGAACGCCGCGCCGAGCAGCTGGCGGAGAAGGCCCGTGAGCTGGCCGACCGCGTTCGCGACACCGGCCGCGAGCAGCTCCTCCCGGCGATGACGCCGATCGAGCGCCGTCTCGTTCATCTCGCGCTGCAGGAAGACGCGGACGTGACGACCGAATCGCGCGGCGACGGTTTCTACAAACGGGTGGCCATCGTAATGCGCGGAGACGCGGCAGAGTAATTGCCGCGGCAACGTGGCAACGCAGCCAGAGCTCGATACCATCGTCGCTCCTGCCACGCCGCTCGGCAGGGGAGCGCTGGCCATCGTTCGCATCGACGGACCGCGCAGTCAGGCGATCCTCGAATCACTCGCCGGCGTAAGCCCCGAACCGCGCGTGGCCACGCTCGCGCATTTGCGCCATAACGGTGTCGTGCTTGATGAATGCATCGCCGTCCGCTACGCGTCGCCACACTCATTCACCGGCAACGATCTGGTCGAGCTCACGTTGCACGGAAGCCCGCCGCTCGTCGAGCGCGTGATCGCCGCGGTCGTCGAATTGGGCGCACGGCTGGCAGAGCCGGGCGAGTTCACCGAGCGCGCGGTGCTCAACGGCAAGCTCGATCTCGTGCAGGCCGAGTCGATCGCTGATCTGATCAACTCGCGCACTGCGTTGCAGGCGAAGTTGTCGCTCGGAAATCTGCGGGGTGTGTTGAGCCGCCGCGCCACGGTGGTGCGCGAGTCGCTGCTGCACGTGATCTCCCGCCTCGAGGCCGCGCTCGATTTTTCGGAAGAGGGCTACGAGTTCATCACCCGCGACGATGCCCGCCGCCAGATCGAAGGAGCGATCGCCGAGACGATGACGATCGCCGAAACCTACCGACGCGGCAAAGCGACAACCACTGGTCTTACCGCGGTGATCCTCGGCCGTCCGAACGCCGGTAAGTCGACGCTGCTGAACCGTCTGGCCGGCAGCGACCGCGCCATCGTCACGCCGATTCCGGGGACGACGCGCGACATCGTGCGCGAGACCATCGAGATCGGCGGACTGCCGGTAACGATCGCCGACACCGCCGGTCTGCGAGCGAGCGGCGACGTGGTCGAAGAGATTGGCGTCGCGCGCGCGCGCGAGGCGGCGGCGAGCGCGGATATCGTCCTCTATCTCGTCGATGCGACGGCCGGTTTGACGCCTGAGGACGAGGCCGCCGCCTTCCCTGGCGCATTGGTTATTTACACTAAGACCGACCTCGCTCCCGCCCCTCCCGGCGAGCTCGGCATCAGCGTCACCGCCGAGCACGGTATTGACGAACTGCTGAGCAAGCTCGATGTTCTCGTTCGCGATGAGTTCGCTGCGCCGGACGGCAGCCTGGTCAATGAGCGTCAGCGTCAGGCCGTGCTCGGTTGCCAGGAAGCGCTCACGACCGCGTTGACCGCGCTGGATGCCGGGCTGGAGGAGCAGATCATCCTGGTCGATCTTCACCGCGCCGCCACCGCCCTCGGCCTGCTCACCGGTGCCATCACCCGCGACGATGTCTTCACCGAGATCTTCACCAAGTTCTGCATCGGGAAGTGAGCGCTTCGGCGCCACTGTTCCACGTGAAACATGTTTGATGTGATCGTCATCGGAGGTGGCCATGCCGGCGCAGAGGCGGCGCGCGTTTGCGCCCGCGGTGGCGTGCGCGTGGCGCTGGTGACCATGCTCCGCGACGCCATCGGCCGCATGTCGTGCAACCCGGCCATCGGCGGCCTGGCCAAAGGGAACCTGGTCAAAGAGATCGACGCCCTCGGCGGTTTGATGGGCGAAGCCACCGACCGCGCCGGGATCCAGTTCAAGCTCCTGAACCGCTCCAAGGGTCCGGCCGTCCAAGGCCCCCGCGCGCAGTGCGATCGCGATGTCTACGCCGCGGCGGTTCAACAGATCCTCGCGGACGAGCCGAACGTTACTATCATCGAAGGCTCCGTTTCCTCGCTGCTGCACGACGGCGGATCGATGCGAGGCGTGCTGCTGAAGGACGGCACGCGCCTCGACGCCCGCGCCGTCATCGTCACCACCGGCACCTTCCTCCATGCGCTGATGCACTCCGGCGAACAGAAGACGGTCGGCGGCCGTTTCGGCGAGCCGGCGGCGGAGACCCTTTCCGATTCGCTTCGCGACCTCGGCCTGAAACTCGGCCGGCTCAAGACCGGAACCCCACCGCGCGTAGACCGCACCACCGTCGACTTTTCGAAACTTGAAGACGCACCCGGCGACGACAAGCCGCGCCCGTTCTCGATTCTCACCGACCAGCTCCTGCTGCCGCAGGTGCTCTGCCATCTGACCTACACCGGCACCTTCGCCCACGACCTGATCCGCGCCAACCTCCATCGCGCTCCGATGTACTCCGGCCAGATCCACGCCACCGGGCCGCGCTACTGCCCGTCGATCGAAGACAAGGTAGTGCGGTTCGCCGAGAAGGAGCGCCACCAGGTGTTCGTCGAGCCGGAGGGCCTCGAACATCCCTGGCTCTATCTGAATGGCATCTCCACTTCGCTGCCGCCGGACGTTCAGGATGCCGTCGTCCGCTCGCTGCCGGGATTCGAAAACGCCGTGATCGCCCGCTACGGCTACGCGGTCGAATACGATTTCGCCAATCCCGAGCAGCTCGATCCGACCCTGCAGGTTGGCGGCGTCGGCGGCCTTTTCCTGGCCGGCCAGATCAACGGCACCTCGGGATACGAAGAGGCGGCCGCGCAGGGCTTGCTGGCCGGCATCAACGCCCTGCAGTCGATTCGCGGCAACGAGCCAGTGATCCTGCGCCGCGACCAGGCCTACGCCGCGGTGATGATCGACGACCTCGTCACGCAGGGTACGGAAGAGCCATATCGCATGTTCACGTCCCGCGCGGAGCACCGGCTGCTCCTCGGCTGCGACTCCGTCTACGAGCGATTGTCGCCGATCGCCGTGCAGCTCGGCATCCTCGACGACGAGCGCAAGCGCCGCATCGAAGCGCGGGTCACGCGCATGCAGCAGGCGAGGGACGCCGCTGAATCGGCCAGCGTGACGCCGGATCGCGAAACGCTGGCCTGGCTCGGCGAGGCCAGCCTTTCCATCCACGAAAAGACGACCATCGCCCGGCTCATGCAGCGCGCCGACTTCGAGATCGAGCGTTTCACCGAGGTCTGCGGGACCGTGCTTCCCGACATCGCCAACGCCTTTCGAGCGTTGACCGAAGAAGAATCGGACGGCGTCGTCAGCCAGCTTCGTTACGCCGGCTACATCGATCGCCAGCAGCGCGAAGCAGCGCGGCAGGCGGACGAGGAGAGTTTGAAAATCCCCGCCGACATGTCCTACGGCCTGCCGGGACTTTCCCGCGAAATGGTGGAAAAGCTGAGCTTTGTCCGCCCGGTCTCCCTCGGGCAAGCCAGCCGCATCCCTGGCGTCACGCCGGCGGCGATCTCCATCGTGCGCATGCATCTCCGGCGCGGCGTGGCCCGGATCGCATGAACAGCCGGCTCGAGACGTACCAGCGCGAGCTCCTGCGTTGGAACGAGAAGATCAACCTCATCGGCCCTGAGGCGAAGGCGAATCTCGACGACCATGTCGCCGAGGCGGTCACCGCCGCCGGCATCCTGAAGCCGCACGGAAACGTGCTCGACTTCGGCAGCGGGGGAGGATTGCCGGCCATTCCGATGGCCATCGTCTCGCCCGAGGCGCGGTTTCATCTGGTCGAAGCAGACCAGAAAAAGTGGGCCTTTTTGAAACACATCGTTCGGGTCTGCGAATTGAACGCTGTGGTTTACGGTGATAGATTGGCGCGTGCCGTGACCCGGTTCCCTCGTGATCTTCGCTTTTCCCTGGTCACCTCGCGCGCCGTTGGATCTCCGGAAGATTGGGTGCCGTCGCTGGCGGCGTGGATGGAGCCGGGCGGCCGCATCGCACTCTTCCAAAGCTCGCCGGATGTTCCACCGATCGCCGGTTTTCAATTCAGAGAAGCGGTTTCGCTTCCTCGCGGTACCTCGAATTTCCTCGTCACGCTGGCGTTCCACGTGGAACAAATAAACTGATGACCAAGATCGTCGCACTGGCGAATCAGAAGGGCGGTGTCGGCAAGACCACCACCGCCATCAACCTCGGCGCCTCCGTTGCCGCCTGCGAGCGGCGCGTCCTGCTGGTCGACCTCGATCCGCAGTCGAACGCAACCTCCGGCACCGGCGTCACCGAAGCCAATCCGTCGATGTACGACGTGCTCATCGAGAACATGCCGTTGCGGGACATCATCCGGCCGACGGAGATCCCCACGCTGCACCTGGCGCCGTCATCGACCGATCTCGTCGGCGCCGAAGTGGAACTGCGCGACGCCATCGGTCGCGAGTATTACCTCAAGCGGGTGCTCGAGCCAGTCGCCGCTGACTACGACTACATCCTCATCGACTCGCCGCCATCGCTCGGCCTGCTGACCGTCAACGGCCTGACCGCCGCCAACTCGGTCCTGGTCCCGCTGCAGGCCGAGTACTTCGCGCTCGAAGGCGTCACGCAGCTGCTGGCCACCATCGACCGCGTTCGCGGCGCCGTCAACGCCGGGCTGGAGATCGAAGGGATCGTCCTGACAATGTACGACGAGCGGGTCAATCTGGCCCGCCAGGTCGCAGAAGAGGTCCGCAACCACTTCGGCGAGAAGGTCTACAAGACGATCATTCCGCGAAACATCCGCCTCAGCGAAGCGCCGTCGTTCGGCAAACCGATTATTCTTTACGACATTCGTTCCCGAGGGAGCGAAGCGTATGTCAGTCTGGCCAGGGAGTTCATTCAGCGCGCGGAGAACGTGATCTGATGATCCACAAGAAAGTGCTCGGACGCGGTCTCGGCGCTCTCATTCCGCAACCACGGCAGGACGCGCCCGAGGTTCAGGCGACGCCCGGCCTCGCCGAAATCCCCATCTCGCAGATACAGCCCAACCCCTACCAGCCGCGCAAGACCTTCAACGAGGCCTCGATCGATGAGCTCGCGCGCAGCGTTCGCGAGCATGGCATCGTGCAGCCGCTGGTGGTCACGCGCGCCGGCGACAAGTACAAGCTCATCGCCGGCGAGCGCCGCTTTCGGGCCGCGCAGAAGGCCGGGCTGACCACGGTTCCCGCGCTGATCAAAGAGATGATGCAGGAAGGCGACGCCCTGCAGATCGCCCTGATCGAAAACATCCAGCGCGAAGACCTCAACCCGATCGAGGAAGCGATGGCGTATCACCAGCTTCACGACGACTTCCAGCTCACGCAGGAAGAGATCTCCAAACGGGTGGGGAAGGAGCGCTCCACCGTCGCCAACTTTCTGCGCCTGCTCAAGCTCCCCGATCCGGTGAAGAAGCTGCTCGCCTCCGGCCAGCTTTCGATGGGCCACGCCCGGGCGCTGCTGGCGATCGAGTCGCCGAAGAAGCAGGAGCAGCTCGCCGATCGCGTCGTCCGCAAGAGCCTCAATGTCCGGCAGACCGAACTGCTCGCATCCGAGAGTTCGCCGAAGACGGCGGAGAAGAAGGAGAAGGAAAAAGACGTCTTCACGCGCGACGCCGAAGACAAGCTTCAAAGAACTTTACGAACCAAAGTAGAAATCGACCGCAGGCGGCGCGGCGGCGTCATTCACATCCGCTACGGCAGTGAAGACGAGCTCATTCGCGTCGTCGACGAGCTGATGGGGAGACGCCGTTAACGGAACTCTCATCGCGGTTGCGGCAACAGCAGTTATCGTTGTGGCGATCGTGTTCGCGCTCGTCCGCGGCCGGCAGGAGAAAGGCATGGGATCAGAGATGAAAAACAAGAGCGGTGAACTGAATGGCTTTCTCGATCGCGGCTCCTCGTTTCGCGGAGAGCTGGAATTCGAAGACACGATGCGCATCGACGGCCGTTTCAACGGGAAGATCATGTCCAAGAACGAGCTGATCGTCGGCGAGAGCGCGCACATCGAAGGCGACGTCCACGTTGGCCGCATCGCCATCAGCGGCACCATCGTCGGCAAGATCGTCGCCGCGCAACGCGTCGAGATCCACCGCAACGGCAAGGTCTACAGCGACATCGAAACGCCCGCGCTGATCATCGAAGAGGGCGCCATCTTCCAGGGCAACTGCGTGATGGGAGACAAGAAGCCGGCCACGGTGACGAACATCGCGGCGAAGGCGTAGTTACCAACCCCGAAGACGAGCGATAAGCACAATCGCCTCGGGGATCGTGAACTCGTCCTCGGCACCGAGGGCGTCTTCCCACTGCAAATCCCACGCGGCCGCTTCGCGCTCGGGTTGTGATGCGTCGCGAAAATTCAGCTCGCAGATGTCGCCGATGTATTGGCCGGCGTTGCGAAGGGGAAGACCGAAGGTCCGGCAGACCAGCGGGCGATGCTCGTACATCAGGCACTCGCCGCTCTCGTTCAGATTCGGGCACGGCGTGGAGGCGGTTCGCTCGAAGAACGCTTCCTTCTCATCCACCGAACAATCGCGAAGATCGGGATGGTTTGATTTCGCTACGATTTCCTGCGCCCGGCGCACGATCATCTTCCGCCGCGACGGGTGCATCGACTCCAATCCCCCGGCGATCAGTGGCACATCGCCGGAGCCGATCTCGAAAAGGCCGTAGCAGCAGAGGGAACAACCCTTGCCGCATTGCAGGTTCTGCGGCTGCGATTCGGAAACAGCGCGAAAGAAATCGTCGGCGCGATCGAGGATGCGCGTATAGGTTTCATCGTCCGTTTTTTCGGGCACGCGACGCACAACCGGTGAGGTGACAACGTTCTTTCCCTTGTGGTATACAACCGCCGCCTCGGGGTTGGGCGTCGGCTCTGCGCGCCCTGTTTTCCGGCTCCAAACAGTCTATGCAAATCAATTTGACGCCCGATTACTCTCTGCTCGCGATCATGGTGATTTTCATCCTGAACTACCTGATCGTGAGCAAGTTCTTTCTCCGGCCGATCAATCAGGTGATCGACGCCCGCGAGCACGAAGTGCGCTCGGCGAGTGAGCTCTACGAGCAGGCCATGGCGCGCCTCAACGAAGCGACCACGCTGATGGAAGAGAAACTCCACGCCGCGAGACACCAGGCCGCCGACGTGCGCGACAACTTCCGCAAGGAAGCCGCCGCCTACCGCACCTCGGTCGTCGAGAAGACGCACAACGAAGCCGGCAGCATCGTCAGCGAAGCCGATGAAAAGCTGAAAGGCGACGTCGCCGCCGCGCGCGCGAAGATCGTCACCGAATCCGAGGCGCTGGCGCGCTTGGCCGCCGAACGGATTCTCGGGAGAGCGGTTTGATGCGCCGCGCGCTTCTCGTTCTTCTCCTCCTGCTCGTTCCGGCGATCGTCTTCGCGCAGAAGAACCACACCAACGACGCCAACAACGTTGCCCAGGGCGCGGAAAAAGACGCGCACGAACAGACGCATCCTTCCGAAGCGCACGGCGAAGGGCTCGAAGCGCCGAAGACCTACTTCGGCATCCCCGGCTGGATCCTGAAGCTCGCCAACATGATCCTTTTCCTCGGCGTGCTCGGCTGGGCGCTCGGCGGTCCGATCAAGAAAACGCTCAACGAGCGGCGCGTTCAGATTCAGACCGACGCCGAAGAGGCGCGAGCCCGCCGCATCAAAGCGGACCAGCTCGCGGCTGACATCCAGGCGCGGCTCACGCAGATTGAGGCCGACGTCCGCGCCATTCACGAGCGCGCGCAGGCCGAGGGCGAAAAGCAGAAGCGCGAGCTCATCGCCGCCGCGGAAGCCGAAGCCCAGAAGATCCTGCAGTCGGCGCGCAACGAGGTCGACAACCGTCTCAAGCGCGCCCGGCACGAACTGACTGAATACGCCGGCGAGCTGGCCACGCAGCGCGCCGAGCAGATCCTGCGCGAGAAGGTCACCGACAAAGATCGCGAGCGGCTGTTTGATGAGAGCGTCCGCGAAGTCGCCGAGGCCCATTCATGATCCGTCGATTCGCCAGACCGTACGCCCGGGCCATCATGGACGTCGCTCAGTCGCCGGAGAAGGCAGCAGTCCTTCGCGACGAGATGACCAACTTCGAGAAGGTGCGCAAGTCGGCTACCGACCTGCAGCTGATGTACGCCAACCCCGGCATCGACTTCGATTCGAAGAGCAAGGTCACCGGCGCCATCGCCAAACGGCTCGGACTCTCCGACCTGGCGGTGCGGCTGCTCGACGTGCTCATTCAGAACCGCCGCATCAACGACCTCGGCGACATCATCGCCGGCCTGGCCACGATGATCCGCGAAGCCACCGGCACGGTTGCCGCCGAGGTGCGCTCCGCATCCGCGCCGACACCGAAAGAAGAGGCGGACCTGCGGGCCATGCTCGAAAAAAAGGTCGGGGCGAAGGTCGACATCGACATCACCGTCGATCCGGAGCTCATCGGCGGGTTCGTGGCCAAGATCGGCAGCGAGGTGTACGACGCCTCCGTCTCCGGCAAGATCGAGAAATTCCGCGAATCATTAGCGTGATTCATTTTTCATGAAGCATTTCGGGAGAACTTATGGCTGTAGATTTGAAAGCTGAAGAAATCACAGAGATTATTCGGCAGCAATTAAGCGGTATCGGCCGCGGCGTCGATGTCTCTGAAGTGGGCACGGTCGTCTCCGTCGGCGACGGTATCGCCCGCGTCTACGGCCTCGATCGCGTCATGGCCGGCGAGCTCGTTCAGTTCCCGCACGACATCGCCGGGCTGGCCCTCAACCTCGAGGAAGACAACGTCGGCGTCGTGCTCCTCGGCGAAGCCTCGGCCATCAAAGAGGGCGACGAGGTAAAGCGCACCGGCAAGATCATGTCCGTCCCCGTCGGCACCGCCCTCGTCGGCCGCGTGGTCAATCCGCTCGGCGTTCCCATCGACGGCAAAGGCCCGATCAACACCACCGAGTTCTACCCGATCGAGCGCCTGGCGCCCGGCGTGGTCGACCGCAAGCCGGTCAAAGAGCCGCTGCAGACCGGACTCAAGGCCGTCGACGCCATGATCCCCATCGGCCGCGGCCAGCGCGAGCTGATCATCGGCGACCGCCAGACCGGCAAGACCGCCGTGGCCATCGACACGATCATCAACCAGAAGGGCAAGAGCGTCATCTGCGTCTACGTCGCCGTCGGTCAGAAGAAATCGACCGTGGCCCAGGTCGTGCGCACGCTCGAAGAGAACGGGGCGATGGACTACACCATCGTCGTCAACGCCTCCGCCTCCGACCCCGCCCCGATGCAGTATCTCGCGCCGTACGGCGGCTGCGCCATGGCCGAGTACTTCCTCTACAACGGCCAGCACGCGCTGATCATCTACGACGATCTCTCCAAGCACGCCGCGGCGTATCGCGAGATCTCGCTGCTGCTCCGCCGTCCGCCCGGCCGTGAGGCCTATCCCGGCGACGTCTTCTATCTCCACTCGCGCCTTCTGGAGCGCGCCTCGAAGATGGCCGATGAGAAGGGCGGCGGGTCGCTGACCGCGCTGCCGATCATCGAGACGCAGGCCGGCGACGTCTCCGCCTACATCCCCACCAACGTCATCTCCATCACCGACGGCCAGATCTTTCTGGAGACGGACCTCTTTCACTCCGGCGTCCGTCCGGCCATCAACGTCGGCATCTCGGTCTCGCGCGTCGGCGGCTCGGCGCAGGTGCGCTCGATGCGCACCATCTCCGGCACGCTGCGGCTCGACCTGGCGCAGTACCGCGAGCTGGCCGCGTTCGCCCAGTTCGGCTCCGATCTCGACAAAGCCACGCAGTCGCAGCTGAATCGCGGCCGCCGCCTCGTCGAGATCCTCAAGCAGGGGCAGTACAAGCCGATGCGCGTCGGTCTCCAGGTGGCCTCGGTTTACGCCGGCGTTCGCGGCTACCTCGACAACCTTGCCGTCAGCGCCGTCCTGCCATTCGAAACCGCGCTGCACCAATACCTGAGCGACGAAAAGGCTGACGTCATCGACCGGCTCGAGACCGCCCCGAAGTTCGACGACGATCTCGAAAACGCCCTGAAAACCGCCATCACCGAATTCAAAGCGCAGTACGTCAAAGACAACGCCGGCGCACTGGCGGCGTAATCACTCATGCCCAGCACGATCGATATCCGGCGCCGGATCCGCAGCGTCAAGAACACGCAGCAGCTCACGCGCGCCATGAAGATGGTGGCCACGGCCAAGCTGCGCCGCGCGCAGGAACGGATGTACGCCGCGCGCCCGTACGCGGGCGGCCTGCGCCAAGTGCTGGCCTCGGTCGCTTCGCGCGTCGACATCAGCGCGCATCCGCTGCTGCAGGTTCGCGAGCCGGAGCGCAACATCGTGGTCATCGTCGTCACGGCCGATCGCGGCCTCTGCGGCGCGTTCAACGCCAACGTCATTCGCGCCGCGCAGAACTTCATCCGCACCAGCGATTTTCAGGGCGTCGAACTGCTGACCATCGGCCGCCGGGCGGGCGACTTCTTCCGGCGGCGCGCCATTCCCATCCGCCGCAGCGTCATGGTTGCCCAGGCGCTCTCGATCGAGGTGGCGCGCGAGATCGCCGACAGTCTGATCAAAGACTTCATCGACGAGAAAATCGACGGCGTCTACGTCGTCTACAACGAGTTCAAATCGCTCATCGCGCAGCACGTGCGCGCGGAACGGCTGTTACCGATCGCACGCGAGTTCGATGCAGACCCGGACCGCCCCGCCATCGACTACCTCTACGAGCCCGGGCCGGAGCAGATCCTTTCCGATCTCCTGCCGAAGCACATCGAGTTTCAGCTGTACCGCGTTCTGCTGGAGTCGGCGGCTGCCGAGCAGGGAGCGCGCATGACGGCGATGGAAGCGGCCACGAAGAACGCGTCCGACCTGATCGATCACCTGACGCTGACCTACAACCGCATCCGCCAGGCGGCCATCACCAAGGAAATCATCGAGATTGTCTCGGGCGCGTCCGCAGCGCAATAGACAACGGAGAAGAAATGGCAAACCAGGAAACCAGCACCCCGCGCTTCGGCAAAGTGATCCAGGTCATCGGACCGGCACTCGACATCGAATTCGAAGAGGGCCATCTCCCGGCCATCTACAACGCCATCCGCATCGTGGACAACGGCGAGCTTGGAAAGGTGCCCATCGACGTCGTGGCCGAAGTGGCCAACCACATCGGCGAGAACCAGGTCCGCTGCATCGCCATGAAGCCGACCGACGGCATGGTCCGCGGCATGAAGGCCATCGACACCGGCGGCCCGATCATGGTCCCGGTCGGCCGCGAGACCCTCGGACGCATCCTCAACGTCCTCGGCGAGCCGGTCGACAACAAGGGTCCGGTCAACGCCGAAACCACGCTCTCCATCCATCGCCAGCCGCCCGCGTTCGACGAACAGTCGACCAACATCGAGATGTTCGAGACCGGCATCAAGGTCATCGACCTGCTCGAGCCGTACACCAAGGGCGGCAAGACCGGCCTGTTCGGCGGCGCCGGCGTCGGCAAGACCGTTCTGATCATGGAGCTGATCAACAACGTCGCCAAAGAGCACGGCGGCTTTTCCGTGTTCGCCGGCGTCGGCGAGCGGACGCGCGAAGGAAACGACCTCTGGCTCGAGTTCGCCGAGACCGGCGTCATCGTCCCGGGCGATCCGTCGAAATCGAAAGCGGCGCTGATCTACGGCCAGATGACCGAGCCGCCGGGTGCGCGCCTTCGCGTCGGCCTGACCGGCCTGACCGTCGCCGAGCATTTCCGCGATGCCGAAGGGCAGGACGTGCTGCTCTTCATCGACAACATCTTCCGCTTCACGCAGGCAGGCTCCGAAGTTTCCGCGCTTCTCGGCCGCATGCCCAGCGCCGTCGGCTACCAGCCCAACCTGGCCACCGAAATGGGCGAGTTGCAGGAGCGCATCACCTCCACCAAGCGCGGCTCGATCACCTCGGTGCAGGCCATCTACGTGCCCGCCGACGATCTCACCGATCCCGCGCCGGCCACCGCCTTCGCCCATCTCGACGCCACCTCGGTTCTCTCACGCCAGATCGCCGAGCTCGGAATCTATCCCGCCGTCGATCCGCTGGCCTCGACCTCCAAGATTCTCGATCCGCGCATCATCGGCGAGGAGCACTACAAGACCGCCCGCGACGTGCAAGCCGTCCTCCAGAAGTACAAGGACCTGCAGGACATCATCGCCATCATGGGCATCGACGAGCTGTCGGAAGAAGACCGGGTCATCGTCAGCCGCGCCCGCAAGATCCAGCGCTTCCTCTCTCAGCCCTTCCACGTCGCCGAGCAGTTCACCGGCATCAAGGGGCAGTACGTCAAGATCGCCGACACCATCAAGGGCTTCCGCGAGATCGTCGAAGGGAAGCATGACGATATCCCGGAGCAGGCCTTCCTGCTCATGGGGACGATCGAGCAGGTGCTCGAGCGCGCCGAGAAGATGAAGAAAGAGGCGGCATAAGGAAACCGGATGGCCGACGCACTTCCGACCAAGATCAATCTCACCGTCGTCACGCGCGAACGGAAAATCATCGACACCGAAGTCGATGAAGTCGTGCTGCCCGCGAGCGACGGCGAGATCGGTGTGCTTCCCGGCCACACGCCGCTCCTGACCACGCTGAAAATCGGCCAGATGCACTACCGCAGCGGCGGCGTGGTGCATCGCATGGTGCTGTCGTGGGGCTTCGCGGAAGTCCTGCCCGATCGCGTCATCGTCCTCGCCGAGCGCGGCGTGCTGGCCTCGGAGATCGATCCCGCGGCCGCCGAAGCGGAGCGGATCGCCGCGGAGAAAGAGCTGCTGTATCTCTCCTCGCATGATCCCAACTTCAATCTCGCCGAGGCGCGGCTCGAAGAATCGATCGCCATGATCGACCTCAAGCGCGGCATGTAGCCGAGTAGGCGGCTCGCCGGCGGCCTCAACCTTGCATCGTCCTGACGGTCTATCCGGCCCGATAATGATCACGATGGAGCGCTGGCTCGAACACTTCGCGCAGGCCGCATTTCGCCGGAGCAGCGACACCGCGCACGATCTCAAGACGCCGTTGAACATCGCCGTGCTCAATCTCGAGCTGCTGCGCATGCGCGTCTCCAAGCTCGCCGGCGGCGATGACGAGAAGGTCAATGGCTACGCCAAAGCCATCGAGCTGGAGCTGCGGCGCATGGCCAACATCTTCGACACCTTCTTCGTCCTCTCCGCGCCGCCGAAGGACGACGAAGCGCTGCAGGACGTCGACCTCTGCCCGCTTTGCTCCGAGGCCGCCGCCCGCGCGTCGGTCGAGCTCGATGCGATCGACGGTTCGTTCAAGGTTCAAGGCCATGAGTCCAGAATTCGTCTCGCCCTCAAGATGTTTTTCGAAGGCATCTCGCACGTGCTGACCGCCGGCGACCTTCGGGCCTCGGTGGAACGAACCGGTGGCCAATTCTCCGTTGCGGTGACCGGGAGGCATGCGGCGGCAGACTTCGAGGTAACGAAAATCTTCAAGTTCTACTACACGGACGCGCTCGGTAACGCCGACCTCTCGCTGGCCGCCGCGCGGCTCATCGCCGAGACCTACGGCGGTGAGCTGAACGCCGTGGAGGATCGTGATAAGGTCACCATCAGGCTCTCTTTTCCAGGTGAATAGATGAAAAAGGTATTGATCGTCGACGACGACCGCGCCACCAGCGCCGGCATGGCTGACGTCGTCGAGGAGTGGGGTTACGAAGCAGAAGTTGCCGACACGGTCAAGGCCGGCTGGAGCTCCGTCTCGAAAATGGTGCCCGACGTAGCCATCGTCGACCTCAAGCTCCCCGACGGCTCGGGTCTCGACCTCTTGCACCGCATCAAGGAAACCTATCCCGATGTCTCGGTGGTGATCCTCACCGGACACGCCACCGTCGACTCCGCCGTCAAAGCGCTCAAAGTCGGCGCCGAAGACTACGTCACCAAGCCGGTCGATCTCCCCCGCCTGCAGGTCATCCTCAAGTCTGTCGAAGACAAGCAGATGATGAAGCAGGAGATCCTGGAGCTTCGCCGCCAGCTCCAGAAGATGGGAGCGCTCGGCCATCTGGTCGGCAAATCGCTGCGGATGCAGAAGCTCTTCGAAGAGATCGAGATGGTCGCCAACACCGACGCCAACGTCTTCATCGTCGGCGAGTCGGGCTCGGGCAAGGAAGTGGTCGCCAACACCATCCACTCGCTTTCAAGACGACGCGCCAAGCCGTTCATCGCCTTCAACTGCGGCGCCATCTCCCCCACCCTCATCGAATCGGAGATCTTCGGCCACGAGAAAGGCGCCTTCACCAACGCCATCAAGCGCCGCGAGGGCTACTTCGAAGTGGCCAAGGGCGGCACGGTCTTCCTCGACGAAATCACCGAGATGCCGATCGAGCTCCAGGTCAAGCTCCTGCGCGTGCTCGAAGAAGGGAAGTTCCGGCGCGTCGGCGGCAACGAGGAGATCTACATCGAGGCGCGGGTCATCGCCGCCTCGAACCGCGATCCGCAGAAGGCCATCGTCGACGGCAAGATGCGCGAGGATCTCTACTACCGGCTCAACGTCTTCCCGATCGAGGTTCCGCCGCTGCGCGAGCGCCTCGAAGACATCCCGCTCTTCTCGCACTTCTTCCTCCAGAAACTGAACGAAACGGAAGAGAAGAAGGTCGAGAACATCGAAGCCGATTTCGTCGAGGCGTTGCAGCAATACGAGTGGCCGGGCAACGTGCGCGAGTTGCGCAACGTCATCAACCGCGCCTTCATCATGGCCCGCGGCAACAGCCTTACCGTCGAGTGCCTGCCGGACAAGCTCCTCAGCGCCCGCAAGCGCCGCGTGAAGAACGGCGTGACCATTCCCCTCGGCCAGCCGATGGAAGAGGTGGAGCGGATCGTGATCGAAGAGACGCTGGCCATGACCGACGGCGACCGCCGCAAGACCGCCGAGATCCTGGGCATCTCCTACAAAACGCTCTACAACAAGACGAAAAAGTACAAAGCTGCCGGCGGCGCGGACGACGAAGAAGAAGAGCCCTAGGCGGGTGCCGGAACTCCACGAAGAGTAGTTATTTTGGCCTTCCAGCGGCGCGGTGTTATCGTCGCCCGCTCAGATCATCCCGATGCCTTCGTACGCGCGCGCATGATGCGCGCGCGAGGAATTCCGGCGTCGGGGTGGAAGTTTGGGGCGTTCCGCAATGGCCAAAAATCTCGTCATCGTCGAGTCTCCCGCAAAAGCGAAGACGATCAACAAGTTCATCGGCAGCGACTACGTCGTCAAGGCATCGGTCGGTCACGTCCGCGATCTGCCGAAGAGCGAGCTGGGCGTCGACGAGGAATCGTTCGAGCCGACCTACGAGGTGCTCGAAGGCAAAGAGAAGGTCGTCGCCGAGCTCCGCGCCGCCGCGAAAAAGGCCACGGTCGTCTACATCGCCTCTGACCCTGATCGCGAAGGAGAAGCGATCGGCTGGCACGTCATGAACCTCCTCGGCACCGATGCCAAGAAGGTCCGCCGCATCCTCTTCCACGAGATCACCAAGAACGCCGTCCGCAAGGCCATCGACCAGCCGGGCGAGATCGACATGAACAAGGTGAACGCGCAGCAGGCCCGCCGCGTTCTCGATCGCCTGGTCGGTTACAAGCTCTCCCCGCTGCTCTGGGACAAGGTCCGCCGCGGTCTCTCCGCCGGCCGCGTGCAGTCGGTGGCGATGAAGATGATCGTCGACCGCGAAGAGGCCATCAAAGCGTTCCTCCCCGAGGAGTACTGGTCGTTTGCCGCGAAACTCGCCGCCGGCGTACCGCCGCAGTTCATCGCCAAGCTGACCAAGGTCGACGGCAAGAAAGCCGACGTCACCAATGAAGAGCAGGCGCGCGTCATCGAGACGGCGCTCAAGACCGGCGCCTACGTCGTCGAGTCGGTCGCCCGCAAGGAAAAGAAACAATCGGCAGCAGCGCCGTTCATTACCTCGACATTGCAGCGCACCGCCTACAACCGCTTCAAGTATCCGGTGAAGCGGACCATGCAGATCGCCCAGAAGCTTTACGAGGGCAAAGAGCTCGGCTCCTTCGGCCACGTCGGTCTGATCACCTACATGCGTACCGACTCGGTGCGCATCAGCGACGACGCCATCGCCGAAGTGAGACAATATATCAGCACGAAATACGGCGCTGATATCCTCCCCGAAAAGCCGAACGTATATCGTGTCAAGAAAGCTGCACAGGCGCAGGAAGCCCACGAGGCCGTCCGCCCGACGTCGCTCGAGTACGATCCGGAGACCATCAAGGATCACCTCACCCGCGAGGAGTACAACCTCTACAAGCTGATCTGGGATCGCTTCGTCGCCTCGCAGATGAAGCCGGCCCTGTTCGACGTCACCGACGTCGACATCCGCAACGGCGCCTACACCCTCCGCGCCTCGGGTGAAGTGCTGAAGTTCGCCGGTTTCCTGGCGGTCTTCCAGGACGCGTCGGTCGAAGGCGCCGAGGATGACGACGAGAAGCCGGACAACAGCAAAGCGCTGCCGGCGATGAACGAGGGCGAGTCGCTAACGCTCATCAATCTCGACACGAGACAGAACTTCACCCAGCCGCCGCCGCGCTACACGGAAGCGACGCTGGTGAAGGCGCTGGAAGAAAACGGCATTGGTCGCCCGTCGACGTACGGCTCGATCATGACCACGATCCAGACCCGCGACTACACCTACAAGTCGGACGGCAAGTTTTTCCCGACGCAGCTGGGCATGCTGGTCACCAAGCTTCTCAAGCAGTCCTTCGGCGACATCATCGACGAAGGCTACACGGCCGAGCTGGAAGGAAAGCTCGACGAGATCGAGGAAGGTCAGGTGGAGTGGCACGAGGCCATGCGCGACTTCTCGATCAAATTCAACAAGGACTTAGCCCGCGCCGGCAAAGAGATGGTGGAAGTGAAACGCACCGGCGTGGAGACCGACGAGATCTGCGAAAAGTGCGGCTCGCCGATGGCCATCAAGTTCGGCCGCTTCGGCGAGTTCCTGGCCTGCTCGAATTATCCCGAGTGCAAGAACACGAAGGAGACCGCGCGCGGCGACGTCGCCGAACAGCCCGAGGGCGAGTCGATCGTCTGCGACAAATGCGGCAAGCCGATGCAGCTCAAGCGCTCGCGTTTCGGCCAGTTCTACGCCTGCACCGGCTATCCCGACTGCAAGAACACCAAGGATCCGCGCCTGCTGAAGGCCGACATCCCCACCGAGCCGCAGCCGCCCTGCGAAAACTGCGGCAAGGAGATGGTGCTCAAGTCCGGCCGCTACGGCCCGTTCTTCTCCTGCTCCGGCTATCCCGACTGCAAGACCATCCGCAAGATCGGCGGCGGCAAAGGCTCGCCTCCGAAGCCGACCGGCGTGTCGTGCCCGAACTGCAAAGAGGGAGAACTGGTCGAGCGCCGTTCGCGCCGCGGCATCTTCTTCTCCTGCTCGCGCTACCCGAAGTGCGACTTCGCGCTGAACAACCGCCCCGTGCCGCGGCCCTGCCCCAAGTGCGCGACGCCGTATCTCCTGGAGAAGGAGACCAAGCGGGAAGGGCACATCGAGTACTGCAACAATCCCGAGTGCGACTATCGCGCACCGATCGCCGCCACGCCCGCCGCGGCAAATGAATAGCATAATCATTTGTGATTCGCATTCAGTTTGCATTCAGTGCTGTTAATTACGCCGTATTCGAATCGCATTCGGCTATCGATTTAAGTCGCATTAATAGCACCTATTAACGCGCCACTCCTCCGCGCTACACTCCTCGTATCGGAGGTCCACCCATGAAGAGGTTTTCGTTGCGCGTGTGGCTTTGCCTTGCCGCGCTTCCGCTGCTGGTCGCAACCGCGTCGTTCGCGCAGCCGTCTCTCAGCGGCCCGATGCTGCGCCAGACCCTGCAGGCCATGCCGAAGGGCGGCGACCTGCACAATCACCTCTCCGGCTCCATCTACGCCGAGTCCTACCTCCGCTACGCCGCAGACGATGGGATCTGCATCGATACGGTGAAGCTGACCATCACCCAGTGCCCGACTCCCGCGGTGTCGGCGATCGTTCCCGCGACGACAGTCTTCGCTCCCTTCTCTTCGCTCTACGGCCAGATGCAGGACGCCCTCTCCATGCGGCAGTTCCGCCCGGTGATGGAGTCGGGTCACGATCACTTTTTCAACACCTTCGGCAAATTCAGCGCCGTCTCGAAAAACCACGTCCCGGAAATGCTGACCGAGGATGTGTGGCGGCTGGCCAGCGAAAACGTCGACTACCTGGAGACGATCTTCGCGCCAGACTTCGGCCGGGCCCGCGAGTTGACGAAGTACCTCCAGCCGGACGCCAGCCTGCCCGACATGCGCGCGGCCGTGATGCAGAGTGGCGACGTTCCGCCGATCATCACCGCCGCCCGCGCCGTGATCGACGCTGCCGAGGCCCACATGCGCGAAGGTCTTCGCTGCGGTACAGCGAACGCGCAGCCCGGTTGTGATTCTACCGTTCGCTATCTCTATGAATTGCATCGAGGTGTCCCGCTTCCGCAGCTATTCGTCGAGATGGTGATCGGCTACGAGCTCGCCAGCGCCGACCCGCGCGTGGTCGGCCTCAATCCGGTCATGCCGGAGGACAGCTACATCTCCATGCACGACTTCGACGCGCAGATGAAGATGTTCGCCTTCTTCCATCAGCTCTATCCGAAGATCCACCTCACCACGCATGCGGGCGAGTTGTGGCCGGGATTCGTCGAGCCCGAGGGCCTGCGCCACCACATTCGCGACTCGGTCATGATCGCCAGCGCCGAGCGCATTGGACACGGCGTCGATCTGGTATACGAGGATGATGCCGCCGGTCTGCTGAAGACGATGGCCCATCGCGGTGTGGCCGTCGAAGTCTGTCTGACCAGCAACGACGTGATCCTCGGCGTTTCCGGCAAGGCTCACCCGCTGCATCGTTATCTCGCTGCGGGCGTGCCGGTCGCACTCGCCACCGACGATCCCGGCGTCTCCCGCGACGACATGACCAACCAATACATGCGCGCGGTGCAGGACCAGGGCCTCGGCTACCCCGCGCTCAAACGCATTGCCCGCAACAGCCTCGAATACTCGTTCGCCGAGGGCCAGTCACTGTGGGCGAATCACCAGTACGAAGGGTTTGCGGCCCCCTGCGCGGGCCAGACTCCGTCGCCCAAACCAACCGGTCGATGCGCAGACTTTCTCGCTGCCAACACCAAGGCGCGCGTCGAGTGGCGATTGGAATGGCGCCTGCGTGAGTTCGAAGCGAAATCGAAATGAGGACACCATGAGCGACGTACAGACCGATCCCCGCTATCCCGTTGGCAAGTTCCAGCCGCCGGCCGCACCGCATACATCCGATGAACGCCGCCTTCTAATTGACCAGATCGCGGCGACGCCGTCGCGCATGCGCGCGGCCGTGGCGGGACTGAGCGACGCGCAACTCGAGACGCCGTATCGCGAGGGTGGCTGGACGGCGCGCCAGGTCGCGCATCACGTTCCCGACTCGCACATGAACGCCTTTATCCGCGTGAAGCTGGCGCTGACCGAGGACCAGCCGACCATCAAGCCGTACGACGAGGCGGCCTGGGCGAACCTGAGCGACGTGCGCGCCACGCCGGTCGAAACGTCGCTGACGCTGCTCGAGGCGCTGCACGCGCGATGGGATGCGATTCTCCGTGCGATGACGGATAGCGATTTCGCGCGCACCTTGCTCCATCCCGAGCACGGCGTGGTTACGCTGGACTGGCTCATCGCCCTGTACGCCTGGCACGGCCGCCACCACGTCGCGCACATCACCTCGCTGCGCGAGCGCAACGGCTGGTGACGTGCGCGGTGCCGTGAATTACATTCGTCAACTTGAGGGTTCGCTCTCTCTGACGCTCATTTTCCGTACAAGCCAGTCAGTTGCGCGTGCGCGACGACGTGGCCTTTGATCGCATGCTCGAAGTCTTCGCGTCCCTTCGTCGCGGCCAAGCCGAGGGTGTTGTCGAGCGCGTAGAGATCGAAGATGTAGTGATGCACGCCGCTCGGCGGGCATGGGCTGCCGTAGTTATTCTTGCCGAAGCCGTTCAGTCCCTGGATCACGCCGGCCGGAACGTCGTCCTCCTTGAATCGCGTCACGCCGATCGGGATGTCCCAAACCAGCCAGTGCGTGAACGTGCCGTTTGGAGCATCGGGATCGGTGACTTCGAGCGCCAGGCTGAGCGCAGTCTGCGGCACGTTGTTGAAATCGAGCGGCGGCGAGATCGCCGTTCCGTTGCAGGTGTATTTCTGCGGGATCGCGCCGCCGTTCGCGAACGCCGGGCTGGTGATGCTCATCGCGCCGGTCGGAGGGGGTGGCTCGGCCGGTTTTCCTGGCGGCGTCTCCTTCCGATTCGGATTGCAGGAGATGGCGAACGCGAGAGTCAGAACGAGGGCGAGTCGTGTGCGCGTCATGAGTCCCTCCGGCGGAAAGCTACAATCGGGCCATGCCGACGTTCTTCGACGCCATGAACGACCTGATGGCCGCCGAAGTGCCGCTCGTGGTCGTCACCGTCGTCGACACGACGGGAAGCGTGCCGCAGGACCGCGGCGCGAAGATGATCGTCACCGCCGAAGGGCTGCTATTCGGAACGGTCGGCGGCGGAAAAGTCGAGACCAAAGCCATCGCCGAAGCACAGGTAATGCTGCGCGGCGAGAACGCCGAGACGACGAAGTTCGCACAGTGGAATCTCGCCAAAGACGTCGGCATGACTTGCGGCGGCATCGTCAAGCTCTACTTCGAATCGCACAACGTCGGCCGCTGGCGGATCGTCGTCTTCGGCGCCGGGCACGTAGCCAACGCCGTCGTCAACGTGCTGATCCATCTCGATTGCGTGGTCACCTGCATCGACCCGCGCGAGGAGTGGTTGGCGAAACTGCCGGAGTCGCCGAAGCTGACCAAAGTCCTGACGGCGGACATGCCGTCGATGGTGAAGACGATCCCCGACGAAGCCTTCGTCCTCTTGATGACGATGGGTCACACCACCGACAAGCCGATCCTGCTCGAAATCCTTCGCACGCGCTCGTTCCCCTACCTCGGCGTGATCGGCAGCGACGCCAAGGCCAACATCCTGCGGCGCGACATCGCCGAGGCCGGCCTGCCGGAAGAAGCGAAACGCGCCTTCTTCTGCCCGATCGGCCTTTCTTTGGGGACGAACCACCCCTACGAGATTGCGGTGAGCGTGGCCGCGCAGCTGCTGGAAGTGCGCGACGCGCGCGTTGCCTCACGCTCTGTTTCAGCAGGCCGCGATTCATCGCCCCGGTGACCACCGCGCGCATCGTCTCCGAGACGCTCGCCGCCAGTAGCTCTTACTTCGCCACCGCAGCCCGCGGCACTCTGTAAATCGTCAGAAATCCGGCGCGATCGGTGACGACGACGTTGTTGCTGAGGCGATCGAACGCCATCGCGTACGCGGCGACGCCGTAGAGCGACGCCGGCGTCACGCGACGGTTGGAGCCGGAGAAGGCACCGCTGGCGCTGCAGCGGCGCTCGGCGAAGAGGAGCAGATCTGGCGGCGCCAGCGCGGCGATCTGCGGGCCGCTGCCATCGGGGAGGCAGATGGCGTCGCTGTTGGTCAGGTCGCCGAAGTCGATCGCCACGTGCATCTGGCCGTTCGCGGCGGTGGTCATCTGCTTGGCCGGCTTCTTCATCGACAGCGGCTTCTCGAAGAGCGCCGCGCGGCTGATGGCGATGAGGGCCTGATCGCCGGCGGCGAAGAGCGCCGCTTCGATGGTCTTGTCCGTCTGCAGCGGCTCGTGCGCCAGCTCGGCAAAGTTCGTCGTGTCGAAGATCGCCACCGAGGTCGCTTTGCTGGTGCCGTAATCCTCGGTGAAAAGGACGGCGAGCAACGCGCCATTCGCGCTCACGGCGATGGCCATCGGGTCGTCGATATTGACCGTGCGCAGCTCTTTCTCGCCGTCGGCGTCATAGACGTGAACGTGGCGGCCGAGGAGGTAGAGACGATGTCCGTCCGGATCGGGGAAAGCGTCACGGATCGGCTCCCCTTCGATCGTGATCTCGCGGCGAACGGCGAGATCGGGCAGCGACAGGATCGAGGCGCTCTCGTCGCTCCCGTTGGCGATGTAGAGGCGCGTCCCGGCTCGGTTGGTGCGCAACGTCACCAACTCTTTGGTCGATGCGATTTCGGCGGAGTCGAGCACGAGGCGTTGTTTGATCGCACCGGTTTTCGGGTCGATGGCTACGACCGCCTGCGGCTGGGCCAGTCCGACATAGATCATGCCGTTCGCTCCGATGGCAACGCCGTGCGGGTCACCGGGAAGCTGCCAGCGCTTGACGATTTTCTGGTCGCGCGTGGGAACAGGCGTGAGCGCCTGCGCGAAGGCCGAGGAAACGGCGATCAGAAAGAGCAGGCTAATCGTCGATCGAGTACGAAAACTTTTCGATGACCGTATTGGCGAGGAGCCGCTCGCACATCTGCCGGAGCTGACGCTCGATTTCTTCGCGAGGCTGGCCGGTATCCGCAAGCGTGATGCGAAACAGCTTGCCCGCGCGCACATCTTCCACCCCTTCGAATCCAAGCGTGCTGAGCGAATGCTGAATGGCCTTCCCCTGCGGATCGAGAACGGACGGCTTGAGCTCGACGATGACGGTCGCTTTCATGGTGGGGGATTCTATGTGGTTGCGCGGTCGCGGAGTTGCGCGGTCTCGCGGTGGGCGGGTTGCTGAGCAACACAGCAACCCAGCAACCCCTCCGTTAACCAACACCCTCCCCCACCGTAATAGCTCGTACTTCAGGAGGTTTTACATGGACGGAGCAGTCATCCTCATTCCAATCATCGGCACGATCATGTTTTTCAGCACGGTCGTTTTCGTCGTCTGGGCCAGCGTTCACGCCAAGAATCGCCGGGCCGCGCTTCAGGCCGAGGTGCAGACGCGCCTCATCGACAAATTCAGCAATGCGCCGGAGTTCGTCGACTTTCTCAACTCAGACACCGGCAAGCAGTTTCTGACCGGCATCGACAAGATGCCGAAGCTCATGGCGCGCGACCGCATCGTCGGCGGTGTCTCGCGCGGTCTCATCCTCACGCTGCTCGGCGTGGCCTTCATCGGCATCTGGATCGCCGACAGCAACATCGGTTTCATGTATCCCGGTTTCATTCTCCTGGGACTCGGCGTCGCGTTCTTCCTCTCCACGCTCGTCTCTCTGAAGATGTCGCAGAAGTTCGGGCTGATCGGCGACGACACGCCGACGTCGCGCGAGGTGTTGGGCCATGCAAACGGCAGACGCGAGTCGACGGAAACGCAGGCGTGAGGCGATCGTGCAATTCGAAGGTACCCTGATCGCGCCGCCGTTCGGAGCCGTCGTGAAAACGGCGGCCCCGCGGCGGCCCGAGAGACCGATGGACGAAGCGGCATTCGAAGCGTTCTACCGGAAAACGGCTGGAGGAATCTGGTCGTACGTCTATCGGATGACCGGCGACGCGGCAATGGCCGACGACCTGCTGCAGAAGACGTTTTTCCGCTTCCTGCGCAGCAATCCGTCGATCGCGGATGAGGATCATCTCCGCCGCTACGTCTACAAGACAGCGACGAATCTGGTCTTCGATCATTTTCGCGAAACGAAGCGCGATCGGACGCGCGCGTACGAGTGGATGCCCACCGAGGCGCGGCCCGATCGCGGCGATCTGCGACACGACATGTCGCGCGTATTCGCCGATCTGAAGCCGCAGGAGCGTGCGCTGTTGTGGCTGGCGCACGTGGAAGGAAACTCGCACGAGGAGATCGCCGAGGCTATCGGCGTGAAGGCGAAGAGCGTGAAGGTGATGCTGTTTCGCGCCCGCAAGCGCCTCGGCGAGTTGCTGACGAAGAAAGGACTGGCCCCGGAGGTGACGCGATGACGACCGAATGTCCATTCGAGCCGAATGTCCTCGACGCGGCGGCGAGCAAGGAGTGGACGGAATCGCTCCGCGCGCACGTCGCCACTTGCGAAGACTGCGCAGCCGCCGCCGAGGTGGCGTCGTGGATGACGACGTTCTCCGGCCTGGATGAACGCGAGCACATCCTCCCCGATCCCGCCGTGCTCTGGCTGAAAGCGAAGCTGCTGCAATCGAAAGCGGTGGTGGATCGTGCCTCGCTGCCAATCACACGCCTGCAGATCGCCGCTTACCTGGTCATCGCCTCAGGCTGGGCAGCCATCCTGACCTGGAAATCCGCCGCCCTCCAACTCTGGATCAATCACTTCTCCCCCGGCCACATAATCCTCGGCGCCGCCGGCGCGGAAACGACGAGGTCACTGTCGCTAGGCGTACTGTTCGCGATCGTGATCCTGGCCTCAGCGACAGTGGGGGTGGCGATGCATACGATTTTGGCGGAGGAGTGAGACGAACAGATTGAAATCTTCGTTCATCATTCGGATACGGTTTCGATGTCGGCGACGCTGCGCAACGACAATATTCTCGACGGCAAATCGCCCGGTCGCGCATGGAACTCTCCTGTCAGGCTCGCGCGCACCCGGCGATTTGATGGATGAGGGTAGCCAGCCAAAACAGCGCTGCGGAGCTTCTCCACGTCCGCCGTGCCGTCGAGTTTCGAAGGAATAACGAGTGCGATCGTCTGATCACCGCACTTCGCATCACTGATGGTCATTGTGTAGTGGGCAGCCGGCTTAATTGTCGCCGAGACCGTCACGACTTGGCCATCGAATGACTCAGGCCGACCGATCAGGTCACAGATGGTGATTGCGGTCGTAACAGGCACTCTCTCGTCGCTGGTAATGGGAGCAACGCACGACAAAGACACGGCGGCAGCGACAACTAGGAAAACCCCGCGAGCAGCGTGCGTCACTGACAGTTTCCTCCCGCGTTGCACCAGTCTTGCGTCGATTGCTCCGCCGCGCGTTGAACGGCTTGAGCGTCGAAGCCATTAGCCCGAGTCCATACCTGCCAGCCCGATTCGAAGTTAAGCCCGCGGTATACCGCCGCGTCGGTTGTGAAGGCGTTGATTTCGCCTCGTAAGGCTTGAGCGCGGTTCGTCGGCATTCCTTCGAGCCGCTGGTCGATGCCGTGCTGTGCTTCGTGACCGAGAGCAGCAGCAACTTCCGGAGCGAAAGCCGGTTGATTTCTGCCGCCGAGCGCGGCGGCCATGTTCGCAAGATTCAGCCCAATTTGCGTCGTGTACCCGGTGGGACCAATATCCGCAGCGTGTGTGGTTGTACTAGTCCCGCCTGCGGCACCTGCGATTGTCCCGCTCCCAACCGTGACGCGAACGCCATTCGCTTGCCCCGGACGACCTAGAAAAGTGAGCGCGTTATTGATGCGGTTGCGGTCCGCGGAGTTTCTTGGCAAGTTAGCCGCCGCAAGACGCAGATCATTGTATGCAGTTTTCACAGTCGCACAATCTTGACGCGACCCTTCACACGTGTACTTGCCAGTTGGATCCGTCAAGCGCAACGGGTTGTTTCGAACGTAAGCGTAACGGTTCCACGCCTGAGGATTTCTGAGCACTGACTTCTGATCAAGCACTGGATCAATCGAGAGGAACCGGCCCATCGTGGCCATGTCGTATCGCGCGTGCATGTAGTCCAGCGTGTTGGGATTGCTGGCAAGCAGGTCACGTTCGTGGCCTGTGAACTTCATCAACTCGCTCGGCTGCTCGTTCGGCGAGAGGTTGAGCTCTGCCCCAAACGGGTAGTAAGCGTGGATACCGATCTTCACGCCGTTATCGTCCGTGACCAGGCGCGGAGTGCCGAGGTGGTCGAGGTGGAAATGCCGGGTGACGGTGGTGGTCGCACCGGGGGTCGTCGGAGCCACGGTTGCTAGCAGCAAACCGTCACGCCAGACGTAGTCTTTCGCCCACAGCCAGTTCGCCGTCGGAAGACCGTTTTGTTCGGCGCTCGTGAATTCCCGGACGACTTTGCCATCCAGGCTCCGGACTGTCCATGTCCAGCTCTGGCCATTCTTCACGGCGATCCTTTCCCCGTCGGCCGTGTAAATGAACTGGCGGTCGTCACCGCTGCTTGCGGTGGCGTGGGTCATACTCCCTGTACCGTCGTAGTCGAAAGTAGAAGTGAAGGATATGCCGTTGACGGTGTTGGTGATCGATATCAGGTTTCCCGCAGCGTCATAAGCGGAGCCGTTGCTCGTGATGTGGTTCGTCGCGGGGTCGATCGTTAGTGACTGCTCACACCCGCCGAGGCAGTCAACCGAACCGAGAGCACGGCTGGCGCTGGTTCGGTTGCCGAAGGCGTCGTAGGCGTACTCCTGCCGGCTCATGACCCCGGTCCGTTGAACATCCGCTGTCCCGCTCACGAGCCGTCCGGCGGTGTCGTAGATGTAGGTGTCATTGCCGATGGCTCGAATGTTTCCCATCCCGTCGTATTGGTAGGTCCCGGAGCACCAGCTGGTTGGTGGGCAGGGTTGAGCGAGCGCGGGGAACGCGCAGGTGACAACGAGTATCACGAGAAGAGCCGACAAAACTTTCATGCTGCCCCATTTGCTGATCATTGAGACGCGGCACCGGCCAGGCGGTCTCACAAGTAGGAGTGACAGGGCGGAGGAAAATCCCCAGAATTTTCAGAGCGAAACATCTGTACGAAGCCTGGTTAGAACGTCCCCCACATCAACACGCGCTTGAACGTGTAGAAGTACGGGCGCGCATCGCCGAGAGCTGCGACGACGCGCGACGTGTACTCGGCGAGAAACTCGTCGTAGCGCTCGGGAGATAGTGCTTCGCGGTATGGGGTCAGGGTCGTTCCTTTGGTCCATTCCACGACGTCCGCCGACGAGGCGAGGACGTGGCCGTAAACCTGGAGGCGGACGTGCTGTCGGGCGAAGCCGAGGTGATGCAGGAGGGTGGCGTAGCGTTCGGGGGGGAGGACGTTGAGGGTTGGTTTGATTCCGAATGACGGCGCGAGCTCGGCGGCGATGCCGTGGGAGGGATGGTCGTGATTCGCGGGCATCTGAATCGCCAGCTGGCCGTGAGGCGAGAGAAGCGCGACGAGTTTGGCGAAGAGGCGCTCGTGATCGGGGACCCAGTGCAGGGCGGCGTTGGAGAAGATCAGATCGAAGGGTCGGCCGGAGGCGAAGTTGGCGATGTCGCCGAGCTCGAAGCGGAGCGCGGCTGACGGTTTCGCCTTGCTCAGCATCGACTCTGAGTTGTCGATGCCGAGGGTTTCCTCGGCGGCGAGTTGCTCGTGCAGTTGGCGGGTCAGCTCGCCTGTGCCGCATCCGAGGTCGGCTACGCGCATGCGCGGGCGAGGCTCGACGAGCGCGGCAAGATCGCGGAACGGTTGCGCGCGCTCGTCTTTGAATCGCTCGTACTGGTTGGGATCCCAGCTCAACGCAGGTGATCCCAATTCATGATCGCGTTCGTCACCAGGGCGTAGCTGCCTTGCGTGTTCTGGCGCCACATCGGGTTGTTGGCGAAGAGGAGGATGTGGCCTTTGCCGCGCGGCGAGTCGATCACTACCGGTTTGCCGGCGATCTCGTCGCCGCCTTCGAGCATGCCGGACATCAGCAGCTGGCCGGCTTCTTTGGCGAAGGAGACGATCACGCGGGGGCGATCCTCCGCCAGCGGCATGGCGTAGTCCGAATTCCACGGCGCATCCTCGGCGGGCTGGAAGCCTTCCTCGCCCGGTGCCGGCTTCGGCCGCTCGGGCAGCGGAACGAAGGTCCGGCCCTGCGGCACGTCGGGATCGTTCTTCCCTCCGCGGCCGCTGGGACGCGATTCCGGCGAAGGTGGCGGCGTCAGGCCGACCTGGAAAACCGGCGAGCTGGCGTAGTAGATCGGCAGCGTGTCGTCATAGCCGGCGGCGATGGGACTCTTTTGGTCGGTGATGCTGGCGAGGAGGATCGTGCCCGGCGCGCGTAGCTTCTGCGGCTCGAGGACGCGCACCCAGCGCGCCAGGCCGTACTGCACGGCCCAGACCGAGGTGTCGCGCGCGGTGATGAGCAGGCCGCCGTCTTCGACGAAGCGGCGCAGGACGTCGACGCCGGTGAGGCCTAGGCCGGGTCGCATGTCGTCGGTCTCGTCGATGCCGCCGAGGTTCGGTGTGATCTCCGTCTTGTGCCACGGCAGCGGCGGGCCGGGCGGAAGGCCGTTCACGATCTCGGTGGAGGCATTGTTCGCACCGGTCGGCGCGAAGAGGATGACGTCGAACTTGTCGCGCAGGTTCGTGGCCTTGGCAACATCCTGCGTCGAAAGGTAGCTGTACGGGATGCCGAGCGACTCGAGGCCGAGGCGGAACCAGCCTTCGTCCTGCGTGCGCAGCCAGGTGTGGAGGATGGCCACGCGGGGAAGATGGATCTCGTGCGTCTTCGAAGTGGGAGCCGACGATGCGGCGACGATCGTGCCGGCGGTGTACTTTTTCGTCCCGACGGTGAAGGGCTCGTCGGCGACGACCCAGTGCGCATTCCTGTGGGCCCAGACAGCTTTGGCCACGCTCGTGTCGGCGTTGTTCTCGATCGTCGTCGACACCGTGGTCGCGGGCGCGCTGGTCCACTCGTGCATCGGCACCTTCAGCACGTCGGCGTTGGCCACGCGCTTGAAGTCGACGTTCTTGAGATAGCCGAGCGTCCAGCCGGTGTCGTCGTATACCCGCTCATCGCTGCGGACGTATTGAACGTCGAGCATCGTGTCGGCCAGCCGTGAGTAGGGCTGATCCATGCGGATGATGTAGCTCCCCTTGGCGAAGCTGACGGTGGGATCCTTCTTCGGCTTCTCGTCTTTCGCCTTGTCGTCCGCGGGCGGAGCGGGCGGCCACTGCGGGTTGAGGCTGAACGGTGCATCGGACTGCATCACCTCGACACCCTGCGCGCGAAGAAGCGTCATCAGGTCGGCGAGCTGGCCCTGGCGTTTCTGGCCGCCGTCGAAAACCCAGGCGGCGGGACCTTCGTTCGCGGCCTTGGCGATCGCGCGCTTGCCGAGGAGATAGAACTGATCGAGGAAGTGCTGCTTCCGCTCGGCGACGTCGGAGAGCGCGAGCAGGATGCCGCTCTGCTGATAATTGATGTTGTTCCGCAGCGACCACTTCACGGTTGGTGTCGGCGGATTGGGACGGAACCAGGCGCGATCGCTCTGGCCGCGCACGACGCGGTCCGCCGTGATCGGGAAACGGTTGCCGAAGGTCTCGTAGAAACGGCCGATGCCGTTGTGCCCCTGCGCGATCCAGAACATGTAGCTCGGCGCCCAGCCGTCGTAGAAACCGTAGGTCCAGACGCCGGGCAGGCCGCGCTTGGTCAGCTCCTGCACCTCGTGCCAGGCCATGCGATGCCATTCGTCGATGACGAGGGGATCGATCGATGCGCCGTACGGACCGGTGCCGGTGGAGATGTACATGAAAGGCACCGACTCGTGGAGGTCGTGGACGATCTGCGGGTGGAAGTCGAAGTAGGCCTTGAGCACGTTGCGGCTCAGCGCCAGGGCGAGGCCGAGGTTGTCGCGATTGTTGTCGTGGGCGACGTAGTGGCCCCAATAGACCAGCGGCGGAACCGGGCGGCCGGGATTGGCGGCGCGCCACCGGGCAAGATCGAGCTGGCGGTCGCGTCCATCGGTCTCGATGACCGGCGTGATTACGGTGATGACGTTGTCGCGGATGCTCCGGATCAGCGGCGAATCTTCGACGGCCAGGCGATAGGCGAGCTCCATCAGCATCTCCGGGCTGCCGGTTTCGGGCGAGTGCATGGAGCCGGTGATGTAGTAGATCGGCTTGCCGCCGGCGATGAGCTTCGCGGCGCCGGCATCGGTCAGCTTGCGCGGATCGGCCAGGCGGCGGGTGACGTCCTTGTAGTGATCGAGATTGGCGAGCGTCTGCTCGCTGGCAACGGCGACGGCGATCATCTCGCGGCCTTCTTCGCTCTTGCCGATGGAGAAGACTTTCACCCGCGGCGACGCTGCTTCCAGCGCGCGCATGTAGCGATTCACGTCTTCCGAGTAGGTGAGGTGTCCGTCGGCGCCGGCGATGTAGCCGAAGAACTTCAGCGGCGTCGGAACCTTCGCCGAGGCGGGCAGGTGATCGACCATCTCGGTGATGTACTGCGGTCCGGTGGTGAACTGCGTGATCTGCCTGGTGTAGTCGGCGTCGTTCTGTTGCTGGGCGAAGGCGGTTGTGGCGAGGAGGGTGAGGAGTGCCAGACGTTTCAAGTATTCGGCTCCTTTTGATGCGGTTGCTGTGTTGCTGCGTAATCCAGCAACCTCGCATCAATATCCCATTCGCCCGATCCGCGAAAGAGCCAGCTTCGAACGTACGCTCAGTTGACTTCGGGCTGCTGCTTGCGGAGCTGGTCGATGTAGGCCTGCGCCCGGGCGGCCTGGACGCTGGCCGGGGCGATCTGGATGAGGTGGGTCCAGGTCTTGATGGCCTTGTCGTGATCTTTCAGGTCCTGCGCGTAGAGGATGCCGAGGTCGAGGAGGCTGGGAAGATGGCGGGGATCGATCGCGCTGGCCCTCTGGAAATTGGCGATGGCTTTGTCGAAGGCGCCGAGCTCGCGATACATGACACCTTGGTCGGTGAGGACATCGGGATTGTCCGGCTCCAGCTGGAGCGCTTTGGCGTAGGCCTCGATCGCTTTCTGGCGCTGGCGGGAATCGAAGTATCGGTTGCCGAGGGAGATCCAGGTCTTGGCGCTGATCGGATCGTTTTTGACGATCTTCGGTTGTGCTGCGGGCGCCGGCGGCTGGGAGTGGGTGCAGGACATTGCCGTCATCAGCAGGGCAATCCCGATGAACGGCGCGATTCTCATGGCTGCTTCGCGGAGCCCTTCGCCGCGCTCGCCGCGAGGCTCAACTCGGCCATGTACGGCAGCAGCGCGTCCACCTCTTCGGTGCTCAGGCCGAGGTTGGGCATGCGGACGCTTTTGTATTTGACGAAGAGCTTTCTGGCGATCGGATCGCCGGCGGCGAGCACCTGGTCCGGCGCGGCCACGTAGCGAGCCAGCCAGGCGCGGTCGCGCAGCCGGGTCACATTCACGAGGTCGGGGCCGACGCGGTCTCCCTTTCCAATCGTGTGGCAGGCGGCACAGCGGGTCTTGAAGAGGTATTCGCCCTTGCCGACTTTCGGAAGCGGCCCCATGTCGGCGTAGCTCGGCAGCGGCTTGGCGCCGTAGCCGTCGAAAAAGTGGAGGATGGTCGTGGCCAGGAAGCGCGGGTTGTCGACGGCCGAGTTCTGCATCCACTCGCCGGTGGCCTCCTTGCCGATCATGAGGGCGGGCTGGTGACCGTCGAGACTCGCGGCGTCGGTCAGCGACGTGAGGCCTAGCTGCTTGCCGATCCGTTTGATGTCGTCTTTCTTCCCTGTCAGAAAGAGCCATCCCGGCTGGACGTTGAATTTCGCGGCGTAGGCCTTCAGTGCCTTCGGCGTGTCGTTCGCCGGATCGATGCTGATCGAGTAGAAGAAGATGTCCTTGCCGACGCGATCGCCGAGAAGGTGTTGCACCTGCGAGAGCCTCGCGGTCTCGAGCGGGCAGCTGCCGCTGCAGTGGGTGTAGATGAGATTGATGACCACCGACTTGCCCTTGAGCAGGTCGTCGTAGAAGCGGACCACTTTCCCGTCCTGCGTGGTCAGAGGGACGTTGGAAAAGTAGCCGGGGCCGCCGGTCGCGGCAGCGATCGATGGCGGCGGCGCGAGCAGGATGGCCGCGACGGCCAGCAACGCCGCCAATCCGATCCTGCGTCGAAAGGACGATCGCATCAGAGAGTGCCGGCGCTCGCGGTGACCTTGGTGAGCAGCATGGTCTTGAGGTTGTAGGTCAGAGTCAGCGTGAGAAGACCGGTCTTCGCGTTCATGTAGGAGCCCGGCGCGTCCTCGAAGAAGGGGAAGGTCATCTTGATGGAGTCCGTCCCGGCAAAGCGCCGGGTGAGATTGGCCTCGCATTCGGTGACGTAGACCTTTCCGCTTTTGCTGCCGGTGCCCTTGATGCCGTGGCCGTCGATCGAGACCACCGCGCCCGGCCCGAGCGCGGGATCGGTGGAGACCACCGAGGTGACTACCAGCGGACCGGAGAAGGTGATCGGCTCCGCCAGCCCCGTCTTCTGTGTGGAGGCGCTGCCCGAGATCTGAACGGTGATCGTCGAGGAGACAGACACCTGCGAGACAGCGGCTCCCGGTGTCTGGGCACCGACCTCGGCGACGAACAGCAGCGCCGCGAGTGTGAGGGTGACGATTCTGATGTTGATCTTCATGCGATTCTCCTCAGTAAGCTGTCGGAAGAACGTCGTCCGGCGGGAGGAACGTCACGCCCTGCGGCGTGGCGATCGGGGTCGGGAGAGGCCGCAGGAAGGGCGAGCCGCCGTTGTCGATCTCCCATCGCAGGAGCATGGCGTTGTCTTCGTGCACCGTGTTGTGGCAGTGCTCCATGAACATGCCGCCCCAGTCGCGGAACTGCATCTTGATGGTGACGGTGCCGCCCGGCCGGAGACGGTAGACGTCCTTGCGGCCCTTTTCCCACGCCGGCACGTTGTTGGCGCTTCCGTTGCGGGCGGTGATCTGACCCTCTTCGAAGTGGATGTGGATGGGGTGATCCCAGCCGCCACCGCCGTTCTTGAGCGTCCACTGCTCGGTGACGCCGGCGCTCGGCGCGGCGCTGATGCGGCCGTAGTCGGCGTCGAGCACGTCTCCCTGATTGTCGGTTTTGACTCCCCACGGGCCTGTGAACGACGTGCTGCCGGTGGTGGTCTGCGTGGCGCCGCGTGCCCATTCGAACGTGCGCGACCGCGTGACCGCGGGAAGCGTGGGATTGGGGATCAGTGGATCGGGAACCTGGCTGACGTCGGGATTGGCCGGCAGCCGCACGATGCGAAACTCCAGGAACTTGCCGACCACCGGATCGTTGTTGTCGCCGGCCAGCGCCTCCTGAAGGGATAGATCCTCGTCCGGCTTCTTGCCGTTGGTCTGCTTGGCCAGGTTGACGAACCAGACCTTCGAGCCGACCGGGTAGCGCGAGAAATCGATGACGATGTCGTACCGTTCGGCGATTCCGATCTCGTCCAACTCGGTGAGCGGCACCGGGTGCGGCAGCAGGTTGCCGTCGTTGGCGATCTGGATCATGGTCGAGCCGTCGCTGAGGGCGATCTTGAAGAAGCGGGAGACGGCGGCGTTGAGGATGCGGAAGCGGTACTTGCGCGCCTCCACCTCGAAATAGGGGTTGTCGACCAGGTTGACGGTCATCCGGTCGCCGATGAAGCCGTCGAACTCGAACTTGTTGAAGGCCAGCTGGCCGGCCGCGTCCCACGCCTTGTCCGCCAGCATGAGGTTGACGTCGTAGTCGAGATTGGCCCACGACTTTGCCGTGCCGCTGGGCAGCCGGAGATTGACGCCGTCGCTGATCGCCTCGTTGCCACGATCCTTGGCGCTGTAGATGTTGAACATCCCGGCCATGCCCTTGTACACGTTCTGCGAGGTGAAGCTGAACATGTGGTCATGGAACCAGTGCGTGCTCATGGTCTCGTGCCAGTCGCCGGGGATGTTGATCTTCCCGCCGAGGTCGTCGGGCGTGGCCGCATTCGGATCGGTGGCGTTGACGTTGATGCTGCGGAAGCCGGCCAGCACGATCGGCCAGTGGTAATCGTAAAACTCGTTGGGGAAAAAGAAGGCGCCGGTGAAGCCGTCGTTTTCCGCGCCGTGATGGCCGTTGTGCTCGTGCGTGGAGATGGAGTTGATCCCGAAACCGCCGTTCTGCGTCCGGTCGGCCGGAAGCTTGTTGTGCTCGCGGAAGAGGATCGGCTCGGCGTAGCGGCCGAGGAGCAGCTTGGGCGGCAGCGTCCCATTGAAGGTCCAGAGCGCCAGCGGTCCCTGGTCGGGAAGGTTGGGATGGAAGCGCGGATGAAACGGCGTGGCCGGATTGATCCCGGAATTGAGGCTGGACGGGACTCCCGGGTTGTAGGCGTTGTTGATCTTCGCCCCTTCCTGCGACACGTCGACGGCGACCAGCGGCGGGAACTGGGCAAATCCCTGATGGGCCCAGATCGGTCCGGGCGGCCTGCCTTCGATCGGTCCGAAGCCGCCGCCGAGGGCGGGATCGACCGGCTGCTGCGTTGTGTTGGCCTGCTCGGTCGGCGCCGGATTGAGCGTCGAGACCGCATTGCGTGGCAGGACGTCCATGCGCGGCATCGGCTGGGTGAACTTCTGAACGCAGGGATTGGGGGGAAAGCAGGTGGGGCTTGGCGGCAGGCCGGTGGGAACGTTGTCGGCAGCCGCGCCGGGAGCGAGAAGTAGTCCCTGGGTTGCGAAAAGCGCCGCGGCGAGGATCATCCGGGCGAATCGCGAGCGTTCCGTTGGCAGACGCATGGCTTCCTCCTTGTGTTCTCAGCCGGGGAGAAATGACGCCGTATCAATGGAGAGGCTTCGTTACAGGAATGAAGGATAGATATGTCTGCCACCCGCCGGTGTCAAGACCAATTGTCCGACCGCGCTACATCAGGATCCCGTTCTTCACGATGTCCGAGAGCTCTTTGATCATCTCCATCGGTTCCTTGCCGAAGGGTTGCGGGGCGTTGAAGAGGATCTCGACGGTGAAGTAGTTGAAGAAGACGCGCGCGGTGATGAGGAGGGCGGAGATCGGCGAAACCGAAGGGCGGAGGCGGCGTTTCATCGCGCCGAGGGCTTCTTCGCCGACGAACGCGCCATAGCGCTGGCCCAACTCGCCGTAGAACTTCTTGATGTGTGTTCCTTCGAACTCGATCACGTCGACGAAGATCAGCGCGAAGTACGGCTTGAACTCGCTGATGGAATCGCGCGCGGCAAGGCCGAGCTGCTCGATGTTGTCGGGAAACTGACCGACCGAGAGCGCTCGCGTGAAGGGATAGCGGCGGGTCTCGGTGATCTTCCAGAACTCGTCGAGCAGCGAGCGGAAGATCGACTCCTTGTCGGGGAAGTGGTGGTAGACGTTCCCGGTCGATACGCGCGCGCCAATGGCGATCTCGCGCACGGTGGTGGCGCGATACCCCTGATGCGAAAACAATTGCAGGGCGGCGTCGAGCACTTGCCGCCGGCTGCGCTCCGACTTCTCGTCTCTCTGCATGATCTTGCCGGCGCGAAGGCTACGCGCGCGAGGCGCGGGGGTCAAATCGACCGCGCCCCGGTGCTACGATAGCCGTTCGCCAGACAGTCCAATGACCCTCGGATCCGATTCCGCGCGACGGCGTACGATCACCGTCTTTCTCACGCAGGGCCTGGCCGGCCTTCTGGTGATGCTCTGGGTGACCTGGCTGCGCTTCGATCAGACGGTGGCCATCCTGCACCGGCTGCAGCCCAACGCCGCCGGCATCGTCATCATCCTGGTGGCATTTGCCATGACCCTGGCGCTGCTGAAGTTCGAGCTGACGGAGCTGATCTTCGTCTCGCTCGTGCTCACCGCCTACACGGTCATGATCCCGATCCTCGGCGTGGTCATGTCGTCGTGGCTGGCGGTGATCGTGGCCGGCGTGGCGCGCATGCTCGGGCTGAAGCAGATCGGGCCGGCCAAGATCGACTCGACCGATCACTTCGTCGATCACGTCAAGACCTTCGGGCTCTTCGGCACCTACGGGATTCCGGTAGTGGCCGCGGCGACGCTCTACGAACGGCTGCACGGCGAGCTGCCGCTGGCGCACGTCACGCTGGGTGTGGCGCTGAAGATCGCGCTCTGCGGCGTGGTGCTCAGCGTCACCAACATCCTGCTGATGTTCCGGGTCGCGCAGTCGTACGGCTACTCGCTGCGCAAGATCGCGCGCATCGACATCGTGGACCTGGCCATCTATCTGCTCACGGTTCCCTACGCGGTGATGACCGCGCTGGCGTTCGCGGAGCTCGGCTGGGGGGCGCTGGTGGCGCTGGCATTCACCGGCAGCGAAGCGATCATCGTGGCCCGCAGCCTGGCCAAGACGCGGATGAAGAGCGTGCTGCAATTGCAGCGCATCGCCTCGCTCACCAACATCGGCAAGACCATCTCGCTGCGATACACCACCGATGAGTTGCTGGCGGTGATCTACAACGAGTGCAAGCGGACCGTCGACTGCACGCTCTTCACCATCGCTCTTCTCAACGAGGCCACCAACGAGTTGTCATTCGAGCTCGATGTGCGCGAAGACATCCGCCTGCCGAAAGAGCGCATGCAGCTCGGCGAAGGGCTGAACTCCTGGGTCATCGAGCACAGCGAGCCGCTCCTCATCGGCAGCGTGGCCGACGAACAACGGATCGGCGTGCGCGCCGTTGCCGACACGAAGCCGACCGAATCGTGGCTGGGCGTGCCGATGATCGCCCGCGACCGGGTCATCGGCGTCATCTCCGTGGAAAGCTTCAAGAAAAACGCCTTCACCAACGACGACATGCTCCTGCTCACCGCCATCGCCAATCAGGCCGCGGTGGCGATCGAGAACGCACAGCTCTACAAGGACCTCGAGGGGCTGACCTACGCGCTGGAGCAACGCGTCATGGAGCGGACGAACGAGCTGCGCGAGACCAACCTGCGATTGCTGGCCGCCGACCGATCTAAGAACCAATTCCTGGCCAACATGTCGCACGAGCTGCGCACGCCGCTGAACTCGATCATCGGCTTCTCCAGCGTGCTGCTGGAGAACACGCGCGCCGCCGTGCCGCAGCGGCTCTACAAGTTCCTGGAGAACATTCACGTAGCCGGGAACCATCTGCTGGAGCTGATCAACGACATTCTCGATCTGTCGAAGATCGAGGCCGGCAAGATGGAGCTTCGCACCGACGAGTTCGACCTGCGCGACACGATCGCCTCGGTGGAGCGGGTGATGAAAGGTTTCGCCGCCGAGGCGAAGGTGCGCATTACTGCATCGATCGATCCCTCGGTGCCGATGGTCCGCCTCGACGAGGGGCGGCTGAAGCAGATCCTCTTCAACCTGCTCTCGAACGCCGTGAAGTTCTCGCCGGACGGTGGCCCGGTGACGATCGCGGTGACGTCGCTGCCGCGCACGCCCTCGCCGCTCGGCGTCGACAGCGTGCGTATCGACGTGGCCGATCAGGGAATCGGCATCGCTCCCGACCAGATGCAGCGCATTTTCGACGAGTTCTACCAGACCGAGGAGGGACGCAGGTCGAGGAGAGGCGGCACGGGACTGGGGCTGTCGCTCACCCGCAATTTCGTCGAGCTCCATCACGGCCGGATCGAGGTGCAATCGAAAACCGGCGAGGGCTCGTGCTTCACGCTTTATCTGCCGGTCGACTACGACGCCGCCGCGGCAAAGCTACCGGTCGCGGATGGCGGGAGCCGGGCGTCAGGAGCCGGAACATTGGTCGCTACGACTTCCGACTCCCGATTCCCGACTCCCGAACCCCGGCTACATCAACTCTGATTCGGCGAAAAAGAACGCGATCTCGATCCTGGCGTTGTCGTCGGAGTCGGATCCGTGGATGGCGTTCTGCTCGATCGACTCGCCGAACTCTTTCCGGATCGTGCCGGCGTCGGCCTTGGCCGGATCGGTGGCGCCCATCAACGTGCGCAGCGCCAGCACGGCGCCTTCCTTCTCCAGCGCCGCGACATAGACGGTTCCGGAGGTCATGTACTTGACCAGGTCCGCAAAAAACGGCCGTTCCCGATGAACGCCGTAAAACGCCTCGGCCTGTTTCGTGGAGAGATTGACTTTCTTGAGGCCGAGAATCCGGAAGCCTTCCGTCTCGAGCCGGCTGATGATCTTGCCGAAGTTCCCTTTGCGGACGGAGTCCGGCTTGACGATGGTAAACGTACGATTCGACATGGGTAGTGTTTGTCCTTCTGCGCGAAATTGGGCGGCGGATTATAGAGTAACCACGCCGTACGTAGGTCGGACTCTCCAGTCCGGCCCCTTGTGAAGCCGCGCCGTCGCTGTGTTTCAGGCGCGATCTCAGTGACGAGGAGTATTCACGAGAGGTCGGACTGGAGAGTCCGACCTACGTGTCTCACTGCGTCGTGATGATCGCCGAGATCCCGGCGGCCTCCAGCTTCGCGCGGACACTCGCCGCCTGCTCGCGCGTCTCGAACGGGCCGACGCGCACGAGGTAGAGCGAGGTGTGATCGATGGTCGAATCCTGGCCGATCGATTTCAGCTTCTTCTGCAACGCCTTGGCGTTCGCTTCCTGCGAGAAGGCGCCGACCTGGACGACGTACCGTCCGGTGCGCGGCGTCGCGGCGCGTGGCTGCGGCGTCGGGTGAACGGGAACGGGAACCGGAGCCGGTTTGGAGGTTGACGGGAGTGGCTCGGTCTTCACCGGGACATCCTCGATCGTCGTTCCGTTCGCGGCGACCTGGCGGCGGGTCTCCGGGCCGCCGGCATGCTGCTCGGTGACTTCGATCCGGTCGACCGTCGCGGGCGCAGGAGCAGGTTGCGGCTGCACGGGAGCGGGAACGGGTGCCGGCACGGGAGCAGGCGTTTGCGTCGGGGTGGCCGGCATCGCCGCCACGGTGTTTTCGGGCATGTTGACGGCGAACGGCGCCGGTGGTTCGCGGTCGCCGCGTCCCACCTTCACCACGGTCATATCGATCTCGCCGCCGCCGCTTTCGGCAATTCCGATCTGCTGGGCCGCGGCGTACGAGAGGTCGATGAGGCGATCGCCGACGTACGGGCCGCGATCGTTCACGCGGACGAGCACAGACTGTCCCGTCTTCGGATTCTTGACCTCGATCAGCGTCCCGAACGGCAGCGTGCGATGCGCGGCGGTCATCAGCATCGGATCGAAGATCTCGCCGTTGGCCGTGGTGCGGCCGGAGAACTCCTGCCCTACCCAGCCGGCCGTACCGTGCGCGGACATCTGTTGCGGCGGCTGCGCAACCGTAGTGGATGACACCGGCCCCGGCGTCGTGTCCGGCGCGGCGTGCCACGAACATCCAGCCAGCGCCAACACGGCCAATGCCACGAGAACTCGTTTCATACCCGCACCTCGCCGATTTCCGATCTGATCTGTGCCCGTTCTGCTTCGAGAATGGGATCGACATCCTCGATGAGAAATCTCTCCGTCTGCTGCATGGCCAGTCCCGTGTAATTCTCCGGCCGTGCCATGGCGGCGATCGATGCGCGATCGATGCCGAACAGGGTGTCGCCGGCGATGCGATCGAACAAGATGTTTTCAGAACCACCCGACTTCAGCGCATCCGCGGCCGCCTGCGAATGGATGCGCACGCGTTCGTGCAGCACCTGCCGGTCGCCGCCGCGCCGCACGCCTTCCATCATCAGATTCTCGGTCATCATGAACGGCAGCTCCCGCCGGACGTTGGCCGCGATCACTTCCTCGTGCACCACCAGTCCGGCGGCGATGTTGTCATAGATCAGGGCGATCGCATCGGCGGCGAGAAATGCCTCGGGGATGGCGATGCGGCGATTGGCAGAATCGTCGAGCGTCCGCTCGAACCATTGCGTGGCCGCGGTGAAGGCGGGATTGAGGGCGTTGACGATGAGGTGCCGCGCCAGCGCATCGATCCGCTCCGCGCGCATCGGATTGCGTTTGTAGGCCATGGCCGACGAGCCGACCTGCTCTTCTTCGAACGGCTCTTCGATCTCGCGCAGGTGCTGGAGCAGGCGCATGTCGTACGCAAACTTCGACGCCGACTGCGCGAAGCCGGACAACACGTTCACCGCCTGCGAATCGACTTTGCGCGAGTAGGTCTGGCCGGAGACGGGATAGCTGCGGCGCATCCCAACCTTCTCCGCGACCAGTTGCTCGAGCCGGTTGACCTTCCCTTCATCGCCATCGAACAGGTTGAGAAACGAGGCCTGCGTGCCGGTGGCGCCTTTCACGCCGAGGAGGGAGAGCTGGGAGATGCGGAACTCGATCTCGCGGAAATCGAGGAGGAGATCGTGCAGCCACAAGGTGGCTCGCTTCCCCACCGTCGTCAGCTGCGCCGGCTGGAAATGGGTGAACGCCAGCGCCGGCGTGCCGCGCCATTTCCAGGCGAAGTCGCGGAGCTTGGCCATCAGATTGACGATGCGCCCGCGAATGATGCCGAGCGCTTCGTGCATCTGCAGGATGTCGGTGTTGTCGGTGACGAAGGCCGAGGTGGCGCCGAGGTGAATGATCCCTTTGGCCGATTGCGCCTGCAGACCGTAGGCGTAGATGTGCGACATCACATCGTGCCGGATCTCGCGCTCGCGGCGCTCGGCGTCGGCGTAGTTGATGTCGGTCGCGTGTTGTTTCAGCTCCGCGATCTGACCGTCGCTGATCGATAACCCCAGCTCTTTCTCGGCCTCGGCGAGGGCAATCCAGAGCTTCCGCCACGTCCGGAATTTGTAGTCGGCGGAAAAGAGGTACGACATCTCCTTCGAGGCGTACCGCTCGTTGAGAGGGTTCTGTGCGGTGTCGCGCGTCACCGGTTTCGAATTATACGGCGTTGACACCGCCGCACCGACCCGCGACACTACCTTTACACATGCAGCCCGCCGTCTCCACCAGGACTCCCCGCCGCGCCGCGCAGGCGATCCGCAGAATCGCCGTGATTCTGGTGGCCCTGCTGGTTCTCGGCGGCGTGGCGTCGCTCTTCGTCACCGGCCGCGCCACCTCGGAACTGCAGCAATCGCGCAAACGGGTCGACGCGCTGCATGCCGAGATCCAGCAGCTGGAACGGGAAAACGCCCGGCTTCGCGCCGAAATCGACAGCGTGAAGAAGTCGACCTATGCCGTCGAGCGCATCGCCCGCGAGGATCTGGGGATGTCGAAGCACGGCGAGGTGATCTACCTCCTGCCCGCGCGGTAGCAGCCTTATCGCGCGCCGCGCTCGCGGCGCCGTTGCTCGATGCGCATGCGCATGGCGGCGAATTTGGTCCGCTGCTCTGGCGTGAGGATGGTCTCGATCTCTTTGTTGGTGGCGTCGAGCTCCTGGCGCACCTGCGGGCGGACGGTGCTCATGGCGGCGTCGATCTTGGCGCGATGCCGCTCGATGATCTGCTGCACCTGTGTCTTCTGTTCGGGTGAAAGCTGCAGCTCGCGGCTGAGGTTGTCGGCCATGCGGCTGGAGGTGAAGCGCGCACTACGGCGCGGCGAGAGCCGTCCGCTGCGGATCAGGTAGAGATGATCGCCCGCCACCCCGACCAGGATGCCGGCGATGAAGGCGACGACGACGACCACGATGGCCGCCATGCGGGTGTTACTCGACACTGAATGTGTCCCCTCCGACCGAGATGTCGACCGTTTGCGTGCTCGCGAGCGTGTCGAGCGTGGTGCCCGGTACGTCGCGAGGCGATTGTTCGAGCCACTGTACGCCGAGTGCGGCCACCACGGCGAGCGTCGCCAGCGAGGCCACCACCGGCCGGAACCAGCGCGCCAGCACGAGAGCGATGCCGGCATTCGATTCGGCGGCGATTCGCTGCCGCACGCGCGCGGCGATGCGGCGGGAGGTCATCTCGTCCGGCTCGAAGCGGAGTTTCCGCGCATCCCTGCGAAGCCGTTCCAGGAAATCGTCGTGGTCGTCAATCATTGCTGCCCCCGTGAAGGTCTGCCAGTTTCTCTTTCAGTTTTCCGCGCGCGAGCGACAGATGCGAGCGCACCGTCCCCTCGCTCAATCCCGTCATTTTTGCGATTTCGAAGTGCTCGAATTCTTCGACCAGGTACAAGCGTGCCACGATTCTCTGCATCTCCGGAAGCGATTCGATACCGCGGTCGATCCGCGCCGCCAGCTCGTTGGCGATGGCCGGCAGGTCGGAGCGGTCGCGCCGCTCCGCCGGCACGGTGTCGCTGATCTCCTCGTGGCGGAAGCGTTTGCGATGCTTCATCACGTCGAGCGCCAGGTTGGTGACGATGCGATAGATCCACGGTCCGAACGGCTCCCCGCTCTTGAAGCGCCCCACGTTTTCGAAGGCCTTGACGAACGCTTCCTGCGCCAGGTCTTCGGCGTCAGCCGGATTGCGCACGATTCCCCAGGCGATCGAGATCACCCGTTTCGTGTACTTCGTAACCAGGTAGTCGTAGGCCGATGCATCGCCGGCTTTGACGGCGGCGATGGCGCGCGCTTCGATCGGGTCTTCGTTTGTTGCGCTTCTCGTCTGCGCCCTCTCCGCCGCGAAAACCAGACGATCGAAGCGGAGCGAACCGGCGGCAGTTCCCCCGAACATCGACGTGGTGGCGTCCATCATCTTCCTACTTGTCGGCGCGCTTCGCCATCCACTGTTGCAGGAAGTTTGAGGCTTTGGCGCGCTGCTCCGGTGTCAGCGCGTTGCGTGTGCATTTCTTCATGGGATCTCCTGTATTGAGTTGCTGACGAAGAGGTTACGACGGTGTCCGGGGAACGTTGAACATATAATCCCGGCAACTCGATCCGCTCCTATGCGCCCCCTTTTTGCAGCCCTTACAGGACTGATGGCCATCGCGTTCGCAAGCCTCGGCTCCGCGCTTGCGCAGCCGCTTCTCTGCCCTCCGGTCGCTTCTGCCGCCGGCCATCCGTGCGAGACGTTCCACTATCACGTGCAGATGTTCCGGCCGGATACGCGCGAGTTTCTCGAGATGTATGGCGTCAACCAGTTCGCCTCGCTCTCCGCCTGCGACCGGGCCCGCGACGCGGCCTTCAAGCGCAACGTGGCCGTGGTCGAGTTCATGCGCGCGCAACGCCGCGACTGGTGGCAGGCCGACAAATTCGGGACTTGCCATTGCGACATGACCATCGAGCGCGCCAGCCCGAATTTTCTGTCCGAGGCCGCCAGGGTGCAGCAGGCGCATGACGCCGAGGAGATCCGCCAGCGCGTTCGCGAGCGCCTGCTCGACGCCAAAGCGCCGCCCGACGGCGAACTGATTCGCAATCTCGCGCCGCCGCTCAGCACCACGCCGCTGATCGGCGGACCGAAGCTCGTTCCGATGCCGCCGCCGTCCGCGGTGACGGCGACTTCCAATTCGCCCGACGATCTGAGCATCACCAAGGCCGTCGATACGACGGCCTCGCCGGCGACCTCGCTCGATCTGCCGCTCGTCGATATCCCGCTGCCGGGGATCACGCCGCCGCCGGAAGTGATCGCGGCGCCGCCGCCCACGCCAGTACCGCCAACGCCGCCGGCCGAGGCACCGCCGCCGCCCGCGCCACAACCGGCTCCCGCTCCCATCCCCACCGAGCAGGTCGTCGCCGACGAGCCGGAGCTTCCGGCGCCGGAAGATGTCGCCGACGCGTTCGTCAGCTACGAATCGCAGCGCATCCAGAACGTGCTCAAGGTCAGCAGCAGCATCGGCGATGAGTCGGTCAAGGCGCAGGTGCTCGACGCCTGCACGCAGCGGATCCAGCTCCTCTCGAACCTTCGGTCGATCATCGTCGGCTCCGGTGCGAAGAGCCGGCTGGTTGCCGCCGCGCACGCCGCCGGGAAAGAGAACGAGCGGCTGGCGGTGGTGGCGAAACTGTTCGGCAGCGATGTGCCGTCGCACTGGGCGCCGAAGGATGCGGCCGATGTCATCTTCGACCCCGCGGTGGCCGATCCCGAGCAGGTGCTGCGCGACAATCACTCGTCCGACCAGCAGAAACGGCACGCGCTCTACGCGCTGCTGGCGACGACGTCGCCGACCGAGCAACAGCAGATGTGGCTCAACTCCGTGATCGAGGCGCTCTTGAAATGATGCTTCCGGCCCTTTTCTTCGCCGTCGCTGTGGCACAGCAAACGCCGGCGCCAGCTCCGCAGCCGCCTCCCGCTACCTCCGCGGCGATGCCGCCGAGCGAGGAGTTCGTCAAGGCGGTCTACTTCGGAAAAAAGTTCGCCGATATGAAGGACTACGCCGCCGCCTACCAGCAGTTCGCCAAGGCTGACGCGCTGCAACCCGATGTTCCGGGCGTGCTTTACAACATGGGCGTGCTGCTGGCGCGCGCGGGCCGTTTCTCCGAGGCGCAGGCGAAAGTCGATCGCTACAACCAGCTTTTTCCGGCCGGCGCGGAGAAGCCGCTCGTGGCCAAGCTGCAGCTCGATCTGGAGTTCGAGCGCGAGCTGCAGAAGAAACGGCAGACGGACGAGGAGTACACGGCCATCTTCACGCGCGGCCGGTTTCTCTACAGCAAGGGCGATCTCATCGCCGCGCTCAAGCTGTTCCAGGATGCCGAGCAGCAGCGTCCCACCGATCCGGCCGCGGTTTTCAATCAGGGCGTTGTCTACGAGAAGCTGGGCGATCTCCCCAAATCCTCGGAGCGTTTTCATCGCTACGAGGAGCTGGAGCCCGACGCCAACGCCAAGTCCTCCATCGACCAGCGCATCCTCGGCATCGAGAGCGAGATGTCGGACATGAAGACGAAGATCGTCTGCCCGTTCTGCGGCTGGCGTCTTCCGATCGGCGCGATCTGGTGTCCGCACTGCTGGCACGGTCCGTATCTGACGTCGCAGTCGCCGTGGAATTCGCGCCCGTGTACCGACGGCTCGACCGCCACGCGCGCGACCTACTTCGCCGACAACCGTTTCGCGAAGAACGATTCGCTGCCGTGCCTCTTCAACGGCACGATGCTCGAGTCGCTCCGCTACACGCCGGCGCGCCAGCGCCAAGTGCAGGAGGCGCGCAAAGCGGAGGGCTGGACGTACAGCGGTGACGTGATCCAGTCGTGGCACGACCGGCAGGGAAACGAGATCCGCTACGTGCAGGGCGCGGACTATCTGGAGAAGATCGTCTCCTCGAGCGGCGGCGACGTCCTGCTGTTCGAGGCGCACCGCGCGCCGGACGCAGCGATCTGGTTACTAGACCGCGAAGACGTCGTCATCGACGGACAGAAGTACACCTCGCACTACACGTTCGATGCGCAGAACCGGATCGCGCAGCAGCAGGTGGTCTACCAGAACGCCGCCGGCTGCAACGACGTCATCTCCATGACCGCCGTGCCGATGTACACGAACGATCTCCTCTTCGGCCTGAAGGTCCGCGGCGGCTACAGCGGCAGCATGGTTCAGGGCGCGCCGCGCGTCGATTGGGAGGCGAACGTGACTTACACGTACGACACCGAGACGCGCCTGACGAAGGAAGAGCTGGCCGTGACGTCGATGACGAAGACGTACATGGAGAAGCCCTACGGCTTCGAGCGGCAGGAGATCTCGATGCTCTATCCGGACATGCGCGTCCGCAAGCCGATCGAGAAAATCCAGAACCTCGGCGACCGCTGCGGCCTTGCCGGTTCGACGGTGCTCAGCAATCCCGTCGACTTGCGGCCGTTCTATGCGTTCTCGCCTAACCTGGCCATCGCCCTCGGCAATGGCGTTACCAAGGCGACGGTGAGTTTCACCTATCCGGATTCGTATAGGGTTCGTTGATGTGACCTGGTACCGCGAATGGTTCGGCGAAGAGTATCTCGAGCTCTACGCGCATCGCGATGAGCACGAGGCCCGGCGTCAGGTTGCGTTTTTCCGCGAGCAGTTCGGCGACGTCGGCGGCGTGATCCTCGATCTTGCCTGCGGCACCGGCCGGCATCTGGTCGAGTTGAATTGCGAGGGGTTTGCCGCCGCCGGCTGCGATCTCTCGTTTACGCTCCTGCGCACCGGCATCGATGAGCATGGTCCGCTGCCGGTGGCGCGCGCCGACATGCGCGCGCTGCCGTTCTGCAGCAACAGTTTTGGCGGATTGGTCAACTTCTTCACCAGCTTCGGCTACTTCGCCACCGAGGACGAGAACCTGCAGGTCGTGCGCGAGATGGCCCGCGTGCTGCGGCCCGGCGGCGTCTTTCTCTTCGACTATCTCAATGTCGATCGCGAGCTCGAAAAGCTCGTCGAGCGCGAGTCGCTGGAGACGCCGCGCGGGCGCGTGGAGATCGAGCGATGGTTCGATCCACGTGACCGTTCCTTCAACAAACGGATCACGATCGGTCAAAAGCGTTACCTGGAGCGCGTTCGCGGATACGATCTCGACGAGATTTCAACGATGTTCAACTCCTCGGGGCTCTCCATCCAGCGAGCGTTCGGCGATTTTCACGGCGCGCCGTTCGATGCCGCCTCGCCGCGCCTGATTCTCGTCGGGAGCCGCGCCCGATGACCAGCACGACCACCTCGGAGGCCGCCTGTCTCCGCATCCCGCTGGCGACGTACGGCTTGAACCGATTCACGCTCGATTGGATCTCAGACGATCCCAACGCAACGCAGTTCCTGCCAAGAGAAAACGTAGGTCGGACTCTCAGTCCGACTCATCGTGACGCCGCTCTCGCCGAAGCTCTGATCGCATCCAACGGCCAATGGGGCCGCGACGTCGCCGATGAAGTACTTCGCTGGTCCCGCGGCGAAACGTTCACCGTCATCGCCGGCCAGCAGGCCGGCTTCGCCGGCGGTCCGATTTACACGCTGGCCAAACTGGCCGGGATGCTGAAGCTGAAGCGCGACAACGAGGCGCGCGGCATTCCGACGACGGTCTTTTTCTGGCTGGCCACGGAGGATCACGATTTCGCCGAGGTGGCCACGCTGTCGCTGCCGAAACGCGACGCGAAGCAGCAGCTCGATCTCACCACCTTCCGCGCGCGGCGGCCGGATTCGAAGACGGCGGTCGGCGGTTTGCCGGTCCCCGAGGAGCTGACGCGAGCGCTGATCGAATATCTCGACATCCCGCGTCCGCACTGGCTGCGCGAAGGGATCACTTTCCGCGACTCGTTCGCGGAGCTGATCACTGCCGCGGTGGATGCGAAGTTCATCCTCGTCGATGCGCTCCTGCCCGAGCTTCGCCACGCCGGAGCGCCACTGTTCGACGGAATCCTCACGAATTGGGACAACATCCAGCGCGAGCTCGATGCACGCGCGGTGGCATTGCAAAGCGCCGGCTATGCGCCGCAGGTGGTTCCGCGCCCCGGCGACGGCCACACGCTGCTCTTCGAGCTCGACAATCACGGCCGTCGCAATCTCATCGAGAAACCGCGGCCGTTGCCGCCGGAACGCACCTCAACCTCGGCACTGACCCGTCCGCTGCTGCAGGATTTCGTGATCCGTCCCGATCTCTTTGTCGGCGGTCCCTCCGAGGTCGCTTACTACGCGCAGATCGCCCCGCTCCACGACCTCCTCGGTGTGGCCATGCCGCGGGTTGCGTTGCGCGCGCACGAGATGCTGGCGCCGAAACGCGTCGTGCGCACGGTCGAGCGCTTCGGCATCAAACCGGAGGAGATCTTCGCCGGCGCCGATTCGCTCTTGGCCACGCGCGAACCGGCGGGCGTCGCCGAGGTTCAGGCAATCGCCAAGAAAGCGCGGCGCGATCTGGCGGAACAGATCACCCGCATCGGCGAAATCGCCCTTCCCGCCGAGCACGCCCTTGCACGCGCCATCAATCGCTCGATCGGCCACATCGAATATCACTTCGACAAGCTGACCGAGCGCGCCATCCGCGGACTGGCTCGCAAAGACCGCGAGCGCTACGCCGCCGCGCGCGAGCTTGTCTCCACGCTCGTCCCCGACGGCTCGCCGCAGGATCGCGTGACCGGCTGGTTCGGCTACTGGCAGGAGTACGGCCAGCACCTGGTCGATCGCATGATCGATGAAGCGGAGCAGGATGAGGATCTTTGCAAGGTGGTGAGCCTGTGATCGAAGGACTGGAACCTGTCGACATCATTTTTTTTGGCGCGCATCCCGACGACATCGAGCTGTCGTGCGGCGGCACCATCGCCAAATCCGTCAGCGATGGGCTCCGCGTCGGCATCATCGAGCTGACGCGCGGCGAGCTGGGAACGCGCGGTACGCCGAAAGTCCGCCGCCGCGAGGGGCTCAAGGCCATGCGCATCCTCGGCGCGCGTTTTCGCGAGCAGCTCGATTTCGGCGACGGCAATCTGCGCACCGGCCGCGACGAGGAGCTGCAGATCATCGAGATCGTCCGCCGCTGCCGGCCGCAGCTCGTCTTCACCATGTGGCCCGACGACCGGCATCCCGATCACATCCGCACCGGCAGGATCGTCGCCGAGGCATCGTTTTATGCCGGGCTGCGGGCGCTGGAAACCGGCCTGATCGCGCACCGGCCGCAGGCGACGATTTACTACCCGCAGAACTACCTGGTCACGCCGAGCTTCGTGGTCGACGTCACGAAAACGTGGAAGACGAAGATGCGCGCCATCGCCGCGTTCCAGTCGCAGTTCTACGATCCGAAATCGAAAGAGCCGCCGACGTTCATCGCCGACAAGAAGTTCCTCGAGATGATCGAAGCCCGCGGCCACCACTTCGGTGCCCTGATCGGCGTCGAGTACGGCGAGGCGTTCATGACCAAGCAGCCGCCGAAGGTCGATGACGTGATTGCGGCGTACAGCGGGAGAGAGCCGTGAGCGCGGTCGCGAAGTTGCGCGGTTGCGGGGTCTCGCGACGAAGCACTGCGCGACTGCGAAACCGCGAGACTGCGAGACCGCGATGAGAATCGGCATCACCTGCTACCCCACCTTCGGCGGCTCCGGCGTCGTGGCCACGGAGCTCGGCCTGGCGCTGGCGCGGCGCGGGGACGACGTGCATTTCATCAGCTACGCCATGCCGTCGCGGCTCAACGTCCTGCACGAGCGCGTGCGCTTTCACGAGGTCACCGTCACGCCGTATCCGCTGTTCGATCCCTATCCGCCGTACACGTTGGCGCTGGCGACGAAGATGGCCGAGGTGGCGGTGTACGAGAAGCTCGACATCCTGCACGTGCACTACGCCATCCCGCACGCCATCAGCGCGCATCTGGCGCGGGAGATCGTCGGATCGAAGGACCTGCGTTTCATCACCACGCTGCACGGAACGGACATCACGCTCGTCGGCCGCGATCCCAGCTACCTGCCGATCACGAAGTTCGGCATCGAAGTGTCGGACGGCGTGACCGCGGTGTCGCAATGGCTGCGCGACGAGACGGCAAAGAATTTCGGCACGAGGAAGGAGATCGACGTCATCCCGAACTTCGTCGATCCCGCGCGCTTCCGCAAACACGAGAGTCCTCTATCGAATCTGTTCTGCGCGTCCGGCGAAAAGCTGCTCTGCCACGTTTCCAACTTCCGGCCGGTCAAGCGGATCATGGATGTGCTGGCCGTCTTCGAGCGCGTGTCGCGGAGAATACCGAGCCGTCTGGTGATGATCGGCGATGGCCCGGACCGCTCCCAGGCCGAGGCTTTCTGCCGCGAGCACAACCTGCGCGAGCAGGTCTTCTTTCTCGGCAACGTTCCGAACCTGGAAGAGGTGGTCGGCGCCGCGGACCTCTTTCTCCTCCTCTCCGATGCCGAGTCATTCGGCATGTCCGCCCTCGAAGCGATGGCATCGGAAGTCCCGGTGATCGGCAGCCGCGCCGGCGGCTTACCCGAGGTCGTCGTCGAAGGAGAGACCGGCTACCTGCTGCCGGTTGGCGACGTCGACGGAATGGCCGACCGCGCCATCGAGATCCTATCCAACCTCGACCTCCAACGCCGCCTCGGCCGCAACGGCCGCGAACTGGCGGAGGGAAAGTTCAACGTGAATCGAGTGGTACCGAGGTACCGGGAGTTTTACGAGAAGGTGATCGGGTAGGGTGGGAACGATCAATCCCGTAGCGGTTTTAGAAGCGACGCACAAGGTGCGCAACATGAGTGGTTTCGTCTTCGATACGGTGGCCTATCGCCTGGACAAAGCACTGATCTTTTCGACACGACTGAGCGACCAGCTCAGAGCCGCCGCGCTTCCAGATACTCCGCCACTTCCTCCACCGGCTTCGTGTTGAAGATCTCCTTTGCCGACAATCCCGCCTTGCGCGCGACCCAGGTGCCGCTGATGAGCGCGGCGTATTCGCGGACGGAGTGGGCGTCGGGATTGATGCTGAAGGCGACGCCGAGGTCGAGGGCGCGGCGGACGTGGCGCCAGTCGATGTCGAGGCGGTTGGGGTTGCCGTTGATCTCGATCATCACGCCGCGTTTTGCGGCTTTCTCGAAAATCTTTTCGTAATCGATGGTGTAGCCGTCGCGGGCGAGGAGTTTGCGGCCGGTCAGATGGCCGAGGAAGGTGACGTGGGGGTTGTCGAGCGCCTTCAACATGCGCTCGGTCATCTCGTCCTTCGTCATCTGGAATCGCGAATGGATCGAGGCGATGACGAAATCGAATTTCGACAGCGTCTTCTCGTCATAGTCGATGGTACCGTCCGGGAGAATGTCGGCTTCGGTGCCGCGGAAGACGCGCATCGGTTTGACGTCACGCTCCTGCGCGGCGATCTCTTTCTGCTGCAGGCGCAATTTCTCCACGCTCAGACCATTGGCATAAAACGCGGCTGGCGAGTGATCGGAGATGCCGACGTATTCGAGGCCGCGCTCGTGGGCGGCGGCGAGCATCTCGTGCACGGTGTTGCGCCCGTCGGAGAACGTCGTGTGCACGTGAAAGGTGCCGCGAAGGTCCGACACTTCGATCAGCCGCCGGTGCCGCTTGCGTCTGAGATCGTCGCCGTTCTCGCGGCGCTCGGGGTCGACGTACGCCAGACCGGCTTTGTCGAACAGCTCTTTCTCGGTGCGGGCGCGGACGAGTTTTCCACCGTGCGCCAGAAACGCGTTGACGAATTCAGGCGTGCCGCTGGTGACCAGCAGCGTCGCGCCGAAAGCGTCGGGCTTGGCGAAGTGAAACCAGACGTCGATTTCATTGCGCGCGAATGCCTTCACCGTGTCGTCGTCGATCCGCTCGACTCGCTCGACGAATTTCGACAGCGCCTCGACCACGCGTTCCTGTTTTCGGGTGGCTATGACGATGTTGACGTTGCGGATGACTTCCAGTCTCCGCCGCACGCTGCCGGAGACTTCGGCGTCTTCGATCTCCTCGATCGCGGCGAGATGCTCGCGGATCTGCTCGCCGACTTCGACGCCGATCGGAAGCAGAAAGCGCGACTCGCGCAGGCGCGCCTTCTCGATGCCGGCCAGGATGAACTGCTCGGTCTTGGCGCCAAAGCCCGGCAGCGGCGCGATCCGGCCGGAGCGCGCGGCTGCTTCCAGCTCGTCGAGGCTGCCAATGCCGAGCTTCTCGTGGAGGATGCCGATCTTCTTCATCCCGAGTTTCGGGACGCGCAGCAGCTCGAAGATTCCGGGCGGATATTGCGCGCGCAGCTCTTCGAGGTATTTTGAGCCGCCGGTGCGGACCAGCTCTTCGATGATGGCCGCAGTGGCTTTGCCGATGCCTTCGGTCTTGATCAACTCGCCGCTGGCGATGAGGTCGGCCGGTTCGGCGTCCAGCGAACGGATGCTTTTCGCTGCCTTCTCGAACGCGAGGGCGCGGAAGCGGTTGCTCTCATTCAGCTCGAGGTAGCTGGAGATGTCGTCGAGAGCGCGGGCAATGTCGAATTTGTTCATGGCGTCGGTATCATGCCGATTATGCAAGCAACTGACCGGTTGATCGTGGCCATCGATCGTTCTTCCCGCGACGAAATCCTGCGGCTGGCCGATTCCCTGCACGGCGCGGCCGGCATTTTCAAGATCGGGCTGCAGGCGTTCGTGACCAACGGACCGGCGATCGTGCGCGAGGTGATCGCGCGTGGGGCGAAGGTGTTTCTCGATCTCAAGATCCACGACATCCCGAACACGGCGAAACACGCGGTGGCCGAGGCGGCGTCGCTGGGGGCGGCGATGGTGACGGTGCATACCTCTGGTGGCGCCTCCATGCTCCGCGCATGTGCGCTCGATTCCACGCTCGTCCTCGGCGTCACCGTGCTGACCAGTCTCGACGACGCCGAACTGCAGCGACTCGGATTCACCGGCACGGCTCTCGAAACCGCGGTGCGGCTGGCGAAGCTGGCGCAGGAGTCAGGACTTCGCGGCGTTGTGGCATCGCCGCATGAAGTTGCGGCGATCCGTGAAGCGTGCGGCAACGAGGTGCGCATCGTCGTGCCGGGTATTCGTCCCGAGGGGACGGAGGCTGGGGATCAGCGCAGAACGATGACGCCCGCCGCGGCGATTGCGGCGGGCGCGGATTACATCGTCGTGGGGCGGCCGATCACGGACGCGAGCGACCCGCGATCCGCGGCGCTCGCGCTCGTCGATTCGATCAGCTGACTACGAAGCGCGACGGCGCGCCACGCAGTTCGAGCCCGGTCCCGGAAACTGGACGGTCGAGCTGGAGAACTGGCGGCGGGTACCTGCGGCGTCGGTTCCTACTGCGCGCAGAACGTGTACGCCCTTGGTGATGTTGTCCAGGTTCGCGAAGACGCGCCAGGTCGAAACCGGCGTCGTCGAGGGGATATCGATACGCGGCGGGCCGGTGAGCGAGGCCGAGCCGAGCGAGCCGCCGTCGAGGAAGAGCTCGACGTTGGTGATCTTCAGCGTGCCGGTGACCCAGCCGTGGATCTCGGAGCCGCCGCAGACCGTGCCGGCGATCGAGTCGAATTCGATGCGGCCGGTCATGACACCGCAGGCGCCGTAAGTCTGCGTCCCGGTCATCTCGCCGACGACGTAGACCGTCGAGCCGACCGCAAGAGGATTCCATTTCACTTCGTCGCCCTGCGTGTACGAAACCTGCTCGTACTGCCGCGGGTCGCGTCCTTCCAGCATGGCCGTGGCGTAATCGAAAACGTCGAAGGCGATCGTGCGCGCCGGCTGGAGAGTCTGGTAATCGAGCTCGTCGATCATGGTGATGAGGCGTCCGCTGGCCTCGTCGAACACGCCCTGCGGATGGAAGATGATCGGGTTGGCGCGCTCCACCTGCAGGTTCGCCGTGGTGTGGTAGGTGAACGGGTTGAAGAACGGGCTGCCCGAAACGCTCGGGACGATGATGTAGGTGATGATCACGTTGTTGTTGCCGACGGCCAGGAGATTGGAGCCGTTGCTGACCAGGAACGTGCCGATCGTCGGATTGCCGCCGGCGAAGGCCGGCGCCGCGGGATTGGTCATGTTGTAGGCGATCGTGCCGCCGTTGGAGGTGGCCACGAGGAATCCAAAGTTGAAGGCGATGTCGTTGAATCCGCCGAGCGGGCTCAGGAAGGTGGAGATGGAGCTGACGCGGACCGGCGCGGCCGGATTGGCCACGCTGTAGATGTCGATGGCGTTGAAGCAGCTCGTGACCGGTCCGATGGAGCCGTTCGCCGCGCACGGCAGATCGGTGGCGGGATAGAGCGCGGCGAGAGTCGTTCCGCTGACGGCCAGGCGGTGGTAGCGCAATCCCGGCGTCCGGGAGACCAGAATCGGCGCGGTGCCGCCGGCGCGGACGTTCCGGAGGTCGTAGATCTCCAGCCCGGCTTCGCTGCTGACATAGAGGAAGCCGCCTCCGAAGGCGACGCCGCCCTTGGTCTCGCGGGCTGCCAGCGCTCCGATGAAGTCCTCACGGGCGATCTGCATGTCGCCGAGGTCGGTGACGGTGTAGGTCGTCAGCGTCTGGCCGCGAAGGGCGAATACCTGCGACCCGAAGCGGAAGACGCCGTGCGGCGACTGGTAGAACGGAGTTGCCGCCGCATTGGTCGCCAGCAGCGTCAGGGGACAGGTCGCCTGAAACTGGTCAGCGAGCGCCGCCGGCGCGGAAAGGACAGCGACGGCAAGGACAACGAGAGCGAGCCGTGGAAAAACGCGCATGCATGCCTCCCAAAAAACCACACCCGGAATGCGCTCCGCAGAGCTGGATTCAGAAATCGACTCAGGCGCTAACTATCTCTTAATCCTCAGGTTTTTTCAAGCCGGGCTCGGATCGAGGGGGGTAGTTGCGCGACTGTGTATGATGTCGGCACTCGTCTTTCCGACTGTCGGGAGATGGAAACAACCACGGCTGTAGGCTGCGTTACGAGTGAGAACGATGCTCGACGGTAACGTGCTGGTCCTGAACAGAGTCTTCCAGGCGGTGCAGATAACTTCTGCCCGCCGGGCGCTGACGCTGTTGTACAAAGGGCAGGTCAAGGCCGTCGACTCCGAGTACCGCACCTACGATTTCGAGGACTGGGCCGACATCCCGGTTCCGGGCGACGACGAGCATTACGTCCGCACGCCCAGCCGCAACATCCTGATCCCGCACGTCGTCCAGCTGCTGGTCTTCGACCGGCTGCCGCGCCAGGAGGTCAAGTTCTCGCGCGGCAACATCTATCTGCGCGACGGGAACCGTTGCCAGTACTGCGGGAAGAAGTTCTCGTCCTCGGAGCTGTCGCTCGACCACGTCGTCCCCATCTCCCGCGGCGGCAAGTCGACGTGGGAGAACGTCGTCTGCGCCTGCCTGCCGTGCAACGTGAAGAAGGGCAACAAGCTCCTGACCGAGACCGGCATCCAGCTCAAGCGCCAGCCGGTGCGCCCGAAATGGCACCCGCTCCACCGCCTTCAGGGACGGAACTTCCCGGACATCTGGAAGAACTTCCTGGATGAGGCGTACTGGAATGTGGAGCTGAAGGAGTAGTGCGGGCTTATGTGGCACAGACACTCCTGTCTGTGCTCCTGAGTTCGCGGCGAGATCCAGCACAGACAAGAGTGTCTGTGCCACATAGGTCTGCCTCTTGGGTCAGATCACGCCCAAATCAATCGCTCGCAGCACCGCCCTCGTGCGATCCCGTACTCCCAGCTTCGCCAGCAGATTCGAGATGTGGTTCTTCACCGTCCCGTCGGTGATGCTCAGCAGTTCGCCGATCTCCTTGTTGCTGTAGCCGCCGGCGAGGAGGCGGAGGATGGTTCGCTCGCGGTCGGTGAGCGGCTCGGGCAAGTCGGCGGATTCGAAGGATGAGTCGCTCTTTTCGAGGGCGCGCATGATTCGCTCCGTGATGACCGGCTCGATGCAGGTGCCGCCCTCGGCCAGCGTGCGGATGGCGCCGGCGAGGCGTTCGAGCGAGACGTCCTTCAGCAGCCAGCCTTTCGCTCCGGCGCGGACGGCTTCGAAGAGGATGGCGTCGTCATCGAACGTGGTCAGGATCAGCGTCGGGCGCGCGGCGTTGCGGTCGCGGAGCGTTCGCAGAACGCCGACGCCGTCGAGCTTGGGCATGCGCAGATCGAGCAGGACCACGTCCGGTTTCTCGCGCTCGATCACCCCCACCGCCTCCTCTCCGTCGCTGGCCTCGGCGGCGACTTCGATGTCGGGCACGAGCGCGAGGAGGCTGCGCAGGCCCTGGCGGACGATGGTCTGATCCTCGACGATGCAGACGCGGATCACGCCGTCGCTCCGAGCGGAAGGGTGACGTGGAGGGAGAAACCGCGGCCGCGCGTCGAGGTGACTTCGAACGTTCCCTGCGCCTGCTGCACGCGCTCGCGAAGGCCAAGCAGGCCGTTGCCGAAACGGACGTTATCGGAGCCGACGCCATCGTCGCGCGCATCGATCGAGAGCGTGTGATCGGCCGTGCCGAGCGTCAGCCAAGATTGCGCGCGCCGGAGTGGCGCACGGCGTTGGTGACGATCTCCTGCACCGTGCGCAGGGCGACCTGGGCGATGTTGGCGTCGGAGACCGCGAGCTCGCGCGGAAGTTCGAGATGAAGCGACGGCGCCACGATCACGTCGCGCAGCGATTCCAGCGACGAGGTCAGATCGACCGGCTCGTCGTTGCGCAGGCGGCTGACGACGTCGCGCACGTCGGCCAGGAGATTCTTCGCGATCGATTTGCTCTTCTCGATGTGCTCTTTCGCCTCGCCGCTTGCCATGTGTCCTGCCACTTCGAGATTCAGGCTGAGCGCGGTCAGGTGATGGCCGAGGAGATCGTGCAGATCGCGGGCGATGCGCAGGCGCTCCGAGGTGCGGCTGCTGATCTCGAGCAACTCCGTGGTCATGCGCAGCTCCGCATTGGCCTCGGCGAGCGACTGGCGGGCCTCCATCTCGGAATGTGCCACGTGCATCGAAAAGAGAGCGAAGAGCGAAAAAGCGAAATAGACGAGGGCGTAGATGACCGGCGAACCGTCGGTGGCGGCAACGATCAGGCCGAGAACGATCGAATTGAGCACAATCCCACCGATGGCCAAGCGCGGCGGGTACGCGCCGAGGCTCCCGGCGATGATGACGAGCAGCACTGGTTGAAAGCCGGTCGGCTGCAGCGCGACGCAGGCGTAGGCCGCCAGCGTTTCGATGATCAGCATCGGGATGCGAACGCCGTTCGTGCAGCCTGGGCGCGTGCCGATGATGAAGGCGATGATGAAGATCACGAACGCGCCGAAAAGCATGGCCGCGCGCGCCGAGAAGAGGGAGCGGTACTCCGCCTCCCACAGCACGCTGGGAATGCCGATCAGGACCCAGGTCAGGATCCCGACCAGTTTCATCTTCTGTTCGTTCACGGCAGGCATTCTAGAAGTAGTAGCGCGCGCCGGCCGTGGTGACGCGGCGAACCTGCATGAACGAAAACTCGCTGGCGTGCGCGCCGGCGAACTCGGTGTCGATCAGGTAGAGGCTCACGTTCGCGCGCAGCCGGCACGTGAGCGTGGCTCGCATCAGCAGCGAGCCGTCGCGCAGGTTGGTGATGGCGATCAGTTCCGCGTCGAGCTTGTCGTGCGGGATGTCGGCGCGGACGAAGGCGTAGTTGCGGGCCATGTGCAGCGGCGCGTACGCGGCGTTCGCGGCGCGAAAGGTGGGCGCGTCGTGGGCGGTGTAGGCGGCCAGACGGAAGTCGCGAAAGGCATTGGCATCGAGTCCATCGCCGGCGTGATAGAGCTCGACGACGAGATTCACATTGCTCTTGAACGTGTACTGCCCGCCGGCCAGCGCGTGCCGCCGCGCCACTTCGCCGTGCAGCTCCAGCGCGTCTCCGAATACGTGCGCGGCGCTGATGCCTTGCTGCGTGCCGCTGCTGTCTCTTCGAAAATGCAGCGAGACGTCCGTTCCGCCCACGAGCCGGTAGATGCGCGCGGCGGCGGCGCCGTGTTCGAGCGCGTAGAGCGACACGTTCGTTCCGCGGACGAAAAGGTCCGCGCGGATCATGCCGAGGCCGCGGTTGGCGGAGAGGCGGTCGGAGGGATCAGCGGGATTCTTTTTCGGACTGACGAATGCCGTGGGATTCCAGGCGTAGCCGGTGCCCCACTTTTCGATGATGCGTCCGAGGGTGATGTCGAGCCACGGACGGGGATTGAGTTGGAGCGATGCTTCGCCGACGTCCACCGTCTGGCTCCCGCCTTCGGCGGCGTCGCCGCGCAGCTTGAGACGGAGTTTCCAGGCGTGGCTTTCCGGCGTGGCGTCGAAGAAGGCGACGGCGTTGCCGGAGCCGGTGCTGTACGGGAGCCGGGCGATGTTGCCGGGATTCAGCGCCGAGGCGGTATTGGCCGGCGTGAGCTGCCACTCGGCGCCGGCGGAGCCGAAGAATTTGAAGGTTTCGGCGTGCGCGGACGCGGCGAGCAGCGCCGCGGCGATGATGAACGGCTTCACCATTTGCCCAGCGCGTCCTTCGTGAACATCTTTTCGGCGTTCTCTTTCGGGGTGAGGTTGGCGTAGCGCATCACGGTGCGGTTGCCCGGGCGCAGCAGGTCATCGATCTGCACCTCGGTGACGACGCGCCTGCCGGCCATGGTGCCGTAGTGAACGTAGGTGGCGCGCTTGATCAGCTTTCCGGAGACGACGTAGAAATCGGCGCGCTGCGGCTCGTACGACTGTTTGTCGATCCAGAGCCGCACGCGGTTGTACGCAACCGCGGGATCCTTCGCCACGAGGTCGAGCACGAACGCCTCCCCCTCCTCGGCGACCGATTTCGCGTCGTAGTCGATCGAGAAGTTCGTCCGGGCCACGTCGCCGTTCGAGGCCTGGCCCATCAGCCGTTGCAGCGGCGAGATGCGGATCGGGCGGCTGGCGGTCGGCAGGTAGATCCACATGGCGTCGCGCAGCATCAGCAGGTACTTGCCCTTCTCCGTCTGCGGAAAGGTGAACTCGACGATGCTGCGGTCGGAGCCTTTGCCGTAGACGCGAAAGCGCGAAGTGTCGGTCTTGCCGCCGGGCGCGATCGAGGTGAGCTCGACGTCGACCGAGAAGCTGATGATGGGATTGCGGAAAACGTCGGCGCGGGCGAGGACAGAGGACGCATCACTTGCACGCAGAGGCAGCGCTGCGCAGAAAAGCGCGATGGCGATGATCGATTTCATGACGGCTCCTAGATGTGCCCGAGCGCGTCGACGATCTTCAGCCGCGACGCTTTGAGCGCCGGGAGGATCGACGACAGCGTCGCGGTGATGACGGCGATGAGGAAGGCGGTGATCAGGATACCCGGCTGCATGAGCACGCGCAGCGGATAGCCCTGCGTGTAGCCCGGCGGCGGCGGAAGCATGAGATGGACGCGGTTAATGATGCTCGAGGCGCCGGTGCCGGCCAGGAGTCCAAGGAGGCCGCCGATGATGCCGACGAAGAGGCCTTCAAGCAGGAAGAGCCGCCAGACGTTCGACCGGCTCGTGCCCATGGCCATCATCGTGCCGATCTCGCGGGTGCGCTCGAAGATCGACATCACGATGGTGTTGGCCACGCTGAAGATCACGATGCCGAAAACGACCATGCCGATGAAGCCGAAGATGCCGTTGTAGAGCAGAACGACCTGGTGGTAGAAGGTCGCCAGCTGCGACCAGTCCTTCATCTCGATCGCCCAATGTTTCTTCGCGAAGAGTGACGCGAGACTCGCGCGGACGGCGGCGGTGTCGTCGGTCTCGTTGAGCAGGACCAGCAGGCGCTCGACCTTGTTCGTCTGCAGCAGTTGCTGCGCGCCGGCCAGCGGCATCTTGATGGCGCGATCGTCGTACTCCTTGACCCCGCTCATGAATATGCCGGCCACGCGCACGTCGACGGCGTTGAGCGAGCCCGAGGTCGTGGTCGACATCAGCGTCAGGTAGTCGCCGGGCTTGGCGTGCATCGAAGCGGCGAGGCCGCGGCCGATGATGACGGCGTCGGGCTCGCCGTCCGGGAGATCGGTGCCGGAGACGAGGCGCTGGGCGTTCATGGCCCGGTCCTCTTTCGGCTCCACGCCGGTGGCCATGAAGGTCTCCGACTTGTCGCCGTTGCTGATGAGGCCCATGAGGGTGATCTGGGCGGTGGTCATGCGCACGCGCTTGTCGCTCTCGATGGCGCGCCGCAGCTGGACCACATCATCGAGCCCATACTCCAGCGGCTTTTTGGCCTCGGCCTTTTCGAAGCCGCGTTTGTAGATCTGCAGGTGGCCCAGCCGGTTGCGGATGGTGCTCTCGCGAAGACCGCGAAAGGTGATGGCCTTGTAGCCGCCGAAGAGGATCAAGCCGACGGCGCCGAAGACGATGACCAGCAGGGTGATAGCCGAGCGGCGGCGGTTGCGGAAGACGTTGCGAAGGGCGAGTTTGGTCAGCATGGTTGGTTCCTCAGGAAGCGCGGGCTTCGAGCAGCGGCTCGGTAACGATCGCCCCGTCGTGCATGCGGACGCAGCGTTGGGCACGGGCCATGAGCGCGGGATCGTGGGTGGCGAAGATGAAGGTGCAATCCGTCTTCGCGTTGAGTTCTTCGACGAGGTCGAGGATTTTTCCGGCGGTGACGGAATCGAGATTCGCGGTCGGCTCGTCGGCAAGGACGAGTTTCGGTTGCCCGGCCATGGCCCGGGCGATGGCCACGCGCTGGCGCTGTCCGCCGGAGAGCTGGTCGGGACGCTGGCGGGCCTGATCGCTGAGGCCGACCTGATCGAGCCAGTAACGGACGCGCTCGCGCCGCTGCGCCGCTGGAACGTGCTGGAGCAGCAGCGGGTACTCGACGTTCTCGTACGCCGTCAGCACCGGGATGAGGTTGAAGGTCTGGAAGATGAACCCGAGCGTGTCGCGGCGCATGGCGGCCAGACGGTGCAGGGGGACCGGTGTGACGTCGACGCCGTCGATCACGACGCGTCCGCTGCTGGGCTTGTCGATGCAGCCGATAAGGTTGAGCAGAGTGGTCTTGCCGCTGCCGGAGGGGCCGGCCAGCGCCAGGAAATCGCCGCGATTCACGTCGAGCGAGACGCCGGTCAGGGCGCGGACCTGAACGCGTCCCAGCGGGTACGTTCGGGTGATTTCGGTCAGCCGGACCAGTGGTTGCTGTTGCATTTGCATCTCCTTTGCAGCCAATCTAGGTGCCCGTGAGGAGATGCACATGTGCTGGAAGAACGGTGCTTCGATCGTGACTTTCGGCATACCAACCGAAAATCGACGTTTGACGCGCAGAGTGCAGTAGCGCACAATCGCTCGAAAACGTAGTAGGAGAGGAAATACTGATGGCGACAACGAGCAAGAAGAGCGGCGGCAAAGGCCTGGCCGCCGAAGTCACACCGAGCAGCGATCTGACGCCCATCGTCGGAGACAAGCCGATCCCCCGCAGCGAAGTCACCAAGCGCGTGTGGGATTACATCAAGGCCAACGGTCTTCAGGATCAGACGAACAAGCGGATGATCAACGCAGACGACAAGCTGCTGAAGATCTTCAACGGCAAGAAGCAGGTCTCGATGTTCGAGATGACTGCTCTCGTCAACAAGCACCTGAAGGCGTAACGCTCACGCAGTCACGGGCAGAACGAGGCCGGCCTAACCCGCCGGCCTTTTCGTTTTGCGCCCTCGTCGCAGCTACCGGATTCCCGTGTCGATGTTCACGTCGAGGCGCGTGACGACGTTCGTCTTGATCTCGATGACTTTCGGCAGATCGCCGGTCCTGTCCATGCCGTTCGGCTTGAGATCGATGGTGTACATCGCCGGAGCGAGATCGATGAGGTAGGCGCCCTGCGAATCGATGTCAACGGTGAAGAGAAGATTCGTCTTCGCCTCGTTGTAGACGAGGATCTTGCGCGCTGCATACGCGGAGGGCTGGGGCGGACAGGGATTGACCGTCTCCCCGCCGGGGCAGTTCGGGCCGATCGTGACGAGGCCGGAGAGCCGTCCATGTTCCGCGACGGACGATGCGTTCTTCCCATCACTCGGCGAAGTGGGGCTATGGCAGGCGGTGGCCAGAATCAGGATCGCGATCGCAACGGCAGGGGTGGGGACTCGCATAACTGGCTATTCTAGTCATCCATTGGAAGGGTGGCGTCGTAAATCAATCCGAGGGGGAGCCATGAAACGACTCATTTTGGTATTTGCGGTCAGCTTTTTCGTATGTGCCTCAGCGATGGCGGCCTCGGCGGGCGACGCCGAAGCTGCGATCCGTCACGCGAATGGCGAGTTTTCGGCGAACGTCCACGCCGCCAACGCCCAGGCCATCGTCGACAACTTCTACGCGCCTGACGCTGTTGGTATGGCCCCGAACATGCCGGCGCTTCACGGCCGCGAGGCTCTGCGCCAGTTCTGGGCCGGCTTCCTCACCACCGGCGCCATCGACGTGACGCTGACCTCGGACGCCGTCACGCAGCGCGATGACGTCGCCGTCGAGAGGGGCCATTACGACCTGTCGATCACTCCGAAGGAAGGAGCGGTCGTGAAGGACAAGGGAAAGTATCTGGTGATGTGGAAGAGGTCGAATGGCCGGTGGTGGGCCGTGGAAGACATCTTCAACTCCGATATGCCGCTGCCGAAGTAGCGGTTTGTCATCCAGAGCCCGCGCAGACGGGCGAAGGATCTCCCGCGGCAGCGCCTGTCGATAATGCGGCGTAGTGCAGATCCTTCGCTCGTCCTTCGGCGAGCTCTGGACGACTACCTTCCCGCCGACTCGATCAGAATCACATCGGCGATGTCGCGGTACTTGCCGGCGAAGTGGTGTCCGCCCGGTTCGGCGACCACCTTGAATGCCCGGCGGTCGAGTGCGTGGCAGAGCGAGTTCTTTTCCTTCGCGCCGAAGATGCAGAGGACGTTCTGCCCGCGCAGCTTGTCCATCTCCGGCTTGACGGCGAATTGCGGCTCTTTGTGGACGTAGGCGGCCAGGCTCCAGGCGGGCGAGTATTTGAAGTCGATGGCCGGCTCCAGCCCGAGGAGGGCGATGAGCTGGGTTGACTCGCGAAGATCGCGCGGCAGCCGGCTGGCCATGAACGGCAGCACGTCGGCGCCGCGCGAGTAGCCGATCAGCATCACTTTGCTCTTGTGCCACTGGATCTTGTAGTAGCGGATGACGCGCTCGAGCGCGCAGGCCGATTCGTCGGGCGAACGGCGCTTGCGGAAGTAGTCGGAGGCAATGAATCCGACGATGGGGATGCCCGCGGCGCGCAGACGGTCGGTGATCTTCTGATCGATGCGCCGCCAGCCGCCGTCGCCGGTGATCATCACGGCGAAGCGATCGCTCGGAACGTTCGCGCCGAGGGTCACGATCGGGATGCCGGTGATGTCGGCGCGCGCTGAGCAACGCTCGTCGGGAACGGCGGCGTGGGCGGCGGTGGCCGCGGCCAGAAGCAGGAGAATCGGCAGCAGTCGTTTCACTTGAGGTGCTCGATGATGATCTGCCCGAGTTTCTCGTAGCCGCCATCGAAGTGATGCGACCCTTTGAGCGTAACGACGTCGATGTTCGGGCGTCCGGCGAGCGCGGGGCAGAGCGAGTCGTGATCATCCTCGCCCGACAGGCAGACGATATGTTGCGCGCCCAGCTTCTCGACCTCGGGATGCACCAGCAAACCGGCCGAAGCGTTGCGCATCCAGTCAGCGACGTGAAACTCGAATTCGACCTTCGGACTGGGGCCGAGGAGCACGATCATGCGGATCTTGTGCTGCGTTTCGGCCGGTAGACGATTGATCATCGCCGGCAGCACATCCGCGCCGCGCGAGTAGCCGACGAGCAGCACGCGCGACTTGTGCCACATGCCGAGGTAACGGTCGATGATGGTGGCGAGATCGCGCGAGGCCGATTCGGGCGTCTGCTTCGTCCAGAAGTACTTGAGCGCGTTGAGGCCGGCCACCGGCATTCCGTGCGAGGCCAGAACCGCGGAGATGTCGCGATCGATGGCCGCCCACCCGCCGTCGCCGGAGATGAAGACCACGAGCGTGTCGGAAGTCCCATGCGTAGCCGGCACTTCCACCAGCGGGAGGGTAGCGGCGGACGCAGCGGTGGCGGAGAGGAGAATCAGGAGGAGGATTGCGTGCTTCATTCGGACCGGCTGGGGGAACAGCCGACGGCGGCGAGGTATTCGATCCTACGGAACGGCGTGGACGCCAGCGCTCCGTTGCTGCGCGTCAATCCAGCAACTGAATCCCGCCCGTCACCGGCTTCGATGCGGCTGCCGACGGCGCGCCGTTGTCGATCAGGTGCGAGAGGAAGAGGTCCGTGTCCGGCTTCTCGTCGGGCGTGAATCCGATGACGAGGTAGCGCTGCGGTTGCGGGAGGTATTTGTAGGCGTGACCCCACGGATCGTGCAGCAAGGACGACGAGATGTAGACCGGCGTCAGGTCCAGGAGCCGCGGCGGGAGATGGCCGTTGACGAGGCTGTAGGCTTCGACCGCTTCGCCGATCTGTTCGATGCGCTGGATGGAGATGGCCTTGCGCGTTTCGGTGAGGGACGAGGCGCGTTGCGCGGTGCCGAGAGGATGGAGCGAGTTGAGCGGGTTCCGGAACGAGGTGGCGATCGAGAGGATGGCCAGCAGCGCCAGCACGGCCACCAGCGGTAGCGGCACCGGCGTCTCCGCGACCTCGGTCTCATCCAGCGGCGTGACCTGCGCGAGCACTGCCGCGGCGGCGCTGCCGCGCACTTCCTCGATCAGGTCGCGCGTGAGCAACTCGTACAGCGCCTTGGCGGTATCGAACTCGGAGAACTTCGAGAGCTCGAGCACGTCGCGGACGGTCATCGTGCCGTCGACCAGGTCGTAGATCGTTTTCTCCTCGCGGGAGATGCGGATGCGGTCGGTGGCGAACTGCTTGCGGCGGCGCATCGGCGTGGCGTCGGTGTCGAAATCGACTTCGTCCGCATCCTCCGCGCCGACCACCACGATCTCCTGGTCCGTCAGCTTCTTGCGGAAGACCATATCGTAGGAGCGAATGCGCTTCTCGATGATCGGCCACTCGTCGATCATCCGGGCGCCTTCCATCAGGATCGATTCGGCGCTGACCGGGATGACGTAGTCGCGGTCGTACTCGATGGTCGTTTCCTGCGAGAAGTGGTAGTCGCCGTCTTTCCAGCGGAAGAGACGGAAGACGATCTGGAGGATCTGCAGCTGGAGCGCTTGTCTCAGAGAATCAGCCGAGATGATCCCGTAGTGAACGAGGATGAATCCCAGCCGCTGCAGCGTCTCTTTCTGGATCTCGAGGGCGCGATTGAGCTGATCCTGCGTCAATAGCTCGCTGCGGATGAGCACGTGGCCGAGGCGGTTCTCCAGGCGATGGCTGAGCGAGTCCGCGCCGACGACTTTGCCGTCGAGGAAGGTCACGGTGACGGTGTCGTCCTTGGCGCGCAGCGTCAGCACGCCGGTCTTCCGCTGCAGCCCGATGAGCTGGAAGATGTCGGCGAGACTGAAGTCTTTGAGTGTGCCTTCGAGTGCCATGGCTTACGTCGTCAAGCGCCGCCGGTAAACCGGCAGCGTCATGAAAATCCAGAGGATGAGTGCGAAAAGGATGGCGATGATGCGGACGACGGTTTTGGCCGCATCGCCCGGCGCCAGCACCGGAGCCAGCCGTCCCGCCAGGATGGCCAGCGAAACGAAAAGGAGAAAGACGAAGGCGCCGATGGTGCCGCCGATGGTGTGTCCTTCGACGAGTTGCGCCGAGCCGGGGAAGAACGTCGCCATCCAGCGGTTGCGCGTCAGCACGCCGCCGAGGTGATCGCTGACCTCTTCGAGCTTGGCGCGCTTGGTGGCCATCGAAACGCCGTCGCGCTTGAGATAGATGTGGATGCACTGCGTGCAGAACGTGGTGCTCTCATGCGCCGACTTGCAGCGTGGGCAGAACGTCCGCCCGCACTTGATGCACTGTCCGGCGAAGCCCGTCCTGCGGCGCACGAAAAAGATCAGCGGCGCCAGGATGATGGTGAGAATCGCTCCGAGCGTGATCGGATTGCGCACGCTCTCGGTCGGATCGAACCAGGCGTAATTGCCGAAAAGGGATCGGGCCACGCCGCGGCGGGCGATGTCGGAGGAGACGGTCCACGCCTGCGTGATGGTCGGGTGATAGAGAACCACTTTCTGCGCCGGCGGATCGGAGGAGAGCCGCTCGATGGAGGAGCGATCGATCTTCTTGGCCTGATCGAGCCGTTGTGCCTGCTGGTCGAATTTGTACAACTCACCGAGCGCGATCGAATCGTCGTAGAAGGCGATGGCCAGGTGCGGGTCGAGCGTCTCCGCCTTGTTGTACTCCGTCACCGCGGTGGCAAAGTCGTTGTTGAAGAAGTGGAGATTGCCGAGGTTCACGTGCGCGCCGGCGGTGTCATGCAGCTCGGCGGAGCGGCGATAGTGCAGGCTGGCCTGCTGCTCATCGCCATCCTGCAGATAGAGGTTGGCGATCAGCAGATGAAGGATGGCGTCGTCGGGAACGATGTTGACCAGCTCCTGCATCCGGCGAAGCGCATCCGGCTGATAGCTGCGCTCTTCGCTGGCGATGGCGGACATGACCACGGGGCTGTCGACGCCGGCGATCCAGTGCGAGGCCAGGTCGAGCGCCAGCGGCGCGGCGGCGATCAGCAACGAGAGGACGATGATCAGGATCCGCTCGCCGGGCTTGGCGTAGCCGAAGAAGATGATGAACCAGTAGAAGATCAGCCACACCGGTCCGAGCCAGAGAAAGATCGGCAGGAAGAGAAGGGCGAAGGCGAGCACGGAGACCGAGCCGCCGTGCATCAACCCGCCGAGAATCTCGCGAAAATCGTGGGTCATGGCCCGGCCGTAGCGGACGAGCAACGCCAGCGCGAAGATGCCGGCGGTCAGCGCGATGGCCAGGAGGATGGCGATCAGAAGGTCGGCCCGGCTCAGAAGACGCGAGCGGCTGTTGCGAAAGACGTTGGCGAAGCCGCGGAACGACGCGGTGAGCGCGGCGCCCCAGTTCTTCGACTCGGCAGCGGCGTCCGCGCGAAGAAACGCTACGGCGGGCGAGTACGGATCGAGCGTGTCGGCCGCTTTGGCTCCCCAGTCAGCGGCGGGCTTAGTGCCCTGTTTGGCCGCCTGCCGGGAAAGCGCGGCGGCAGAGACGGCGTATTGCGGATAGGTCCGGATGCCGTTCCCTCTTCCGGTCTCGGTCATCTCGGCGGTTTTCTTGGACGCGGTGTCGAGGTTGCCGGCATCCGCGGCCGAGGTCGCCTGCGGCCAGATGTCGCGCGGCGCAAGCTCCTCCGCCCGTGCCGCCGATGACACCAGGCACGCCAGCGCTCCGAGAAACAGAGCGGGAAGCAGGAGGAGGCGCGATTTCATGTAAGGCTTTTCGTTCGCTGAACGAACGCGAGTTTCAATTCTCCCAGATGTGTCGATAGGAAATCGTCTTCGTCGGGCGTCAGATTGCCGGCGGTCTTGTCCTTGAGCATGGTCAGGATCTCGATCATCTGCCGCGCCGCGCCGGCGTCGACCTTCGGTTTCTGTCCGTAGGGATCGCGCAGCATGCCCAGCGAGACGTAAGCCTGGGCGATGAGCGGCTCGACGAAGTCCGCAAAGGGAGTGCCGGGATTCTGCGCTTTGTCGGCGATCGATTTGTTGCGGCGCTCTCCGTCCGGCGGCGGCTCGGGATTCGCCGTCTGCCTTCGCTCCGCCGGCCTGGACTCGGCGGCGGCAGGAGGTTTTTCCACCGGTTTCTCCGCCGGTTTGGCGGAAAACGGATCACCCGGTTTGATGTCTTCGCGGAACTCTTCCCGGATCTCCCCCTCGGCGGTGAAGATCCGTTTGTCCGTAACCTTGATCTCGGATTTGGGTTTGTCCATTGGTCTCGGCCGTCATCGGTTGGGCCGGAAACGATATAGCAAGTGCGCGCTCACGCGCTACCGCCGCTACAATCCGCGCCCTCGCCGATGCGCATCTTCCAGATCCTCGAATTCAACCAGTTCAACACCGGCTCGGTGCACCAGATGTTTCAGGCAGCGGCCGGCCTGCGCCAGCGCGGCCACGAGGTGACGATCGTCAGCCGGCCCGATCGCGTGCTGGAGGAGAACGCGCGCGCCGCCGATGTGACGTTCGCCGGCCTGCCGATGCGCAACGAGTTCGACGTCATCAGCGCCTGGAAGCTGGGACGGCTTTTTCGCCAGTCGAAGCCGGATGTCGTTCACGTGCACAAAGGCGTGGCGCACTCGCTGGCGCTGGCGGCGACGTTCATCCAGCCGGTCGGCGCGTTCGTGGTCAACCGCGGCGTTTCGTTTCCGCTCGATGTCTGGAACCGCATCAAATACCGCACGCATCGCGTCGATCGCGTGGTCACCGTCTGCGAGCAGATCAAGGAAGTGATCGTCGCCAGCGGTGGCCTGCCGCGCGAAAAGGTCGAGGTGGTCTACGCCGGGACCGACGTCGCTTTTTTCGATCCGGCGAAGTGGGATACGCGTACGTTCCGGCGTGAAAAGGGGATCGCCGACGATGCCTTCCTCATCGCCCAGGTCGGCGTGCGCACCTGGAAAGGATGGAAGCAGCTGGTCGATGCCGTCGAATCGATCCTGCCGGCGCATCCGTTCGTGCATCTGGCGCTGATCGGCTGCCGCGATCAGAGCGAGCGCGATGAAGTCGATGCCTACGCGCGCGAAAAAGGGGTCGCCGATCGCGTGACCGCGGTCGAGTATCGCGCCGACATGCCGAACGTCTTCGCCTCGTGCGACCTCGTCGTCGACGCATCCTTCGCCGGCACCGGAATCACCGGCACGATCCGCGAGGCCATGGCCATGCGCAAGCCGGTGATCGCCACCGACTGCGGCGGCAACCGGGAGCTGGTGTCGTCACCCGAGGTGGGCTGGCTGATTCCGCCGAAGGAAGTACCGCCGCTGGCCCGCGCCATCGCCGAGGTGATCGACGACGAGCCGCGGCGAACGCGCGTTGCGGCGAATGCACGCGAGCACGTGGTGGGCGGGTTTTCGAAGGAATTGCGGATTACGCGGTTGGAGAGGTTATATCGAGAGATCTGCGGGTTATGAACGAAGCACAGACAGGAGTGTCTGTGCCACATCGATTCGGGTCATGAACCTTCATCTCCCGAAGCCTGGAGCTTATGTGGCACAGACACTCTTGTCTGTGCGGCTCCGTCAGGTTTTAGCACGTCGATCTCCCCTCCGACATCCGGCCGCACGATGAGCGTCGTGTATTTCCAGTTTCCGTCAAACGTCGCCACCGCGTGCACGCGCGCGCCGGCTTTCGGTCCGGAGATGGGGAAGTCGAGGTTGGCTTCGCCTTCGCTGTTGTCGAGGTGCACGCTTCCGATCACCCACCAGCCTTTTTCGATTGGCGTGCCGAGGCGCTCGATGACGCGGGGATCGCTGCTGGCGCGGGCGAAGGCTTCGCGATAGACGTCGCTGCGCTTGGCGACGTTGACCACGAGCAGGACGAATGCGGCCATGGCGCCGATGCCGAGGACGATGATGATGCCGCAGCCGATGAAGAGCGCTTTCCAGCAGCCGCTCGATTTCGCCGGCGGCGGAGCGGCACCGGCGGGCGCGGTGTAGCTGCCTTGCGGCGGGGTGAACGATCCGGATGAAGGCGGGGGCGGCGGCGTCACGGTCATCGGAAACCTCCGCCGCGCAGTCTACGCCAGTGCGTGCACGTGTTCCGCAACACTCGCGGCCAGACCTTCCATGTCGTAGCCGCCTTCGAGCAGGGAAAGCACGCGCCCGCCGCTGTGCCGTTCCGCCGCTTCGACGATCCGGCGCGTGATCACGCCGTATGCCTCTTCGGTGACGCGCATGCCGCCGAGCGGATCGCGGCGGTGAGCGTCGAATCCGGAGGAGAGCAGGATCGCCTGCGGCTGGTAGTCGTCGAGGGCGCGGACGATGACGTCTTCGACGCCGCGCAGATAGGCCGCATCGCCGAGACCTTGTTCGAACGGAATGTTCAGCGTGTAGCCGCGGCCGGCGCCGCCGCCGATCTCGTTCGTCGCGCCGGTGCCGGGGTAGAACGGGAAGCGGTGCATCGAAGCGTAGAAGACGTCGTCGCGATCCCAGAAGAGATGCTGCGTTCCGTTGCCGTGATGCACGTCGAAGTCGAAGACGAAGACGCGCTCGATGCCCGGCTGTTCGCGCATCCACTCCGCGACGCAGGCGATGGTGTTGAAGAAGCAGAAGCCCATCGGCTGGAGGCGTTCCGCATGATGGCCGGGCGGCCGCGCCACGACGAACGCCCGGTTTTCCTGCGTCTCCATCATCTCCTCGGCCGCGGTCAGCGCCGCGCCGACGGCCGTGCGCGCCGCGGCGAACGTCTGCGACGACATCGGGTTGTCGCCCGACAGGAAATCGCGCATTCCGGAACGCGCCGCCTCTTCCAGCGCCCGTTCGTAATCGGCCGAATGAACCTTGGCGATCATGCGATCGGTGTCGGGATGATTGGCGGCGGCACGATTGATGCGATCCGCCAGTCCAGCGCGCTCGACACCGGTCAACGCCGCATCGAGCCGCGTGGCCGACTCCGGATGTCCGGCGCCGGTGTTGTGTTCGTAGAAGATGGGATTGGTGTAGATGTTGAGCATGAGTGGATTAGTAGATCACTAACTTGTCATCCAGAGGCCGGCGCAGCGGGGCCGAAGGATCTGTACGACGCTGTACTTGCCACAGGCACTGTGTTTCAACGAAGAAACCGTAGTTTGAGATCCTTCGCTCAACGCTCAGGATGACAAACTGATCCACTAATCCAGCAATCGACTAACCAACGAATCAACTGATTCATCGTGGTACAACTCCTCACCTTGCGCCGGACTCTCCAGATAACCTCGATCGCGCTGCTCACGGTTTTCTTCCTCGGTTTTTTTCTCTGGAAGAGCAATCTTCGGGACGTCTGGCGGATCATGGCGGACACCAACCTGCTCTGGCTGGCGTCGGCGTTTCTGGTGAACTGGCTGGCGCTGATCTTCCGCACCATCCGCTGGCGGGTGCTCCTGGCCAGCCCGAAAGCGCCCGGTTTTTATCCGACGTTTTTCGCCAACACCACCGGCTACATGCTTTCCACCGTCCTCCCGATTCGCGCCGGCGACGTGGCCCGGCCGGCGCTGCTGTCGCGGCGCGCGAACGTCCGATTCGCCGAGGCGCTGGGGACGGTGCTGACGGAACGCATCCTCGACCTCTTCAGCATCCTGGCGATCTTCCTCTGGTTCTGCGCGCGTCACTGGAACAGCTTTCCGAACAATGTGGGCGTGATCCACGGCGGAGCGATCGGGTGCGCGATCGTGCTGGGCTTGCTCGTCATCCTGCTGGTCAGTCTTCGTTTCTTCGGCGGCGCTGTCCGGAGTCTGCACATCACCGTCGGCCGCATCCTGCCGAAGCGATTCCGCGAGCCGTGGATGAAGTTTTTCGACGCCTTCGCCAAAACGCTGGTCATCGCGGAGCGGCCCGGAGACTTTTTCACGGTCCTCTTCGCCACCGCCATGATCTGGGTCTGCCTCACCGCGCAGTACTCGCTCGTCTTCATCGCCATGCATCATCCGTTGCCGTACGACGCCACGTTCTTCATCAACGGCGTGACCACGATCGGCGTGGCCATTCCGACGCCGGGCGGCGTGGGCGGCTTCCACAAGCTATGCCAGTGGGCCTTGACCTCGTTCTACGCATTCGACATCGACAGCTCCGTCGCGCTCGCGCTGCTGATGCATCTCGTCGGCACCGTGCCGGTGGTCGTTACCGGCGTCACGCTCTTCGCGCGCGAGGGGCTGCGCTGGCGCGACCTCAGGCATCAGGCCGAGGATGTGGCGGGCGACACCCCTTCACAGTCGTGATATACGGCGGTGCCGAATGCGCTGCCCTTTCTGTGGCAACACGGAAGATCGTGTCGTCGACTCGCGTGAGAGCCGTGAAGCGGACGTCATCCGCCGCAGGCGCGAGTGCACGCAGTGCGAGCGCCGGTTCACCAGCTACGAGCGGATCGAGCAGGTCCCGTTTCAGGTGGTCAAGCGCGATGAGCGCCGCGAGCCATACGACCGCGCGAAACTGATGCGCGGCCTGCAGGTAGCCTGCCGCAAGCGTCCCGTCCCGCAGGAAAAACTGGAGCGGCTGGCCGACACCATCGAAGCGGCCATGCAGGATTCCGGCGAGCGCGAGATCTCCAGCAGGGTGATGGGAACGATGGTGATGCAGCGTCTGCGCGAGCTCGATCCCGTCGCCTACGTTCGTTTCGCATCGGTGTACCGGCGATTCGAGGATGTGGATGCGTTTGTGAAGGAACTCCACCAATTGAGGTAGCGATCCCAAGAGGAACACTCATTGCAGAGAATGGTTCCCCCACTGAGAGGCCGAGATGACTGACGCGAACGAAACCAAAGCGGAAGAAGCAATCAAGATCCCCGACGTCCTGCCGGTCCTGCCGCTCAAGGATCTGGTGATCTTTCCGTTCATCATCGTTCCGCTGTCGGTGTCGCGCGAGAAGTCGATCAACGCCGTCGACCAGGCCCTTGCCGAAAACCGCGTGATCATGCTGACGGCGCAGAAAGACTTCCAGAACGAAGACCCGGCCGAGGACGATCTCTATCGCGTCGGCACCGTGGCCATCATCATGCGGATGCTGAAGCTGCCCGACGGCCGCATCCGCATCCTGGTCCAGGGACTCAGCCGCGCGCGGATCGATTACTTCATCCAGACCGCGCCGTTTTTCAAAGCGAAGATCACGCGCATCGAAGAAACCACGACCAAAGACCGCGGACTCGAGACCGAGGCCCTCATCCGCGCCGTCAAGCAGAATCTCGATCGCGCCGTCGGCCTCGGCAAGAACATCAGCCCCGAGGTCATGGTCATCGCCGCCAATCTCGACGATCCGGCGCGGCTCACCGACCTTGCCGCATCGAACCTCGACCTCAAACTCGAAGAAGCGCAGCAGATCCTGGAGACGATGGATCCGGTCGAGCGGCTCAAGCGTGTCAACGACCTTCTCTCGCGCGAGATCAATCTTCTGACCATGCAGCAGGAGATCTCCTCGGCGGCGCAGGGCGAGATGAACAAGTCGCAGCGCGAGTACTTCCTGCGGCAGCAGCTGAAGGCGATCCAATCCGAGCTCGGCGAAGGGGAAGACGTCGCCGAGGACGTCGAAAATTACCGCAAGAAGATCGAAGAGAAGCAGATCCCGCAGGAAGCGCGCGAAGAGGTCGAGAAGCAGATCAAGCGGCTCGAGCGCTCCCATCCCGATTCCGCGGAGACGTCGATCATCCGCACCTATCTCGACTGGATGACCGGCCTGCCGTGGGGCGTGATGTCGGCCGACAATCACGACCTCGAACGCGCCCGCAAGATCCTCGACGAAGATCACTACGATCTCGAGAAGATCAAGGAGCGCATCCTCGAATACCTCGCCGTCCGCAAGCTGCGCGGGCAGAAGATGAAAGGGCCAATCCTCTGCTTCGTCGGCCCTCCCGGCGTCGGCAAGACCTCGCTCGGCCGCTCGATCGCGCGCGCTCTCGACCGCAAGTTCGTCCGCATCTCCCTCGGCGGCGTTCGCGACGAAGCGGAAGTCCGCGGACATCGCCGCACCTACGTCGGCGCGCTCCCCGGCCGCATCATCCAGGGCATCAACCAGGCGGCCACGTCGAATCCGGTGTTCATGCTCGACGAGGTGGACAAAATCGGCGCCGACTATCGCGGCGATCCGTCGTCGGCGCTGCTCGAAGTGCTCGATCCCGAGCAGAATTTCTCCTTCCGCGATCATTACCTCGGCGTTCCCTACGACCTGTCGAACGTGATGTTCATCGTCACGGCGAACGTGCTCGACACCATCCAGCCGGCCTTCCTCGACCGCATGGAAGTGATCCGCCTCTCGGGCTACACCGACGAGGAGAAGCTGTCGATCGCGCGCCAGCATCTGATTCCGAAGCAGATGGAAGAGAACGGGATCAAGGAAACGAACGTGGTCTGGACCGACTCCGGCATCATGCGCGTGATCACCGGCTACACGAAGGAAGCGGGCCTGCGCAATCTGGAGCGCGAGATCGGCACGATCTGCCGGAAGATCGCCGTGCAGGTGGCTGGCGGCAACCAGCAGGAAAGCTACCGCATCACCGACACCACCGTCGAGAAGTACCTCGGGCCGATGAAGCACTTCGCCGAGGAGCTGCTGGAGCGCGATCAGGTCGGCGTGGCCACGGGCCTGGCCTGGACGGCTGTCGGCGGCGACATTCTCTTCATCGAAGCGCTGGCGGTGAAGGGCAAAGGCAAACTGGTCCTGACCGGGCAGCTGGGCGACGTGATGAAAGAGTCGGCGCAGGCCGCGCTCACGTACGCGCGCGCGCACGCCGACGAGCAGAACATCCCGGCCGATTACTTCGAGACGCACGACATCCACATTCACGTCCCCGCCGGCGCGATTCCGAAAGACGGACCGTCGGCCGGCATCACCATGACCACGGCCATCATCTCGATGATCACCGGCCGTCCGGTGAAGCGGAACGTGGCCATGACCGGCGAAGTCACCCTTCGCGGCGACGTCCTCCCGATCGGCGGCCTGAAGGAAAAGGTGCTGGCTGCCCGCGCGGCCAAGATCAACACCGTGATCATGCCGAAGCTCAACGAGCGCGACCTGATCGACGTCCCCGAGCCGATCAAGCGCGACATGCAGTTCTACTTCGTCGAGCATGTCGAAGAGGTGCTGAAGATCGCCCTGCTCGACAGGGCGGCCGCGGAGCAGAAGACCACCGAGCGCTCCGGACGCGAGTCGAAGCCGCTGCCCGAGCCGGAACCGGCCCCGGCGGTGATCGAGGAGCCGGTCGCACAGCCGGGTTGACGCGTAGCAAGCGTAGCGCCGTCGGCCCGACGGCTGGACCGCCAGCGGCTCGCTGGCGATTTGTGTGTCTGTTGCCGCCGAGCCGGCGGCGGTCCAGCCATCGAGCCGATGGCGCTACGCTTGTTACCCCTTTTCGATAGAATCTGCCCCATGCCCGACAACGATCCATCGAAAGACAAAGGCTTCTGGCGTGGCGGGGCCGCGGGACATGGCTCGAACAAAGAGTCGTCCGGGCGGCCGAGCGGGACTCCGGGAAAGCGGAAGCCATCGCGGACGGGCTATCGAACCGACATCGAGTTCCCGCCGGAAAGCAGAGAGCCGGCCAAGAACTAAATCCACCCCGCGCGCGGAAACGTAGGATCAACGCCGCGCAATGACCGTCGCAATGAATCCGAGCGTCGACTCCAGCTCGCTGCTTCCCGCCGTGGCCCACGGCGATCTCGCCGCCTTCGAGCAGCTGTACGACCGCCATTCCTCGACCCTGTATGCCCTCCTCCTCCGCATCCTGGCCAATCCCGACGACGCCCAGGAAGTTCTGCAGGAGACGTTCGTGAAGGCGTGGACGAACGCGAAAATGTTCGACTCGGTGCGCGGCAGCGACGTGGCCTGGCTGATCTCGATCGCCCGCAGCCGCGGCATCGACCGCCTTCGCTCCCGCCGGATTCGCGGCGACCGCGAAGACGAGGCCGGACGCGAGCTGTCGTCCAGCTTCGGCTTCGTCGAAAAGCGGACCGGGGCGGACGATGCCATCCAGTCACAGGAGCGTTCCGCGGTGCGCGATGCGTTGGCGCAGCTGCCGGAGCCGCAGCGGGTGGCGCTGGCTCTGGCGTATTTCGAGGGGATGTCGCAATCCGAGATCGCCGAGAAGCTTGGCGAGCCTCTCGGCACGATCAAAACCCGGATGCAGCTCGGGATGAAGAAGCTGCGCGAAAGCCTGAAGGCGTTTCGATGAGCACGCACGAACAGTTCGAGTCGATTGCCGCGCTCGACGCGCTCGGAATCGCCACCGCGGGCGAATCGGGCACGCTGCGCGCGCATCTGTCGTCGTGCGCCGATTGCCGCCGTGCCCGTGACGAGTACGAGGAAGCAGGCTCGCTCATCGCGCGCGACCTCGATCCTGTCGACCCGCCGCCCGCGTTGCGAGACCGGATCTTCACATCGATCGCAGCCGAGGACGACCGCGACAACGTCATCGACGCGCGCGAGCGCTTCGGCAGCAAGCGCTGGTGGATGATCGCCGCGGTTCTCTTCCTCGCGCTGTGGGGCTGGCGCGAGCTGTCGGTCCGCGTCACCCGCGAAAAGACGAGCATTGTCGAGGCCGAGGTCCGCCGGCTGGCGGGCGAGAACCAGCTGCTCACCGCACGCAACGAAAAGCTGAGCGCGGAGATGGCGGCGCTGGCCTCGCAGGACACCCGCACGATCGCCCTGACCGGCCAGCAGGTTTCGCCATCGGCATCGGCCAAAGTCTTTCTGGAGCCGCAGCAGCGCCGCGCCGTCGTCTTCTTCTACAACCTCCCCGCGAACCCGACCGACAAGAGCTACCAGCTCTGGATTCTTCGCGGCGATCAGCCCAAACCGCAGAGCGCCGGCGTCTTCGATGTGACCACAACCGGCGGCGCATCGATCTCGATCGAGAACCTGCCGCTGGCCACCGAGATCAAAGGCCTGGCCGTGACGCTCGAGCCGAAAGGCGGCGTGGCCCAGCCGACGAACACCAATTTCTTCGTCGCGGGAAAAACGTAATCACAACCCGATGATGTTGTAGCCGCCGTCGACGAACATCACTTCGCCCGTGATGCCGGCGGACATCGGCGAGATCAGGAAGAGCGCGGCGTTGGCGATCTCTTCGAGCTCCACGTTGCGGCGCAGCGGCGCGCGCTCGGCGTGATGCTTGAGCATGCCGGTGAAGCCTTTGATCCCGCGCGCGGCCAGGGTGTTGACCGGTCCCGCGGAGATGGCGTTGACGCGGATGTTCTTCGGCCCGAGGTTCGCGGCGAGGTAGCGGACGCTGGCTTCGAGCGAGGCCTTGGCCACGCCCATCAGGTTGTAGCCCTCCACCGCTTTTTCCGCGCCGTAGTAGGTCATCGCCAGCACCGCGCCGCCGCCTGATTTCTCGAACAGCGGCAGCGCCGCGCGCGTGAGGCCGACCAGCGAGTAGGCGGAGATGTCGTGCGCCATCTTGAACCCCTCGCGCGAGGTGTTGACGAAGTCGTTCTCGAGATCCTCGCGCGGGGCGAAGGCGACGGAGTGGACGAGCGCATCGAGCCGGCCGAACTTCTCGCCGACTTCCTTGAACACCGAATCGACCTCGGCGTCGACGGTGACGTCGCAGGGAAGGATGAGCGAGTCCGGCATGGCCGAGCAGAGCTCCTCGACGTTCTCCTTCAGCCGCTCGCCCTGGTAGGTGAAGGCCAGCCGCATCCCCTCGCGCGACAGCGTCTGGGCGATGGCCCAGGCAATGGAACGTTTGTTGGCGACTCCGAAAACGATCCCGGTCTTCCCTTCCAGCAGCGGCATGCTCGTCCCCTTCGGGCCGATCATAGCAACGTCACCCGGCCATCGGCAGATGGGAGAAGAAGGTCTGCGTCGTCCCGCACTCGGTGCAGAGGAAGTGCAGCGTGTCCCGCCGCGTCCACGGATTCGGCGCATCGCAGAGAGTGCAAAGGGTGTTCTGCGGCGGAAACGGCCGCTCGCAGGCGTCGCAGGCCACAGGTTTGCCAGCCGCGTTCACATCATCCTCGCAACTGATTGCACTACAACTCGGACAACGCCAGCAAACAGCCATCGCGCGCAACCTCTCTCAAAAACATGAACGATTGGACGGCGGCGATAATAGCAGATGAAAAAGAATGATGCTTTTGTTCGCGGTCTTGAGGTTACGCGGTCTCGCCGTGTTTCGATCGCGTGCCCCGCGAGACCTCGCAACCGCGCGACCGGCTACTTCACCTTCGCCCACGCATCCTTCAACGTCACCGTGCGATTGAACACCAGCGCATCGCCGGTTGAATCGGGGTCGACACTGAAGTAGCCGAGTCGTTCGAACTGATAGCGCGTGAACGGCTCCGCGCCGCGCACCGAGGGCTCCAGCTTGGCGTGAGGGACAACCTGGAGCGACCGCGGGTTGAGATCGTCGAGGAAATTGCCGCTCTCCTCCGGATTCTCGGATTGGAACAGACGATCGTAGAGCCGCACCTCGCAGTCGATGGCGTGATCGGCGGCCACCCAGTGCAGCGTTGCCTTCGGCTTGCGGCCGTCGGGCGAATCGCCGCCGCGCGTGGCCGGGTCATAGGTCGCATGCAGCTCGACGATGTTGCCGGCGTCGTCCTTCACCACGCTGGTGCAGGTGATGAAGTAGGCCGAGCGAAGCCGCACCTCGCGCCCGGGAGCGAGTCGGAAGAACTTCGGCGGCGGTTCTTCCATGAAGTCGTCGCGCTCGATGAAGAGCGTCTTTCCGAACGGAACCTTGCGCGTCCCGCTCTCGAACCATTCGCTCTCGCCCTCGGCATAGTTGTCGATGACGACGCGCAACGGATCGAGAACGCCCATCACCCGAGGAGCCGTCGTGTTCAGATCCTCGCGGATGGAGAACTCGAGCAGGCCGACGTCAATGAGGTTCTCCCGCTTGGCCACGCCGACACGCTCGCAGAAATTGCGAATCGATTCCGGCGTGTACCCGCGGCGGCGCAGTCCGGCGATGGTGGGCATGCGCGGATCGTCCCAGCCGCGGACGTGCTTCTCCTCGACCAGCCGCAGCAGCTTGCGCTTCGACATCACCGTGTAGTTGAGATTGAGCCGCGCGAACTCGTACTGCCGCGGGCGCGACGGCACGGAGACGTTCTCGATCAGCCAGTCGTACAGCGGGCGATGGTCTTCGTATTCGAGCGTGCAGAGCGAGTGCGTGATGCCTTCGATCGCATCCGACAGCGGATGCGCGTAGTCGTACATCGGATAGATGCACCAGGCGTGGCCGGTGCGGTCGTGATGCTCGTGGCGGATGCGGTAAAGCACCGGATCGCGCAGGTTGATGTTCGGCGAGGCCATGTCGATTTTCGCCCGCAGCACGTGCGTGCCGTCCGGAAACTCGCCGGCCTTCATCCGCCGGAAGAGATCGAGGTTCTCCTCGACGCTGCGGCTTCGATACACCGACTCCTGCCCCGCTTCGGTCAGCGTTCCGCGCATGGCCCGCATCTCCTCGGCGCTGGAGCTGTCGACGTAGGCCTTCCCTTTCCGAATCAGCTCCTCGCCCCAGGCGTAGAGCTCATCGAAGTAATCGGAGGCATGGAAGAGATTCGCGCCCCACGAGAAACCGAGCCAGGCCACATCGCTCTTGATCGACTCGGTGAACTCCACCTCTTCCTTGGCCGGGTTCGTATCGTCGAAGCGGAGATTGCACTGGCCGCCATGCTCGCCGGCCACGCCGAAATTGAGGCAGATCGATTTGGCGTGGCCGATGTGCAGATAGCCGTTCGGCTCCGGCGGGAAACGGGTGATGACGCGCTGGGTTCTGCCGGCCGCGAGATCGTCATCGACGATCTCACGGATGAAGTCGCGCGGCTTCGATGGGGCTTCGGTGGTCATGGGCGGACCATATATCAGCGCTCGGCGAGTCAACAATGGCACAATCGCGCCATGCGAAAACTGAGCATCCTCGCGGCGCTCCTCCTGGCCGCCTCCGCCCGCGCGCAATCGCTCGACGACGTCATTGCCAAGGTGATGAAAGAGTACGGCGGGACGCCGGCCTGGCAGAAGGTGACCTCACTGCGCGAGACCGGCACGGTCGTGCCGATGATGCGCAAAGGCGACGGCAAGGTGATCCGTTTCTGGCAGAAGCCGGACAAGCTGCGCTTCGACGTCACCTATCCGGCCAATCACGAGGTCCGCGTCGTCGACGGTGACAAAGGAACGCGCAACGACAAGGAAGTCACCGGTGGATCGCTCGATGCGATGAAACTGCAGGCGGCCCGTCTGGCGCTCCCGCTGCTCCTCGTCGAGAAGCGTTCCGCCCTCAAAGACCTCGGCACCAAAGACGGCATTCGAACGATCGAAATCCCTCTTCCGGGATCGCTGACACTGACCGTCACGATCGATCAGAAGACGTGGCACATCCTCCGTTCGTCCGGCAAGGCTGGCGAGCTCGAATTCGTGGTCGATTACAGCGACTTCCGCCGCATCGACGGACTGCTCTTCCCCTTCGCCGAAGCCGGCATGGCCCAGGGCACGCCGACCGCGAACACGAAGCTGGATGTGATCGAGATCAATCCGCCGGGAGCGGCGAACTGACTTGTCGGATCACGTAGGTCGGACTCTCCAGTCCGACCTCTTGTGATTTGCCCTCGTCACTGAAGTTTTCAAACCCTGATCAGCCGGTCGGACTGGAGAGTCCGACCTACGTTTGTTCGCCTGCGTTTGTCAGTGCCCGAGCGCTGCGCGCGCCTGCGGCTCGATCATGCTGATCCAGGACGCATACATCTTCGCGCTCGGATGCAACCCGTCCGGCGCAATGAGAGACGCGTCGGTCGCCGCGCGGCGGGAGATCGGGGTGATGTCCGCGTAGCGGGCGCCGGCGCGTTTGGTTTCCTCGGCGTTGACGGCGTTGAAGCGATCGATCTCGGCGCCGATCTTTGCCCGGTCGCGATTGGCGGCGAAGGGCGTGACTCCCCAATCGGGGATGGAGACGACCACCACCCGTTTGGGATCCCCGCCGGCGAAGGCGATGGCGCGGTGCAGGAGCGTCACGAACTCCCTTCGATACTGCTCGGCGTCGCGGCCGCGATATTGATTGTTGACGCCGATCAACAGCGTCACCAGCGCGTATTGCCCCTTCGGTTTGGCGGCATCGATGGCGGATGAGAGCTCGTCCGTCGTCCAGCCGGTTTTGGCGATGATCTCCGGATCGGCCATCTCGAACCCATCCTTGCGGAGTTGGCCGGCCAGCTGATTCGGCCAGCGATCGGCCACGGCCACGCTCTCGCTGATGGTGTAGGAATCGCCGAGGGCGAGAAAACGGGATGCGACAGTCATGATCAGCATGAGAAGGGTAGCGGGAGTGCTCAGCATCCTCGAAGTCTACCTGCGTGACAGAATGCCGCCGTGAAACGGATCCTCATCTCTCTCCTCCTCGGCATCACATTCACCTCCGCGTTCGGCGCCAGTTTCGCCAGCGACGAACAAGCGTTGCGACGGCTGGAACGCGAGCAGGCCGTGGCCATGACCACGGGAGACGCGACCTGGTTCCGCAACCACACCCTCGATGACTACACCCTCATCACCGCCAGCGGCGTCGTGAAAACGAAAGCCCGGCTGATCGCCGAGCTCGAGGAAGGCATCGCCATGGAGCCGTACGAGCCGGCCGACATCACCATCCGCGCACACGACAACGTCGCCATCGTCTCCGGCCGCATCGTGCAGAAGACGAGGGAAGGCAGCGAGCGCGTCATTTCCGAGCTGCGATTCAGCGACGTCTGGATCAGGACCGACAACGGCTGGTTCAGCGCGTCGAGTCAGCAGTCGCCGGTGTCGGTCAAGCGCGAGCGGATCAAGTAGTCGCTAACCTTTCGACCTTCCGAGCGTACTTGCTTCGCACAGGAGGCAACCATGAAGCGCATCCGCAATGCAGCGCTCGCGGCCGTGCTTGGGCTCGTTTCGATTTCGGCCGCCCATGCTGCGATCGAGAGCCCCATCCACCGCACCTTCAACGTCCGTCCCGGCGGGACGATCATCATCGACGCCGACATCGGCGACATCAAAGTCGGCGTAGTAGGCACCCCCAGCGTGAGCGTCGATGTCATCCGCCGCGCCAGAACGTCGAGCCGTTCGCACGCGGACGATCTTTTCAAGGATCTCGACGTCGACTTTTCCCAGGAAGGGAATGACGTCCGCATCCGGGCGCGCTACAACCATCCCACCTCCTGGCTTCACTGGAACAACGATCTCGACGTCCACTTCGTCGTCAACGTCCCCGCGCAATACAACGTCGATCTGACCACCTCGGGCGGCGACATCACCGTCTCCGATCTGAACGGCCAGGTGCACGCCAAGACCTCGGGCGGCGACATTTCGCTCGGAAGGATCAACGGCGCCGTCGATGCGCACACGTCAGGCGGCGACGTCTCCATGGCGGAATCGCACACCACGGCAATGCTCTCCACCTCCGGCGGCGACATCAAAGTCGGCGATGCCACCGGTGCGCTGAGCGTGAAGACTTCGGGTGGCTCGATCGACATCCGCCGGGCACAGTCCGATCTGAAAGCGCACACCTCGGGCGGTTCGATCGAGATCGGTGACGCCGGCGGATCGATCGACGCATCGAGCTCCGGCGGCTCCATTCGCGCCAGGCTGTCGCGGCAGCCGCGCGCCGATTCGAAACTGTCGACTTCCGGCGGCGGCATCACCGTTCATCTCGCGCCGAGCGTGGCGCTCGACATCGATGCCCACACGAGCGGCGGCGACGTTGCCTCCGACGTCCCGGTCACCATTCTCGGCAAGCAAAACGACTCATCGCTGAACGGCAAGTTGAACGGCGGCGGACCGAAACTCGTTCTGCGCAGCTCCGGCGGCGACATCCGGCTGGAGAAGTAAGCCGTTAGTTGGCCGCGAGGATCGCCTTCGCGGCGGCGCGCGCGCTGGCAAAGGCGGCGTCCGAAAGGATGCCGCCTTCGTCGACCCAGTCGCCGGCAACGTAGAGGCCGTGAATCGGCGTGACCGCGCGCATGCGCTGCGATCGACCATCGGGCTCCACCAGCGCGTTCGACACCGTCATCGCCGGCAGGTAGCGGCGATGGACCACGAGGTCGCGCCAGCCGGGTTGCATCTCATCGACGAGTGCCTCCAGCTCGGCTTCGGAACCCTCTCCATACCGAGCGGTATGGAGAAGCGCGCCGCCTTTCGGCGTCAGCTGCGCCCACCGCGAATGCACCGAGTAGTAGAGCGGCTTGTCGATGCCGAGGGCGAACGTGTTCTGCGGCTGGGGAAGTTTGGACAAGGCAATGTCGAGGCAGGCCGCGGTGACCGCGGTCGTCGCCGGCCAGTCGAGATCGGGAACGAGCTCCCTGGCGGTGGTGGGATCGACGGCCATGATCACCGTCTCGGCCGGGATGCGCGTTCCCTTGTCGGGATCGGACATGTCCGGCATGGCCAGGGCCATGGTGTCGTTGCGGACGTCGAGCTCGAGACCGCCGAGCTCCACACCGCGAACCGCGCTGCCGTCGTGATCGACGTTCACCACGCGCGAGCTGGTCACGAAGTTCACGCCCGCAGCTACCGCTGCGCTGTGCAGCGAGTCGACGATCTTCTGCCAGCCTTCATCGACGTAGACCACGCCGCGGATGGCCAGCCGCAGCTGGGCCAGCGCCGCGCTGGCGCTTTGAATGTCGGCGCGATCGCAGTAGGTAGCCAGGCGGAAGACCGCTTCCAGCACCTGCCGCACGCCGTCGTCCGATGCATTCGCGTCGATCCATTCGCGCACGGTCATCGATGCGTACGGTTTCGGATCGATGCCGCGGATGCGCCACATCAGACGCGCCAGCTGCGCTTTCGCTTTCAGCCCGAAGATCGACGTCGTCAGCAGCGGCCAGACCGCGCTTGGAAGTTTGTACTGCTTGCCGCCGAGGAGAGCGATGCCGCGCGATTTGGGCGTTCCGCCGCGGACGGGGATGCCCAGCTCGCGCAGGACGTTCCATCCGAGGCCGTTGCGGTAGAAGGCGTGCGGCCCGAGGTTGAAACGGTAACCGTGGCGAAGATGCGTCACCGCGCGGCCGCCGAGGTAGCGGCGCCGCTCGAAGATCGTAACGGTGCGACCGGCACGCGCCAGGAACACTGCTGACGTAAGGCCAGCCAGGCCGCCGCCGACGATGATGACGTTCTTTGCCACGATGAGTCGTGGATGCTATCGCGAATTCACAACGCATGAGAATGATGTGTGGCACAATTTCTTTCGGTCCAACTCCCGAGGATGAAAAGGTTCAGGCCGAGTTGTTCTCGGGCCCGTTGGGCACGAGTGCATGCTCGTGCGCTTCAAATCGGAGAACGATCTGCGCAAATTGGCGGTGTGGTGGCTGTTGCTCATGCCCGTTGCGGGATTCGCCGCTTCGGGTGACGAGTTTTATCAGCGCCTTTATCAGCGCGGGATGGCGCACTTCGCCACGGGCGATTACGCGGCTGCCTTCACGGAGCTGCGCAATGCCGCCTTCGGATTCGTCGAGCACGTCGAGAAGTTCGAGACGGCCCAGTGCTACGCCATCGTCGCCGCGCACCGCCTCGGGCGCGACAACGACGCGCGCGAGTCGCTGATGCGCATCGTGACGGCGGAGAAGGTCCAGCCCCACTTCCGAACGGTCGTGCTTCCCGCGGATGTGCGCGCCGAAGTCGAGTCGGTGGCCACAAAGCTGTTGACGGTCGAGGAATGCACGCTTCTCGGCATTCCGACATCCGGTCAGATCGCAAAACCGGCGGTGGTCGTGCCGACGCCGACAAAACGGCCGAATGTCGCCGTGACGGCACCGCGCGAAAAGCAATCAACCGAGGAACCGGTCGCCGTTCCGAAGAAGACGCCGCCACCGACTCCGGAGCCCCAACCGGTCGTTCCGCCAAAGCAGGAAACGCCTGAGCCGAAACCGACGCCACCCGCGCCAGTTCCGGCCCCGCAACCGGCGGTCAAGAGTGTCGAGGCCAGCCTCGCCGAGGCGCAGCGCGCGATCGAGGGCGGAGACCTCGGACGAGCGCGATCGATCTACAACACGCTGGCGGCGGGCTCTGATCTCTCGCATGCCGCGTCACTGCGCGTTGCCGAGGGCTTGTATCGGGTGCAGGACTTCCCGGGCGCGGCGAAGGCGTTCCGGCGTGCCGGCACGATCGGCCGTGGCGAGGAGCAATACCACTACTACTTCGCCATCGCGCTTTACGAAACGGGCCACTACGCCGACGCCAAGCGCGAGCTGGCCGCCTCGCTTCCCTTCATCACCGTCACCGCGGACGTCACGCGGTATCGCGCGAAAATCGAGGGCGCGATTGAATAGCTCCCGCAATCTCTTGTCTATCCGACACATCCCTTTGGTAGAATCACCAAAATCCACTTGATCGAGTCGCCCAAAATCCGCGAGCGTCTTCGAAAGGCTGCCATGAAAAAATTTGCCGTTGCCATCGCCCTCATGCTGTTCGCGATCGTCGGAAATGCCGCCGATCGAGCGACGACGCCCGAGATCACGCCACCCGCCAACGGCGAGGAGTTTCTGCGCCTGAGCAGCACCGAGAAGTTGTTCTGGTCGATCGGTTACTCGCAGGGCTACCTCGACGCCCTGAACAAGATCGACGTCGCCGCCGGACCGAATTCTGCCTGCGCCAGCCTCTCCGCGCGCACCGAGCGCCAGAGCTCGACCGCGGGCAAGATGTCCGGCTTCGAGCTGGTCTCCGGCCTCGAGAAGTTCTACTCCGATCCGGCCAACACCGTGATCCCGGTCGGAAGCGCCATCCGCATCTACATGCTGCAGGCGGCCGGCAAGGACCAGGCGACCATTCAGGAGCTGATCGAGACCGCGCGCGCACTCGGCGCCGAAAGCTCGCGCCGGCCCATGGCAAGCAAGTAGTAACGCTTCACGACAACTTACCGGAGGGGTGTAGTGGTTTCGCTTCTGGCGATGGCCGTTTTTCTCGCGGTCTCCACTGCCCCGAAGCCTCTTCCTCACCGATTGCCGGCCATCGTGCCGGCAATCGTGCTTACGGCGCTTCACGACACGAACGAGCGGAACGATTTCCGCCGTTTCGAAGGCGCCCTCGCCGTCGCCAAATCGATCGCGGACGTCATGCCCCTCGGCACGCAACGCAACGAGCTGCGGCGCGCCATCCTGATCTACGAAGACGTCGACGCGGTCTGGAGCTTCGCCGTGCACGATCGTTACGGCGCGTACTTCAACGACGACTCGCTGCCCGGCATGCATGACCGGCTGAACGCCGACTATCCGGGCTACGACGACTACATCGCCGAGTATCGCGTGGCCGACCGTAAAGGAAACGTGTTGTACCCGACGACGGAAACGCGCCGGTTTCTATTGAAGCAACTCGTGCAATAAGCCTCACCTCGGCGCGGCCGTCTCCCGCACGTCGAGCGCGCGGATGGCGTGGACGAGCCGCTTGCCGGACGTCGCGCCCTTCGCTACGACGGCGTGAAAGCCGCGCAGTTGTTCGCGATCGTCGGTGGTCAGCTCCTTGGCGGTGAAGGCGAGAATCGGAATGCCCGACGTGACGTCGCTCTGTTTCAGCTGCGCGGCTACTTCGAAGCCGCTCATGCCGGGCATGGCCAGATCGAGAATGATGACGTCGGGCGGGCTTGATTCCGCCCGGCGCAGCCCCTCGGAGCCCGAGAACGCTTTCTCGATCTGGTAGCCCTGCTTCGTCAGCTCGGCCTCCAGCATGTCGTGCACGCTGACGTCGTCGTCGATCAGCAGAAGCCGCGGACGTTTCGGCGCGGCGGTGCGCACGGTGATCTCGCGCAGACGGCGCATCAGCCGCGTCCAGTCGACAGGCTTCACGAAATAGTCGTCGGCACCGAAGGCCAGACCGAGCTCGCGATTGTCGATCATCGACACGATGATCACCGGCAGGCTGGCCGTCGATGTGTCTGCTTTCAAGGCGCGCAGCACGTCCCAACCCTGCGCGCCTGGCAAAATGATGTCCAGCGTGACGGCAACCGGACGAATGCTGCGCGCCAGCCGGAGCGCTTCATCCGCATTGCGGGCGCGGATCGGCACGTACGCGGCCGCCTGCAGGTACGAGGCGAGCGTGGAGTAGGCCAGATCCTCATCCTCGACCACGAGCACGCGCTCGCCGGGCGGGATGACCGTGCCATCGACGTTGATGATCGGGCTGGGAATGGTCGTGCCGGCGAAATGAACCGGCAGGGTGAAGGTGAACGTGCTTCCCTTGCCGACCTCGCTGGCGACGGTGAGCGTGCCGTTCTGCAGTTCGACGAACTTCCGCACCAGCGAGAGTCCCAACCCCGTCCCGCCGTATTGCCGGTTCAGCGTGCCGTCGACCTGGCGGAACTCTTCGAAGATCAGCCCCAGATTCTCCTGGGCGATGCCGATGCCGCGATCGATGACGTCGATGCTGACCGACTCCGGCCGGTCTTCCGTGGCCTCAAGGCGGTGCGCATGAATGGTAACGATCGAATCGCTCGGCGAAAACTTCACGGCGTTCGAGAGCAGGTTGTAGAGGATCTGCTTGAACTTCGACTGGTCGGTCTCGATGGCGGTCACGCCAGACGCGACGTCGACGGCAAAGGTGATGGCCTTGCGCGTAGACATGCCTCGCATCACCTGGCAGACGCTCTCGATGGCGCTCTTGACCGGGAAGGTCTCCGGCAGCAGCTCCATCTTCCCCGCTTCGACTTTCGAGAGGTCGAGGATGTCGTTGATGATCTCCAGCAGGTGCTTGCCGGAGCTGAGGATCGAGCGGATGAAGGTGATGGACTTGGCGTCGACCTGCGTTTCCAGGCGCTCGATCAGGATCTCGGAGAAACCGATGATGGCGTTCATCGGCGTCCGCAGTTCGTGGCTCATGTTGGCCAGGAAGCGGCTCTTGGCCTGATTGGCCTCCTCCGCTTCGCGGTTCTTGACCTGCAGCTCGCGGAGGATGCGGGCCTTGGAGATCGCCGAGATGGCGTGCTCGCGCACGCGCGCGAGCTTGCGCAGATCGCTGCGGCTGAAGGCGCCGGGATCGGTGAAGTTGTCGAAGATGAGGAAGCCTTCGATGCGGCCTCCGAGCGAAACCTCCATCGCCAGCATCGACTTCGGAACGCGGAAGTGTTTGACCTGCTCGCTTCCCGCGAGCTCATGAAAGACATCTCCGCGAATGAGATACACGCCCTCTTCGAGCAGCTCGGCCCGTTCCGAGTAGCGCCGTGTCGCTTCTTCGGGCGTCAGATGCACGTCGCTGAACGACTCTTGGTCGTATCCGAGGTCGGCCACGACGTCGGTGCGCTGCCGCTCGTGGTCGAACTGAAGGAACGCGGCGGCGTCCGCCTGCGGGAAAAGCTTCATGCCCTGATCGAGAAGGCTGCGGAACACGTTCTCGAGCACCAGCTCGCGGTTGATGACTTCGACCATCTTGTCGAGCGTTTCCAGCTCCTGCGTGCGCGCGGAGACGATCGCTTCGAGCTCGCGGTTGCGCCGCCTCAGGCGCGCCACGCGCAGGCGATTGGCCAGGCTGGCGACGGCGACGATGAGGGCGATGTAGGCGATCAGCGCCCACCACCGCAGCCACCACGGCGGCAGCACGGAGAACTTGTAGAGTTGCGGCAGCGACCAGACGCCGTCGCTGTTCCGGGCCATCACCGCGAACTGATAGGTCTTGGGAAAGACGTACGCCGGAAGATTGGTGTAGCGGATCTTGGCGTCGGGCCGCGCCGCCGACCAGCCCGCGTCGTAGCCGAAGAGACGCGTGCGGTAGACGACGCGCGATTCATCGCTGAACGTCAGCGCCGCGTAGGCGATGGAGATCTCGTTGTTGCCGCGGCGGTCCTCGTGAAAGGCGATTTCGCGAAAGCGGACGATCGGCGGCTCGGCGTTCGGCTCCCGCAGTGCCGGATTGAAGATCGACAGGCCGCTCGGCGTGGCGAAGTAGATCCGGCCATCGTCGCCGGAGGCGAGCGGGTCGTACGCCCACGCTTCGTCATCGATCAGTCCATCCGCCTTCGAGACGCGCGCGCGGATGTGAAAGTCGCGCAGATCGACCTCGGCGAGTCCGGCGTTCTGGCTGACCCAGACCGAGTTTCCGCGCGGTGACAGCATCAAGCCCGCGACCATGCTGCCGCCGAGGGCCGAGTCGGGGATCGTGGCGGCGATGCGCAACGGTTTCGTTTCCAGGATGGCCAGACCGTTGGCCGTTCCGCTCCACAGATGCCCGCCGGTCCAGAGCAGCGTACGAACCGAATCGGTCCGCGCTCCGGTCGCATGCGACCACGCCGGCGCGAAGAACTTCTCCGGCAGCGCAGCCGCCGGATCGAACGGCGCCACGCTGCGAAGCAGGCCGCTGTCGGGCGTCCCCGCCCAAACGTAGCCGTCGTCGTCGACCGCAATGGCGCTCGCTCCCGCCGGCGGAAGGCCCGCGCGCGTGTCGAAGGTGAACCACTTTCCGTTCGCGAGGCAGTTGAGTCCGTGAATGCCCGTCAGCCAGATCGTTTCCTTCCCTCGGATCGTGAACGGCTGCACGTAGTAGGTGGTATCGACCGGATACGAAGTATTGACGGCGGAAACGCCGCCGATGGTGATGTTGCGTCGCGTCGACGTCGCCATCATCGGCGGCGCGTCGGCAACCGTCGAAAAGCAATGAACGCCGCTCACCGTGCCGACCCAGACTCTTCCCTCGGCATCGCGTGCGAGCGAGTAGATGGAGTTGCTGAGCAATCCCTCGCTGACGCGCAGCACGGTTCTGCTGCGGTCGGGCGCGAAGATGGCCAGCCCGCCGCCGGTGCCGGCGAACATCAGGTTCGCCCACGGCCCGAGCGCTCTGGCGTCGGGCGCCAGCACGCAGAACGCGCTCGGATCGGGAAGTGCCGGCTGCTCGCCGGCGTGGGATCGGCCGGTCAGCGCCTCGAACGCGCGATAGTCCTTGCGCAGACGCGAAACGCCGCCGTTCTGCGCGAACCAGATGTTCCCTTCGCGATCCTCGAAAAGTCCCCACAGCGTGTCGCCGAGGAGCGCGCTCCTGCGATTCACCACCAGGTGGTCGGCGAAGTTCCGGCCGTCGATCCGCACCGCGCCGGAGCCGAGACTGGCGATCCAGATCTCACCGTGAGACGTTTCCAGGATCGAGACGATCCGCTCGCTGAGATCGTGATTGACGATTTCGTAGTGCTGGCCCTGCCCGCGCCAGATCACGCCGTTCGTGCAGCCGCCCCACAGCGCGCCGTCGCGGCCCTCGGTCATTGCGCCGGTGATGCATGGCGGCATGCCCCGCAACGGTCCGCGGAACTGGCCCTCGCGATCGAACTGCAGGATCTCGCCGGAGTTGAGTGCGACCAGCACCATGCCGTCGCGGCGCATCAGCATGCCCGAGACGCCCGCGGTCATCGGAACGGAATCGATCGTGCCGCTCTCCAGCTCGTTGCCGCGAAAGCGATAGCGGACCAGACGATCCTGCACGCCGGTCCACACCCATCCGTCGATGCCGGTGACGAGACAGTTGCGCCGGACGCGCATCGGCAACAGCCGCTCGTTGCCGACGGCGCTCACGAACTTGACGCGCTTGCCAGGCTCGTAGGCGTCGAGCGACTTCTCGGAAACGACCAATCCCGACTCGGAGCCGACCCAGAGGTGATGCGTGCCGTCTTCGGTGACTTCGCGAATGGTCAGATCGCGGAGGCCGTCCGCCGTTCCATACTCCTCCATGGCGTGGCCGTCGTATCGCGTCAGTCCCGATGAATAGAACGCGAACCAGATGTAGCCGAGGTGATCCTGCGTGACTTTCTGCACGCTGGCCGAGGAGAGCGGATTGACCTGATCGCTCGGAGTGAAATGCCGGAACGGAAGTTCCTGCCCGGCCAGTGGAAGCGTGACGAGAACAGCGAGGGAAAGGCAGCGCATCCACCGGACCATCGGCGCAGTTTACCGTCCCGTAACCCCGCTGGCGCTTCTACGTACAATCCGCTCGTGGCCGAGCTGCACGATTGGGTCAAGTTGGGCAAAGACACGTTCTCGTCGCTCAAGACGAAAGACGTGACGAACCTCTACGCGCTCGAATGGCCCGAGACGCGGAAGATGCTGATCGCCGACTACCAGTCGAAGATCGACAGCGATCCGCGCCGCCTGCGCCGCTTCGTCCGCACGCGCAGCGCCATGCTCCTCGGACTGGCGAAACGCCTGGCGCCGCATCGCCGCGTGTTCTTCCTCGTCGGATTCGTCTGGTTCTTCGTCTCTCTGCTCGACGCCTTGAGCTATCGCCGCAACTTCAGTCCATGGCCGTTCGTCGAGATGGCCGGCTCATTCATGATCATCGTGGTCCTGCTAGCGATGGAGCTGATCGACAAGATCAAGTTCCGCGACGAACTGGAGCTCGCCCGCGACCTGCAGGCCGACCTGATCCCGAAGTCGCCGCCGCAGACGGATGATTACGAGATCGCGGCGTACAACAGGATCGCCAACACGGTCGGCGGCGACATCTACGATTTCGTTCCGCTGCCCGACGGCCGCCTAGCCGTTCTCTTCGGCGACGCGTCCGGCCACGGGATGGCCGCCGGTCTGGTGATGGCGGTCGCGCACGCGGCGTGGCGCACGCAGCTCGACGTCGATCCGTCGCCGTTCGCCATCATCAGCTCACTCAATCGCATCCTCTGCCGGACCGGCGGACCGCGATCGTTTTTCTCCTGCTGCTACTTCCTCTTCGATCGCGACGGAACCTTCATCGCCACCATCGCCGGACACCCGCTGATCGTGAAGATCGCCTCCGGCAGAGTCGTCGATCGCCTCGGCACCGGCTCCTATCCCCTCGGCGTGAAGCCCGGGATGAAATGGGAGGAGCTGCCCGGCCGTCTCGCCCCCGGCGAGCGCCTGCTCTTCCACTCGGACGGTCTGACCGAGGCCCGCAACGCCAACCAGAAAGAATTCGGCGATTCCTACGTTGACGCCATCATCGGCTGGAACCCGTCTGCCTCGGTATCGACACTCGTCGACACGCTGATCGGCGAATGGAACCTGTTCACCGGCGGAAGCGCGCCTGAAGATGATGTGTCGATCGCGGTGATTGGGCGGCGGTAGTTCCTGGGAGCGCGGGCGTCCCGCCCGCCGTGCTTGGCAAGATCCTGCTTGGCTGCGGGCGGGACGCCCGCGCTCCCAGGGTCTATCGAGCCGCGACCACGAGATCGTGCACAACCTCCGGCTCATACCCCAACGCCGGCGCCAGCCAACGTTCGACAACAGCTAGCGGCATGTCCTTGCGCAGGTGGTAGTCGACAACCTGATCGCGGCCGATTTTGCCGACTGCGAAGTACTTCGATTGCGGATGCGCGAAGTACAGACCGCTGACCGAGGCCGCGGGAGTCATGGCGAAGTTCTCGGTCAGGTCGATTCCCGCGCGATTGGCGTCGAGGAGCGCAAAGAGCGTCGATTTTTCGCTGTGGTCGGGTGATGCCGGATAGCCGGGCGCTGGACGAATGCCGCGGTATTTTTCGGCGACCAGCTCTTCGTTCGAAAGATTCTCGTTCGGCGCGTACCACCCGGCGCGCGCCTCTTTGTGCAGCAGTTCCGCCAGCGCCTCGGCCAGGCGATCGGCGAGCGCTTTGGTCATGATGGCGTTGTAGTCGTCATGGTCTTTTTCGAAGCGGGCCACGACATCGGAAACACCGATTCCGGCGGTGACGGCAAAGCCGCCGACGTAATCGATGACGTTGCTCGCCTTCGGGGCGACGAAATCGGCGAGGGCGAGGTTCTGGCCGGTGTTGGTCTCCTGCTGCTGGCGAAGCGTGTGGAAGGTGGCGATGACGTCGCCGCGCGATTCGTCGGCGTAGAGCTCGACGTCGTCACCGATCGAATTGGCCGGCCAAAAACCGTAGACGGCGCGAGCCTGAATCAAGCGGTTGTCGATGATCTCGCGGAGCAGTTTGCGGCCGTCGTCGTAGAGCTCTTTCGCGCGCGGCTCATCGAGGATCTGCGGGAAACGGCCCTTCAGCTCCCACGCCTGGAAGAACGGATTCCAGTCGATGAACGGCTCGATCCGTTCGAGCGGAACGTCGTCGAGAACGCGAACGCCGAGGAACGGCGGACGATCGGGAGAATAGGTAAGAGATGGCCGGCGGCTTCGGGCGGTCTCGATCGGAAGGATCCGCACTTCGCTCTGCCGCTTGGCCTGCGCTTCGCGGAGGTGCTCGTATTCGGCTTGCCGCTCGCGCATGAATTCGTCTTTGCGATCGGACAACAGCGTGCTCACCACGCCGACGGCGCGCGAGGCGTCGAGCACGTGAACGGTGGCGTGCGAATAGCGCGGCGCGATCTTCACGGCCGTGTGCAGTTTCGACGTGGTCGCGCCGCCGATGAGCACCGGCGTCGAGAAACCGCGCCGTTCCATCTCGCGGGCCACGTGAACCATCTCATCGAGCGACGGCGTGATCAGGCCGGAGAGGCCGATGATGTCGACCTTCTCGGCAATCGCCGTATCGAGGATCTTGTCGGCGGAGACCATCACGCCGAGGTCGAGAACCTCGTAGTTGTTGCAGCCGAGAACGACGCCGACGATGTTTTTGCCGATGTCGTGCACGTCGCCCTTGACCGTGGCCATCAGCACCTTGCCGCGCTGCGAGAGATCGCCGGCCTTGGCCTTCTCCGCCTCCATGAACGGCAGCAGATAGGCCACCGCTTTCTTCATCACGCGGGCGCTCTTCACCACCTGCGGGAGAAACATCTTGCCGGCGCCGAAGAGGTTGCCGACGACGTTCATCCCGTCCATCAGCGGCCCTTCGATGATCGAGAGTGCGCTTGGGTAGGTCTGCCGCGCCTCTTCGACGTCTTCGTCGAGATGTTCGATGATCCCTTTGACCAGCGAGTGCGAGAGCCGCTCTTCGACGCTACCGCTGCGCCACGCTTCTGCTTCCTTTGCCGTGACGGCACCCGAGCCTTTGATCTGATCGGCATACGTGAGCAGGCGCTCGGTGGCATCGGGGCGCCGATTGAGCAGGACGTCTTCGACGAGATCGAGCAGTTCGCGCGGGATCTCCTCGTAAATGGCCAGCTGCCCGGCGTTGACGATGCCCATCGTCAGCCCGCCCTTGATGGCGTGGTAGAGAAAGGCGGCGTGCATCGCTTCGCGCACGGTCTTGTTGCCGCGGAAGGAGAATGAGACGTTGCTGATGCCGCCGGAGAAGCTGACCAGCGGAAAGCGTTCGTGCAGCTGCCGCACGGCTTCGATGAAGGCCACGCCGTAGTTGTTGTGCTCCTCGATGCCGGTGGCGACGGTGAGGACGTTCGGATCGAAGATGACGTCGGTGGGATCGAAGCCGGCTTCGTTGACCAGGATGCGGTAGGCGCGCGAGCAGATCTCGACCTTTCGCTCGATCGAATCGGCCTGCCCCTGCTCGTCGAAGGCCATCACGATCACGGCCGCTCCGTAACGTTTGATGAGGCGCGCCTGCTCGCGGAACTTCTCTTCGCCCTCTTTCAGCGAGATCGAGTTGACGACCGACTTGCCCTGCGTGCACTTGAGGCCCGCTTCCAGCACGGTCCACTTCGAGGAGTCGATCATCATCGGCACGCGGGCGATGTCGGGCTCCGAGGCCACGAGGTGGAGAAAGTGAGCCATGACCTTCTCCGACTCGAGCATCCCCTCGTCCATGTTGACGTCGAGGATGTTGGCGCCGCCGTCGATCTGCTGTTTGGCGATGGCCAGCGCCGGCTCGAGCTCGCCGGCTTTGATGAGCTGGGCGAACTTCGGCGAGCCGGTGACGTTGGTGCGCTCGCCGACCATGATGAAGTTCGATTCGGGCGTGACCGTGAGCGCTTCCAAACCGCTGAGGCGGAGATGCTTTTCGATCTGCGGCGGAACGCGCGGCGGGAAGTCCTTCACCGTCCCGGCGATGGCGCGGACGTAGTCGGGCGTGGTGCCGCAGCAGCCGCCGACGAGGTTGATCCAGTTGTTGCCGGCGTACTCGTGCAGCAGCTCGGCCATCTCCGCCGGCGTCTGGTCGTACTCGCCAAGGGCATTCGGCAGCCCGGCGTTCGGGTAGCAGCTGATGTAGACCGGGGCGATGGCGGCCAGCTCTTCGATGTGCGGCCGCATCTCTTTCGCGCCGAGCGCGCAGTTGATACCGACGGCGAGGAGCGGTGCGTGCGAGATCGAGTTCCAGCACGCTTCGACCGTCTGCCCGGAAAGCGTCCGCCCCGAGGCGTCGGTGATGGTGATCGAGGCGATGACCGGCAGGCGGATGCCGGTATCGGCGAAGTACTTTTCGATGGCGAAGAGCGCGGCCTTGAGGTTGAGCGTGTCGAAGGTCGTCTCCGGCATCAGGATGTCGGAGCCGCCGTCGACAAGGCCGCGAGTCTGCTCGTAATACGCGTCGACCAGCTCATCGAACGTCACCCCTCGGAAGGCGGGATTGTTGACGTCGGGCGAGAGCGAGGCGGTGCGGTTCGTCGGCCCGAGGGAACCGGCCACGAAGCGGGGACGGTCCGGCGTCGACATCGCATCGACCGCTTTGCGCGCCAGTTGCGCCGCGGCGAGGTTGATGTCGTAGGCGTACTCGATGAGGTCGTAGTCGGCCAGCGAGATCGCCTGGGCGTTGAAGGTGTTGGTCTCGATGATGTCGGCGCCGGCCTCGAGGTACTGGCGATGGATCTCTTCGATGACTTCCGGTTTGGTGAGGCAGAGGACGTCGTTGGCGCCCTTGAGATCGCGCGGATGGTTGGCGAACCGCGCGCCGCGGAAGGCGGCTTCGTCGAGCCGGTAGCGCTGGATCATCGTCCCCATCGCGCCGTCGAGGATGAGGATGCGGCGGTCGAGCAGCTGTCTGAGCTCTTCGGTACGGTCCGGTTGCGCCATTCGAATCTCCTGAAAAGAAAAAGCCCCGCTTGAAAATTGCGGGGCTTCAGTCGGAGGCGAACGCGATCTGCTGCCGGCTCTTTAGCTTTTTTTAACCTGGTTGCAAGCAGCCCCGCAAATCAATCCAGGAGCGAGGAGATTACGCAGCGCGCGGAGCGTTGTCAAACGGACGCAGGCGCGGAATCCAGCGCCGGACGTGCTTGCAGTACTCGATGTAATCGTCGCCGAACTTCTGGCGCAGCGTCGGCTCTTCAACTCCGATGATCAGGAACGACAACACGACCCAGAGGCTGGCGATCATGACGAGCATGGTGATGGTCAGGCGCGGAAACGTCAGCCCTTCGCCAAGCAGAAGGAGGCCGAGGCCGACATACATCGGATTGCGCACCCAGCGATAAAGACCGCTGATGACCAGCTGGCGTGGCGGGTCGATCGGCGCCGGCGTTCCGATGCCTCGCCAGGCGAACTCGAACATGCATCCGATGACGATCACGCCGCCGATCGCGGTGATGATCCAGCCCCAGTTCCGAGGGTTGGCGAATGCGCCGTTTCCGACGATCCATCGCGGCAGAAACCACGTCCAGATCGAGAGAAATATCGGACCAATAATCAGCGAACGAAGGCTTGCGAAGAGGCGCGCGGTCATGGAATCAACATGCTATCTTCAAACGCCATGTCCACCGTTGCCGAGCTCCCCATCGCCCACACCGACCCGATCAACGCAAAGATTCTGGCAGTCTCCGAGGACCGCATCCAGGGATTCGTGCGCGATCCGATCGGCGTCATCGCGGAGCAGTCGGGCGTCGATGCTGAGACGGTCATCGAGCGCGTCCGGGCCATGCTGCGCGCGGGGACGATTCGCCGCGTGCGCCAGACGCTGATGGCCACGAACCTGGCCGAAGGCGCGCTGGTGGCGTGGCAGTACCCGGAGGGGAAGTTGGAGCGGGCTTTCGAGTACATGGTCAGGGACGATCCGTTCTCCGGCCACGTCGTGATCCGTTCGACCGATGCGGCGACGCCCGGCTCGAACTACCGCCTCTGGACGACGGTGAAAGTGCCGCAGGGGTATTCGATCGAAAAACACTGCGCGATGATCGGTGAGATCACCGGCGCCGAACATTTTCGCGTGATGCCCGCCAACCGCATCTTCGCCCTCGGCGTCGGCCACGTCCGCCGCAAAGGGATGGAGCCCGGCTCGAAGTCGGATGACCTGGCCGAAGTGAAAGACACGACCAAGGCAGTGCTCAGCGAGCTCGAATGGCGCGTGCTGACGGCGCTGAAGCGCGAAGTCGAACCGCACGAGTTCACGCGCGATCTCTGGAGCGCGCGCGCCGCCGAGGCAGGCGTGCCGCTGGAGACGTTTTACGAGGTGGCCGAGTCGCTCAATGCGCGCAAGGTCATCGGACGCTTCTCGACCTTTCTCGAGCATGTGAAGCCGCTGCAAACCGGCGAGCGGGTGACGCGCTTCAACGCGCTCTTTCACTGGGCGGTGCCGCCGGGCCGCGAGATCGAGGCGGGGCGCGAGGTGGGACGCTTTCACATCCTCACGCACTGCTACTGGCGCGAGGGCGGCCCGGAGTTCCGCAACGTCAACATCATGGCGGTGGCGCACGGGACGGAGAAGGACGCGGTGCTCGCCCACAAGGCGGCCATCGATGCACATCTCGCCGAGATCGGGATCCCGGTGACGTACACGAACGTCTTCTGGGGCGGCCGCAGCGAGATCAAGCCGTCGGAGATCTCGCCGCTGGCGTATGTCGATTTCTGCACGAGCCTCGGCGCCGATCCGGAGACGATGAGGGAGTGAACGAGGCGGTCGGCTGTCGGCTGTCGGGTGTCGGGGAGTCTGAAGATCCGCGTTTGACAGCCGACAGCCAACGGCCGACAGCCCGGCTCGCGTTGATTGTGACCGTCGCGGCCATCGCGGCACTCGCGTTCGCTCAGTCCTACGCCCGCTGGCTCGATCCGATCATCGACACCGGCCGCGATCTCTACATCCCGGAACAGATCGCGCGCGGGGCGAAGCTGTATCGCGACATTCGCTACCAGTACCCGCCACTGGCGCCGTATCTGCTGGCATTGATCACGAGCGGGATCGGGCACTCGCTGGCGGCGTACATGGTCATCGGCATCGCGCAATCGATGACGATCGTGGCGTCATTGTGGATTGCGTTGCGCAAGCCGTTGCCGGCGTTCGCGGCGACGCTGTCATTCGTGGCGATCTGCTTCTGCGGCGCATCGACGTGGGGAGCGAATTTCATCTTCCCCTACAGCTATGGCGCGACGATCGGGATGACGTTGTTGTGCATCGCACTCGCGGCATTCGTACACGCGCGAAATGCGATCGCAATCGCTCCGCTGGTGCTGGCCTCGTGGTGCAAGGTTGAGTACGCGGTTGCGGCGCTGGTGATCGTGGTCGTTCTGGCCGTTGCGCGACGGATCACGATGAAACAGGTCTTGGTGTACTGCGGCGCGATGGTCCTTAGCTTGGCCGCGATCGCGTTCTACTTTCGCGACACGAACTGGTGGAGCGAGAACGTTTTCGCCGCCTGGCAGCATGGCGCTCGCGCAAAGCGATTCTTCGAGGTGATCTCCGGCTTGGCGAGCTGGCGGGAGCAGTTGATCCAGATCGCGGTCGGCATCGCCGGGATCGCGGCGATCTTTTTTCTGCAGCGTTGGCGGCACTGGCTGGCAGCGATTGCCATCATCGTCGTGGCCTGCCTCATCGCCGACCATTCCTTCTTTCGCGCCTGGGCCGTGCTGCAGTGGATCGCCCTCGGCTGGGCGCTGGTGCGCGATCGCGAAAGTCCTCTGGTGATCTTCGCGGCCTTCTCGGTGGCCTGCACGCTCAGGATTCCGCTGAATGTGTCACCGAGCTGGTACGGCTTCGTGCTGACCGTGCCGGCGATGGCGCTGGCCGCGTACACGCTCTTCTGCTACCTGCCGCGGCGCAACGCCATGGCGCTCTTCTGGCTCGCGCCGTTCGTCGCTAACGCCGGAGCCGATCTCTGGCAGCAGCACGAACGCTATGCGCAGAAGCAGTTCGCCATCGTCTCGCCGCGCGGGACGTTCTACGACTGGAACCGCGACCGGGCCACGATCCTGAATCGGGTCATCAACACCGTCCACGACGGAACGCTGGCGGTGATGCCGGAAGGGATCACCATCAACTACCTGACGCGGACGCGCACGCCGCTGACGTTTCATACCTTCACGCCGGTGGAGACGGCAGATCCGGCGGTTGAAGATGCGATCCTGCGCGAGCTGACCGCTCATCCGCCCGACCGCGTGCTCCTCGTCAGCCGCGACGTTCGCGAATACGGTTCGCGCGGTTTCGGCGTCGATTACGACCTTCGCGTCAAAGCGTTTCTGCGCGCGCGTTATCGAATGGAAGCCGGCTGGCGCGGCCTGCAATTCGAGGGCGTGATCCTAGGCCGCCGATAAAAACGCGATGCCCGGGTTTTCCTTCTCGGCGTAGTCCAGCTCCCACTGCGAGCTGAAAAGGACGACGGCGCGTCCGGCGCTGTCGGTGGCGAGCTTCGACCGGCTTGGCAAATTCATCTTCGTCGCCACCTCGGCGACGTCGCGATCGATCCAGCGGGCCAGCGTGTACGGCAGCGCGGTGACGGTGGTCTCGACGTTGTATTCGCTCTCCAGCCGCGATTTCATCACATCGAACTGCAGCTCGCCGACGACGGCAAGAATCGGCTCGCTGCGCAGCCCTTCGTATGGTGAGAGCACCTGCATCACGCCTTCTTCCTCGAGCTGCGCCAGCCCTTTCTGGAACTGCTTCTGCCGCGTGACCTGCTTGGCGCGCAGCGTGGCGAAGTGCTCCGGCGCGAAGCGCGGAATCGGCGCGAACTCTACCGGCAAACCGGAGGAGACGGCATCGCCGATGTGGAAGAGGCCAGGGTTCACGAAGCCGATGACGTCGCCCGGATAGGCGCTGTCGATGGTCTCGCGCTCGCGGGCGAAGAGGCGGTGCGGTCGGGTCATGCGCACTTCGCGCCCGAGGCGGGAGTGGTGAACCACCATGTCCTTCTCGAAGACGCCGGAACAGACGCGCATGAACGCCAGGCGATCGCGATGACGCTTGTCCATGTTCGCCTGGATCTTGAAGACGAAGCCGGTGAAGGTGTCGCTGGTCGGCTCGACGATCATCTCTTCGCCGCCGACGTGGGCGATGTGCGGCGCCGGCGGCGGCGCGAATTCGAGCAGCGCATCGAGAAACGGCTGGACGCCGAAGTTGTTGATGGCGCTTCCGAAATAGACCGGGATGACACGGCCATGTCCGAACTCGGCTGGCGTGAAGGCCACGCCGGCGCCGGAGAGCAACTCGGCTGCTTCGCGCAACTCCTGCCACGCCGTCGGTCCGATCTCGTCTTCCAGCATCGGATCATCGAGTCCGCCGACGGTCACCGCGGCAACGGACGCTCCGTGCGCGGCGCGGGTGAATCGCAGCACCTGCTGTTTGCGCAGGTCGAACACTCCCTGGAAATTCGGACCGTTGCCGATCGGCCAGTTCATCGGCACGGCGCCGACGTGCAGCTCCTTCTCGATCTCGCTCAGCAACTCGAACGGATCGCGGCCCGGATGATCGAGCTTGTTGATGAAACAGATGATCGGGATCTGTCGCATGCGGCAGACCTCGAACAGCTTCCGCGTCTGCGGCTCGATCCCCTTCGCCGAGTCGAGCACCATTACCGCGCTGTCGGTCGCGGCCAGGGTGCGGTAGGTGTCTTCGCTGAAATCTTCGTGGCCCGGCGTGTCGAGGAGGTTGAGGCAACACCCCTCGTACTCGAACTGCAGCGCCGTCGAAGTGATGGAAATGCCGCGTGTCTGCTCCATCGCCATCCAGTCCGAGGTGGCGTGGCGCTGGCCCTTGCGCGCGCGGACCGCGCCGGCCATCTCGATCGCACCGCCGTAGAGCAGGAGCTTCTCGGTCAGCGTGGTCTTGCCGGCGTCGGGGTGGGAAATGATGGCGAAGGTCCGGCGGCGGGCGACCTCGCGAGTGAGCTCGGACGCGGCCGGAAGAGTCGGAAGTGCTGTCATGCGAGTCTCTTAGAACAGACGCGGGAGATGAACATTCCTGTGGGAATATGAGTCGAATGAGCTAAGGTTTATGGCGATGTGAGCGTGAGTCGCTCAAATCAACAGGAGGCTACGATGACATTCATTACCCGATCCACCAATCCCCTCACTCTTCAGGCTCGTTTCTTCGAACCGTTCTTCGGCCGCTTCAACTTCCTCGAGGATGAATCGAAGTCGGGAGCCTGGGCTCCGGCTGTCGACGTCGCCGAGGAGAAGGACAAGATTCTCGTGCGCGTCGAAGTTCCTGGCATGAAGGAAAGCGATCTGAAGGTCAGCTTCGAGGACGGCCTGCTCACGGTCAGCGGCGAGCGCCAGTTCGAGCGGAAGGACGATCGCAACTACCACCGCATCGAGCGGACGTACGGCACTTTCACCCGGACGTTCTCGCTGCCGCGCACGGTCGACGCGAACGCCATCGCCGCGCACTACCGCGACGGCATTCTCGAGATCGAGATCCCGAAGCTCGAGGATGCGAAGCCGAAGCAGATTCAGATCAACGTCGGCGCGAACGCGAAGCAGATCGACGCGTAATCGCCAGCCCTCGCCACGCCAAAGGCCGCCTTCGGGCGGCCTTTTCATTTACGCCGGTTGGCGTTGCGGCGTCGGAAGAGATTGAGCTCCGACCGGTAGTGCCGCTCTTTCGGTGAGAGCTGCGCCGCTCTCTCGTAGTACTCCTCTGCCCTGCCAAGATCGCCAATGGCCTCGGAGACCGCGCCGAGGTTGAAAAAGAGCGGAGCCGAATTGCGATGACGAACGGCGGCGGCCTGCCAGATGGCGCGAGCGTCTTCGAACCGGTCGGAGACGATCATGGAGAACGCTTCTTCGAACAACGGCGCGTGCTCGTCGAGCTCGATGGTCTCGCGTACGGTGCGTGGCGTGATCGCGTCGGCCGCGATGACCGCGGCATAGCGCGCTGCCTGTTCGTAGGCAACGTCGCGCTCGTCTTCGGTGAGCGCCGTCGATCGCGGCGACGTTCCCTCGCCGCGTACGGTGTAGGAGAACATCCTCTTTCCGTTGCCATTGAGGACGTCGACGCGCGCCGAGCAGATGGCGTCGATCCAGTGGTGCATTCGCTTCACGCGCTCGCCGTTCTCGAGGTACTCGCTTCCTTCACCACTTTTCTCGACACCGGTGCAGCTGAAGCGGTTGATGCCGAGGTAGGCGTCGGCGTGAAGCTCGCGCCGCAAGGCGCGCAGCGAATACTCGTCGACGATGAGGTGCTGATTGTTCTCGACCGCGTTGGCGATGCGCAGCACGCCGGCCCGCGATACCAGATCGACGAAATGCTCGACGAAAGCCTCGATCTTGGGGCTGTCTCCGATGGCGTAGATGACCGCCATGCGCTCGGCGGGAGCGAGGTCGTGAGCCGGCGGCATGGTCCGGGTGAACGAGATACGCGGCGGGCTCGACAACGCCGACGCCGCCGGCAGAAGCAGCGCCAAGGCGAGAAAGAATCGCACTTTCATCGTGTGCGGAGATCTTACTAGACCCGGCGGCGCGCCTGAACGCGCGGGATAGAATGCCGCCCGAATGCATCTCAACGTGACGAGTGAGATCGGCAGGCTGAAGAGCGTGCTGGTCCACCTGCCCGGGCGCGAGATCGACGTAATGATCCCGCCCATGATGAATCAGCTCCTCTTCGACGACATCCTGTACGGCCAGGTCGCGCGCGAAGAGCATCGCCGTTTCCAGCAGCTGATCCGTTTCATCGCTCCCGAGGTCATCGACGTACAGGATCTGCTCGAGGAAGTGCTCGAGGACGTCGACGTGAAGCGCCAGATCATTCGCGATCTGGAGAAGCGCAAAATCTTCGGACGAAAACTGGCCGCGGCGCTTCGCGAGCAGCCGGCGGCCTTGCTTGCCCAGACGTTGATCGGTGGAATCCCGCATGAGAAAGACGGGAAAGGCGAGCTGCCGGCGTTCGATCTGCTCCCGGTGCCGAACTATTTCTTCATGCGCGATCCGCAGGTGGTCATCGGCGACGGCGTCGTCATCTGCGGCATGGCCACGCAGGCGCGGCGGCGCGAGTCGCTGCTGTCGCGATACGTGTTCAAACATCACGCGCTTTTTCGCGACAGCGGCTGCTGGACGGATTTCATGTCCGGCGAAGAACCGGATCATCGCCGCATGCCGACGATCGAAGGCGGCGACGTTCTCGTTCCGTCGCGCGATCTCCTGCTGGTTGGCGTCACCGAGCGAACCAACCGCGCCGGCGTCCGGCAGCTGGCGACGGCGCTGCGCGATGCCGGCAGTCCTGTGAAGACGATCATCGTCGTCGAGCTGCCGCGCCAGCGCTCGTTCATGCATCTCGATACCGTCTTCACGTTCACAAGCCGCAACGAATGTCTGATCTATCCGCCCGTGATCCTCCCCGGCGGAAGTCAGGCCGCGACGGTGACCACGATCGATCTGACGAAGAAGGGGATCTCGTATGCGCCGCAGAAGTCGCTGCTTGGCGCGCTGAAAAAACAGGGATTCGATCTCGAACCGATCTACTGCGGCGGCCGAAGCGCGGTGGATCAACAGCGCGAGCAGTGGACCGATGGAGCGAACGCATTCACGCTGGCGCCGGGAATCATCCTGCTCTACGAACGCAACGTGCGTACCGCCGAGGAGCTGGCCGCGCACGGGTACCACATCGTCTATGAAGACGATCTTCTCCTCGGCCGCGCGGAGCTCGAAACGTGGACCGACACGAAGTACGCGATCCAGATGGCCGGCCACGAGTTGTCGCGCGCGCGCGGCGGCCCGCGCTGCATGACCATGCCGCTCGAGCGCGAGGAGTTGTAGCGTGAGCGAGACCAGAAAACTTGCCGTCGTCGCGTTCGGCGGCAACGCCCTGCTGCGCCCCGAGGATCGCGGCACGCAGGAGGAACAGATCGCGCGTGCCAAACAGGCCGCGCGCTGGCTGGCCGAGATCGTCCGGCACGGCTACAAACTGATCGTCGTCCACGGCAACGGCCCGCAGGTCGGCAACATCCTCGTGCAGGCCGAGGAAGCGTCGACCAAGATCCCGCCGCAGTCGCTCGATGTCTGTGTGGCGCAAACGGAGGGCTCGATGGGCTTCCTCCTGCAGCAAGCCATCCGCAACCGTCTCGACGGCATCGGCCTCGGCGGCGACGTCGCAACGATCCTGACCGAGGTCGAAGTCGATCCCGCCGATCCGGCGTTCAAGCGGCCGACGAAACCGATCGGCCCGTTCTTCACCCGCTATCGCGCCGAGGCGCTCGAGCGCGACCTCGGATGGACGATGCGCGAAGACGCCGGCCGCGGCTGGCGCCACGTCGTTCCCTCGCCGCGTCCGCTGCGCATTCTCAACATCGAGACCATCCAGCACATGCTCAACGGTGCCGAGGTGGTGATCGCCGCGGGCGGCGGCGGAATCCCGGTGGTCCGTGGCCGCGACGGACAGTGGCGTGGCGTCGAAGCGGTGATCGACAAGGATTTCTCGTCTTCCCTGCTCGCCTCGGAGCTGAACGCCGAGATGTACGTCGTCCTCACCGGCGTCGCCAAAGTGGCGATCGATTTCGAGAAGCCGGCGCAGCGAATGCTCGATCGGATCACCGTCGCAGAGGCCCAGCGCTATCTCGCCGAGGGTCAGTTTCCGGCAGGCTCAATGGGCCCGAAAATCGAAGCCGCAATCCAGTTCGTCACCCGCGGCGGCAAGCAGGTACTGATCACCGACGTCGAGCACCTCCGCGACGCGCTGGCGGGGCGGGAAGGGACGGTGATTCTTCCCTGAGCCGCTTGCCCTCCGCGTACCACTCTTCATCTGACACAAAGTGAGGAATGCGGCCTTCGCGGATCAGCATGCGAAGGGCGTTGTTCACTTCTTCGGAGGTTCGGAAAACGACGTGAACATCCTCATCGAGAATCGCACTGCCCTTCTCGCGCGGGATGTGGTGGAGGCCTCGCACCGCTTTGGTCCAGTCCAGGTGACTTGTCTCTTCGTCGCCCGGCTCCATCGGCTCGTCGAAAATACGCTGATCGTCATCCATATAGTGTCTCGTCTCGGAAGGCGTTGGACGGCGCGCCGTGATTAGACGAACGGTCTCGCCGCGATGTGTGTAGAAAACAATGAGAAGTTTGTCGGTAGTTGTTAGACCGAGCGATACGTAGCGATCCTCTTCGTCGGAGTGGTCTTCATCGAACACCGTCGAGCGAAAAGAGTCGTCAAATACATCACTGGCTTCTTCAAACGACACGCCGTGTTTCTTTAGATTCTGCGTCGCCTTCACCGGATCCCATGTAATGCGAAGGGTCATCCGCTCCCGAGGATACCTCGGTGTTCCTTCGTTCAACACCCAGCAAGATTGGCTACACTGTCGCGCATTCGTGCGAGTCAAATTCATCTACAACCCCGCCGCGGGACGAGGGCGGGCGGCTCGGCATCATGTGGAGGCGGAGTCGCATCTTCGCGCGCTCGGCGCGGACGTCGATGCGCATGCCAGCAGCAGTCCGGCGGATATGACGAAGGCGGCCGCGGACGCGTCGCGCGGTGAGTACGATCGCGTCATCGTCAGCGGCGGAGATGGGACGCTGCACCTTTCCGTGCGCGAGTTCGATCTGGCGAAGGGAACGCTGGCGCTCATTCCCCAGGGCTCCGGCGATGACTTCGCCAAGGTGCTGGGACTTCCGCAAAATGTCGAAGAAGCTTGCGAGTTGGCGTTGTCCGGATCCGCGCGCGAGGTCGACGTCGCCGTCGCCAACGGCATTCGCTACCTTGGCGTGGCAGGACTGGGTTTCGATTCCGAGGTCGCGCGCTATGCGAACGAGAACGTCAAATTTTTGCGCGGGTCGGTGGTTTATCTCTACGCCATCCTGCGCGTCTTGCCGCGTTTCACGCCGCACCGCGTCACCATGGACGGCACTCGCGACGAAGAGATCATGTTCGCCACGGTCGGCAATTCGCGGCAATACGGCGGCGGCATTCGCATCGTACCGGAGGCGCTGATCGATGACGGCCAGCTCGACCTTTGCATCGTTCATCGCACGTCGCGTTTTCAACTCCTAAAGACGCTGCCGAAGGCCTACACCGGCGCGCACGTGAAGAGTGCGTTCGTCGAGACCGGGCGCGGCCCCTCGTTCTCCTTCGCCTCGGAGCGGCCGATGGACGTCTATGCGGATGGCGAGCGCATCACCACCACGCCCGTCCGCTTCGCCCTGGCCGGCGAGAAACTGCGCATCGTCGCGCCGTAGTCCCTACCCAAACGGTCAGGATTCGCCGAGGAATTAGGCGCTAGACTCCGATGCACTGCAGTTTTGCCAGGAGAGATAACTGAATGGTCCTCATCCCTATGGTGGTCGAGCAGACGAGTCGCGGCGAGCGCGCCTACGACATCTACTCCCGCCTGCTGAAAGACAACGTCGTATTTCTCGGGCAGACGATCGATGACACCGTCTCCAATCTGATCATCGCCCAGCTCCTCTTTCTCGAAGCGGAGAACCCGGAGAAAGACATCTCGATCTACATCAACTCGCCGGGCGGCTCGATCACGGCCGGACTGGCGATTTACGACACCATGCAGTACGTGAAGCCCGACATCCAGACCATCTGCATCGGGCAGGCGGCTTCGATGGCGGCGGTGCTGCTCGCGGCCGGCAAGAAGGGAAAGCGCTTCGCCCTTCCCAACTCGCGCGTGCTCATCCATCAGCCGCTCATGCACGGGCTCGGCGGGCAGGCGTCGGAGATCGACATCCACGCCAAAGACATCATGCGGATGAAGGCGCGGATGAGTCAGATCCTCGCCAACCACACCGGACAGCCGTTCGAGAAGGTCGATCGCGATACCGACCGCGACTACATTCTCCAGGCTCCCGAAGCGGTCGAATATGGACTGGTCGATCAGGTCATCGCAAAACGCGAGTGAGTAAGACGTGAAATAGGACTTTGTTCCGGAAGGTGTAGGAATGCTCTCGCGAAGGCTTCACGTTCACGAGACCGCAGCGTAGAATCTAACGACCTCGAAAAGGATCCAATCAGCAATGTCGAAGAAGGGGAACAGCGGCGACGTCCTGCGTTGCAGCTTCTGCAACAAGAGCCAGCGCGACGTCAAGAAGTTGATCGCCGGTCCGACCGTCTACATCTGCGACGAATGCGTCGACATCTGCCTCGACATCATTGCTGAGGATCGCAAAGACGAGCCGGGCACGATGGAAGGCTCCGGCCAGCTGCCGAAGCCGAAAGAGATCAAGGAGTTTCTCGACCTCTACGTGATCGGCCAGGAGCGCGCCAAGAAGAAGCTCGCCGTCGCGGTTTACAACCACTACAAGCGCATCGATTACCACACCCGCAACAACCGGCAGGACGTCGAGCTGCAGAAGTCGAACATCCTGCTCATCGGACCCACCGGCACCGGCAAGACTCTCCTGGCACAGACGCTGGCGCGCATGCTCAGCGTTCCCTTCACCATCGTCGACGCAACGACGCTGACCGAGGCCGGGTACGTCGGCGAGGATGTCGAAAACATCATCCTTAAGCTCTACCAGGCTGCCGGCAACGACAAAGACAAGACCCAGCGCGGCATCGTCTACATCGACGAGGTCGACAAGATCTGCCGCAAGGGCGACAACCCTTCGATCACGCGCGACGTCAGCGGCGAAGGCGTCCAGCAGGCGCTGCTCAAGATCCTCGAAGGGACGGTCGCCAACGTTCCGCCGCAGGGCGGGCGGAAGCATCCGCACCAGGAATTCATCCAGATCGACACCACCAACATTCTCTTCATCTGCGGCGGCGCGTTCGTCGGGCTGGAGAACGTCATCGAGCGCCGGCTGTCATCGACCTCGATGGGCTTCGGCGCCAAGATCGCCACGAAGAAAGAGAAGCGCACCGGGGAGCTGCTGGCGCAGGTTCATCCCGAGGACCTCATCAAGTTCGGTCTGATCCCGGAGTTCGTCGGACGCCTGCCGGTCGTGGCCACGCTCAACGAGCTCGATAAGGGCACGCTGATCGAGATCCTCCGCGAGCCGAAGAACTCGCTCGTGCGGCAGTACCAGACCATCATGGGCTTCGAGAACGTCACCCTGAAGTTCCACGACGACGCCCTCGAAGCCATCGCCGAGGAAGCGCTCAAGCGCAACGTCGGCGCCCGCGGCCTCAAGATCATCATCGAAGAGTTGATGCTCGAGATCATGTACACGATCCCCTCGCAGGACGCGATCAGCGAATGTCTCATCACCCGTGAGGTCGTCATCAACCGCAGCCAGCCGATCACGATGTACCGGAAAGCGGGATAGATGAATCGGGTTGCCGGGTTACCAGGTTGCCCGGTTCCCCAAACAGAACGGGCAATTCGGCAACCTGGTAACTCGGTCACCCATTAGGACGAAAAACTAAACCCACAATGCCCAAACAACCTGAAATCACGACCCTCCCACTCGTCCCACTGCGCGACATGGTGGTCTTCCCCTCGATGATGGCGCCGTTCGTCGTCGGGCGCCGCGCTTCGATCCTTGCGCTCGAAGCGACGCTGGCCACATCGGAGAAGAAGATCTTCCTGGCCACGCAGAAGGATCCGAAAATCGACGACCCCTCGATCAGCGAGATCTATCCGATCGGTGTCGTCGCCACCGTCGTCCAGAACCTCAAGCTTCCGAATCAGAACGTCAAGGTGATGGTCGAAGGCCTCACCCGCGCCGAGATCATCTCCACCAGTGAAGCCGACGGCTACGTCACCGTCACCGTGCGCGACATCGAGAGCGGCGTGCCGCTGACCTCCGAAGTCGCGCAGTACATGCAGAAGCTCGTCGAGATCTTCGAGTCGTACGCCAAGATGTCGCACCACCTCGCCTTCGAGGGTGTGATGTCGACGCTCAAGCTCGACGATCCCGACCGCTTTGCCGATACGCTGGCTTCGCACATCCTCATCACCACGCCCGAAAAGCAGCAGCTCCTCGAGACCATCTCGCCGTACGAGCGGCTGCAGAAGCTGCAGGACTTCCTCGAAGTCGAGATCGAGAAGATCAACATCGACAAGCGCATCAACTCCAAGGTCAAGAAGCAGATGGAGCGCGCGCAGAAGGAGTACTACCTCAACGAGAAGATC
>Ga0157375_10000065_pt1 | contig 112832 bp, 100 predicted proteins | sample M35metaG_FD_115311 | JGI IMG/M metagenome (GOLD analysis project Ga0157375, IMG submission 115311) | Miscanthus rhizosphere microbial communities from Kellogg Biological Station, Michigan, USA - M3-5 metaG | ecosystem: Host-associated > Plants > Roots > Rhizosphere > Soil | place: USA... | reverse complement strand
TTTTTTGATTTCTTCAGCCAAAATTTGTTCTAATCCGAAGAATGTTTTTATCTGAATCTGAATATTTTCTATGTCCATAAATAATAATTAAAAGATTTAACGATTTAAAAACTAAAAGATTACGGACTCCATTTTATCAATAATTGAATCCTTCAATGCCTTAATCTTAAAAATACTTTGCTTTTAACCGCACAAATTTAGTTATTTTTGCATTATGGAATGGTTTGAATCTTGGTTTGATACACCTTATTATCATTTGCTTTATAGTAACAGGGACTATACGGAGGCAGAAAATTTTATTACAAAACTTACTGCGGAGCTTCAACTTCCGCCTTTATCTAAGATTATCGACCTGGCTTGCGGAAAAGGAAGACACTCGGTTTTTCTTAATAAACTGGGCTATGATGTGCTGGGACTTGACCTTTCGAGACAAAGCATAGAATTTGACAAACAATTTGAAAATCAAACCCTTCTATTCAACGTTCATGATATGCGAAACCCGATCGATGCAGATCCGATGGATGCGGTTTTCAATCTTTTTACAAGTTTCGGATATTTTGATAATGAAAATGACGATAAAAAAGTATTCCAGTCTGTTTATGATGTTCTAAAACCTGAAGGATATTTTGTTCTGGATTACCTGAATGAGGAATACGTAAGAAAAATGATAGCTCCTGAATCTATCATACAACGTGGAGATATCGAATTCAAGATTTGCAAAAAAATCGAAGGCAGGCATATCGTTAAAGACATCCAGTTTGAAGCCGACGGAAAACCCTATCATTTTTTCGAAAAAGTGAAACTTCACACGCTGGAAGCTATTAATTCTTATGCTACAGAATGCGGTTTTGAAAGAATAAAAATCTGGGGAGATTACCAACTGAACGAATTTAATAAAGAAACTTCACTTCGTTGTATCAATTTATTTAAGAAAAAATGATAACAGTACTTTTACTGATTTTCAGTGTCATTGCGGGTGTATTTCTCGGAAAACATTTTGGTAAAAAAGAGAAACTGGCGAAAAATCTATTGATTTTAAGTGCCGGATTTTTAATTACCATTTGTTTGAATGAAGTATTTCCACAGGTTTATAATTCTGAATTGAGCAGCAACAGTCTCGGGATTTTTGTAATTGCGGGAGTGCTTTTGCAAATGATTCTGGAAGCATTAACCAAAGGCTTTGAACACGGGCATTTTCATCATCACAGCGATCATAATATCCTTCCTGTTGCTTTAATGGTGGGATTATTTGTTCATGCTTTTATCGAAGGAATTCCTTTAGCAAACGAAGAACACGCGCTTTCACCCTATCTTTTGGGAATTGTTTTTCATAATATCCCGATCTCATTTATTTTGGGAGCATTTTTATTCAACAGAAAAGAAGGCAGCAAAACACCATCTTATCCATCTTTGCTGATCGTCGCTTTATTTGCTTTAGCTTCTCCATTGGGAATGTTGTTGGGCAATTATTTCAATCCTGATTTACAGCCTTATTTCCTTGCGATTGTTGGGGGAATTTTCTTACATATTTCTTCTGTTATTATCTTTGAAAGCAACAAAAACCACAACATCGACTGGATCAAAATCGGGTTGGTGATTGTAGGCGTTTCTTTGGCATTAACCATGCATCTTTTCCACGATCATTCGCAAATGGGGCATCATCATTAAGATTCTTACCATCTCATCTATCAAATAATTAATCATAAAAATAAAAGGCTCCGGATCTTCGATCCGGAGCCTCAATTTAATCACTCATTACACTAAATCTGGAGTTTAGAACTTCCAGCCAAATGTAAGAAAGAAGTTATTTCTGATATTTTTCACGTCAGATACAATGTAAGCGTCGCTTGTCATGTATTTTGTCGCTGAATAATATGCAGAATCAATTCCGTTAGCAGGATCCTGAACACCTCTCATGAAAGGATTGCTGTATTTTGATGAAATATTCTGATACGCTGCATCTACATAGAATGATTTGAAATCATATCCTATCCCGAAAGACAGTGCATTTCTGTCACTTAAAATAAGGTTGTCGTAGTTTTGATCAACTACATCTCCCATATCCGTGTATCTGCTGATATTAACCGCATCCAGAGGATTGGAAGCATAAGAATATCCTCCTCTCAATCTTAATTGCTTGATTCTATACTCAGCACCTACTCTCACTTCTGATTGGTTTTTTGAGAAATCTTTGAAGAAATCATTCAGTTCTCTTTCCGCATCTCCGTACACTTTATATTTAGATCTTGTTAGGCCAAGGGTATAGTCTACGTTTAATGAGAAATTTTTACTTGCTACAAATGCAGCACTCAATGTAGCCTTTAAAGGTGTCGTAAGTTTTCTGTTTTCAAGGGCAATATCATCCCCGTAATCAGGATCATTGTAGAAATTATAGCTTCTGTCAATATTCCAGAAAGTCGGAGTTTCTAACGCCGCTCCTAATCTGAAGTTCTTGCCTAGTTTACCAATAACCCCTAATGATGCTGAAAAACCGTTCGCTCTTTCATAATAAGGAGTATTTTGTTTACTGAAAAGCTCTGTTCCTCCTAAGCTAGAGGTAAAAGCTGCAGTATCCGACTGATCAATAGATGTATTGAAGAAGTTTAACCCTGCTCCAATATAAAAACTGTGATTATAGTTTGCCCCAACACCTACACTTGTTTTAGATATACTTCCATATCTGTCATAAGCATGTCTGTTGTATGTTAAGCTCTGATCGGGATAATCGTAAATCAAGTTGCTGTTTCCTGGAGTTTCTACATAATTCTCAATCGACTGGTTTGAAAAATTTACCCCAACGTTGATAAACTTCCAGGCACTCTCCGTCATTAGCTGAAAGGTCATCACACCTCCTACATTTCCAAGATCTCCTTTTGTGATATCATATTCACGGGATGAGCCTGCCAAAGAAGCTGTATTTTTATTATTTAAAATAGACAATGTTCCCGAAACTTCTCCTGAAATAGCAACTCCCAAACCTGCAGGGTTCGTCAGCAAAGAACTTGCATCACCTCCCAGCGCTCCGTTTGCGCCTCCCATCGCATTAAACTTAGAAGAACCAATCATCGGAGTGTTTGAATACACATCCAATGAATTTCTAATAATAGAGACATCTTGAGCCTGCGCAAAAAATGCGGCAGAAATACTCATTATTACTAAAGATTTTTTTAACATTATTTTTTGAATAGTTATTAAGTTTTAAAAATTATCTGCCACCTCTGAAGCCTCCGCCTCCACCGCCGCCGGATCTAAATCCGCCACCGCCGCCAGAAGAACCTCCTCTGAAGCCACCGCCACTGCTCCCAGAATTATTGAATCCGCCTGATGATCTGAAACCACCATCGTTTCTATAACTTGGCTGCTGTTGTTGTGGTTGTTGATAATTATAATTTTGCTGAGGTCTTCTGTAACCGGATTGATTTCTGAACCCACCGTTTGTGCTTCCGTTTCCTTGTCTGAAACCACCATTGCTACCTCCCTGTCTGAAACCGCCTGTGTTACCTCCTCTAAAGCCGCCTTGACCTTGTCTGAAGCCGCCATTATTACCTTGTCTGAAGCCAGAGCCATTTGTATTTCCCTGTCTAAATCCTGAATTATTTCCGTTTTTATTGGTGAAACCACCGTTGTAACTATTGAAACCTCTTCCTGAAGCTCCACTTCTTCTGTAGTTACCCCAATATCCATTACCATATCCGCCCCAATAAGGGTATCCGTAACCATATCCGTAGTATCCGCCCCAGAAAGGGTCGTAGTAACCTCCCCAATAAGGTGAGTATCCCCAACCCATATTCCAGCCGCCCCAGCCCCAAGAGTTACCCCAACCCCATGAAAGACCAAGACCCCAGCCCCAACCTCTGTTCATACCCCAATATGGGCTGTAACCGCCGTACCACCCCCAAGGTGAACCCCAAGAGCTGTCGTAATAGTTGGTTTGAGAACCTGCAAAATTACCCCAGTCCGAATCTGTGGCATTTCCGTTTCCGTTGTAGTCATTCCATGAATCGTATTTGCCTTCATTGGAATTAGCTTCCGCGTTCTGAATAAGGTTTGAATCATCCTGATAATAATCGTAATATTCTCCTACTTTGTTCCCTTCATTACCATTAATGATTACTCCTTCAGGTAGCGTATCTTTATTCGGGTCATAATAAACCCCGTCAGTCTCGCTGTACCCTCCCATTTGAGCACCACAAGACACAAGCAATAATCCACCTGATATTGCCAAAATCCCTTTAGATTTTAACATACCAAGCAAATTTTTATGTATATTTCTTTTCATGATAACGTAAAAATTTTTAATTTAAATTATATTTGCAATCTGTACCAAAAATGTACCAAAACACGGGTACAAAAATCTATCAAAAATAGATTTTTATTTTTAGATAACAATAATAGCAAAAAGTTAAAAAAATTAAAAAAAATAATGGCAAAATTAACCTCAAGAAGCGAAGATTACAGCAAATGGTATAATGAGTTGGTTGTAAAAGCCGATTTAGCTGAAAACTCAGGAGTAAGAGGATGCATGGTGATTAAACCATATGGCTATGCAATCTGGGAGAAAATGCGTGACGAAATGGATAAAAAATTCAAAGAGACGGGTCACGTGAATGCTTATTTTCCGCTTTTTGTGCCCAAAAGCTTGTTTGAAGCTGAAGAAAAAAATGCTGCAGGCTTTGCAAAAGAATGTGCTGTTGTTACCCATTACAGATTAAAAACCGATCCAAATAATCCTTCTAAACTTATCGTTGATCCGGAAGCTAAGCTGGAAGAAGAGCTGATTGTTCGCCCGACATCAGAAGCAATTATCTGGAGTACTTATAAAAACTGGATTCAGTCTTACAGAGATTTACCTATATTAATTAACCAATGGGCAAACGTTGTACGTTGGGAAATGAGAACCCGTTTATTTTTAAGAACGGCAGAATTCTTATGGCAGGAAGGTCACACCGCTCATGCTACAAAAGATGAAGCCCTTGAAGAAGCTGAAAAAATGAACAAAGTATATGCAGATTTTGCAGAAAATTTCATGGCAATGCCAGTAATTCAGGGGGTAAAGACACCGTCTGAAAGATTTGCAGGAGCTGACGAAACGTATTGTATTGAGGCATTAATGCAAGACGGAAAAGCACTTCAGGCAGGAACTTCTCACTTTTTAGGACAAAATTTCGCGAAAGCTTTCGATGTAAAATTCACGAATAAAGAAGGAAAAATCGAACATGCGTGGGCAACATCTTGGGGAACTTCAACCCGTCTGATGGGAGCTTTGATTATGACGCACTCAGACGATTTAGGTTTGGTGTTACCTCCGACTTTGGCGCCGATTCAGGTGGTGATCGTTCCAATTTTTAAGGGAGAGGAGCAATTAGCAGAAATCAGTGAAGTAGCTTTAGATATTCAAGCTAAATTGAGAGCGAAAGGTATTTCTGTGAAATTCGACAACGATACACAAAACAAACCAGGCTGGAAATTCGCAGAATACGAATTAAAAGGTGTTCCGGTAAGAATTGCAATGGGACCAAGAGATTTGGAAAACAAATCTGTAGAAATTGCCAGAAGAGATAATTTAACGAAAGAAACTCATTCTATCGACGGACTAGATTCTTATATTGATGAGTTATTGAAAACAATTCAGAAAGATCTTTACTCCAAAGCCGCAAGCTTCAGACAAGACAACATTACAAAAGTTGACAATTATGAAGAATTCAAAAAGGTTTTAGAAGAAAAAGGAGGATTCATTTATGCTCACTGGGACGGAACGGCTGAAGAAGAAGAGCAGATTAAAGAACAGACAAAAGCTACGATCAGATGTATTCCTTTGGATGATGATGTGGAAGAGGGTGTTTCTTTAATTTCCGGAAAACCATCTAAAAGACGAGTTTTATTCGCAAAAGCATACTAAAATACGCTAAACAAAATTGATAAATCTTTAAAAATCCATGTGATTTTTAAAGATTTTTTATTTAAAAATGATATTTGGACAGATTTTTGTTTAAATTTATAACACATTAATCTCAAAATAATTTATTATGTCTTTAAATGTCATTGATTTAATTAAAGGGCAATTAGGTCCCGCTTTGGTATCTCAGGCTGCATCGCAGTTTGGAGAAAGTGAGTCAGGTATTTCAAAAGCTGTTGGAGGTTTATTACCTGCAATTGTTGGCGGATTAGCAAATAATTCAGACAATCCAAATGTTTTGGATGCGATTTCAAATGCCTCGTCAAACGGAATTTTAGGGAATTTATTGAGCGGAGCTAATAATTCTATGATTTCCGGTTTATTGTCTTCAATCTTTGGTGACAAAGTCAGTGGAATTGTAAACGCGATTGCAACGTATGCGGGAATCAGCAATAATTCTTCAAGTTCTTTGCTGAATATGGTTACAGGAGCCACCGTAGGATCTATCGGAAAATATGCAGCTGATAATAATCTGGACAAATCTGGGATTTCAAGCTTATTGAATGACCAAAAAGGGATTGTTTCAAGCTTATTGCCTGCAGGACTTTCCTTAGCTTCGTTAAATATCGGAGATTGGGCTAAAGGTTACAAGTTTGACAATGATAATGATACAATAAAAACAACTTCCAACGAAGAACCTAAAATTGAGGTTACAAGAAGTACAACACCTACAGGAACTTATCCTGAAAGAAATAACGATAGTGGAGGCTCAATCTGGAAATGGCTGCTTCCGTTGTTGCTTTTAATTGCAGCGGCTTATTTCTTGTGGAAACAATGTGAGAAAAAAGAAACGACAACGACTACAACTGCCGTAGATTCGTCTAAAATAGCAACAGACACCGCAACAGCAGTTTCTCCGGCCGATACAACAGGATCAGCAGTAACAACTTCAAAAGTTGATGAAAATATCGACTTAAACGGTACAGCCCTTAAAGGTTACAAAGGCGGAATGGAAGATCAGATGATCGCTTTCCTAAAATCTGACGGTTATAAAAATGCTGCTAATGACGCTGCTTTAAAAGATAAATGGTATGATTTTGATCACGTTAACTTCAAAATCGGAAGTGCTAATCAACTGGAAGCAGGTTCTGAAGGTCAATTGCAGAATTTAGTAAGTATTTTAAAAGCTTATCCGGATTCAAAAATTAAAATTGGAGGTTATACTGATAAAACAGGTGACGAAGCTAAAAACGTACAGCTTTCTTCTGACAGAGCTAACTTCATCAAAGGTTGGTTAGACAAGCAAGGTGTAGGCAGCCAGGTTCTTGGAGCAGAAGGATATGGTAGTAAATTTGCGACTGTAGATGCGAAAGCTTCAAACGAGGAAAGAGCAATAGATAGAAAAATGTCTATAAGATTTGCAAAATAATCTTTAGAACCAATAAAAATAGGATCCCGAAAATTACTTTTCGGGATTTTTTCTTTTCATTACTGGTATATATTCATTTATTTAATTAAATTTGTTAGTCATTCCTAACATTTATGAATTTGAAATTAAAAAGCGCTTGGCGTAAAGATAAAACATCACATTCTTTATCAGAAGTTTACTCGTCTGTTAAAGTTCCAAAAGGCGGAAGTTTTTGGAGAAAATACCTGGCTTTTGCAGGTCCCGGATTAATGGTTGCCGTAGGATATATGGACCCGGGAAACTGGGCGACTGATATTGCCGGAGGGGCACAATTTGGGTACACGCTCCTGTCTGTCATTTTAATTTCAAATATTTTCGCGATGGTTTTACAGCATTTGTCTGTGAAGCTGGGAGTTGTTGCCGAAAGAGACTTGGCTCAGGCCTGCAGAGATCATTTTGGTCCGAAAACTAATTTTATGCTTTGGGTTTTTTGTGAAATTGCCATTGCAGCCTGTGATCTCGCCGAAGTTATAGGTTCTGCGATCGCTTTAAATTTACTTTTCCATATTCCGTTAACCTGGGGAATTGTGATTACGACGGTGGATGTTCTCGTCATTCTCTTACTTCAGTCCAAAGGTTTCAGATGGATCGAAAGCATCGTCGGTGGATTGATTTTCATCATTCTGGCCTGTTTTATTTATGAAATTGTAATTTCTCAACCCGCCATCAATGAGATGCTGGGAGGATTGGTCCCAAAAGCAGAAATCATTCAAAATCCGGCAATGCTTTATATCGCCATCGGAATTTTAGGAGCGACTGTAATGCCGCACAATCTCTATCTGCATAGCAGCATTGTTCAAACAAGAGATTATACCCGTGACAGGGAAGGCAAAAAAGAAGCAATAAAATTTGCCACTTTAGACAGTACAGTTTCTTTGATGCTGGCATTTTTCATTAATGGAGCGATTCTGATTTTAGCTGCTGCAACTTTTCACGTAACAGGAAATAAACACGTTGCGGATATTCATGATGCTTATAAAATGCTGACTCCAATTTTGGGTGCTTCAATGGCTAGTATTGCTTTTGCCATTGCATTATTGGCATCAGGTCAAAATTCCACTTTAACAGGAACTTTAGCCGGACAAATCGTAATGGAAGGTTTTTTGAATATCAGATTAAAACCTTGGCTAAGGCGTTTAATTACAAGATTAATCGCTGTAATTCCGGCTTTAATTGTTGCTATACTTTATGGTGAACAGGGAACGACAGAATTGCTGGTCTTAAGTCAGGTGATTTTGTCAATGCAGTTGAGTTTTGCGGTGGTGCCTTTAGTTATGTTTACCAGTGACAAAGCGAAAATGGGCGAATTTGTCAACAAACCATTCTTAAAAATCTGCGTTTGGATTATTTCATTTGTTATTATCATTTTAAACCTTTATCTGTTGTATCAGACCTTTTTCGGAGAATAATTTTATCGTGAATAGTGAATTGTCAGCAGTGAATATTATCATCAAAATAGAAAATTGACCATTGGCTTCTTACAATTGCTCACAGGCCTTGTCAAGGTTTTAATAAATCAAAGAGATTGTTTCATCACTATGCTCCTCGCAATAACAAAACAACAAAAATTTCTACGGCGAGAATTCCCCTCCTCTGGAGGGGTGGCAAAAATTCTTATAGAATTTTTGACGGGGTGGTTTTAATATAAATTTTAAGTGGATTGGTAATAAGTGAAGCATGAATTGTTAATGATGAACAGCGAATTTTAAAATAAAGCAGGAAAAATTGACCATTAGCGTATTGGCTATTGTCTCCAAATTCTGCCTTAATGTCTCAATTTTTTCTTTGGCAGAATCTTTGACTAAGAATAGAGAAAATAAATATTGAATTATGGAAAATCAGGATATCAACGAAGAAAGCATCAATAATCAACAAGATACAAATATTCAGAACGAAGCCGCAACTGAAGAAAATGTGACAGCTCAACCATCTGCAGAGGAACTTTTGGCAGAAGAAAAAGACCGTTACATCAGATTATATGCTGAGTTCGAAAATTATAAAAAAAGAACTTCAAAAGAGAAAATGGAATTCTTCCAGTACGCAAATCAGGACATGATGGTTTCTATGCTTGGTGTTTTGGATGATTTCGAAAGAGCAATTAAAGAAATTGCTAAAAACGGAAATGCTGCTGACCTTCAAGGTGTTGAATTGATTTATAATAAATTTAAAAATAAATTGACGGAGAAAGGATTGAAACCTATGGAAGTAAGAGCCGGAGACAGCTTTAACGTAGATTTCCATGAAGCAATTACTCAAATTCCTGCACCATCAGATGATTTGAAAGGTAAAATCGTAGATGTAATCGAGACAGGATATACTTTAGGTGATAAAGTGATCCGTTTCGCAAAAGTAGTTACAGGAAACTAAATTTTTAAATGATAAATGATGAGAGATAATTGATAGGCAGTAAGCTAGAAGCAATAGGCATCAATTATCATTTATCTATAATCAATTATATATATCATGTCAAAAAGAGATTACTACGAGGTTCTTGAGATCAGCAAATCTGCATCAGCCGACGAAATAAAGAAAGCATACCGTAAAATGGCGATCAAATTTCACCCGGACAAAAATCCTGGAGATAAAGAAGCCGAGGAAAGTTTTAAGGAAGCTGCAGAAGCTTACGAAGTATTGAGTGACGAACAAAAACGTGCAAGATACGACCAGTTTGGTCACGCTGGAGTTGGCGGAAATGGCGGCTTTGGTGGCGGAGGTTTCGGTGGCGGAATGAACATGGAAGATATTTTCAGTCAGTTTGGAGATATTTTCGGTGGTGGCGGTTTCGGAGGATTTGGCGGTGGCGGCGGTGGTCGTCAGCAAGTGAAAGGTTCTAATTTAAGAATCAGAATCAAGCTGAACCTTGAAGAAATGGTCAACGGAACGCAAAAAACCATTAAAGTTAAAAAAATGAAGATGGCAGAAGGTGCCACTTCAAAAACATGTCCTACCTGTGGAGGTTCCGGTGTTCAGCTGAAAGTGATGAACACAATGTTCGGACAGATGCAGACGCAGACAACTTGTGGAACTTGTCAGGGAATCGGAAAAGTTGCAGATAAAATTCCAGCTGGAGCAAACGCTCAAGGTCTGGTAAAAGATGAAGAAGAAATTACGATCAACATTCCTGCAGGAGCAAGAGACGGAATCCAACTCAATGTAAGAGGAAAAGGTAATGATGCCCCTTTTGGCGGAATTCCGGGAGATCTTCTGGTGATCGTAGAGGAAGAAGTTGATAAGGTAATTAAGAGAGAAGGTGATAATCTTCATCAGGAATTATATATTTCATACGCAGAAGCGGCTTTGGGAACTAAGAGAGAAGTTCCTACCGTTGGTGGTAAAGTAAAAATCACCGTTGATCCTGGAACGCAATCCGGAAAAATCTTAAGATTAGCTGGAAAAGGTTTACCAAGCATCGATAGCTACGGTAAAGGTGATATGTTTATTCACATCAATGTCTGGACACCTCAAAAGCTGACGAAAGAGCAAAAAGATTTTTTCGAAAAGCAGATGTCAAGCGGAGAAATGGTTGCAGAACCTTCCGGAAAAGAAAAGACATTTTTTGATAAAGTGAAAGATTTATTTAACTAAAAATATGTAAAGAGACTTTTCTAAGTCTCTTTTTTTATTAGACTTCAACCAAAATATCCAACATTAAATAAAATTTCAATTGTTGAATCTATTTTATTTGGAGCTTTTCCTGCTCTCCGCACTCGCTATTTTTTGTTTTCGGCGCGGCGGCTTTGCCGCCGCGCCGAAAACAAAAAATGAGCTCAAACAAATGCTCTGATCAGGGCTAGATATTTGCCGTTACTTCAAAAGTCAGAGGCTTGTCAAGATTTGAAACTTTGACAAGGCACACATTTCAACACTTTGGATGACAAAACAGAGCTTAAAAAATGTTTTTTTTAATCTTAGCTTATCATAAAAATCAATGATTTTCACCGTGAAAATCAACTTGCTGTAAAGATTTTTATCAATCAAAGCCTTTATATTTTCTCTCCATTTCTTTATATTAGTATATCAAATATTAAAAACTACTATGAAAAAGGCTTTTGTGTTATTATTATTCACCCAAACTGTATTTGCACAACAGAATCCGCGATACTTATTCAGTGATTTATATTTTGCAGATCCATCGATTCATATTTTTAACAATAAAATATACATCTACCCTTCTCATGATATTGATACAGAAGTAAAAGACGCTACCAACGGAGGACATTACAATATGAAAGATTATCACGTTTTGTCTCTGGATAATATGCAGCAGGAAAAAGCAAAAGATCATGGAATTATTTTAAAACTGGAAGATATTCCTTGGGCAGCCAAACAGCTTTGGGCTCCTGATATTGCTGAAAAGAACAAAAAATATTACTTCTATTTTCCGGCAAAAGACAAGCAGGGAGATTTTAAAATCGGAGTTGCTATTTCTGATAAACCAGAAGGTCCTTTTAAACCTGAAAAAAATCCTATCAAAGGTAGTTATAGCATTGATCCGACAGTTTTTAAAGACAAAGATCAATATTTCCTTTATTTTGGTGGATTAAAAGGTGGTCAGCTTCAAAATTATCGCAATAATAAATCTTTAACAGAAGCCAAAGAGCCTAACAAAGATGAAAATGCACTTTCACCAAAAATTGCTTTATTAAGTAAAAATATGCTGGAATTTGCAGAAGAGCCGAAAGATATTCAGATTTTGGATGAAAACGGCCAACCCCTTAAAGCGGGAGATAACAGCCGACGTTTTTTCGAAGGCGTTTGGATACATAAACATGACAACAAATATTATCTTTCATACTCTACCGGAGATACGCACAAGCTCGTTTATGCAATCGGTTACAATCCTTACGGACCATTTACTTATCAGGGTGAAATTCTCACTCCGGTCATTGGCTGGACAACTCACCACAGCATTGTTGAGATCAATAATAAATGGTATTTGTTTTACCATGACAGCAAAACTTCAGGCGGAAAAAATCATTTGAGAAGCATCAAAGTAAGGGAATTAACTTATGATGATAAAGGCTTAATTGAAGCGATGAACGGACAGGATTGATTAGGTTTAAGGTTTAATTAAAATTCTATTTTTAACGTTATAAAAAACGAGCGGCTTCAAGAATTGAAGCCGCTCGTTTTGGGATTATTTATCAATTTTCTATTTACGTTTAACTAAAGAAATAACTCCTTTCCCTATCGTGAACAGGGCTACACCAGCTAATCCTCCGACAAGTCCGAAAATAATTTCTTTTAAAATAACAAGAATTTTATTTGAAGACCAAGTTGGTAAAATATGATGAAGATATTCTACTCTATGTGCAAAAATACCGCCAGCTACCATGATCAAAGCAATCGTCCCAATTACCCCTAAAGCCTTGATAACAATGGGCAACGCCTTCACCAATAAATGCCCGAGCTTTCCGAAAAATCCCTTGTCGTTACTTTTTCTGATCAATTTAAATCCGGCATCATCCATTCTTACAATAAGAGCAACAATTCCGTAAACTCCTACAGTTGCAATAAATGCGACTAAACTCGTTACTAGAATCTGTGTAATGAAAGGATGATTTTCTTCCAATACGGTTCCCAAAGCAATAATTACAATCTCAATTGATAAAATAAAATCCGTAGTAATTGCTGATTTTACCTTTGCTTTTTCTAACTCTTCAGAACTTTTTTCATCCTCTACAATTTCTTCTACTACTTCATGCCCTTCTTTGGAACGATGAAAAAGAAATTCTATAATTTTTTCAACCCCCTCAAAAGCTAAATATAATCCGCCCAGAATCAATACATAATTAATGGCAGGAGCATACAGCCAGTTGAGTAAAAATACAATAGGAAGAATGATCAGTTTATTGATAAAAGATCCTTTCGTAATCGCCCACAACACTGGTAACTCTCGTGAAGAAAGGAAGCCTGTAGCTTTTTCAGCATTTACAGCAAGGTCATCGCCAAGAATTCCTGCCGTTTTTTGGGTTGCTATCTTACTTGTAACCGCCACATCGTCCATCAAAGCTGCGATATCATCCAAAATTGCAAAAAAACCAGATGCCATATTTTTAATGTTTTTTTAATCTATGTTAAGTTCAGCAAAAATAATTATTTAATTCGACTTTTAATATGACTCTATAACGTTTTAAAAGAAATTAATCGGATTATTAAATATCAAATCAGTTTAACAATGTAAGCATTATTTTATCAAAAATGTAACCGATCTATAGAAATCAGGATTGGGTAATGCCAAAAATCATCTGATCGGATATTATTTTAAGACTAATTTTACGTAAATTTAATTCATGAAAAAGCTTATTCTCAGATACCATTTTTTTGCTTTAGGATGTGTCGGCTTTTTATTAAATTCATGTAACTCAAGATTCAGAGTCTGGGTGGGAACCAACAATCAGCAGAAAATTTATAATCTAAAATACGGAGAGCATAAGAGACAGAAAATGGATGTTTTTCTGCCCACAGATTATCCTGAAAATTCTCCGGTTGTATTGATCGTTCACGGAGGTGCCTGGAAATACGGCAGAAAAGAACATATGATCCAAATTCAGAAAATGCTTTTTGAGAATAACATTCCGAGTATCAATATGAATTACAGATTAGTTTCTAAAAGCAAAAAAATTACTTACAGAGAACAGCTTCAGGATATTGATTCTGCTATTGTAAAGTTTAATTCTTTAGCTGAGAAGGCTGAGCTAGAACCCAATAATTACATTATTCTCGGGGAAAGTGCGGGCGGACATTTAGCTTTATTATATGGTTACCAAAATCGGGATAAGATCAAAAAAATCATTTCTTTGAGCGGACCAACAGATTTTTACTCTAAAGAATATTTACATTCTTTTTATTCAAAATACAGTTCTCCGACCATTCAAAAAGTAGTAGGAGAAAAATTTGACAGAAAAAATTTATCTGAAGAATTCCAAAAAGCCAGTCCGATTGCTAATATTACTAATGTTCCCACTTTGTTATTTCAGGGAAATACAGATTTTCTGGTGAATCAGCATCAAGGTTTAGCTTTAGATTCAGCTTTAACCTCACAAAATATTCCTCATAAATTAATCTTCATGGAAAATACAGGTCATGCGCCGAGATTTTTCAATAAAAAGAAAAGAGACCGCATTATTTATCCCAACATTCTTGAGTGGATAAAAAAATAACCCGCTTTAAAAGCAGGTTACGATATATTTTACATTTTTTTTAAAAAATTATTTTTCTTCTCCGTCTCCGAAATCATGATTTTCATATTTAGAAAAATCTTCTTTTTTTCCGAACAGGAATTTAATGATGACAGGCAATGTTGTTACTAAAACGATAACAATAATGATCAGCTCCAGTTTCTTTTTAAGGTCAATTCCAAACTGATCCATGAATAATTTATCAAGATAATGACCTGCAAAAATCAGCAAGAAAGACCACAAAACAGCACCGATAATGTTATCTCGTAAAAATTCTTTCTTATCCATTCTTACAATTCCTGCAACGATCGGGGTAAAAGTTCTTACTACAGGTAAAAATCTCGCCATAATAATTGCTAAAGCACCATTTTTTTCAAAGAAATCATGCGCCTGATAAAGATATTTCTTTTTAAATAAGAAAGAGTCTTGTCTTTTATATAAAGCAGGTCCGGTTTTATGCCCGAACCAATAGCCCACCTGATTTCCGATGATCGCAGCAAAAGCAATTGAACTGGCCAAAATGGTTGTATCCAGGAAATCACTTCCTGTAGATCCAAAAGTTTTAGAAATAATATCTACTGCATAAATTCCCGACACGAAAAGTAAAGAGTCTCCCGGTAAAAAAAATCCTACAAAAAGGCCAGTTTCAGCAAAAATAATAAACAAAATAAGCCAAAACCCACCCATGTTTATATAAAACTCCGGGTTTAATAAATCTTTCCAACTATTGAATCCTTCCATACGTATTGATAAGTAACAAAAATAAGCTTAATAAACTTCAAAAGGAAATTTATTATATGTTTTTAACTAAAAATTAAAGATCAAAATCATCGTCCGAAACAGCAGTACCGTCTGCCATCAGAAAAGCTTTTAGGAATGGAGTAAGATTTCCGTTCATTACAGCATCTACATCAGATGTTTCATGACCTGAACGTACGTCTTTTACCAATTTATAAGGATGCATCACATAGTTCCTGATCTGGCTTCCCCACTCGATCTTCATTTTGTTGGCTTCGATCTCATTACGGGCTTTCAGTCGTTCTTCCAACTCCATTTCGTAAAGTCTTGAACGAAGCAATTGCATCGCTTTTTCTTTATTCTGAAGCTGTGAGCGTGATTCTGAGTTTTCGATGATAATTCCTGTCGGTGCGTGACGAAGACGAACGGCAGTTTCTACCTTGTTGACATTCTGCCCACCCGCTCCCGAGCTTCGCATGGTTTCAAATGAAATATCGGCAGGATTAATATTGATCTCAATCGTATCATCCACCAAAGGATAAACGTACACCGAAACGAAACTTGTATGCCGTTTTGCATTAGAATCAAAAGGCGAAATCCTTACCAATCGGTGAACCCCGTTTTCCCCTCTTAAATATCCAAAAGCAAATTCACCTTCGATTTCTAGGGTTACAGTTTTAATTCCTGCAACATCACCTTCCTGATAGTTTAATTCTTTGATTTTATATCCTTGCTTTTCTGCCCACATGGTATACATTCTCATCAGCATTGAAGCCCAGTCGCAACTTTCCGTACCACCCGCTCCTGCGGTGATCTGAATAACAGCAGAAAGCTCATCACCTTCATTGGAAAGCATATTCTTAAACTCAAGGTCTTCGATTTTTTCGACTAATTGAGGAAATGTTTCATCTAATTCCTTCTCAGAATCGGGATCTTCTTTTGCAAATTCTATTAAAACCTGCAAATCCTCAAACTGACTGTTGATTTCGTCATAACTTTCCACCCACTTTTTCTTGGAACGAAGCTGTTTTAGGAAAGCTTCTGCCGTTTTCGGATTGTCCCAAAATTCCGGAGCAGCGGTTTTCTCATCATCATTGGCAATTTCTATCTTCTTTTTATCAATCTGAAGATATTTATGTAGGTCATCAATTCTGGATTGAACTTCTTTTATATGGTCGTTGTTGATCACGAATGTTTGTTTTTTGCAAAAATACGGATAAAATTACGAGTAATGAATAATGTGCAATAAGTAATATTGTAACAGTATATTTACACTAATAAAAATTTAATTAATGGATCTAAGCGAAATGAATCTAATAAATGAACGGAATAACCAGATAGCACAATTAAGCAAACTTATTCTTTCAATGAATTTGATCGTAAATGCTCATAAAGGAACTTTTCATCATTTGGCAGAAAAAATATTACAACAAATTGAAAAGGAAATGAATACTGAAAAAATCAAAGCCATTGTAGAGTCTGAGCTTTGCGTAACGTATGGTCTATTTTTGAATGAATTTAATTCAGATAAAATAGCTGACGATATTATAAATTGGTGGGAAAATAATAATTAAAACAAATTCTCTGTTCTAAATATAAAGAATAAAAGGATAAAGAAAATATGACTTAAAATAATCCAAAATAAAGACTTTTTTTCTCCGTATTTATCCATAAAAAAACCATAAATAGGAAGTTGAAGTATTCCAATTAAAAAAAACAGGGTTGAAATTTTATCCGGCATAAAAAGTCCTAAAGACCCAAAAGGGAAAATCACTATCAACGGAATATAATTTCCAGCTAAGGCAAAGAAAACAACCACAGCCAACAGCGGAATTGTCAATATTCCTAAAAGATTTGTAAACTTATTTCTTTTCATCTAATTTTAAATCACTTCAGCAACAATTTCACCAATCTTCGGAGCCAGAGCCACACCCATTCCCGATAATCTCACGGCGCAAAATTGTCTATCAGAAAGTTGTTTCACAATCGGAGTTTTTTCCGAACCCATTGCCATAATTCCTGACCAGCGAAGGGAAATTGCAAATTCCTGATTGGGCAAAATTACTTCTTTTAAAAAAATTTCTAAATGATTTTGTAAAAACTCTGTCGTTTCAAAAGAAGTTGTTTCTTCTGTTTTAAAATCCTGATTTCTTCCACCTCCTAATAAAATTCTGCTTCCAAGATTTCTGAAATAATAAAATCCTTCATCATAATGGAAAGTTCCTTTTATTTTTAAATTTTCAATTGGTTCGGTTAAAATAATTTGTCCGCGGGCAGGAATAATCTCTTCTTTTTCTAAAAATTTTGAACTGAAAGCGTTGGTACAGTGAATAATCTGATCAGAATAAATTGAAAGGTTTTCCGAAAACTGAACTTCAATTTTCTCTGAATTTTCAACAATATTTTTGACTTCTGTACCGAAAAGGAATTCAACTTTTAATTCTTGACATTTTTCCAGTAATCTTTGTAAAAGCTTCCCGGAATGAAGGCTTCCTTCGCATGGGTTTTCAATTAAATATTCTGATTTCCCCAATCCGAATTCTTTTAATTTTTGCTGATTTAAAGAATATGTCTTTTCAATTCCGGTAACGGATTTTAATTTTTCATTAACCTCATCAATTTTCTGTAAAGGTTGATCGTTATTGAGAATTTCATAACCTCCACTCAATTCAAAATCAATTTCTGAGCTTTTAAAATAGTGTTGAATTTTCTGTAATCCGTCAAACCTCATCCTTACCAGATCTAATGTTTTTTCCCAGCCCATTTTTTCAGAATCGGCAATAATTTCCGTCAGACTTCCGAAACACGCAAAACCCGCATTTCTCGTCGAAGCACCCAACGGAACAGAATTTCTTTCAATAACTAAAACTGATTTTTCATGATATTTTTCTTTAATGGAAATGGCAGTCCACAATCCTGTAAAGCCACTTCCGATAATGATTATATCCCGTTTTCTGTAAAATGTTTCAAGCTCCCAAACGCTGTTCATGGATAGTGAGTAATTTTTGTGAATTGTAAATCGTCAATTTGCTTCGCTTGTGAATTTTTAATCTTGTGAATTAATTAACAATTGACCTGCAGAGTAAAATTCACAAGCGAAGCAAATTCACACCAAATTATCCCTGACTTTTTCCTTCTTCTCCCTCGTTGTGGTGAAAACCGATCTCTCTTGGTGGTTCTTCAACGATTCTGTAGCTGTCTAATTCTTTTTTCAAAGACTGGATTCTGTACTGAAAATCATCAAAATTATTGACAATAGCGTCGCTCAAAAATCTTGCAATTTGATCCAGATATTCTTCTGTAAGTTTTCCGCCAGCATCTCTCAATGCCCTTGTTAAAAGGTTTTGATCAATTTTTAAATTTTCGTTTTTCGTTTTTTGATACAGATTTTTGATTCTTTTTTTCAGACTTTGGGTAAAATCAATCAGCATCGTATTGCTGAAAACCTTCATTTGAGAAGAAATTTCCTGCCAAAAAGGAATTTTATCAGCTTTATTATTTTTAAGGATTTTATAGAGCAAAGAATCTGGCTCAAGACCTTTTGTCATTGCATATAAAATGATTTCTGACCTTTCTGAAGCGTTTGGCGGGAAGACAGGAATCATTACATCAAATCTACCCGGAGCTAGAATTTCTTCATCAATTTCCGATACAGAATTTGCAGAACCGACCATTAATAATTCTTCTTTTTCAAATCTTCCGATGTGATGAAGAATCATCTCCTGAGTCTCGAGATTGCAGGAAGCAACATCAGTTTCGGCTTTTCTTTCCATCATAATTTCATCAAAATCCTCAAGGAAAAGAAGAACTTTATCTTCGTTCATCATTGTTACAAGAAAATCGTTAAAATTGGTTCTATTTCCATCCACAAAAGATGTTCCGAGATAATGTTTTTTGACTTCTTTAAATTTATAATTAATGATTTCTGCGATTTTATTCGCCCAAAAAATCTTTCCGCTTCCGGGAGGTCCGTATAAGATAATCCCTGCAGGCTTGCTGATTCCCCAATCCTTGATCTGTTGCGGATTTAAAAACGGCTCCAAAACACCGGATATGTAGAAAAACAAATCTCTGTATCCGATAAAATCTCTATGTTGGAGACTGGTTTTGTGTCCAAAATAATCATAAACGAACTGATAATTTCCGCCTAATTTATTATCAATCCCATAACTTGAAATGGAAGATTTAAAAAATCCGTTATCAAAAATATTGGGATTGGTTTCTTTGATGACTTTTTCTATCTTTTCTTTGGGCTGTTTAATGGTTTCAGCGATCTGTTCTACACTTTTATTTTTATCAAGATCTTTTTCGTAACGTCTTAAAAAATCTATATTTTCACGGGCAAATTTTTCAAAATCCTTCTTCAAATCAAAATTTGTACTCATACAAACTCCGAGGTCAAGATCAAAATCCTGAATAAATTGTTTTAAAGCTTCTGCCGAAACATTTAATTCTTTTGCCAAATCAATTAACTTCATAACTACCGATTAATTCTATCAAATTTAGTATTTAAAATAAGAATGAGCAATACTTTATAGGCTGTAAGCTATAAGCTTTAGGCAGTAAGCTAAAAAAATTCACAATTCACAATTCACAGATTCACAATTCACAATTCATAATTCATAATTCAAAACTTATAATTTTATAACTTTTGTAACATTTCGTAATTTATATAGACTACTACTATGTAAAACAAATTACATGGAAAAAATCTTATCAGTAAAGAATTTAACTAAAAAATTCAAGCGGGTTGCTGTAAACAATATTTCTTTTGACATAGAAAGAGGAAATGTTTACGGACTTTTGGGTCCTAACGGAAGCGGAAAATCCACCACTTTTGGGATGTTGCTTTCAACCATCAATCCTACAAGCGGAGACTGGTTTTGGTTTGGTAAAAAAGGCACCGACTCTGAAACATTGAAAAAAATCGGAGCCATTATCGAACAGCCGAATTTTTACCCTTATTTAAGCGCTGAAGTCAATTTAAAAATTGTAGCTGAAATCAAAGGTACGCCTTATGCGAGAATTGAAGAAGTTCTGAAAACCGTAGGGCTTTACGAAAGAAGAAAAGATGCTTTCAAAACTTATTCTTTAGGGATGAAGCAACGTCTTGCGATCGCTTCTGCAATGCTGAATAATCCTGAAGTTCTGATCTTAGATGAACCCACAAACGGGCTTGATCCCGAAGGAATTATCCAGATCAGAGACATTATCACAAATATTGCTAAACAAGGCATCACTATTATCATTGCGAGCCACCTTTTGGATGAAATTGAAAAAATATGCAGTCATGTAATTGTATTAAAAGAAGGAAACTCGATCTATTGCGGAAGAGTGGACGAAATGACCAGCAATACAGGGTATTTTGAATTAAAAGCTGATAATAACAACCAACTTTTAACTGCTTTGCAAGAACTGAAATGGTTTTCTTCTGTACAACTGGAAGGAGATTTTATTAAAGCTCATATTAGTGACGATGTTTCTATTTCGGCCTCAAATCTGAATCAAAAACTTGTTGAAAAAGGTATTTTCCTGTCTCATTTGAGTAAGAAAAAACAATCGCTTGAAACTCAATTCCTTGAACTTGTAAAAAACACGAATAATCATGCTTAAATTATTAAAACTAGAATACTACAAAAACCTGAATTACAGACCATTCAAGGTTTTTACGATCTTGTATTTTGCTATTCTGATAGCATTGCTTTTTATTGGACTGTTTGATTTTGAATTTTTAGGAAACTCAATCAATTTAAAACAGCAGGGAATGTATAATTTCCCGGGAATATGGAATTTCACGACATGGGTTGTAGGACTCTTGAAGATTTTCCTGGGATTAATCATTGTTTTCTCGATTTGTCAGGAATTCAGCAATAGAATGTTTAAACAAAATACCATTGACGGGTTGAGCAGAAAAGATTTTATTGGCTCAAAATTATTGACGATCTTTATTTTTTCTTTAATTTCTACCATTGTAGTCTTTATTATTACCTTATTTTTAGGTGAGACTTACTCAAATGTAACAGATTCTGAGAGTATTTTAAAGGAAATATCTTTTATCGGAAATTATTTTGTAAAACTGTTTACATTTTTCTGTTTTCTGATGTTTCTTTCTATTGTGTTAAGAAGATCAATGTTTGTATTTTTGGTGTTTTTTATTCTTTGGGTAGGAGAATCAATCTTACAAACTATAGAAAGAAGAATTGTTGCGGATGGATTGATCGGGACAGAATTAAAAGCAAAGCTTCACGATCATTTCTTTATCACAAAAATGTTGCCTTTGGAAAGTATTTCGGGACTTATTCCCAATCCTATGATGAGATTAGATGCCGCAAAAATGCTGGGCGTACAATATGAATTTGCATATCCAACCGAAAATCTTATTGCGTGTATTATTTGGAGTGGAATTTTCATTGCAGGATCTTACCTGATTCTGAAAAAGAGAGATTGGTAGTCTTAAAATTAAATATTAAAAAATTAAAGTGGTTCGTTTTGGATCACTTTTTTTATTAATTTTATCTAAATGACTTCATTGAGAAAAATATATTATGTTCCGGGATTGGAAACATTAGAAACAAAAAAAAGGCTGCCTTTCGACAACCTTTCTTTCACTTACTTTTTATCCAGCAGAGAAATATATTCTCCATATCCCTTTTTCTCCATTTCGGCTTTCGGAATAAATTTTAAAGAAGCACTGTTGATACAGTAACGAAGTCCACCTTTATCTGCCGGACCGTCATTGAAAACGTGTCCCAAATGGGCATCTCCAGTTTTACTTCTTACTTCAACTCTTGTCATTCCGACTGATCTGTCTAATTTTTCCTCGATCAGTTTTTTAGTGATCGGTTTTGAAAAACTTGGCCATCCACAACCCGACTCAAATTTATCTGTTGAAATAAATAATGGTTCACCAGTTGTGATATCTACATAAATACCCTCTCTGGTTTCATCCCAATACTCATTTTTGAAAGGCATTTCAGTAGCATTTTCCTGAGTAACTTTATATTGTTCTGCAGTTAGTTTTTCTTTTAAAACTTTTTTATCCTGTTTCTGATATTTTGTTTCGCTTTTCTTTGGAAGCGGATTCGCATTTCTGGCCATTTCAAAAAGCCCCGGCTCGATGTGGCAATATCCACCCGGATTTTTATCCAGATAATCCTGATGATAATCTTCTGCTCTGTAGAAGTTTTTTAACGGAATGGTTTCTACGACAACAGGTTTGTCATAATTTTTGGCTAATTTTTCAACTTCTGCTTTTATAACAGCCTCTGTAGCCTTATCTGTAGAATAGATTCCTGTTCTGTACTGATCTCCTCTGTCATTTCCCTGTTTGTTTAAACTTGTGGGATCTATTGTTTTAAAATAAAGATCAATAAGCAGTTTTAAATCAACCTGTTCCGGATCGTATTTCACTTTTACAGTTTCCGCAAAACCTGTTGTATGACTTACTACCTCTTCGTACGTAGGATTTTGTTTGTTTCCGTTGGCATAGCCAACCTCAGTTCCCACTACTCCGCGTACCTGTTGAAAAAAATGCTCCGTTCCCCAAAAACATCCGCCTGCAAAATAAACTTCTTTTACATTTTTACTGTCCATAATTGTCTCATTTTCTTTTTCTTTTGTTGCTACTTTTGACTTATTAAAAAAACCTGATTTTGTAGCAAATACTGCAATGCCCAGCACAATCCCGAGCAATATTAATATGTTTCTCATTTTTACCTTATTATTTTTATTCATTTTTTATCATTTTGAAATATCATTAGTCCAAATCCTAAAAGCACTATATCTTTTAAAATAAAGAAATCCGTTAAAGGCACTCCGTCAACCACTTTCCAGATTCCGGGATTTGTAAACAGATAACTCAAAGTAGTAAGGAAAGTCACGATCATCCCGATGGCTGCATATCGTCTTAAGAATGCAAATTTCACACTAAACAGGAGAAGTAGAGCAATGATAATTTCTATCACTCCGATAGCATTTGATACAGCCTGAACGCTTACAAAATCATATACGAAAAAAGTGAGAAAATGGTTTTCTACCAAGTTTTTTATTGCAGCTGCTTCGGTGGGAGTAAATTTGAAAATACCTATCCAAATCAAAATAAGTGAAGCTCCAAACAGCGAAGTATAATAACCGAGTTTATAGCTGGGATTTTGTTGGCTGATTTGTGATACCCTTCCATTCATGACTTAAGATTTTGAATTAATACTTTATTATTTCCAAAAGTATAGTCGGAGCTATTTCAAAATCCTGACAAAGTTTTTCTTAAATATCTAAATTTTTAATTACTTTATCTTTAAATCCCTGAATTTCAGAAGTATTAATTTCTATATTTTCTTTTTGAGAAAGCTTTCTTTTTAAAATATCGTCTAAAATTTCCAGCTTTTCTTTATAAGCCCGGCACCATTTACAGATCTTTAAATGCAGAGAAAGTTTCCAGTTCTCTTTTGAAGAAATGTTTTCCGCATTGCGTTTTTCCATGAGTAAAGTCGCTTCACTGCATGGTAAAAAGATCATATGTATAATTTTAGCTAACATTTTAATTCATTACTATTTTGTAAACCAGTTAAGTTCCAGACACTCTCTGAGCTGCATTCGACTTCTTTGCAGAATCTTCCAAAGATTAGTCGTAGAAATATTTAATTCCTGACTCACTTCGGGTGCTTTTTTTTCCTGAAGATAATACATTTTCATGGGAATCTTCCATCTGGAGGGCAAATCTTCGATACAATCTTCCAATGTTTTATTGAAATTTTCATCATCCAAAAGCTCCGTTTCTTTGTCGGAAGCATCCCAGTCATTCAAAATATCTTTATCTTTCCATGAACCGTTTTCATCAAAAAAATGATCAAGCCGGATTTCAGGCTCGGATTTGTATTTTTTACGGTAAAAATCAGAAATCTTATAATTGAGAATCGTGTAAAGCCATGTTAAAGGTTTACTTTTTCCCTCAAAAGATTCGTAAGACGAAAAAGCAGCAATAAAAACTTCCTGTACAACATCTTCCGCCTCTGTTTTATCCGAAAGCAGATAAACAGCTCTTCTCAGCAATGGCTCGGAGTATTGTTCTATCCAACTTTTCAGAGTTTCGTTTTTCGTCATATTAAAACTTTATCTTTTCAGATCGTAACGAAGATAATAAGTTAAAGGGAAAAGTGCAAGAAAACTTGCAGTATGAAAATTCCCCTCCTCTGGAGGGGTGGCGAAAATTCTTTGGAATTTTTGACGGGGTGGTTTTTAACAGCATCTTCTCCTAGCTACGATTGTAGCATTTGTTTGAGTTCATTTTCTAGTTTCGGCTGCGGCTTTGCCGCCGCCGAAACTAGAAAATAGCGAGTCCGGAAAACGGGAAATTGCTCCTTAAAAAACAAAATAAAAATTACAATTCGGCGAAGTCAAATAGCTTCTAAAAAGAAATGAAGTTGAAAGAGGGATGATGAAAGTTTACATGATTGAGAATATAGATTTCTCTTTAGACGAAATGACAATATTCAAACTACAAGTCTACAAATAACTTAAAACGTAAAACTATGTTTTTACATTGCTTTAAAAACATTAAATTTGCATCTTATCAAAAAATTGTAAAAAGCAAAGCAACATATATCATTATGACATCACAAGAGATACGTCAAAAATTTTTAGATTATTTTAAAAGTAAAGGCCACCTTATCGTTCCTTCGGCTCCAATTGTGCTGAAAGACGACCCTACTTTAATGTTTTCCAACTCCGGAATGACGCAATTCAAGGATTTTTTCTTAGGCTATAAAACGCCTACTGCCCCTAGAATTGCCGATACACAAAAGTGTTTGAGAGTTTCAGGAAAGCATAATGACTTGGATGATGTAGGTAGAGATACTTATCACCACACCATGTTTGAAATGTTGGGAAACTGGTCTTTTGGTGACTATTTTAAAAAAGATGCTATCGCTTTTGCCTGGGAATTATTGACGGAAGTTTATGGAATTCCGAAAGAAAATTTATACGTAACAATTTTTGAAGGAGACACTTCTGAAAACCTTGAAAGAGATCAGGATGCTTATGATTTCTGGAAATCTCACATTTCTGAAGATAGAATTATCAACGGAAACAAGAAAGATAATTTCTGGGAAATGGGTGAAAGCGGACCTTGCGGACCATGTTCTGAAATTCATGTTGATTTAAGAACTCCTGAAGAAAAAGCTAAAGTTTCAGGGCTTGAATTGGTGAATAATGATCACCCTCAAGTTGTTGAAGTATGGAACCTGGTTTTCATGGAATTCAACAGAAAAGCTGACAAATCGTTGGAAAAACTTCCTGCACAACATGTGGATACAGGAATGGGCTTCGAACGTCTTTGTATGGCGCTTCAAGGGAAATCTTCCAATTATGATACAGACGTTTTCACGCCGTTGATTGCTAAAGTTGAAGAACTTTCAGGTAAAAAATATACAGGAATTTTAGAAGACGAAAAAGATATTGCGATCCGTGTTGTTGTCGATCATATCAGAGCGGTTTCCTTTGCAATTGCAGATGGACAATTGCCTTCAAACGGAGGTGCCGGTTATGTGATCAGAAGAATTTTAAGAAGAGGAATTTCTTATTCTTACAGATTCCTGGATATGAAAGAACCTTTCCTTTTTGAATTGGTTGCCGTTCTTAAAGATCAGATGGGACCATTTTTCCCGGAATTGGAAAAACAAGGAAAATTAGTAACAGAAGTGATCAAAAGTGAAGAAGAATCTTTCTTAAAAACAATTGAAAACGGATTGATCAGAGTTGAAAAATTAATTCAGCAAACGATTGACAGCAATTCGAAAATTTTACCAAGCGAAGAAGTTTTCGAACTGTATGATACTTATGGTTTCCCGGATGATTTAACGAGAATTATTGCAGAGGAAAAAGGATTGACAATCGATGAAGAAGGATTTAAAGCTGAAATGGAGAAGCAAAAACTTCGTTCAAAGGCTGATTCTGCTCAAAAAGTGTACGATTGGGTAACATTAGAAGAAAGAGACGAAAACTTCGTTGGCTACGATCAAATCAAAGCTGAGACATACATTACAAGATACAGAAAAGTAGAAAATAAGGACGGTGAATTTTATCAGGTTGTGTTAAGCAGCTCTCCTTTCTATCCTGAAGGTGGTGGACAAGTTGGTGACAAAGGTGTCCTTGAAAATGCTACCGAAAGTTTCGAAGTATTAGAAACAAAAAAGGAAAACGGATTGATTATTTCTTTAATCAATGGTCTTCCAAAAGATGCCGGAGCACTTTTTTATGCTAAAGTAAATGCAACAGAAAGAAAAAATTCTCAGGCAAATCACTCGGTGACTCACTTGTTACACGAGGCTTTGAGAGACGTTTTAGGAACTCATGTTGAGCAAAAAGGCTCTTACGTTGGTCCTGATTATCTGCGTTTTGATTTCTCTCATTTCAATAAAATGACGGAGGAAGAATTGGCTTTGGTTGAAGAAAAAGTGAATGCAAAAATCAAAGAAAGCATTGCTTTACAGGAATTTAGAAACATTCCGATCAAAGAAGCAATTGACAAGGGTGCAATGGCTTTGTTTGGTGAAAAATATGGTGACAGCGTGAGAATGATCCAGTTTGGAAGTTCGAAAGAACTTTGTGGTGGAACCCATGTGAAAAACACCAGCGAAATCGGTCATTTTAAAATTACTTCTGAAAGTTCGGCAGCAGCGGGCATCAGAAGAATTGAAGCGATTTCAGGAGATAAATCTGATGAATATTTCAAAGGTTTAGAAAAGCAAATTACAGAGCTTTCTCAATTGTTGAAATCTAAAGATGTTGTACGTTCGATCGAAAAATTAATCGAAGAAAATGCATCATTGAAATCTGAAGTAGAAGCTTTCAAAAAAGAAAAAGCAAAAGGCGAAATCGGTGATTGGAAAGGTGCTTATGAGCAAAGAGGCGATATATTACTTTTAGTGAAAAGGACTTCTTTAGATGCTGGTTCAGTGAAAGACATCGTCTTCCAGCTGAAAAAAGAAATCCCAACTTCTGTGACGGTTATCCTTTCCGATGCAGATGGAAAACCGATGATTACCGTTGGCGTTTCAGATGATTTAGCAGGAATTTATCAGGCTGGCGCACTTATAAAAGATTTAGCTAAAGAAATCCAAGGCGGCGGTGGTGGAAATCCAGGATTCGCAACTGCGGGAGGAAAAAATCTTGACGGTTTAGAAAATGCTTATCAGAAAGCTTTAAATATTTAATTTTATTATTAAAATCAAACATAATAAGGCAGTTGTTTTTTAACAGCTGCTTTTTATTTTAACAAAAAATATTTATCTTGGTTTGATAATATCTATAAAAAGTAAAATGATAAAGATCTTATCTCTACTATTTCTTCTGTCTTTATTTTCTTGTAAAGAATCTGAAACTAATTATACAGATCGTCGTCACGCTTTAATCGCAAATATTGATGCTAAAGAAAATTTACTTACCTATTCCTATTCGAATGACAACGATTATGCAATAAAAATCGAAGATTTAAAAACCAACAAGACCATTTTCTCTACAAAAATTACAGATAATTGCTTTACTGAGCCAAAAATACATCAAGACAAATTATACTTTCCGGAGTCTAACCAAACGTTCATTTGTTTAGATTATAAAACAAAAAAAATTATATGGAAATTGCCTACTAAGGGCAGAATAAGAGAATTTCAATTTGTAAAAGATGATTTGATTATTGCCAGTATTGATTTATATGGTTTGGTCGCTATCAACTCAGATACAGGGAAAGTAATGTACGAATTATTGCTTCATTCCAATAAAAACTGTCAGATTGATAATGCTCCATATCCTATCGGCTTTGATGAAAAATATCTTTATGTTGCAAATTTTAATTGTACCTCTTTATCAACTTATGAAATTTATTCAGGTAAAAATATTTGGAGCAAAAAAGAAAATCCAACTGCATTGTCTAATTTTATTGTTGCGGGAGAATACCTATTTATAGGCAGTAACGAAAGTGACAAAAAAAGTAAAATCATGCTATTGGAAGCTAAAACAGGCAAACTGCTTTTTAAACAAAACTCATCATTTGATATATTTATGGATCCAATGGTATATCAAAATAAAATATATTATCAAACATCTAATTCTCTGTTAAACGTATTTGATACTGAGAAAAAGACAATTAAAACAGTCTTTAATTTTAATAAAACAGATCACATCGGTTGTAATCAAATTTATCAGGTAGATCATTCTTTATATATTCAGGATTGTAATTACAACGTTAATAAAATTGATTTAAAAACCAATAAAAGACAAATTGTAGATAAAGGTCAAAAAGGACTGTTAGGCGTGTACAAAATTAATCATGTAGTTAAATTTATTTATTAATTTGATTCTGGCTGGAAAATGCTTATCAGAAAGCCTTAAATATTTAATTAAAAATCAATTTATAATTAAAAAATTAAACAGAAACTTTCGGATTTCTGTTTTTTTATTATCTTTCAAAAAAATTATCATGAAAAAACTCTTAATTATTTGTTTTACGTCTATTTTATTATTGTCATGTCAATCAAAAAGCGATAAGGTTCGCAGCTTTGTTGAGATGTACAACAGATCATCATCGATGATGACCAATGCTATGATAAAATCCACAAAAGCAATATCTACAAGTCCGGACGAAATTACCATTGAGGTCAACACCTCTACTCAGGGAACAGATGATTTAGAAAGCGGACTTATCACTTCATCATTTCCGGAACTTATCGGGCAAGCCATTAAAAGTGAAAAATTAGGGCAGGAATTGCTTGACAGCGGAGTAAAATTTAATCTGAAAATATACAGCGCAGACGGAAAAGTAATCGCCAACGAAGCTATCGACAAAAATAAGCTTAAAGGCAACGCACCCGAAGATTTACAATCTATCGCATCAGGCAATCCTACTACATCTCAGCTGAATTCTGTACTGGAAGTTTTCAATAAAAATCTTCCAATGGAAGACAAAGCGACAGGAACAAAAATCATGAGCATTAAAGCCGATGAAAACAACAATATCGTTTATACAAACGAAGTTCCTGACAGCTATAAAACCATGCTTGAAATGGATGGCGCAGAACAAATCATCAAAGACGAAATGCTGAGAATGCCACAAATCAGACAAATATTTTCCAAAACTGAAATGCTTGGTGTAAAAAACCTAAAATACGTTTATACAGACAAAAAAGGCAAAGTCATTAAAGAAATTACCATCACGAAAGAAGACTTAAAATAATGGATAACAAACCCGTTTGGAGGACGATTCTAAGTGTCGCCTTCGGTCTTTTTGCGTTGGTAAGACTTGCTATGACATGTAATAAAATGTCAGATAATTCTTCTTCAGGCAATGATCAGACACAGACATATCAAAGTATGAGTTCTGCGATCAAAGAGAGTAATAATAATTATCAAAATAATATTCAGAATATCTCGAATGATATTTTTTATGAAAGCTACGACAGCATCAATCAACTCGGTGATTCCGAAATGGCAATTTATCACATCCAAAAAGTGAAAAAAGATACCCTTTTGCCATTGGATCTTACCGCAAAAATAAATGTTGATGCCAATAGTTATATCCAAAAAAATTATGATGATTCTTTAAAACTGGCGGTAAAATTGCCCGACAATACCTCAATTTTTATGCACAGCTTTGAAGCTAACAGCGGTGATGCTCTGGAAAATCTGAAAATGGTAAAGAAGAAAAAGAACATCCAGAATATTTCATTAAAACTGGATGAGCCCAATTCTAAATTTGTAAGCTATAATTACAAACAGAATGGCAAAAAATACAATGGTTATGCACTGATTTCAAAAGAAGACGGACAGTACACCTCCATAGAATTTGAAAATAACAAGCTGTCTAAAGACGAACTTGAAATGAAAACATTCCTGTTCTTAGCACAACTTACAAAATAAAAAACGCCCGAAAATTTTCGGGCGTTTTTTATTGATTGCTAAAATTTTCTGTTAAAAATCACGTAAATATCAATAGTTAAAACTTTCTTTAAAACAATAAAAATTTATTACTTTTGACGTAGTTTTTTTACATGAAAAGGGTTTTACTGTTTATATTTTTTCTGACGTTTATTTTTGGTTTTTCACAATCAAAAATTAAAGTAGTAGATGATGCTGGTAAAACTCCTGTTCCCGGTGCCAAGGTCTATTGCAACGATAAACTTCTGGGTGAAACAGATGCACAGGGCATTCTGGAATTTAAAACAAAATGCCAGAGTATTACCGTAGAAGCCAATAAATACCAAAAAGAAACCTCATTGGTAGAAAGCAATATGACGGTTTCTTTACTCAAAAAATCCTCAAAGACAACTTCAATTGAAGAGATTATCATTCAGGATAAAAGTGATCCCAGAGCATTGGAGATTCTGAAAAAAGTCAATCAATTATTCAAAGAAAACTCTCCGAAAAGTCTCCCATCTTATACTTACAAGTCGTATGAAAAAATTTCGCTGGATATCGATGAAGACAGTCTTTCACAATTCACCGAGTTTTTCGAGAACAGTGATCTGTTTAAAAAGAAAAGAAAAAAAGATTCGTTAAATAATATTTCTGCACGAAAAATATTTTCAAACAGCAAATTATTCCTTTGGGAAAGAGCTCAGGAATTTTTATACTCAAAAAAGTTTGGAGAAAAGATCAATATTCTGGACAATAGAATTTCCGGACTTAAGCAGCCCATTTACGAGATGATTGCCCTTCAGCAAAGCAACAGAGATAAAATTCCTAATCAGATCAAACAGGAAAACAGAGGTCTTTACAGATTTTTCCTTACAGACACGATCGAGCTGGACGGAAGAAAGAATTTCGTCATCCGTTTCCGTGAAGTGAATTACAAAAAACCTGATAAAAAAAGAAAATAGAACGGTGCCATCTATGTAGACACCGAAACCTACGGAATCAAAAAAATTGAAAATTTCAGTAAAACCAAAAACGACGGGATTATCACCAGCACATGGGTTTTCTACAACAACAAATGGTTCCTCGCTCATGAAAAAGTAAAACTAAAAATGAGCAACATGGCGATGGAAGAAGATGAAAAAGACAAGAAAAATCTTACCGAAGACGAAAAAAAGCAGGAAAGAAAAAACAAAAAAAGTTTCGGAACCTATGCTTTTCTGACCTCCAAATATTTCGATTTTCAGTCACCCATTGAGGAAGATGCTCAGGATTTTAAAGGCTACACTTTTGCGGTAAAAAATGCAGACGGAAAAACCTTAGATCAATACAGAACCGATCCTTTGACGGAAAGAGAGAAAAACACCTACACAACCATCGACAGTCTTGGAAAAATCTATAATATTGACAGCAAAGCCCGGGTTTTAACAGGCTTGATTAACGGACAGATCCGAGTAGGCATCGTAGATTTTGCAGTTGATGAAATCGTGAATTATAACTTGTATGAAGGTTTCAGAGTCGGTTTAAAAGCTAAATTGAACGAAACTTTCAACCCATACATCTCACCGGATTATTATGTTGCCTACGGTTTCAAAGACGATAAATGGAAATACGGAATCGGGCTTGACATTAAAACAACTTTAGATAAAAACGAATTTTTCCGTGTTGAATATTACAATGACGTGACTTCATCAGGTGAATTCTACAGACGACTCTGGAATTTCAAAATGAGAATGATGAATTATGGAAATAACATCAACAACGACAAATATTTCCATTACAGAGGTGCTTCTGTTTCTTATCTGAATGATATTAGCAACGGGCTTACACTGGTTTTTGCAGCAAAAAGAAACTATGAAGAAGCCATGTTTGATTATCAGTTTAAAAACAGAGGTCCGGCTTTTGAAAATTTCAATACCTTATTTACTTTAAAATATTCGCCGAACTCTACCAATATCATGACTCCGCAAGGAAAATCGATCATTGACCAGAAATATCCTGAGCTGTATTTTAATTATGAACAAAGCTTTAAAGCTTTTGGCGGAGATTTTAATTATACCCGATTTGATGCGCTTTTCGTTCATAATTTTAAATCCATGGCAGGAACTACAGGTGTAAGATTGTACGGTGGAATGGTTTTCGGAGATGCGCCGATCTGGAAGAATTTCACGATGAACGGGCTGGCTTCTCCCAAAAGAGATTTTAATTTTAACCTTACTTCATTCTTAGGATTTGCAACGCTGGAAGGCGGAAAATTTTATAATGATAAATTTATCGCATATTATCTTACGCACAAACTTCCCTGGTATTTCAAAAGTTTTGGGCAGAATGTTTCGAGCTTTGACTTTGTGTTACGAGGAACCATCGGAGATATGACGCATCCGGAATATCATCAGTTTCAATTCAGAAAGCTGGATCATTTGTATCAGGAAGTCGGTTTGGAATGGACGAATTTCCTTTCCAGCTATTTTAATTTAGGGCTATTCTACAGAGTTGGTTATTACACGACTCCGAATTTTAAACAAAATTTTGCGATTCAGTTTAAATTAAAATTACTTGAATTTTAATTATGAATAACTGGTAATCAGTAATAAAAAATGAAAATGAAAACAATACAAATAAAAGCAGAACAGTTTTTTGAATTATTAAGGTTAAAAGACACTTCCATGTGGAAAATTTTTGCTCAAATGATCGATGGTGAAGAGAAAGAAATTATTTTTTTAGATAACGAAGACAAAATACTTTTTAATTATATCTTACCTTCAAATCCGGAAAAGCTGGAAGAAGACAGAAACGAATTTTCAAAACAGTTTTCAGAAAAATTGGCTAACTTCAATTAAAATTTGAAAAGCCCAATGAAAAAAAATTATTTGTTATCCATTCTAAGTCTATTCATTTTCGGTTTTGGAAATGCCCAGAATTACAAAAAACCTTTGGTTTCTGCCATCAAAGAAGCCGACCTTCGAAAAGATATGTACGAGCTTGCTGCAGATCAGTTTTGGGGACGTGAAGCAGGAACTTTAGACGAGTTAAAAGTCTCTATGTGGCTTGCCGACAAAGCCAAAGAAACCGGAATGAAACCCGCCGGAGACAATGGAACTTTCTTCCAGTTTTTTGATATGTACAGGCATCAGGTGATTCCGCAGAGCAGCTTAAAAATTGGTGACACTCAATTAAAATTATGGAAAGATTTTTTGGTTGCAGAACCTGTAAACGCCAATATTGATTCTGAAATTATTTACGCAGGAACCACCGAACCCGAAAATCTTTCGACATTCAATATTAAAGGAAAAATTCTCGCCATCAATGCTTCCGACAAGAATATTGATCAGCAAATGACGCTTTTTGTAAGAAGATATCCCGGATTTGTAAGAACGAAATATTATAATAAAGCTGTTGAATTGGGAGCAAAAGGCATCATTTTCATTACAGACGATATTTCTGAGAAAAGCTGGGTTGAAGTTCTTCCTCAAATGACAAGAGGTTCTTATGGAGTTCAAGGCTTAAGAGAAAAAATAACGAATAATATTCCTGTTTTATGGATTAAAAGAGAAAATGCAAATTGGGTAAAAAACAATCCTGAAATTTCATTACATCTTATCACCGAAACTTACAAATATCCATCTGTCAACATCATCGGAAAAATCGAAGGAACTGATCCTACATTAAAAGACGAATACGTTCTGATCAGCGGTCACCAGGACCACGACGGAATAAGACATCCCGTAAAAAATGATACGATCTACAACGGAGCCGATGATAATGCCAGTACTTGTGTCGCAATGCTGGCCATGGCGAGAGCTTACAAAAAACAACCTGGGAAAAGAAGTATTTTATTCGTATTTCATGGTGCGGAAGAAAGAGGATTGCTGGGTTCAAGATGGCACGCAATACATCCCGTTGTTCCGAAAGAGAAAATTGTTGCCGTTCTGAACGGTGATATGATCGGAAGAAATGACAACAATGAAGCCGCTTTATTAGGTGGAAATGCACCTCACAAAAACTCGGAGGAATTAGTAAAAATGGCTGAAGACGCTAATAATGAAAGCACAAAATTTAAATATCTTAAAGATTGGGATTCGCCAAGTCATGCAGAATATTTCTATTTCAGAAGCGATCATCTTCCATATGCAAAAGCCGGAATTCCCGCGATATTTTTCACCAGTGTTTTGCATGATCAGTATCATACACCACAAGATGAATCGGAAAACATCAATTACAAGAAGCTCTATAAAATGACCGAATGGATGTACAGAACTTCATGGAAAGTAGCCAATGAAGCCGAACGTCCAAAGGTAATTCCTAACTTCACACTGGAAAGGTAATTTTAAATTTTATAATGTCTATTTAATACGAAAACGGGCCAAAGCCCGTTTCTATTTTTTTGTATTAATAAAATGAATTTTGTTATTCGTGCAATTTGTCTTAAAATCAATTAAGCTGAACCTGAAAATCATCAGACAACAATAAAACACCTTCCGTCAAATCATTTGGATGCGTCGTAAAACCTTTTAATTTTGAAGTCTTCCCTTTTAAAACCAAATCTAAAAGCTGCTTATCCGAAATCTTTTTTCCAAAAATTTCGAAAGTTATTTTAAAACCACAATTTTTAAAATCAGAACAACCGACTGCCGTTTTTCCTTTCATTAAATTATGTTCTTTACATTTTGGGCATTTGGTTTCTTCCCAAGTCTGAAGCTCTTTTTTTACGGCAGGTTCGCGTTTTTTCTTTTCTTTACCCTCTTCTTTTTCTTCGTGTAATGTAAAGACTTTTGCTTTTCCGTAAACGACTTTTTTGGTGAGTTCCGTTACCATTTGAATCAATTCTTCTTTAAACTGATTGGCTTCATATTCGCCGCTTTCAATCTTACGAAGTTTTAATTCCCATTCACCCGTTAATTCAGGGCTTTTCAGCAATTCATCTTCAATCGTGTCTATTAATTGAATCCCGGTTTGAGTGGCAATCAGATTTTTTCTTTTCTTTTCAATATATTTTCGTTTGAAAAGCGTTTCTATGATGTTGGCACGGGTTGATGGTCTTCCGATACCATTATTTTTTAATAATTCCCGAAGTTCTTCATCTTCAACCTGCTTTCCGGCAGTTTCCATGGCTCTCAGAAGTGTTGCTTCCGTGTATGGTTTCGGTGGTGAAGTTTTTCCCTGGTGAATCATCGGATCGTGTGGTCCGGTTTCTCCAACGGTGAACTCAGGAATGGTTTGTTCCTCTTCCTTATCTTTCTCTTTATCAGCAGTTTCTTCTTTGGCGTCTTTCGCATAAACCGCTCTCCATCCCGGCTCCAGAACCTGTCTGCCGCTTGTTTTAAAAGGAATTGTTCCTACCTGGCCTTCCACCAGTGTATTTGAAATTTTACATTCAGGATAAAAAACAGAAATGAAGCGTTTGGCTATCAGATCGTAAATCAGTTTTTCTTCTCTGCTCAGGCTTTGAGAAGGCGGAATTTCAGTTGGAATAATAGCGTGGTGATCAGTCACTTTTGCATCATCAAAAACAGTTTTCGATTTTGGAATCGGTGCTTCCAATAATGGAGCAACCAATTCCTGATAAAAAGTCATTTTCCGAAGGATTCCCTCTATTTTCGGATACAGACTTTCCGATAGATAAGTCGTGTCAACACGCGGATAAGTCACATGCTTTTTCTCGTAAAGACTCTGAATATATTTCAATGTGCTGTCCGCAGAATAGCCATATTTTTTGTTGGCTTCTACCTGAAGTCCGGTCAGGTCAAAAAGTCTCGGATTTTTTTCTTTTCCCTCTTTAATTTCAAAAGAAATGATCTCAAAAGGATTTTGTTTTAAATATTCCAACCCTTTTTCCGCGCGGTCCAATGTTTTTAAACGGTCAATTGCAGCATTGAAAATTACGTCACGGTATTTGGTTTTGAGTTCCCAATATTCTTCTGTCGTAAAAGCATCAATCTCTTTCTGACGCTGAACCAGCATTGCCAACGTCGGAGTCTGTACTCTTCCGATAGAAAGAACAGCTTTATTTCCTCCAAATTTTTTCGTAAAAAGTCGAGTGGCATTAATTCCCAACAGCCAGTCTCCGATTGCTCTTGCATTTCCTGCGAGATAAAGATTTTTATAATCTTCGGAAGGCTTTAAATTGGCAAAACCTTCTTTAATTGCTTCTTCAGTAAGGGAAGAGATCCATAAACGCTGAATAGGTTTATTGCATTTTGCCTTCTGCAAAACCCACCGCTGAATCAGCTCTCCCTCCTGCCCGGCATCACCGCAATTGATGACCTCATCGCATTCTCCGACCAATCTTTCAATTACTTTAAACTGATTTTCAACGCCTTTATTTGGAATTAATTTGATCCCGAAATTATTTGGAATAATCGGCAGTAAAAACAGATTCCAGGATTTGTATTGCGGGCCGTAATCGTGAGGTTCTTTGAGGGTGCAAAGATGTCCGAAGGTCCATGTCACACAATAGCCGTTTCCTTCCATATAGCCTTGTTTGGGCATGGTAGCACCCAAGACTTTGGCGATATCTCTGGCAACACTGGGTTTTTCGGCAATACAAAGTTTCATGAATATTCGGAATTATTGGAAGGGGTGCAAAATTCGGGAATTTTTTTGACTTAAACCTAATTTCTTATGATGATAGTTTTGAGTTACGGGTTATGAGTTGAACACTTGCAAGTTACAAGATACATAAACTTACACAATGAAATATTAATCTAAACATTAAAAAAGCTCCCTTAAAAAAGAGAGCTCCTAACAATAATTATGAAACAAGATTCATTAATTTGTCTTTCAATTACATCGTCATTGGAACTTCCATTAAAAGAATTTCCGTTCCTTCTTCTGTTGCTTTAATATTTAAATATGAAATATCCCAAACTCCAAATCCGTCTCTTTCTTCTAGTTTTTGACCTTCAATTTCTGCGCTTCCTTTTAAAATGAAGACGTAAACACCATTACCCTTCTTCTTGATCTGATAATTAGTTTCAGTATTATTTTCAAAATTTCCTAAGTGAAACCAGGCATCCTGATGAATCCAGACTCCTTCGTCATTGGCATTTGGAGACAATATTTGCTGAAATTTGTTTTGACTTTTTGTTTTGTCTAAAGTAATCTGATCATATCTTGGAGTGACATTTCTTTTGTTCGGATATACCCAGATTTGAAGGAATTTAACTGCCTGATCACTGTTTTTATTGAATTCACTGTGCATAATTCCTGTTCCTGCGCTCATTACCTGGATATCTCCACTTTTGATAACTGTGGTATTTCCCATGTTATCCTTATGTTCAAGATCTCCTTCCAACGGAATGCTGATGATTTCCATGTTATCGTGAGGATGTGTTCCGAAACCTCTTCCTGCATCTACTTTATCATCGTTTAGAACCCTTAAAACTCCGAAATGCATTCTTTCTGGATTGTAATAATTAGCAAAACTAAAAGTATGATTACTCACCAACCATCCATGATCTGCCTTTCCTCTGGAATCTGCTTTGTGAATGACTGAATTGTCTTTAATTTTCGACTCAGGATTAGGTAAATGATTGTATCCAATCGGTTCCAATGGTTCGATTTCATCGATCTCGTTTTTCATGGTGTTACCCAATGAAGCTGATGCTACAAACATTCCTGTTCCCAGTAAACCTTTCTTTAAAAAATCTTTTCTGTCCATATCTGTTAGTTATTTAAATTAGGAAAAAGACTATAAACTTCATTCTTTAATAATCCGCTTCCTCCGCCGTAATGGTCAATTACTTTAACTTCTTTGTCTAAATTTTCACAAAAAATTTTAATGTCTCTTTCAAATTGTTCCTCCAAACCCGAACTTAAAAGAACAATATCCACTTGGTTTTCCTTAATATATTCATAACAGAAATCTTCATCACTTTGGATTTCTGCATTCCAGCCATCATTATTTTCAATAATTCTCTTTAAGGTTTCGAGGATTTCCTGATTTTTTCCGATGACTAAAAATTTTAGATTTTTCATTTTGTCAGTTTAAAATTTAATCTTCTTTTAACCAAACATCACTGTATTCATCAGGATGACGTGTGAATTGCGCATGAACATACGGACACAAAGCCAAAATCTTCAGATCATTTCCTCTTGCATAGGAAACCAGTTTTTCTAAAAGAATTTTCGCAAAACCTTTTCCTTCATATTCAGGATCAACTTCTGTGTGATAAACGGTTAATTTTTTTCCTACTAATGAAATATCCATTTTCCCTGCTTTTTTGTCGTCCGAAAAAAGCTGAATTTCTCCTTTTATATTTCCTAAAACTACTTCTGTTCTTTCCATAATTTCTAGTTGTTTAATGGTTGAGATTCAAGTTTTTTTAATTGAATCTTGGTTTTTATTTTTTTCTTAAAATCTTCAGCTAAGGTAAAGTCTTTATCAAAATTGAATAATGATCTATGATAATTTCGGTATATAAAGCGTTACTTTTTTATCTGATGCTAAATTATTCTGATTTAAAATGATGAACATTTAACCAGTTTAATATTTTTCTCTTTTCATATTCAAAAATAAAAAATTTAAACACCTGAAAATCAAAATACTAAATCGTAAAATTAAATTAATTTTCAAAAAGTCTATAATTTTAGTGGACTAATAAAAATATATGTTTTATATTTGCATCCGTAATTAAGAAAGAAATTATAATGACAGCTGAATTTAAATATAATTCAATAAAAAAGAATACCATCAACTCAATGATGATGTATTGCTGCATGTCTATGCATCATTCCTACTGTGGTTAACTTTACTTTATATGACATATTTTAAAGGCTTTACCACGTTGTAAAGCCTTTTTGTATTTAACTAAGAACATTAAAATGATAGAGATAAAAAACATTTCGAAGACATTCCATCAAAAAAAACAAGCCTTTAAAGCCTTGGATAATGTGAGCCTGAATCTTGAACAGGGAGATATTGTCGGAATTATCGGTTTTTCCGGAGCAGGAAAAAGTACTTTGATCCGAACGGTCAATTTATTAGAAAAGCCGGATCAGGGGCAAATTATCATCAACGGAAAAGATTTTACAAAATTAAATTCAAAACAATTAGCAAAAGAGCGAAAAAAAATTGGAATGATTTTCCAGCATTTCAACCTGCTTTCTTCAAGAACTGTTTTTGAAAATATTGCGCTTCCTTTAGAATTAGACAATATCAATAAAACTGAAATCGCTAAAAAAGTGAATGAATTGCTGAAAATTGTAGGTTTAGAAGATAAAGCGAATGATTATCCTAAAAGCCTTTCTGGCGGACAAAAACAGAGAGTTGCGATCGCAAGGGCACTGGCAAATGATCCGTATTTACTTTTATGTGATGAAGCAACGAGCGCGCTTGATCCAGCAACCACCCAATCGATTTTGCAATTACTGAGAGATATTAATCACAGGCTGGGAATTACAGTCCTGCTGATCACCCACGAAATGGAAGTCATCAAAGCAATTTGCAACCATGTTGCCGTGATTGACAAAGGAAAACTCTTAATCAAAGGGAGCTTAAGCGAAATTATTTCAAACAAAGAAAATCCCATCATCAAACAATTTTTAAACTCAAGTGTTATGACTCTACCACAAGAACTGAATAAAAAACTACAAAAAGAACCACAAGACGGATTATTTCCTTTGGTAGAAGTAGAAATTAATGAAAAAATATCTGTGGAAGAATTACTTTCAATAGTTTATGAAAAATACAAAATCCCTTATAAGCTTTTAAAAGCTGATGTAGAATATCTTGGTGAATCAAACTTCGGAAAACTGCTGCTGCAGCTTCAGGGTGAAGAGGAAGAAAACCAGCAGGCCATCTATTATTTCAATCAAAATAAAATTCAAAATACAGTAAGAGGATATGCTTAGTGATACAGTAATTTCTCTTTTGTCAAAAGGAGTTTGGGAAACAGTTTATATGACTTTTGTGTCAGGATTTTTTGGATTTGTTCTGGGATTACCAATCGGAATTCTTTTGTTTTTAACTAAAAAAGGACAATTATTGGAAAATGTAATTTATAACAGAATTTTATCTGTTTTAGTTAATATTTTTCGTTCTATTCCTTTCATTATTCTGATCGTCTGGATGATTCCTTTTACAAGAGCTTTAGTTGGTACTTCCATTGGAATGAATGCAGCTTTGGTTCCTTTAAGCATCGGTGCTGCACCGTTTATTGCAAGATTAGTCGAAAACAGCCTTCTTGAAGTGCCTGCCGGTTTGATTGAGACTGCGAGGGCTTTGGGAGCAAGTCCGTTTCAGATTATCAGGAAAGTTTTACTTCCCGAGGCGCTTCCTTCTTTAATCAATAATGCTACCATTACGCTGATCACATTAGTAGGATATTCTGCGATGGGCGGAGCTGTAGGAGCCGGCGGATTGGGGCAAATAGGCTATCAGTACGGATATATTGGCTATGATGCTGTGATTATGAATCTGGTGCTTGGTCTATTGGTGGCTTTGGTTTTTATCATTCAGTTTTCGGGTGACAGATTAGCGAAAAGTTTTGATCATAGATGAGTTTGGGTGTTTTAGTGTTTGAGAGCCTTAGCGTGAAGCGATTAAAAAAAAGAAAATAATTTACAATGAAAAAAATAAAGATTTTAGGTCTGTTAATAGCAGGTTTGTTGGTATTCACAGCTTGTAATTCATCAAAAAAAGATGAGCCCAATTTTATCAAGGTCGGCATTACTTCCGGTCCTGAGCAGGAAATTGCTGAAACTGCCAAAAAAGTGGCAAAAGAAAAATACAATTTGGATGTTGAGCTCGTTTCTTTCAATGATTATGTTGTTCCAAATGAAGCTTTGAATAATGGTGATATTGATGCCAATGCCTTTCAGCACGTGCCTTATTTAAACGAACAGTCAAAACAAAGAGGGTACAAACTGGCTGTTGTCGGAAATACTTTTGTCTACCCCATCGTAGCATATTCAAAAAAAATCAAAAATATTAGCCAGCTTCAAAACGGAAGTACGATCGTCATTCCCAATGATCCTACAAACGGTGGCCGTTCATTGCTTCTTTTACAGAAAAATGGATTATTAAAATTAAAAGATAACGTTGGTTTACTGCCCAAAGTAACTGATATCGTAGGTAATCCCAAACAATTAAAAATCATTGAAATTGAAGCTCCACAATTGCCGAGAGTCCTGGATGATAAAGAAGTCGTAATTGTTATTATCAACAATAATTTTGCCGCACAAGCCGGATTAGATGCCGAAAAACAGGGGATTTTTAAGGAAGATAAAGATTCACCATATGTAAATGTTGTTGTTTCAAGACAGGATAATAAAAACGATGAAAAAGTAAAAAACTTCTTAAAAGCTTATCAATCCGATGAAGTTGTGAAAAAAGCCCAAGAGATTTTTAAAGGGGGTGCGGTCAAAGGATGGTAGTATTTTTTGCTGTAAGCAATAGGTTTTAAGAAGCAAGCTAAATTGCCTGATTAATTTAAAAATTTCTATTATTATATACTTAGACATCATTTTGAAAGAATTTTTCTTTGAAATGGTGTCTTTTCTTTTTGTGTTAAAAACAAAATAAATAAACATATAATTTCCAAGTAACAACTTGGTTATTAATGACCATTTATTGCAATATTTATTTTCTCAATTTGAGATAATAAATATTTTTGCTATTTTTGTTACCAATCAATAAAAAGGCTTTTATGTTAAAGAAAACTGCCATTGTAAGTTTATTCACCTTTATTTCTGTTTCTTATATGGCTCAAAATACTACTCTACCCATTTATTTAGATGAATCCAAACCCGTAGAGCAACGAGTTCAGGATGCACTTTCCAGAATGACTTTGGAAGAAAAAGTGGCGATGCTTCATGCTCAGTCAAAATTTAGTTCACCAGGTGTTCCGAGATTGGGAATTCCTGAATTTTGGACCACAGACGGTCCTCACGGAGTTCGTCCTGAAGTGATGTGGGACGAATGGAATCAGGCCGGCTGGACCAACGATTCCATCATCGCTTATCCTGCTCTAACAGCCCTTTCCGCAACATGGAACAAAAAAATGTCATGGAATTACGGTAAAGCTTTAGGAGAAGAAGCCCGTTACAGAAAAAAAGACATTCTTCTGGGACCCGGAGTGAATATTTACAGAACTCCACTGAATGGAAGAAACTTTGAGTATATGGGCGAAGATCCTTATTTAACATCGAAAATGGTCGTTCCTTACATCAAAGGTGTGCAGTCGAATGGTGTAGCAACTTCTGTGAAGCATTTTGCGCTGAATAACCAAGAAATGTTCCGTCATACAAGTAATGTAAATGTAGATGACAGAGCGCTTTATGAAATTTATCTTCCGGCTTTCAAAGCAGCCGTAACAGAAGGAGATTCATGGACGATCATGGGAGCTTATGATATGTACAAAAACCAGTATGCAAGCCAGAATCAATATCTTTTAAATGATATTTTAAAAGGTGAATGGAAATACAAAGGCGTTGTCGTTTCTGACTGGGGTGCTGTCAATAATACTGAACAGGCTATTCACAACGGATTAGACCTTGAATTTGGAAGCTGGACAAACGGACTTTCCGCAGGAACGAAAAATGCGTACGACAATTATTATTTGGCAAAACCTTATTTAGATCTAATTAAATCCGGAAAAGTAGGAACAAAAGAGCTTGATGACAAGGTTTCAAGACTTTTAAATCTCGCTTATAAAACGACAATGAACCGAAACAAACCTTTCGGAAATATCGCTTCTGAAGAGCATAAAGCTGTTGCGAAAGAAATCGGTGAAGAAGGAATTGTTTTATTGAAAAATCAGGGAAATATACTTCCGATTGATATCAATAAAGCTAAAAAAATTGCTGTTATCGGTGAAAATGCCATCAAAATCATGACTGTTGGCGGGGGTTCTTCTTCATTAAAAGTGAAATATGAAACCCTTCCTTTAGACGGAATCAAAGCAAGATTCGGGAAACAGTCGGATATACAGTATGCGAGAGGTTATGTGGGAGATATTGGCGGAGAATACAATGGTGTGAAGTCTGGTCAAAACTTAAAAGATGATCGCTCTGCCACTGAATTATTAAATGAAGCTGTAGAATTAGCCAAAAAATCGGACTATGTCATTTTCGTTGGCGGATTGAATAAAGCTGACTTCCAGGACAGTGAAGGAAATGACAGAAAAAGCTATGGATTGCCTTACAATCAGGATAATGTGATTGCTGCACTGGCAAAAGCCAATAAAAATCTTGCCGTAGTTTTGATCTCAGGAAATGCGGTTGCCATGCCTTGGATCAAAGAAGTTCCAACGATTGTTCAGTCTTGGTATTTGGGTTCTGAAGCCGGAAATTCAATTGCTTCTGTTTTGGCTGGTGATGCAAATCCTTCCGGGAAACTGCCTTTTACCTTCCCTGTTAAGCTTGAAGATAATGCTGCTCATCAATTGGGCGAATATCCTGGGCAAAAAGATGAATTTGAGGCAGGAAAAGGAAAAGATCAGAAAAACCCGATCAATATTACCTATAATGAAGGAATTTTTGTAGGTTACCGATGGCATGACACGAAAAAAATCAAACCATTATTCAGTTTTGGGCATGGCTTAAGTTATACCACTTTTGAATTCGGAAAAGCAAAAGCCGATAAAACAGCGGTTTCTCAGGATGATACAATCACTTTCACAGTTTCCGTTAAAAACACAGGAAAACGAGCTGGAGCTGAAGTTGCGCAGTTGTATATTTCCGATTTGAAATCATCTCTTCCACGTCCTACAAAGGAGTTGAAAGGTTTTGAAAAGGTATTTTTAAATCCAGGAGAAGAAAAAGAAGTAACTTTTACGATTGATAAAACGGCTTTGAGTTATTTTGATGCTGATAAGCACGATTGGGTTGCAGAACCTGGTGATTTTGAAGCGCTGATTGGTAATTCTTCGGATGCGATCAAGACGAAGGTTAAGTTTACTTTGAAGTAATTTTACTTATATTATATTTCTAAAACGGAATGCCTGAATTTATTCGGGCATTTTTTATTTTAGATTTTATAGATTAATTTCAAAAGTACAGAGGTTACAAACAAAGTTGTTTTAAACAAAATACGAACTACAGAAGTTTCCCGCAACTTGTTTGAAACCTCTGTAGATGTTATGAGATTACAAACACACCTGTTTTAAACAAAATTCAAACTACGGAAGTCTCCCGCAAATTGTTTGAGACCTCTGTAGATCTTGGGAGATTACAATCACATTTGTTTCATCTATTTTATGTGCTTTCCTTAATTTCTTGCTATTTAAATATGATAGTATCAAATGATATTATCAAAGGTCTAAATTTAAACCTCAACGATCAGCTCTTTCTCATATCCATTATATTTTTCATCAATATATCCATGAGGATTACAGATAATCTCCGTCTCTCCTATTTTATATCGGCAAGGTGTGTGAATATGCCCATGAATCCAATATAAAGGCTGATGTTTAGAAATAAAATCTTCAAGATTGGAAGCATATGCTGATGTAACAGGATCATTTTTATACTGTTCAGGAACTGACTGAATACTTGGTGCATGGTGCGTTACCACGATATTTTTCATGTCTCTTGAATTTTCCAGGCTTTCTTTTAACCATAATTTAGAGAATTGATGAATTTTAAACGTGTCAATTGTCCTTAATTTAGAATAAGAGGGATCGCGCGTTATCTTTTTATAGTCGTTCATCACAGATTGACAGGTCATTCCGTAAAATCGAGGATCTCCGAAAATTGAAAAATCCGTCCACAATGTTGCCCCGTGAAAACGGATTCCATCAATATCTACAGAAGAATCTTCAAGCACAAAAATATTGGAATCCTGTGCAGCATCTTTTATTTTATTTAAAGTTTTCGGATAAGAGCCTTTGTAATACTCATGATTTCCAAGAACATAGATTACAGGTTTATCAGGAATTTTAGTTTTAATCCATTCAATTCCCTTTGTTCCCAAATTTACATCCCCAGCCAAAACAACAACATCTGCATTATCAAAAGATAAATCAGTAAGTCCAAACTCCTGATGCAGATCGCTGATGATTTGTATTTTCATTCTTAAAATATCGACAAATCTAAACAAAAAAATCGACCGAATTCCTTCAGCCGATTTTAAATAACATCTATTTCAAGCTAGAATAATTACTTTTCCCCTCCACCGCCTTTTTCTACATCGGTCTTAGTATTACCCTTTACTTTTTGGTTCCCGAAACGTTTTACGAAAGTAAGTGAAACGCCGTACCAATCAGATTGCGAAGAATTTCTGAAAGTTCCCTGCGGACTGAAAGTCGTCGCATCAAAATTTGGTCTCTGGAAAATATTCATCAGTTGTAAACTGGCTTCCATTTGTGTTTTCGGGAAAATTTTGGTCACAGAAATATTATGGAAAACGTTTGTTCTGTTGGCCAGAGAATTTCCGTTATTCTGATTAGAAAGCTCAACCCAGGCACTTACATTAATGTTTTTATTGAAAAGATTCGTGTAGGAAATATTGGTAGATCCGCCCCAATAGCTGATATAATTTTTAGGTCCTGAACCATCCTCTTTGTTAAGTCCGTTCTTTGCGTTAAAATCACTGTTGTCGATGTAATACCATCCGAAACCTACATTTACGCTCAGCTTATTTTTAAGAAAAGTCTGATTGGTGCTGGCAAAAACATAATATTTTTCTACTTTTCCAGGGAAATTGCCCGGATACGAGATCGTTTTATTATTTTCATAATCATAGGTTGTCCAATAATCCTGATCGGTGAACATATACCTTGCAGAAAGAAAATATTTCTTAAAAAGACCTAACTTCATGACAACTCTGTCACTCGGATTCGGTTCTAAATCCATATTTCCTCGGGTATAAATGCCGTCGTTATTAGGAACAAGAAACGGATTAAATTCCGCGTACCACGGGCGCCAAATATTACGGTTATACGTCAGACTCAGATCATATTTATCAGAAAAAGAATACTTTAACAATAAATTAGGCAAAAAAGTTCCGTAAGAGTCTTTTCTGCTGGTTCCGGCAACATCTTCACGCACTTTAAAATCAATGTGCTCATAACGAAGTCCTATTCTGGTTTCCAGCTTTTTAAAGAAAGTTTTACTATAATTTACGTAAAGAGAATTAATATTATCTTCATAACGGAAAATATCATTTGTTCTAAGGTCGCTATCAAGATGATTTCCGTACAGATTATTTGGGATAATGTTATTGTTAAAATCCATTTTCCCGCCTACTTCCAGTGTTGCTCCCGATTTTCCTAAAGGTTGGGTGTAATCTACTTTCAGATAATAATTTCGCATCTGATTATCAGAATTAATGCCTAATTCATTCGGTATAGATTCTGTGCTGACATTTTTTACAAAAAAGCTGTTATCTTCCTGAGAATTATAATTAGTCCCAATATTAATATCTAAAATTTTGTTTTTTTCCTTATCGTAATATTTATAAAAAAGATTGGTTCCCAACGTTCTGTTTAGTCCGTTTGAATTTTGATTCTGGATATAAGAATCTACAAAAGCATCATTCATAAAATTCGTCCCGCTCGCATCAGATGAGGAAGAAGTTTTACTCTGATAATATTCCAGAATAAAGCCTATGTTGTTTTTATCATTAAGTTCAAATTCTGAAGTTGAGGAAAGTGACGGGCTTCTGTTTTTATAGATGCTTTCGCTTTCTATCTGCGTAATTTTATTGTTTTCATATAATGTGTTGAAGATAGAATTTTGCTGAACATAAGTGTTATCGCTGTAACTTCCGATCAATGTCTGGGTGAATTTTTTCTTATGATAATTAAGATTCAGGTTGGTGTATTGTGAGTTTTTCCTGTTTTGTCTGTTGTTGAATGTTGCACTGCCCTTCAATCCTTCATCATCTCTCTTTTTAAGAACGATATTGACTACAGATCCTGCAGTTTCATAACGAGAAGAAGGACTTGTAATCACTTCAATTTTTAAAAGATTATCAGCAGGAATGGTCGCAAGATATTCTTTTAATTCTTTTCCGGTAAAAACAGATTTTCTGTCATTGATGTACACTGTTACGGATTCTCCCTCCGCTTTGATGGCGTCATTGTTATCAATGCTTACCAAAGGTGTCATTCTAAGGACATCCCAGGTTGTATTTCCGGCGACGATCGAGCTGTTGGCAACATTAAAAACCGTTCTGTCGACTTTAGATTCTACTGTCGGCTTTCTTACAATGATGCTGACAGCTTCTATTTCTTTCTGTTTAAGAGTATCTTTGTCTTGTGCCTGAGCAAAAGCAAAGGAGCTTATTAATATAGCGATTGGAGCTAGGTTTATTTTCATGGAAATCGAGTGTTATCTATTAGACAACCATCTTCCGAAATATGTTACATCATATTCTGAAAAAAAATAATATACTTTAAGAAACCGCCATTTCAGCCTTTTTTATTTCTTTTAAAATTAAATACGTTAAAATTCCAAGAGCACAAACAGCGTAGCCGATCAGAATTTCAAGACTTAAGCTTCCTACTGCATCTTTTGATGGGAAAATCTGGCTCATTAACGTCATAAAAGATAAGCCAATTCCGGCTCCCAAAAAGTAGCAGGTTGTACTTAAACTAGAAGCCACACCGTAATGAGCAGGTTGCATATCCTGAATTCCCAGAATCGATAAACCCGTAAAACAAAACGTCATCCCAATTCCCGAAATACAGGCCGCTCCAAACAAAACAATCATCAGCGGATGACCTATATAAACCGAAATTAATAAAGATAAAGCTCCCGTAAACATCGATGACCAGCCCAAAATGCTCATTTGTGCAGAATTTAATCTTTTGGAAATATGTGGCAAAATAAATTTTGAAACCAATGCCGATAAAACACTGAACGGAACCAATAATAATCCCGCCGAAGCTGCGCTGTAATTCATATCTTTCTGCAACATCAAAGAAATTAAGAATAGAAAGCCTATAAAAAACGCTCCCAACGTAAAGAATACCATATTGGAAACCATTAATGATCTGTGTTTAAATAATTTTAAATCAATTAAAGGTTGTGTAACATTTTTTAAACGACAAAATACAATTGCCAGAAATAAAATTGATAACAAAATCGAACCGATAATTAAGAATGGCTGTTCTTTAATATGAAGTAATTCGTGAGCACCATAGGTTAAACTTAATAATCCAAAAACCAACATAAGACCTGATAAAGTATCTGTTTTTTGAGATTTTTCACTCTTCTCATCCGAAGGCAAATATTGATAAGCAAAAATTAACGTGATCAGTAGAATCGGAACATTAATCAGGAAAACCCAATGCCAGCTCAAATACGTACTGATAATCCCGCCAATCGACAAACCGCTGCCAGAGCCAATTGCCGCAAACGAACTGAAAATTCCGATGGCACGGTTTCTTTCCTGATCTTCTCTAAAAGTATTCGTAACGATCGACATCGCGGAAGGCATGATAAAAGCAGCTCCCAATCCCTGCAAAGCACGGAAAATAGCCAACATTTCAAAATTTGTTGATAAGCCTGCGCCCAAAGATGTCAGCATGAAGATCAGTCCGCCCAAAAGAAATATTTTTTTTTGTCCGATCTGGTCTGAAAGTTTTCCTCCAATGATCAAAAATCCTCCGAAAAACAGCACGTAAAGAGTCTGTAACCATTGAACCGTTTCCGCTCCAAGACTAAATTGTTTTTGAATAGAAGGAATCGTTAAATTAATAATCGCAATATCCAACGCCTCTACAAAAGTTCCTACTGATGCTAAAATTAATATTAAATTTTTCCTTACTTTCATTCTATTCAAATTTTCTGCAAAATTAAAATTAACAGAACATTTATAAAAATTATGTTTTAAATTTGGAACATATTTAAATTTATAATCATTTTAAAAGAACAAATACTCTTTTAAGCAAACTTAAAATCAAAAAAACAGAACAAATGGCAACTGAAAATTATACGCCTGACGAAAAAGACCTTTCCATTCTGCGAATATTACAAAAAGATGCAAAATTGAGTGTGCGTGATATTGCAAATAAAATTAACCTCAGTTCTACCCCAACCCACGAGCGAATTAAACGTATGGAAAAATTGGGAATCATCAAGGAATACACCACCGTTGTCGACCGAAAGAAGGTTAATAAAGGCATGATGGTAATTTGTATGATCGCGCTGAATGTTCACAATAAAAAAACCGCCGGACAATTTATCGAGGAAGTCAGCAAGCTAAAAGAAGTGATAGAATTTTACAATATCAGCGGAGATTTTGATTTTATGCTGAAAATTTTAGCGACAAATATGGATGAATTTCATGATTTTTTTGTGAATAAATTATCTGAAATTGAAGGTATCGGGCAGACGAAAAGTATTTTTGTGATGAATAGCATTAAGGAAAGTTCGCAAATTCTATGATTTTTTTAATTAAATTTTATATTATTTTAAGTGATTTTTAATGTTTGACTTACTTTTTTCAATTTGAAATTTAGTAAATTGAATCATCATTAAATTACGAATTATGCCTTGGAATCCTGACGTTTATAATCAGTTTAAAAACATCCGTTTCAAACCATTTTTTGATCTTGCCGATCTGATTACAGAGGAAAATCAAATGAAAGCCATTGATTTGGGATGCGGAACCGGCGAACAGACCACCATTCTCACAGAAAAATTTCCGCAAGCTACATTTATTGGGATTGACTCTTCTGCTGAAATGCTTGAAAAATCAAAAACTCTTGAAAATGAGCGTCTTCACTTCCGAAAATCGACAACAGAGGAAGTTCTGAACAATAATGAAAACTGGGATCTTATTTTCAGCAATGCGGCTTTACAATGGTCTGACAATCATCAGTACCTTTTTCCAAAATTGATCTCAAAGCTGAAAACTAAAGGTCAGTTGGCGATACAAATGCCTTATCAGCCGGGAAATGTTCTCAACCAAATTCTGTTTGAAATGGCGGATGAAGAACCTTTTAAAACACAGTTAAAAAACTGGAATCGCCTATCTGCCGTGCTTACAATTGATGAATATGCACAGATACTGTTTGATAACGGCATTGAAGATCTGAATTTGTTCCAAAAAGTTTATCCAATCATTGCGGAAGATCATGAAACTTTGTTCACTTTTATTTCCGGATCGGCTTTAATTCCCTATTTGGAAAGGTTGGATGAAGAACAGCAGAATGTTTTTACTATAGAATTTAAAAAACGTATCGCCTTACATTTCCCGAAACTTCCTGCTATTTATTCATTTAAAAGGATTTTGATGTATGGAAGGAAAAAATAAAGTTTAACATAAAAAGTAGGCTTGAAATTGTAAGCCTACTTTTTTGGGATCAAAATTCTAACTCAAAAGTGAAAAAACTCTGTAAGATTCTCTTTATAAAAAAAAGAAAAATAACCTACATAAGTTGCAATTAAAATTAATGTTAAAATAAACGTTGCGATTTTATATCCGTCTAATTTTGTTTTTTTCTCCCTGTTTCTGTAACCGATTCCGCCAAAATCATCAAGACTATTTCCAAAAGGAGAGATCGTTTTCGGTGTACCTTGATTTCCAAAATTGGATGATGTAAATGAGTTGAGAGATTCTACATTTCTATTCTGATAAATTTTTGATGTAAATGTTTTTTTGTTTTCATTATAAAGTTTTTTTACTGCTTCCAGCTTTCCATCACGTTTTAAGACATTAATCAGTTCTTCAATTTTTCCTGAATACTGATCATATTCCTGATTGATGATCTTGATTCCATTTTGGGATTCCCGGATTTTATTTTCATTTTCCTGATGCTTTTTTTCATTCTCCAGAATCTGTTTTTTAACATCATCAATAATCCTTTCCCGCTCTTCCTTTAATTTTTGTTTTTCATTTTCAAATTCACCAATTGTATTTTGAATAAGACGTAATCTTTCTTCCTGAAGTTTTTTAATTTCATTATCAAAACCGTTGATGTCTACAATTTTAAAAATTCCTTTTTGTTGTACAAATTCGCCAATTTCATGATTTTGAGTAAAATAAATCATATCATAGGCATTTAAAAGATCAAGCGATTTTTTAAAAAGTGCCCGCAACTGAGATACATTTGTTTCGGAATAAACCACAAGAAAGTTATTGTTATTCTGAACAAAGTTTAGCTCTTCAATCTCTTCTAAATGAAATTTAATTTTATCAAAATCCTTAGGTTTACTCAAAGAAAAATTATCAGAATGATTGATCGTAATCGTATCGTCTTCCACATTCTTTTTTTCCAGATCATCATGAAAATTGTTCAACGTATCAATAATCAGACTTTCACTGGCAATTTTATCAATAAACAGTAGACTTGAACCTATAAAAGTGCCGCCTCTATGCGAGTTCTGCTCTTTAGCAAAAGTATAAACGGAATATGAAATCACATTATTTCCGCCGATAAATTCCTTCCGCATTCCGTAAAGCCTGCTGTCGGGGAAAAGCTTAATCGCATCTGTTTTTAAATCAAATGTTTTGATTCCTTTTGCTATTTCAGGATTTCCGCCTAAAAAGAAAGACTGGCGGAAGCCATTGGGATTTCCAAATGTTCCGAATGCCGAGAAAAAATATGTACTGTCCATCAACTTGTAAAACTAAATTTTAAACGTTCCCAAAAGGTTCCTTCATAATCTAAATCATAGCCGACAATGCTTTTGTACAACCACTTTGACAATACTTCTGCCGTAGAAAGATTGAGCAGATTGATTCTCTCCTGTCCGGATGAATTCTGAACGCTTCCCACTGTGTAATATGTTTTATTTAAGCCATAAGTATTGATTCTCTGTGAAGTCATCGGCAAACGGTCATGGATAAAACCGTCCAATTCTTCTGCGCTTTCCACATCCATTCTTCCGGATTTATCCCATTTGGAAATAACCAAAACAGCATTTACAGATTTTAAATTTTTTCCTTTTCTCTCCAGCTCATCAAGAAACTCGTTGATTAAACTGTCTTCCTTATGCGCAGATTCATAACTCGTTACGATGATAAAAGTAATAGGAACTTTAGCATTCAGAAAAGATTCTATGCTGCTGTGATAATTTCCTCCACGTCTTATTTCATTATGATTTTCTCCTGAGGTTTCTAAAAAAGTAAGGTCAATCGGCAATACTTTTTTAGATTTATTATTAGGTTCAAAAACCAGGTCCAGCCTTGTTACCTGATCTCTTGAAGTCCTGTTTGGCAAAGTACCCTGACGTATATTTTCAAAAAAATCAGATAAAAGAACATTGGCTTCCTTCGTATTGGGGGTTCCTAATTTTGGTCTTAAAACTCCGGCGTGAGATCTTAAATAATATAGCATCGTCGACAAAATCACAGACTTCCCGGATTCTGATGTTCCGAAGAAAAACACAAAATTACTGTCTTTATTTTTAATATCATTTGAAATCGTCGTAGCAATGGGAATGAAATCTTCCGGTTGATCGCCACCCTTTTTGAGATCCAAGGAAAGAGGTTTTAAAGTTTCCTCTGTTTCTGTATTTGTTTCGGTGTCAAATAGCAAGGGTCTTAAAGTTTCATTATTATTTTCCATGATTTAATTATTAGGAATTAAAGTATTACCGCTTCTTTTATTGTTAAAAACACTTCCGCCGTTATTTCCACGATTTCCTGGGTTCGTCACTAATAGAATGATGATAACAATTATAAAATCAAGCAAAATACAACCCGCTAATACTACAAACTGGTACATCCCGAAATGTTTTATCGCATGTTCAAAAGCAAAACCTATTTTCCCGACTTCCTGAGTTTGGGAAGTTGCCGGTTCAAAATGTATTTTTTCATTTCCTAAAACGGTTTGAGCTCTGCTTCCTAATTTGTTGTATTCGGTAAGAGATTCATCAATCACTCCCTGCGACAGATCATTTTTATCTTTTTTGGATAAAAGCAGTAAATTCTGAATGTTTTTGTTCCATTTTAATGTAGCATTGTTAATATCTGTTTTTAAAGCACGTTCTTCAGGAGACAAATCAGAAATCATGTTATCTATCTGCTGTCCCATTCTTTCTGCTAAATCCTGGTAATCATTTCCGACGGGAGTTAAAAGATCAATTTTCTGACCTGTAAGATTTTCTATATCTCTTATTAATGCCTGAGCCCTGCTTCCGATTCCTTTGTTTCCAGGATCTTTGATCTGCTCCATCATTTGTTTTTTCTTGATTTCGATGTTTTGGGTAGTTACTTTATTGTATTTATAACTTAATTTTGATTCAATATCATTTTCCAGATCAGCAAAACGTTTATTAATTTCACGAAGTTCATCGGTATAAATATCTGTCCTCATAAACCTTGTGTAAAGCGCATTAAAATTGGCGATAAAACAAAAAGAAGCGATAAAAATATAAATCCCAACCAAGCTTCCGGTCGGTCTCCCTTCTAACTTTGCAGCCCGAAGCATCCAGCATAAAAACAAAAGCAATAGCGATAAGACCAGCGCAATGATAAACGATGCCGGACCGAAAATCTGCTCCAGCCCGAGCCATGTCTGATAAAAGCTTACGCTGATAAGTAATAATGCAAGAATTCCCAAAAAGAGATCCGTAGGTGTAGTTTTTTTATTCATAATGATACAATTAATTTTATACGGTCTAATGTGTAAAACCGTAAGTTTTATAATGCTCGAAACTACAAACAAGCATCAAAAAAAAATTACGGGAAGCCGTAATTTTGGGAGTTTGTTTTGGGAATTGGATATATTATCTTATAAAATCGGCAATGTCACTCCGAGTTTAAAAACTTTATAATAAGCAGTTATCTGATTTTCAGCATAACTGAATTGCTTTTTGATATTTTCAAGACTAAAATCTTTTAAGGTTTTTTCTTCATTAGAAAACATTTTTAAATCCGGATAAATAATTAGGCAATCGATCATTTTATCATTGTTCCATTCAGGATTATTTTTTTTAACCTCGCTAATAACCTTATTCAAACGTGCATATCCGGAAACCTGCCGGATATCCTCATGAATATGGGATTTATTGTACTTTAATTTATATTTTGCATCAATGATCATTTCATAATTTGGTTTGCTTACAAAAATATCTAAAGAGTTTCCGTAAGTACTGTATTGATAATGAATATATTGCTGATCAGAAGAATTTGCCTTTAAGATATTGTAATAAAAATAAAGCTCAAACAATCTAGGCATATCAATCCAAAATGGAGGTGTTTCGATTCTTTTTTGAGCAGTTTTCGTAATATTATATGAAAAAAGCTTCAAAATAAACTGACCAACCCGTATGGCTTCGTGGTATTCATTAAAAAACGGATTTTTTTTAATATGCTTTAAATTAAATTCATCGATATCATCCCCAATCTGTTCAAATGATGGTCTACAGTAATTCAGAACATTCTTAACCGAATCTATATTTGAAGAAAACAGAAGTTCATTGTTTTCTATAAAACTTTCAGAAAACTGTAAAACTTTCTTAAGAAATCTATTTTCAACATGGTCCTCTCCAAATACCTGAAATTCACAAAATGAGGAAGTGAATTTATTTTTAAAAACATTTTGCTTTATCTGTCGGCTCACCAAAAGTTTACCTTTGACTCTGTTATTTAAATTCTCCTGAACTTTATAATATGATTTTTTTAGCCCTTTTCTTACAATACTCTTTAAAATCTGTAAAAACTGTACCACGAGAAAAGGGGTAAGCCTATCATCTTTACTGTCAATTTTGATATATTTGGCATCCCAATCAACCTGAATTACATCTTTTGAAACTTCTGCTGTTTTAGGCAAAGACATGATTTGGAAAAGCATTTCAAGATAATTAACCTCAACATTTTCAGCATTAAAATCTGCATATTCATCAGAAATATTTTGAGCATTCTCTTGGAGACAAGTAGTAAAATATTCTGTTAAACCCACATTAATCTTAGGCTCAACATAAACGGTTCTTCCCGTATTTCCCAGCCAGTCTAATCCAACGTAATAATCTGCTTTAATACTATAAAATCCAACCTCTTCTTTAATATAATAACTGTTTGCACCGGAATTAAATTGTCTTGATTTGATATTTTTAAATAAGTCGTACGAATGATCATACAATTTCAAAAAGAGATTATCATTGTCTAAGATTTCTTCTCCTTCTGTAATCTTTGAGACGGTAAAAATTTTATGTTCAGATAAACGAATTCCCATTACAATGAAGTTTGCAAATTTGCTACTTTCTCTTTAATATTTTCTCCAATTAAAACCCCATCCCTGATATATTCCTCTAAAATCGGTTTTATTTCATATTCCAGTCTTACAGCTATTCCTGCTCCTTCATTAGATTTATCAATAAAATAAGAATGTCCTAACTGGATATGCTCTTTCTCAAATTCTGAAGACCGATTGGTATCAAATAATTCGCTGACCTGATTAAATAAAATTTCATCAAAATTCTGCATTCCGTCTTCTGATTTTAAGTTTCTTGGCGGTACATTGACAAATGCAAAACGCCTCCTGATCGCATAATCTATGTGACCTACACTACGATCCGCAGTATTCATCGTTCCAATAATATAAAGATTGGGAGGCAGCACCAATTTTTGACTTCCATCGACTTCATACATACTTTCCACAGATTCTCCTCTATATTCCAGGGCATAAATCAATTCCCCTAAAACAGAGGATAAGTTAGCTCTGTTGATCTCATCAATAACCAAAATATAATTCTTAAGATCTTCCTTAATGACAGGATTATTTTTATTGGTATTGATCGCAATTAACCGTTGCTGAATCATATAATAATAAGGATATTTCCCTTTCATTGTAAGTCCTATTTTGCCTTCTAAATCTCTGAGATCGATAGGTTTTGAAACTTCATTCCAATTATTATACACCTTTTCCATATCATTGAAAAGAATTTTATATTTAATCTCTTGTCGATCCTGAAAATTATATATCAAACCATCTTCTTTTATGGATATAATCTGTGCTGTGCTTTTTTCTCCGAAATAATAAACCGAACCTTGATTGATTTCAGTATTTATCTTCTCTAATAAAACATTCAGCTTATTTTGAAAATTAATATTATTCTTTGTTTTTCCTTGATTGGCTAAATAATTTTTTTGGGCTTCTTCTGCAAATTTTCCGAGCGTTTTATTTTCGGCTCCGTAAATAACACCCTCTCCTTCTTCGTTTGGTTTTGCAACAATTCCTCTTACAAAATCTTCGTAGGTATAACCCGGATGAAACTGAACCAGCTTAAACTGCTCATTATTTTCAAGTTCGTCAACCGAAGAAAGTCCCAACATTTCCTTTGCAATAATTTTTGCTTCTCTTGTTTTTCCTGTTCCTGGAGGGCCCTGGAGAATAATTTGTTTTTTGTAGTTTAGAAGATTAACTTGATTATTCATGGTTTTAATCTTTAATTTTTCAGTATTTGTGGTATAAGATTCAATTGGACTTAAGTTATCTTGTGTTGGATAAGAATATCCTTTGAAAAGCTTAAATTGATCAATATTAATTGGGTTTACTTTATAAAATTTATTCGCCAGAAAAACAATACTTGCGGATTTATTTCCATCACTGTACTCTTTATAATTTTCATAATACCATTGTATATTTCCATATTTATCAGCCCATTCAGCCTTTGTATATTGAGCTTCATTTTGCACAAAATCTATTATTTCAGCGACATATTGTACTGTACCATTTGATGTATAAAATAATTTAAAGTGTCCGTTTTCTTCTATACACTCTTTAAGTAATTTTAGAGTAGAATCGGTTCCTGAAGGTCTTTTGGAGTTCCACAGGATTGCATAATTCAATGTGTTCTCATCCTGAATCAAGCCATTTTGCCAACCTGTACCATCAGAAGCCATTATCCCAATAATGCTGTCTTTCCATGTATTTTTAATTTCATACATTAATCTGCTTAGCAAATGTGATTGATTATCCGGATTGATAATATTTACATCTATTTTTTCAAAGAATAAATCAAAATCGGTTTTAAAATTTTGAGAAAAATAAGGTTTACCAAATAGATTCTCGCTCAATCCTTTTCTATGATTTTCACTAAGCATCGTAAAATTATTAAGTGGATCCAACAAATAATTGATTGCATTTTTAATTGACCCATCAGGAACAAATTCACCGAATTTATAGGCAATTAATTGCTCGATCCAATTGTTCATCCTCACATAAGCAAGCGCTAAAACTCTTTTATCTCCATACTCATTTAACTCTTGTTTCTTATAAGCATTTGAATCACAGTAAGAAATCAATGAAAATATAATTTTTCCAAAAGCTTTGTATTGTTCATCATTTTCAAAAACATTCTTTAAAATTTCATATTCTTTTCGATTTTGTAATAAAAATTGTTTTTGATTTTCATCAAAATTGAAGTTAATAAATTCATGAAACAAGTCTTTTGCTTTTTGAAAATAAAAATCCTGAGATTCAATAATATTTTTGAATTTATCAGATCTTAAAATATTCGAAATTTTTTCTTTAACTATAATTTCCATTTAAATGATTTGTTATTAGTTTTTTTTCGATACAATGATAATATTTTTTTTTAATCCACACTTACGGGAAAGCGTAATTTTATTTTTAATTCAAGCAATTCACTAAATAATTTTAACAAGCAAAAAAAGACTCACATAATGTAAGTCTTTAACAACCATGTAATCTTATTTCAAATGAAATTATCTAAAATTATTGTAGATTTTCAACAGCTTCTATTAAACAAACTACTGTTCAACAATCGTTAAAACATTATAGCCCCCCGTATTCAGAAGCAGACGTTTATCTGTATCCCAGGCGACATTGATCCATACAAAAGGTCTTAATTTTTCTCCTGCATTCAAGTAAACGCTTACCGTACATGCAGAGCCGACAATGACAGCATTGGGCGAATTTCCTGTGTCCTGGGGATAGCCATTATTGGTTTTAACCCTTTGTGTTACTACATTAGAAGCATTTCTTACTTCCCAAATCGCTTCTGTCTGATTTTGGCCCGTATTTGTATTGACCTGACTAGACGCCAAGGCAAAAGTAAAAGTTGCAAAATATACTCCGGCTCTTGGTGCAATAAATTCGCCTGTAGCGGGATCAAAGTTAGTTCTTGGCTGCCCGGAATCCGAGTCTAGTTTTTCTGTCCAGGAGGTTAAGTATGTTGAAGATCTTCCGGGAATTCCGTCCGTATAATTTCCGATAGGCCAAAGTCCTGTTTCGAAAACAGTACAATTGTTATTTGTTTTTTCTGCCATGACGACAATTCTCGGTTTCCCGTACGGAAGAATCGGAACCCAGACAGATCCGTCAGAATATTCTACATATCCCTGAACACCGATTGCAGGATTCGGATTATAACGCACCGCTCCGGCTCCGGCTTCAGCTGCAGTCTGATTGGTCATTCCGATAGCCATAGAACCATTGGCTCCGTTTCTCAAATCGACAGCCACTTTTGGTGTTGCAACCCCCGCTCCTATTTTTCCGGTTTTATCGATGATAAATTTTTCAGTTGTATTGACTTCCACGGCGTTGGCTGAATTAGGATTAAGGCTGCCCACGCTCATTTGAGCCTGCAAATTATTTGATAAAGATATAAATGCGCTTAGTCCGAATAAGATATGTTTTGTATTCAAATTCATGTTTTTTAATTTATAATTCATAAATACTAATGCTGTTATTCGTACCACTGTTCCCTGTATCTATATTTCTGGAACCTCCAAAATTATGATACACTTTAAATTGGATCGTGCTTCCTGTAGACAGATTAAAAATTGCAGTACAGTTTCCTCCTGTAATATTATTCAGTGTCGAAACATCCCAAGCCGGATAAGAATTTACACTTCTGTAGATCTGGATATTATTTGCTGTTGCGCTACTTTCAATAATCGTTTCTATTCTTGAATTTTGTGCAATATTGCCGTCTGCTAATGTGATGTTGAATGAAACAATATAAAATCCGCTTCTTGGTGCTGTAAAAGTACCTGACGTACCGTTAAAATTAGACTGGGAATCTGTAAGAACCGACCAGCCTGTCACTTGCGTCGTTGCATTATTACCTAATGACTGCGCAGAACTTTTATTAGCCAATACCAAAGCTTTTGGTGGCAATGTCATAGGCAAGTCATGCCAGCCGACCCCGTCTGAATACTGAATAATATTTCCCGTGCTGTATCGTATAGCTCCGGGTCCCGCTACAGAGGGTGTTTGTGTACTTGTTCCCAAACCAATGATCCCTTTTTGATCGGCGGAACGAAGATCTACCTTAGTTGTAGGATTTAAAAGCCCTACTCCCAGTTTACCTTCAGAAGTAACGACTACATCATTTAATATCTGTGATGCAGTGGGCGTACTGCTGTTATCCTTTGCACCATCTACTTGTAAAGGATGCGATGGATCTTTGGTTAAGACGCCTGTTTGTGCACTCATTCCGTTTGCAGAAAGAAACAGGATAAAAAACAGTGTTTTATATAAGATACTTATTTTAATTTTCATAATCTGATTTTAATGTTCAATAATTGTGAGGTTATTAAAACCGGCATCAGGACTCGTCCAGTCTGAGTTTACCCTTAAGGCTCGGGCGCCTGAACCTGTAATGTTTTGACGTAATTGAGGTCTCACTGTCTGATTGGCATTTAGATTCAATGTAATCGTTGCAGAACCTCCTACCTGAGCGTCTTCATTGGCTCGTGCAAAGGTTTTGAATGATCGGGCTAAGATAGAACTCGCACTGGGACTGTAAAACTGACTTGTTACTTCAGAAGAATTGGCAACCGATCCTGAAATAAAATTATATGTCATTAAAAAGGTATAAACTCCATTTCTGGGTGCTGTGAAAATTCCTGTAGCAGGATCAAAACTGCCTGATAAATCTCTCACTTCATCCCATCCGATAATATTAACATCAGAATTATACCCTACCGAAAATGAATTTGTCATTCTTGCCACAACAACCGCTTTTGTAGGCAAAACAATAGTAGATGCCCAGGAAGTCCCGTCTGAAACCTGGAGTCTTGATAAAGTGGATTCGTATCTGACAGCTCCTGTTCCGGCTGCATTGGCGGTCATCGTAGTTGTACCCAAACCAATAGCATTTTGAAGTCCTGATGATCTCAAATCCAATTTTACAACGGGATTTAAAGTTCCAACTCCTACAAATCCTGTATTGGTCACAATAACATCATTGCCTGCCTGTGCCGAAGTTGGTGAAACAGCATTGTCTTTAGCACCATCAATATGCAAAGCACCCTGCGGATTTCTGGTATTAATACCTGTTTGAGCCACTGCCATACTGCTGAACAAATACAAAATTATTACACCAAGACCTGCAATTTCCTTATATATTTTTTTCATCATAAAAGGATTTTGTATTATTTATTTTTGGTTTTAGTCAGTACTTCTTCCAGTTTTTTCATTCGGGATTTTAAATTGTTTATTTCTTGTTTTTGCTTAACAATTTCCTCCTGCTGTTCTATTGTGTGCAGATATAATTCTTCTATTTTTTCTAATTGCTGAATAGATAATTCAGATAAATTGACATTATATCCTTCTTTAGTTTTTAAAACATCATAAATTGGCGTCACACCCGGCAAATGCTTATTTGTCCTGATATATTCTGCGATCTCCTTTAATGATTTAAACTTATATTCTTCATTAATTTTTGACTTTCCGTCAAAATAATCTTCAAAAACATAATCGGCATATTTCCCGGTTGTTGTGTAGAAGGATCCTGTGGAAGCCACATCACCTGTCACCGATAATTTTGGGGTAATGGTAACACCGTTGGATGTAAAAGGAGCAATTGGAGCCTGAGAGCCAATTGACACATTTCCGGATTGATAAATGTTTTGTGTATTGCTTACCGCCTGTGTTGCATCTGCCTGATTAAACCAAGGTTCCATATTATTAATGGCACCACTGTTAAACTTCACCCAAACAGAACCATCGAAAAAATAATAGCCCTGAGAAGTAATATTAATAGTTTTAGGAGAAGCCGTTCCGACTGCAGCTGTTGCATAAACAATAGCTCCTTTTTGAGCGGTATTATAAAGCAGATCTTTCGCCTTAACCTCATCACCGCTTAGTCTCGGTGCAATGATTCCTTCGGGAATTGCTGTTGAATTTCCTTTCATTACATCAAAAGTAGCTTTAGGATCAGCCGTATTGATTCCTATTTGGGCAGAGAGTAAAGATGAAGCCAAAAGACCTGAGAATAATAACTTTTTTTTCATTGTATTGGTATTTTTCATTTTATAATTAATTTGAGAGATCACTTTATTTAGATTGAAAACAGATTTTTCCATTTAGTGACTGTATTTCTGCTTAAATTAAAATACCTCGCCAGCTCACTATTATTTAATTTGTTTTTCTTTTGGTATTCCAGAATTTTAACAATTGCTGATTTATCATACGACCGGTGCTTTTGATTAAAAGAAAAATTCTCTTTAGAAGTAGTATTAAAAAGGATTCGGCTGATTTCTATAATATCAAGTGTTGAGAGATTGTTTTTCGATAATAAAGAATTGCATATTTCTTTTTTTTCGGGATATTTCATGCTGATTATGTCGCTGTATATCCTTTTGTAATCTGCTGTTGCTTCCATGGTCTGTGTCGGATTATTTTTCATTATCACTATCTTTTAACTGACGGTACTTATGCACCCATTTGTAAATTGTTGTTTTGGGAATTCTGTATTCGGTCATAATCTGTGCTTTCGTCTTATTTCCGCTTTCTATCTGTTCTAAAATAAAATCGATAACTTCTTTCATGTAAATATTTTTCCTGAAATAAGGCAGCGCAGATTTTTTATTTTTAGAGCTGTTGTAGTGGGTATTGGCCTGGGGAGCATACAGAATCAGATATTGGGAATAGATCCTGAAAAAATCATATTCAAGCAATATACTCAGTCTCAGCACGATATCCGTTTCTATAGATTTTTGGGATACTATTGTTCTCCATTCTGAGTCGGTGCATTTTAAAAATTTGCATATGCGGAATTCATCAAGCCCCATCTCTTCAACACGCTGATTGATCAGAGTTCCCATGTGGATGTTTTTTAGATCAACAATCATTAATGAAAATATTTTATATTTAAAATTTGTGTTTTTTAATAAATGGTAACATCAATATCTCTTACCCTGTTATCCGTATTTTCTGTACAGTATAAAAACAGCCTTTTCTTAATCAGTCCGAAGAAATATTTTTTTAGAGTACATACATATCCGACGGACTGTACCTTTTCGATTTTGTAGTCTTTCAGGAAAAATTGTGCTTCTGAAATTGTTTTTCCTACAAGTATTTCATAATTATCTCGTTGCATTTTTTCTCAAAAACTTTTTTATAATTAAAATTTCCTCTGTGTTTTCAGAATAACTGAGCCTGATTTTATAATACCCTTTCGATGCTTACGCTGCTTTCTGCTGTACCTCCAAAATTATAGCTGCTGATTGACCATGAAGAACCATCCAGAATCAGACGGAACGTGACATCATTGTTAACATCCAGAAATAAAACTCCGTCCGTTGAAACAAGATAATTTCCCACATTAATAAAAGGAGATGCTTTTCCGGACATATAGGCTTTTTCAACCCCATTGACCACGACAACTATTGTAATTCGGGCTCCATCAAAATCAAATCCGGCTGTAAAACCACTGAACAATACATTAAAATTAATTCTGTATAATCCTTTCTGTCTTATCCTGAATGTTTCTGAATTCCTTACAACAGAAAGATAATCAGAGAACTGCGTACTATTTGCAGGTACCGAGAATTGAAGATTATTAGAGCTGCAAAGCTGCAAAAGCTGTCCAAAAAGATCAGAAGTGGAAAGGCACGTCATATTTGTGCTGTTGATATTGGCACGCGTCCAGGTCGTTGATTTATTTTTAGCATTAAAAGCCTGTTCCCACTTGGTACCGTCATAAACTTTGGTAAGACTTTCCGCTTTATTGTACATCAACATGGCTTCCATGGTAGCATCGTCGTCATATTTATCGGGTTGGGAACTGTTGTATTTTGGTAAAATAGTCTCGTTTTCTGCAACAGGAAGAATCAGCACTTTTTGCCCTGAATTCTGAAGCTCCAACTGAGTATGACTGCTGGAAAGCGTTCCTCCGCCTACAACGACCTGGGATTTCACCAACATGAATCCCAACATACCTGTCAATAATAAATATTTTTTCATTTGTTTAATTTTTATGGGATTATCTTAATTTTTGAATATTCACAAAAGTTTCTCTGTGATCTACTGAATTTGAGAAAGTAGATATGACAGAATCCGTATTTACAGCCGCCTGAAGCCTGATTCGTGAGTTAGCAGGTAATGTTACCGAAGCCGAGACACTTGCACTTTTATTTCCTCCCTGTCCGAGATCGATGAAAATCCCGCCGTAAAGTTTTGTTTCTTCAAATGCTAATGTCGACCAGTTTGTACCTCCGTCATAACTGACATCAATGCTTACCCAAAACGTAGCATCTTTTCCTAAAGAGCCCAATGAGAATCCTCCAAATCCTGTAACCCCGGAAATATGGTACAATCCGGCTTGCGGTATTTGGATCACATTATCAGAACCGCTTGTAGGCAATGTAGTGTTTAGATTATTGACTAATAACTGAGATCTGTTTGTGACAGGAGAAAGTGAAATCGTCTGTTTGCTGTTGCTTCCAAAAAGCGCAAAAACACTGCAGGTACTTACCGTTATAGGTGTAAACGGCGGAAAAGGATTTGGGATCTGCACTCCTAAGCAATTCCATGTTTTTGAATTGTCGGCTTTTCTTCTTGTCAGAAAAGGATTGTACCATCCTCCAAGCTGAAGCGCAGGAATCCAGGTTGTTCCGTCGTATTTGTAGTATTGCCTGTCTTCTTTATTGTACAAAATTGCACCTTCCAAGGCTGGTTCATCATTAAAATAATCTTCCTGAGCATTATTAAATAAAGGAAAAGAACTTATGCTTTCACTGCGGGTAAAAATGACACCTTTTGTAGCATCTTTAATGTCAAGAAGGGCATTTTGATGTGCAGAACCTGCAGTTTTAGAGATCATCACCTGCGCATTGAAAAACGTTGCAGCCAGTAAAGCTGTAAGCATTACATATATTTTAGGATTCATACTATTAGAATTAATGATTTATAAAACAATTTTCTCGAAAATCAGCTCTCCTGTTCCGTACGTATTATTGTTTTGAAAGCTGGTCGATGAGTTGACCAAAGGTGAAAACCCGGATTGCATAAAGCCCTGCAAACGGAATTTTTCCCCTGCAGTTACCTGTAAAACGATCGATCCGTTGAAAACCGGCGAATATCCCAGATTGTCATTATCGCTTGTAAACGACTTATAATCAATCGTTGAGAATGTTGTCGGATTGGCAATGGTTGATTTTTGCAGTCTTAGCTGAATTTCATCCGTATTCAATCCGTTAAAAGTCGCGTAAGACCTGTAAGTAATTCGGTATAGACCTGTTGCATTTACCGTTACAATGTTGGATGCCAGAGAAAGATTCACAGAACTTCCCTGAAAATCAGTGCTGCCACTGTTTGTAAGTGCAATAATCCCGGAAGCTGTACAACCGTACGGAGGAAGAACCCCTCCATTGCACGAAAGCACCAGATTCGACGGGCGCGAAAAGTGTGCAAAATATTGAGGTCTGACTGCCACAACATAATCATATATACTTGACCAGTTGGTGCCGTCATGCTCATAAATTGTAGCATTATTCTTACTATAGGCAATCGCTCCTCTGTAATTATTATCATTATCAGGATCTGCGGCGGCTGTGATCTGTGAAACTACAGGCAGTAAAACAGCTTTTGAGGGTGTTGAAGACTTCACATCCAAAATAGAATTCTGATGTGGCTGGCTGTCAGCGGGATTGGGAGCAATACCTATTTGAGCGTGCAGTAAAGTCCCAAAAATAAATAGCGAAATAAAATAGTTCTTTTTCATCGTTAGCTTTTTTAAGAGGTACTCTGATTAATTGTTGATTGGATCAAACTCATTTTTCCAAAAGCAATAAAATTTTTAATCGTTTAAATGTGTGTTTTTAGAATCTGCATATACGAAGACTCAAGAATTAATTCAATGTTTATCCGTTGGATTACAGTGCAATGTTAGAGAGTTTTGCAGGTGATTCAAAACAATAGAAGTTGTGAATTCGGAAATTTTAACTTAAAAAATAAATCAATAATCACCTTATCATTAATAAATTACATCGTTACGAATCAAAATAAGTCGTATTTTAACATATGAAAAATGTAAAAGAAAAAATGAAGGATCTTAAAGATTTAATGTTCACGATTTTTCAACAAAGAATTATCGAAATGTTTTTGATTTAAATTATTGATTATTAATATTTTAAACCAATTTTAACACGTGATAATTTCGGAATTTATCACAAAGCGATCATAACTAACCATGAAAAATAGCACTAAAATTGCAACCTAAAAAAATACTACAAAATGATGTTTATAAAAAAAATTATTCCCTTATTACTGTTTTTGATTTTCGGTTTTTATTACACCCAAACAGATAATCAGACCATCACAAAGCAAAGCATTGACAGACAAATAGCGTTAAATAAGAAAAATTCTGTCGATCAAAAAAAAACTTTAGCTTTATTTTTAAAAATAAATAAGGATGCCAAAAGCATTAATTATAAGGAAGGTATTATAAATAGCGGAAAAAAATTAATGATTCTCTTCCATAGTATCGGGGAAGATGAAAAATCAATTGAATATTCGCATGAAATAGAAAAGCTGGCAAAAGAAATCAATGATACTGAATCTATTGCTACAGCGATTATCCAAAGAGCTACCGATCTTTCTTCCCTTGGTTTTTTTGATGAAAATTACAAGGAGCTGCAAAATGCAAAAAATTACGTCAATAAACTGGATGCCAACAAGAGACATTATCATATGTCACTCATATACCAAGGGTTAGCGGCAGGTTATTATGTCCCTAAAAAAGCGCATCAGGATACTATTTTATCATACTTCAATAAAAGTTTACAAGAAGCAAAACAAATCACCGACCATAAAGAAAATATACTGCAAATAGACCAAAAATACGACATGATCTCTTATCTTTATATGAATATCGGAATGTATTATGCCATGATATATACTCCCAAAAGATTAGATTTAGCCGAAGAATATCTGAAAAATTCATTAAATACAATCAACAACAGAAAATTCACTGAAATTGAAGTTGATAAAATTCCTATTTTAAATTATTTAGGTAACTTTTATTCAGAACAAAATAAAAATAAAGAGGCAATCGGATATGCAAGACAAGTCATACAACTGGAAAAACTAAGAAAATCTCCTTCTGCCAGAGTAGCTGCCTATGCAACATTGACCAATTCTTATGAAAGTCTTAAAGAGAAGGACTCCACTATAAAATATATGTCGCTTTACACCAATCTCAGCGATAGTTTAGCAAAAATAAATAAAATTTCAGCGGATAAAACAATTAAAAAAATAAGTTCAAAACAAAATAAAGCACATAAAGAAAACGAATTGCAAATTATAATTATCTCCTGCATCATTCTCCTTATCCTTATTGCAGCCGGTTGGTTTTTCTGGAAACAAAATCAAAACAGACTTCATAAAAGATATCAAACAATCATTGAAAATCTTAAAAATGAAGCGAAAACAAGCCAAATACAGCCCGTTTTAGCAGAAATTGAAGATAAAAATCCTGAAAACGTAATTAATATTTCAGAAGACACTACCGCAACTCTATTAAATAAACTTTCAAAGTTTGAGAAATCAGAAAAGTTTCTGAAAAAAGATATGAGCCTTAGCGCTTTGTCAAATTCTTTAAATACTAACCCAAGATATCTTTCAGAAATTATCAAACAGCATAAAGGCAAAAACTTTAATAATTACCTCAACGGACTCCGTATTCATTACATTACCAATAAGTTATACGACACTCCTGTTTTCAGGGAATATAAAATAAGTTATTTGGCAGAAGCTTGCGGATTTTCTTCCCGCGAAGTCTTTGCCGTTATATTTAAAAAAGAAACCGGCGTTACGCCCTCCTATTTTATCAGTCAGCTTAAAAAAGATGACATCACCAAGGAAGCTATATAATCAATAAAAAGACAGTTGCCGAATAATACAGCAACTGTCTTTTTATTTTATCGGGTGGTATAGCCTCCGTTGGCGAAGATCGTCTGTCCGGTGATCCACCATCCGTCTGTGACTAAAAACTCGATCAGAGGAGCGATATTTTTAATATCGGTTAAACCTCCCAAAGCCGAAGCCGATTTGTGATAAGCCACCGCATCGTCATTTTCCTGACCATAGAAAAAAGGAGTGTCCATAGGTCCGGGTGCAACCGCCGTCACAGAAATCCCACGATCCCCAAATTCTTTGGATGCCATTCTTGTAAAATGCTCTACAGGTGCCTTTGCTCCCGCATACGTTGAATACAAACCTGTGTAAGCCGCTAATAATGAGGTAACAATCGTACAGATTTTACCTTGATCATTAATCTTTTTACCCGCTTCCTGAATAAAGAAATACGCAACTTTAGAATTGATGTTAAACATGGCATCATATTCCGTTTCTGTAGTGTCTACAAAAGGTTTTTTCAGGACCATTCCTACTGTGTTGATGGCAATATCAACTCCACCAAATGTTTTAATGGTTTCATCGAAAAACCTCGTAATATTCTCAATTTTTGTAAGATCACCCTGAAATAAAAAAGCTTCTGCCCCTAAAGCCTGAACTTCCGCCAAAGTTTTTTCACTATCGGCTCTGGAACTTTCACTGTTATAATGAATAGCTAATTTTGCTCCTTTTGCTGCAAAATCTTTACTTAATAATCCGCCAAGGTTTTTACCTCCTCCGGCGATCAATACTACTTTTCCTTTTACATCGTGTGTTGACATTTTTGATTTTTTTTAAATGTTGTGTTACAAAAATGAACAATGAAAACCACATCAATACACTGAATTTCCGGGGAATTGTAATTAATTCTGAATTTCATACATACTCTAAAACATCATATTACCATGAGATGTAAAACATTGATCAAACTGATTTTCAGCGACAATCTTAATCAAAAAATACCTTTTTTATTACAGAATAAAACATAATTTATGTATCTAATACCAAGATATATTGCATAACCGCAACTCGATAATCACAATTTTTTCAATTGTTAATGTCGTTTTTAAAGATTATTTCTATCTTTCATTTCATTATTAATAACCATAAACTCATTTTTTTATGTCAACAAAAACTATTCAATTCAGTGTCGAAGTGAATAATATGAAGATCACTTCTGGCACTTTTCAGGTCTTTGGTATTGCCGGAAATTATGTTGGTCCGGTCAACAACAAGACTTCTTTTCAGAATAATACTTTCAGCGCAGAAATTAAAGAAAACGAATCCGAGTACTATGCTGTAACCGTTTTAATTAATGGATATACCATCGATGATGTTGCTTACACCATTCAGGATAAACCGCTCAACTTGTTAGCCACGTTCTATCTTCCTGACATTAATGCTAATAGTATCGTGAAAGTAAGTCCCGAATCTTCTATTGCCTCCATTTATACCTTCGCACGTATGACCACTGTAGACGACGATGGAATTGTACAGATGAAAGGCACCGAACGAAATATGAAGATTGCCTATGGCATGAAACAGAATCTTTACCTTACGGAAGGCGGTATCGGGAAAATGATCAGCACTTCTCCGAATGGTTTTGAAACAAACAGTTATCCGATGTTTAATTCATTGTGTAATCTGTATTATTACTGCCTTACAAATCCCACTGCGAATACCGGTAAACCTTTCTACGATCAGTTTTTGGATTACGTTTGGCATGAATCTGATAAACCCAACAATAATTTCCTACAGGCCATTCGTAATATATTGTATGATCCTTTTACCAATGCCGGGAATATCTACCAAATGCTTATAGGCATGGAAGAAATTTACAAAGATTCATTAGTATCGATGAATGTAACAGAAGATAAAAAAGCGCCCAACAACTGGACACTTACCTTAAAAAGCAACTCTTCGGGCTCTAAAAACTTTATTCCCAGCGGAGCTGCTTTTGTGGTGTTTGATGCCGATGATAATGCGTGGGTGGCCAATAACTTCCGTGCGGGATCAGGTCTTTCCGGGACGCATTGTCCGGTTTATAAATATGATGCGACCCCTGCAGATTTTTCACCTGTACAGGGTGGCGGATTGCTGGGTGTTGCCTTTGGTGTTGCTCTAAGTCCCGATAAAAAATACATTTCTTTTGGAAATTTTGGTTGGGGTCCTGAACTGAATAATCCGCAGGAAGGCAGTATTTCCCGCTTTTATTATAAAGACGGAAGACCGATAAGTCCTTCAAACGGTTACACTTTGGGGCTTTCGCGTGTGCAGGGTCTTCAATATGACAATGAAGGTAATCTGTGGATGGCTTCGGTGGGCTCTCAGGAACCTTTTGCTCCGGCACCGACCGGTGTTTACCCCTTCAAAAGTGAACCCAGCGCAGTGGTTGTATATTTAAAACCTGAAAAAGAGGAAGATATCGAAAAAGGACCTACCCCTGAACTTACGTTGATCTGCAATGAATTTCCAGTTAAAAAATCACCTGATGCAGAAGCTCTGCCTTGCAAAACGCCTTATCTGAAAGTATTTGACGTTACTCCTGATAACAAAGGCAATGCGTATGTATCTTGTATCGGTAATTATGATAAGGATAATATTGATAACTGTGCTTTTTCTGCAGTCTATAAAGTTGCTATTGAAGGTAAATCATTAGTTGTAAAAAACAGCTGGTTCAGTGATTTTTCCGGAAGTGCTAACGGTCAGCAAGGCTATGAATCATTGCGTCAGGTCACTATCAATGGTGATGGCGATGTAGTAGTGGTGGGTGTCAGCAGCGACCGGGCAACAGTTCTCAGCAGCGATCTTACTTTCAAAGGTTATTATGATGTCAATACTTATGCACCTTGGGGAGTAAAAATCGATAAAAACCAAACAGTTTTTCTGGCCAACTTCGGGCATGAAACAGATTTTCAGGATAACAAAACCCTCGATATGCAGGGACCTTTTGGTGTAACCATGCTTCGTGAACCTTCAAAACCGGAAACCGCCATGCTTCTTACCGTTCCTACAGGAGGTTCTGAAGTAACTTTAGCTAATGGGCACCCACTTTACGGCACCCAGACTAAACCCAATATGCCAGGTTCAAGGCTTGAACCCGTCCAAATGCATTGTTATCAACCCATTATGAGACTAACCTCAACCAATATCGATGGCGCGGGCAATCTTTGGTGTATGAATAACTGGAAGCCTTCTGCCATTGTAGATGCAGTATTGGATAATCCTGGAGGTGACGGCGTTGTGATTTTTCTAGGCATTGCGGAGCCTGAGTAAGAATAAACAAGAAAACCAAAGAATATTTCATCTTTGGTTTTCTTCCATTTCTAAACCTATAGAAAATCAAAAACTAAAATTATTTTTTTATGATTTTTTTAGAGATCATACCATTTTCCGTTTCTATATTAATTGTATAATTTCCTGGTTGGAAATTCGTAAGATCAATTTTCCCATCTTGAAATAATGCATTCCTATTGTTCCCAAAATTATCAATTACTTTTACACTCTTTACTGCAGAGTCAGATTTGATGTTCAAATAGTTAGCAACAGGATTTGGATAAATTTTTACAGAAGTATTATTAGCATCTGAAGCTTTCATTTTATTAACACTATCAGATGTCACCAAAACATCATCTAAAACTAACTGAAATTGAGTAGAGTTATAATGTCTAAAGTAAATTTGCACACCTTGTTGCCCCTCAAAACTGGAAATATCCATATTTCGTGGTGTTGCGATAGTTTCTTCCGGCGTTAGTGTTTCTTCAAATACTGGAGTTTCATTTCCTGTAAATACAGTACCTTTGGGTAATATATATATTGCATAATGCACGGGAGTACCGGAAGGTGAGCCAATCGTATAAGAAAGATCAAGATTCCCTGTAGGAGGAAAGTCGAATACAGGTGAAATCAGTAAATTATCCGGAGAAAGAGAAGCTGAAGACGAAACTTGCACTCTCCCGTGAAAACCAATGGCTTCAAGATCAGGGGTTACAGCAATATTTGTCCAATTATTGGAATCACCATCTAAATCAGCTGTTGACCAATTTGCCATTGTAGGAGAATCTAGTTCAAAGGTTTCTTTAAATACAATTCCTCCAATTCCTTGAGCGTACACTTGAACAGAAGCATACAATGCTCCGAAAATTAAAATTTGTTTCATTACTTAAAAATTTAAAGTTATTAAAAATTAACTGTGACAAAACTATAAATTTAAATACGGTAATAATTACTACATTATCACTTCAAAACAAACAAACATCTAATAATCAAATATATATAAAAATCACAGAAGTGTGATTAAGTAAATTTGTAGTACTTAAATTATATATCTCAATTATGAGATCTATCAAAATAATAGAAATTATTTTAATAATAATTTTAATCTTAAGAAAAAATTCCAAATATATATTGAAGATGAATTACACAAATTTTACGAAAAAGAATAAAGGTTCTCCAAAAAAACTGTCTCAAACTAATTATCTAAGAATGTATTATATTTAAATTTAAAAGAAAGGAAATTGGCATTGTGCTTTTTTCAGGAATTACGGAGCCGAAATACAATAATTTAGCTGCTTCTGTTATAATTAAAGGCTGTTTCAATATTTGAAGCAGCCTTTTGATTTTTAAAGCAATACTAGAAATTAGCTAATGTCATTAACAAAAATAATTGCCTCCATAATCTCACCATTAAGTAATTTCCCGGCATTTTGAATGAAATCAGCGGTAGTCTGCCTTTTATTATGAGCATCAAGATATTGCTGACTTTCCCAACGCTCATAAAGGATAAAAAGATCGGCATTTCCTTTTACGCTATGAATATGAAATTCAACATTACCTGATTCTTGTCTCACCAATGGAACAAATTTTTCAAACAATGCTGTAAGCGCATCACCTTCACCCGATCTCACTTCAAATGGTACAATCAAAGTAGTTAGAGCTTTGTGAATTTCTTTGCTCCGAGGTTTATCCAACGGAAAGAGATCTGTCAGATAATTCATTTCAATAGGTTCAGTTAGATCCGCCTTTTGTAAGTCGAATGCTCCGCCAGTATATGGCTGTTTAAAATGGTTTTCAAGTGCTTCCTGATTTTGCCAGCGTTCAAAAAGATAAAAAATATCCGGTTTATTTTTTGCCTCATAAATTTCCATTTTATAGTTGCCATTTTCGTTCCATGCACCATGCACATCATCTAAAAGTGCCTGTTTTGCTTTTTCGGTGCTTTCAGATTTAGCAGCAACTTTAACAAATAAAGTTATTTCGTTTGGATTTTGATTGATGTTTTTCATATGACTACTGTTGAAATTCAATTGCTGTTCTTTCTTTGTAAAGCTTCCAGAACAGATCTGCAAGTACAGATGGAGAATGTGTTTCACTATCAGGTTTAATAAATCCCGCAACCGTAAGCAAACCTACATAAATGCCGTCTGTTGCAAGCTTTTCGTTCAATTGATAAGCAAGACTGCGAATTCCCGCCTTACCGATAGACAACGAACCGTAATCTGCGCTGGGATGAATAGCAAGACCTCCGCCCGTCAAAAGTAATGCTCCTTTTTTCTGCTTCAAGCCCGCATGGGTCAGTTGTAAAACATGTAAGGCATTAGCTACATTAATTGTAAAATCATGCACCAGACTTTCAGAAGTTTCTTCAAGAATATCCTTTGATTTTAAAACTGCTGCATTGTAAAGTACAACGTCAAACCCTGACTGATTTTGTGACAAAGAATTAATAGCTTCGTCAAGCTGGTTTGCATTTCCTGCATCAGCAGTGGCATAAGCCGCATCAATTCCTTTAGTATTTAATTCTTGTTTCATTTTTTCAAGATTGTTCTGATTACAGCTAACCAGGTTGATTGCAAAACCTTCTGCTGCAAATTTTTCGGCTACTCCCTGGCTTAATCCAGGACCCGCCCCGATAATTAAGATTGTTTTTTTCATTCTATTATTAATTTAAGGTTATTAATAAGACTATTTTTTTCTTATTTATTAAGACAAATTTCCGAATTACCCTTGTTTCAATATGTATGAATAGCAAAGCGCAGATTATGAATATCAAACATTTTATGCAGACAGTAAAAGATGTAAAACCATACATATTTTACATTCTTAATAATAAAGCCATACTCCATTTTTCGGAATAATTTTCATTGTGTTTGATTTTCATAATAAAGGAGGTGGAATTAATATAAACCAATAGCAACTTTCCTCTGAACTTTGTGGTATTAAAAAACAATAATTAATTTTTAAAATTTAGAAATCATGAAAAATGTATTTAAACCCGTAATCTTCACAGTAAGTTTATTTATGGCTTTCGCTGCAAATGCACAGACACACAAACACGACACCGGTTTCACAATGCCCGCGTTAAACCCCAAAAGTCCTCTGGCAGAATTGAGTGGTAATCACGTAGGAATAAGAGTTCCCGATTATGAAGCAGCTATTAAATGGTACACCGAAAAACTCGATTTCCGTGTTATCCATGAATGGCCATATGCTGACGAAAAGCTTGCTTATCTTGCACCTGCCAACACCAATGATTTTTGGATTGAAATCCTTGCCGGAGGTAAATTGAGCGGGCCTGTCATTTACACAGATTTAGGAAAAAGTCTTGAAAAGCCAGGCTTTCATCATATTTGTATGGATGTTACCAGCGTCGACAAAACAGTTGCAGAATTGAAAAAAAGAGGGGTTACCATAATTGGTGAAACCTTATATCTTCCCGCAATCAGCCGTAAATTAGCATTTTTCCAGGATCCTTGGGGCAATATGATTGAATTGTCTGAAGTGGTAAAAAAATAACCGACAGCAATATTGCATGAAAAGCCTTAAGGAAATTCTTAAAGGCTTATTTAATATGAAATAAGGGTATTTCGACTAATATGAAGGCTGTTTTATCTAGTTATGCTCATCATTTCGACAGAAATTTGTCCTAATTAAATACAACATAAAAATAAAAGTGAAGTAGGTGAAGATTAAGTCTTTTCAGACTTGCATCCAATACGGGTTCCACTCGTTCCGGTCTGTGATTGTTGTTCCACAATCAGGTGGTGAAAATGGATTCGCCAGGCTTTATTCCACAAGGCTTTTTTGATACGGATACTAAAGAAGAATAGAAGTCGAAAACATTATTTTAGGTAAAATTATAAAAAATCCCCGGAAAAAATCCGGGGCTAAAAATAACTTAGGTTGATTTAAACTCAAACTCAATGAACATGAGTTATTTTTATTGAAACAGCACAATATCCTACACTGCAACTGTCCAAAACCCGGCTTTCACCGGATCATGTTATACAAGAAGCAATTCCCCTGGCTTTAGGTATGTAACAGTTGTGATATAGTTTATCTTTTTGTTATTTTACACTTACAGTCCTATTACTAAATTTTATTGTTATCGCTAAAAAATATTATGACGTTTATAATTTAGGTATGATATTATTTAGTAAATAGGAAACTGTAAGATGATTATTTCTTATTATTCTCTGTTTTTCAAGTATTCACTCTGAGTATTTTTTTAACATCAATATTTTTTTAAATATTATTAGATCCTGCCAAATAAATGTTACAGGAAGTAATTTTTTTTTAGGAAAAGCTGAAGAAGCAATAAGAATATATTTTATTCATATATGAATATTATAAAGGTCATGATTAATTAGTTATTTATTTCGACTAAAAATAGATATAAAGAATAAATTACACATAAATATATAATAAATAAGCAAATTAATCTCTAAATTAAATATAATACAGAATAAAATACTTTAATGATAATAAAATTCTCTCACAGATAGAATAATATTCTAATTATCATTCTAAATTAAAGAATCACAAACACTTAGACTGATTAAGAAAACGAACAAAACCTTACACAGGAAGACCTTTTAAAGAAGAGGATAAAAACGAAAGTCCTTTAACAAAAAGCAGCCATACAAATTGTACAGCTGCTTTCCCTAAGATTATTTAATACGTAAAAATTTTGTTTAATAATAAATATTCGAAAAATTATTTATCATTACTTTATTTTAAGTTTAAAAAAGAGAGCACTCCCCAATCGGAGTGATCTCAATTATAAAATTTCCTTTTACTTTTTATTGACTTAATGCAATTTTTTCTTGCGATTAATTGTTATAAAAATAGAGATAAAGAATAAACAAATAGCAATTAGAGCATAATTAAGCAAATTAATCTTTAAAACAAAAATTAAAAAGAATATAATTCTGTATATTTGAAAAAAAATCAATTTAAAAGAATAATATTCTATGGATCAACTTGACAGTAAAGACTTACAGTTACTTAGATTACTTCAAAAAGACGCAAAACTGACGGTTAAAGAACTTGGTAAAGAAGTTAATCTTTCTCCCTCGCCTGTTTTTGAAAGGGTGAAACGACTTGAGCAGGAAGGATATGTGAAAAAATATGCTGCTATTCTCGATGCGGAAAAGCTGAATCTGGGATTTACGGTGTACTGTCAGTTAAAATTAAAAAGTAACGACAGCTATCTTGCCATAGAATTTGAGCGGGAAATTCTGGAAATCGAAGAAGTAGCAGAATGTTACAGCATTTCCGGGGATTTTGATTTTCTTCTTAAAGTGCATGTTCGTGATATGAAGCAGTATCAGAATTTTGTTTTTAATATATTAGGCGCAGTAAAATCTATCGGAAGCACACACAGTACATTTGTCATGGCACAGGTGAAAAATATACATGGATTGACAATATAATTATGATTTTATAAAATGACAGATTACTGTAGAAAATAATTATAAAAAACTCAGGATCTGTAAAAAAATAAAACAAAAAAGCCGGAAGAAACATCTCCCGGCTACCACCGAACAACAGCCAACTTTTGTCTGTAACCAATAACCAAAAAACCATTCTTTATATTATGTGTGTTTTTTTTAATAAGGCTTTCAAGAAGCAGTTTTAAGGTTATAATACAGTATATTTTCTCATCATCTGTGTTTTTTTATATACCACAGTTTATTATTTTTTCACCAAAAGCATTTGCTTATTTGAATAAAATTAAAAGCTAAAAAAGCAATTTTAATTAATTTTTTTCTTCATCATTTGCTTAATTTTCTTATGACAAAGTAACAACATTCCGGAATAAAGTTTTGCATAACAGGCGTAGATATATATCGATAAAACTCTAGATGTTTATCGATATAATGCTTTAATAATATAGAAGGAAAAAAGGAATATAGAAATCCTATATCTTATGATGCGTGTTGATAAGGTCGATCAACTCAACAATATTCTCAATTTTTAACTTATCGAATATATTTTTCTTAATGGTACTTACCGTATTTTGCTTTACATTCAGCTCATTTGCAATTTCTAGGTTGCCGAGTCCTTCTGCGTACATTTCTGCAATTTGAAGCTCTCTTTTCGTTAAGCCATTAAGAGGATTGATCAGGTTCGGATCATAAGCAAATTTTATCAACAGCTTTCGCGAAGAAGCAGAAAAATATTCACCTTTCTGTACAAAATCTAATACAGCTTTTCTCACCTCCTCTTCTTCACTTAATTTACTCAGGAATCCATCAGCACCGGCTTTGATAAATTTAAGCACATGCAGATCTTCTTCAAGACCGGTGAAAATCATAATTTTAACATCAGGATTCACGCTTTTCATTTGTGGCAGAACATGCAGACTGTTGCCGTCCGGAAAATGGGCATCAATAATCGCCATATCTATCGGCTTTGAGTGCATAAGTTCAACGATCTGCTGTGAAGATGAAGTATGATAAATGGTGGAATTTGGAACCATCTCATTGACTATGATCTCCATTCCCTGACGTACAATGCTGTGATCGTCTGCCAGAAGGAATGTAATCTCTTTATTTTCAATTGGTAATTCCATTATTATTGATATTTAAATTTATCCTGAATGTTACTTTTGTCCCTTTATATAATTTGCTTGAAACTGATATTTCGCCATCAAAAAGCTCTACAATCTCCTTGCATAAGCTTAATCCCAAACCGGCACCAAAGTTATCAATTTCATCTGAAATCATTCCCTGATAATAAGGTTCAAATATTTTTTCTACGTCAGATTCTGATATCCCCACACCCGTATCGCCTACTGTTGTTGTCAAAGAAATCCTGTTTTCATCGAGTCGTTCAGTGGTCATTGTAAGATCGATCTGTCCGTTTTCGGTAAATTTATTGGCATTCCCCAGAATATTCATGAACAGCTGGTTGACTTTTATATTGTCTGAATTTACAATCACACCCGAAGGTATTTCGTCGGTGACTACAAATTTATTATTTCGGGTTTCTATATAAGGTGTAATTGCCGTAACAATTGAATTGATCTCATCTTTAAGGTTAAAAACCGTCTTTACGAGCTTTTTTTCAGCTTCCTGATTTTTTGTGTATTCCAGGATCTGATTAGACTGTATCAGCAAGGTGCTGTTGGTAAATTTTATCGATTTAAGATATTCCTTTATCGTGTCATCCTTTGTCGTTCTGTTGATTTTATCGATAAAAATATTAATGATTTTCAGCGGAGATCTTAATTCGTGGCTCAGCATTCCCAGAATCCTGTTTTTAAAGTTAAGATTGTTTTTTATCTGCGCATTGGCATCATTCAGCTTTACTTCATATATAAATGCAATTCTTGTAAAATACATGATCAGAATTGACACGATGAACATTAAAATCATCAACCCAAGTATAAGGTAAGTCCTGATTTTATTATTGATTGAATTTTGTGTAATATATTCTTTTTCTAAATCAGATTTAAAACCTTTAACAGCATCTCCATACATATCTATCAGCCCGTTGCTGTAGCTCATCAGTTTACTGAAATTACTGTAAAACTGCATGATATTACGCTGATTTTGTGCTGTATGTAACCGGATCTTTTTGATTTCCTCCGAATAATGCTTATCAATAGATTTTATTGTATTATTCATTTCCGATTTTACATTGGAAATATCTATGGCTTTTTTGTTGGTCAAAGTGATAACGGTACTTTCTTTTTTAACGTCAACCTTGCCTGCGATTGCATCTTTTAAACGTCCCATCAGACCTTTCTTTTTAATGGTATCAGAAAAGGTGTGGGTTTCTATATTTAAATCTTCAAAATTATTTTTGAACTTTTCCGGCTCGTAAGGTTTATCCTCAATTTTCACGGGTGGCTTCTGAGAAAACTGATATACGGAATCTATCAGTGTTTTGAGCCTTGTAACCTTCAGCGTGTCTTTTTTTTGATATGCCAGTCTATTTTTCAGTCTAGGATCTATGTCTTTATAATCGTTTATTCTGTCAAAATTATTTTCAAGCTTTCGGATAGACAGGAAATATAATTTCAGGTCTTTATCGTCCTGACTTATCATATATTTTTGAAGATAAATCTGTGCATTCATGAAATCATTTCTTGAATTATCTGTCAGCTTTTCCAAGGCTTTGCTTTCTTCCAGCTGATTTCTGATAAACTTTAATTTCTTTTCATTGACAAATTCATTATAAAAAAAACCGGCAATAATCGTCTGTATCAGTAAAATACATACAATCAATGAGTAATGGACAATTTTTCTCAGCTTAAAATTTAAGAATTTATGTTTCATATCTATTTATCAGTTAAATTAATTTTCCTGATAGTTTAAGTTCTTTTGGTATATAGTTTTACGCAATATACTATTTTCAACAAAAAATAGTAAGGATATTATTTACGCAAAGTTAAAGTAATTTTTGTCTTTTTAGAAAAGTATATGAAAGATAAGATCCACACAATTAATTATGTATCACATAAAATTTCACCTCAACTTCGTTATTTTATTCATTTTACAGATGTAATTGTAAAAATTATTTTCAATTATTTTTTACAAAAGAATTTTTTTTATCAAAATTCTCTATACTCTAAATATATTACATAAACATTAAGTATTTCTACTCAAACTATTAATTAGTTATTTGTACTATACAACATATTTATATTTTTTTGTTACTTTGAAAATCATATTGATATTATGATATTAATTTTACAATAACATACTTGATTGTACCGGCAGACGAGTATTTAAATCATTTTTTAAATTATTCAATTGTATTGAATGAGTAAACATTGATGGCACATTTTAAATCTTTGTGCCTTTTTTTTTGCATATTCCAAACAACCATAAAAACTAAAAACGAATAACACATGACTCAAGAAAACTACGACGTAATCGTCATTGGTGGAGGAGCAATCGGTCTGTCTACAGCGTATCATCTCGGCAAACGCAAGGCAAAAACTTTAGTGCTGGAACAATTCACTTTTGTGAATCAATTGGGAAGCTCTGCAGGAGTATCCAGACAGTTCCGAATCCCGTATCCTCAGGAATACATGGTACAAATGGCCTTAGATGCAGAGCCTTACTGGGATGAACTGCAGAAGCAAACCGACACTCAATTATTGGATAAAGTCGGAACTCTTTGGTTTGGAGATCCCAATGTACATTCTACCGAAGGAAATATCGCTGAAGCAGAACAGGCTTTAAAAGCATTAAACGTTCCCTACACTACCCTTACTTCAAAAGAAATCGAAGAAAAATACCATTTCAGAAACCTTCCGGAAACGTATACAGGGTTGTTTCAGCCGGACGGGGCAAGCATTAATTTTAAAGCAACGATTGAAACGCTTTTAGATTTATGTAAAAAATCAGAAACGGTACATTTGGAAGAAAATTCTCCCGTTCTTAAAATTGAGCAATCAGGTGATCTTTTTGAAGTTATCACGCCAAATGGAAGCTATATTACTAAAAAGCTGGCGATCATTCCGGGTCCGTACATTAACAGTGTGATCAATTTACTTGATTTTAAAATTGAAGCAACGTATTGGAATATGTCTTCAGCATATTTTAAAAAGACAGATCCGAGCATTCAATATCCGACATGGTTTGTGTTCCAAAATGCGATAGGCGAAAACGGAAATCAGTTTTACGGTTTCCCTTCCGTTGATTGGGATCATCCGGAATACATTCGTGTGGCACCGGATTTTGTGATTACCCCTCTAGAGGAACCGAGCGACAGAACATTAATTCCTAATCAGCAGGAACTTGGATATACTTCCGATTGGGTAAAAGAGCATATGACAGGCTTAGGCACAGAACCGGAATATACTTCAACATGCCTTATTGCATTAAGTAAAATCGCCAACAAAGAACTGCTGATCGACTTTGCACCAAGCTACGTTCCCAATCATAAAAACATCGTATTGTACGCTACAGGCTGGGCGGCGAAATTCACTCCCTTCTTAGGAAAAGTAATGACCGATCTTGTACCGGACGGGCATACTACCTTCGATATTACGCCTTTCCAATTGGGAAGAAAATACTTCAAAGCAATTTAAAAACTAAATTAAAACTAAAATACCATGAACAAAAACACTCCGTTAAATCCGGGAAAACATCCTGATTTAAAAATTGAAGTCGCTATTATCGGTGCCGGAACTTCCGGATTATACACTGCTTATCGTTTAGTAACTGATAAAAAATTTAAAGCCAGCGATGTACAGATTTTCGACATGAACAGTAAATTGGGCGGAAGGCTGGAATCTGTTGTCCTGCCGGGAATGAATTTCTGGGGAGAACTGGGAGGTATGCGTTATCTGACTTCTCAGCAAATTGTAACCACATTAATTGAAGGTTATACGCTACCAGAAGATCCGACCAAACATATTCCTGTTTTGACAGATCAAATGACGCCTGTTCCTTTCCCAATGGGTGATTCTTCAAAATTATTGATGTACCTTAGAAAAGACCGTTGCAAACAGGACGCATGGAATGTTGCACAGGCAGAAGGTCAAAAACTTCCGACAAGATATTATTTAAATGATGATGATTACGGATTTAGCTCAGATCAGTTATTTAATAAAATTATTTACGATGTTTTAATAGCAGACCCCTGGGTTGCTGAAAAATATAGTGATAAAATTAAAAGAGGAAAGACAATTTACGATTACTCTTTTGAATTAGACAGCAGAGACTGGGATGATATTAAGCCTAAATTGGTTTATAATTTTCCAAATTCTCCTTACGACAGACGTAAAGTAAACGACTTAGGTTTCTGGAACTTGATTAAAGATCAGGTTTCACAGGAAGGATATGAATTTTTGGCAAATGCAGGTGGATATTATTCAAATACCATCAACTGGAATTCAGCGGAAGCTTTTCCTTATATGGTGGGAGATTTCTCTGCAGGAACGATTTACAAAACGATTGAAGAAGGCTATGATAGCATAGCGTATGCGCTAGCAAATTCTTATATGGAGCATGAAGGAGCTACGATTTGGTCTGAAAATAAACTACTTACCTTCACAAAAGCGCATCCTCTTACAGAAACTCATAAATACGAACTGACTTTTCTTAACCTGAAAACCAATACACAATGGAAGGTATATGCGAATTCGATAGTTCTTGCGATGCCGAGAAAATCTCTGGAGCTTTTGGATCAGAATAATTTCTTCTTTAATATTAATGAAAATTCAACGCTGAATTACAATATCCGCTCTGTGATTATGGAACCTGCCTTTAAAATATTAATGGGCTTCCCATATCCTTGGTGGAAAGAATTGGGAATTGATTCCGGACACTCGATCACCGATTTACCAATGAGACAGTGCTATTATTTCGGAACAGATCAACATAGCGACAACTCAATGCTATTGGGAAGTTACGGAGATATGGAAACCGAAACGTTCTGGAAAGCGCTTTCAGATGACAAGATACTTTTTGAAGTAAAAGCTGCAAAATCTGCATCATTAAAAGAATTACATGAATTAGATGACGTTCAGGCTACCAAATTAATGGTTGACGAATTGATGAATCAGCTTAGGGAGCTTCACGGAGATCAGGTGACAATTCCGGAACCTTATGTGACGTACTTTAAAGACTGGACAGATGATCCTTTCGGTGCAGGATATCACGCCTGGAAAGCAGGTTATTCCGTTGAAAACGTGATGCCATACATGAGAAAACCAGTTGCTGATGAGCAGATCCACATTTGCGGAGAAGCTTATTCTGATCAGCAAGGCTGGGTGGAAGGCGCTTTCTGTGAAGCTGAAAAAATGCTCCAGGAATATTTTGGAATGCATCGCCCGATCTGGCTGAGTCCTGATTATTATTTGGGATGGTAGAATAAAATTAATTTTTAAAATAAAAACGGCTTCAGAATTCCTGAGGCCGTTTATTTTTAATTACAAAGATATATCTGGATGAAAAACTTTGATCTGCAACTTAAAAATATTATATTTAATTCTTATTTTCAAAACAGATTTAGAAGAAGACGATATGATAAATGATTATAAAAAAATTGATTTGTTCGGAAAATCATTAATTCAGAAAATTGTATTACAACCTCCTTTTAAATTTGATTTTCCGGTTGCTGACCAGGCCTGTTTCTTATATATGCTGGAAGGTGGAATTCAATATCAGATGGATGATGAGGAAATAAACATTCCTACAAATTATTCATTATTTCTCAACTGTATAAGCTCAGGAAAACAGATCCATAATTCAAATGCGGAGAATAATTGTGAGATTGTAATTGTGACTTTCCATCCGGATATATTGAAGAAAATCTATGACAGAGAGCTTCCGTTATTATTTCAGGCACCAAAAAATCTCGTTTCAAACAAATCAAGCCAAAAAATTAATAATGATTTTTTAATTCAGAAGTACATTGAAGGTTTATTATTTTATTTTGAAAATCCTTCTTTAGTGAATGAAGATATTTTAATTCTGAAATTAAAGGAAATTATACTTTTGCTTTCACAAACACAAAACTCAGAAGCAATACAAGTCATATTATCACAGCTTTTTTCGCCGACGACCTATACTTTCAAACAAATAATTGAAGCCAACTTATTTTCACAGCTGACCATTGAAGAACTGGCACAGCAGAATAACTTAAGTCTGTCTTCATTCAAACGCGAATTTTCAAAATTATACAACGATACACCCGCCAATTATATCAAAACAAAAAAGCTTGAAAAAGCCGCAGAATTACTGGTGGTTTCCGATGAACGCATTACCGACATCGCCTTCGATTGTGGATTTAATGACCTCGCAAATTTCACTAAAAGCTTTAATGAAAAATATAAAATCTCACCGACCAATTATCGTTTAAAGTCAAAAACCAAATAAATTCTGCCTTTTAATCATACGTTTAAAATCAAATTTTACACAAATATTTTTTTGAACCAAATTGCCAAAAAATTGAACTAATTCCCCAAATCCGTCCCGTTTTCCCGTTGCATCTTTGCAATGTTTAATAATTTAAAATTTAAAAAATGGGACTATCTAATTTAGGAATTTTTCATACAGCCATTGGTGTTATTGCCATTGTAGCTGCACTCATATCATTTGTACGATTTGGAAAAATCAATTTGACACACATCACCGGTAAGATCTATTTTTACTGTACAGTCGTTACTGCTTTGACGGCCTTAGGTATTTCTAAGCACGGTGGATTCAATGCAGGACACGTTTTTTCAATACTTATTTTTCTTTTGGTCATAATCGCTTATTATCTTTTCTACAAAAGACAAGGGAACAACAAAGCCCGCTATTTTGAAAACTTTTTATTGTCATTAAGCTTCTTTCTTTCCCTGCTTCCTACTGTTAATGAAACATTTACCAGAATTCCTGTAGGACATCCTTTAGCTAAAGATGTAACCGATCCGGTAATAGGCAAAACGCTGCTTGTCCTGTTCATCCTGTTTGTAGCCGGTTCTGTCTATCAATTTATCAAGCAAAGAAAAATTAATAAACCCGCCAATGAACAATTTATTTAATTAAAATAGCTGTTGTAAAGTGTCTATACTTTATCCAAAATGCTCATCAATCTAATTTGATGGGCGTTTTTTTTTGAGTATTTAAATTAGTTGAAATGTTAGTAAAATATAGCAGTTGTACTGCTCAATTACGTATGAACACAGGTAATCCGGCGATATTCAGTAAGTCGATTTTATCCAAATCGCTCTCAGGTGATAAAGATAAGAATTAATACTTTACAGTAAGTTGGGTATTTATTTTGTCATTTTTCAGCTTCTACCTAAATTTGTATAAAATTAAATTAATGAATTTTACACTTGATCTCAATACGCAGGAGCCTAACTCTAATATTGTTTTTAACACAATAGTATTTGATGCGTTCAAGGTTAATATAATTGAAAGATATACGGGAAGGATGAATTTCAATCCCAAATTATGTGAAGTTTTATTTAAAGTCAGAACGCTAGATGACAATATTATTAAAAGAAGAGATGGGCATTTAAGAATAAAAATTAAAGGTGATGAGTTTGAAACCTACCAAAGATTAATCAGGGTACTCAATTCTTATGATTATAAAAACAGACTGATCAATAGAAAAGAGGCGGACCAGGATTATGTACATTTTATCCTGAGCCTGGTTATTTCTAATTATCAGCTTAATTAATCGTTCTTTATTCAGTTTAATATTGAATAAAGAATTACTCAGCTCCATTCTTCCTACCTAAAAGGCTGTCTGACAATAATTTTTGATTGTTGAATACAAATTTACAATGGATATCTTATGAATAATAAAACCATTCTTGAAAAATCAAATGCAGCGATCTCAGAAGGAGATCATGAGACGTTTCTTACGTATTGCACAGAAGATACAAAATGGACATTTGTAGGAGACAGAGAGCTTTCAGGCAAAGACGAGATACGTCAATATATGTCAGAAACCTACAAAACTCCGCCTAAATTCGATGTAGAAAATATGATCGGCGAAGGAGATTTTGTAACGGCGGTGGGAAGAATAAGCCTGTTTAATGAGGAAGATAATCAATGGATACAATATGACTACTGTGACGTCTGGAAATTCGAAAATGGAAAGATGGCAGAGTTGAAAGCTTTTGTTATTTAGAAAAATTCCCGGAGAAACTGGCAACTTCTATGTTAATGCCACTTCCGCCGGGTAATTATATTTTTAAGTACTTTCAGAGTCTAATCCAGATAATCAGGAGGATACGTTTTCTGACCATGAACTTCATCTAAATGTTTCAAAAGCATTTTTCTTTCTTCAGTCATTTCAGGAGCAGGTAGAAATTCGTCCTTTGAAACTGGCTGACCAATAGTTTCAAAGATTTTCTCCAAACCTGCAGGCATTACCGTACACAGAAGTTTAGCAAAAGCTCCGGAAGTATTTTTAAAACAATGAATAGCACCGCCCAAAGGAATGTCTACAAAACCACCTTTGGAAACTGTTGACTTTCCGTTTTCTGTTTTAAATTCTACTTCGCCTTCCACAACATAAAATGTTTCGTGGGTATCGGGATGAGAATGCGGTGGCGGTCCGCCGCCTGGAGGAACGGTCATTTCTATGACAGCATATTGGTTATCTGTTTCTTCACCGGAAATGACGATTCTGTAATTTCCTCCTGCAATTCCCAGCCTTTTAGCTTCGTCTTTGTCGAAAATTTTTATTTCTGATGCCATTTTAAAATTTTTATTAAACAAATGAATAAATAATTACACTTATAGACGTCTTTCTGATTCCTCTATCGGGAGATCATTTACACTGGCAAAACGTTTCTGCATCAATCCGTTTTCGTCAAATTCCCAGTTTTCATTACCATATGCCCGGAACCACTGCCCTTCTTCATTATGATATTCGTATTCATATCTTACGGCGATTCGGTTGTCGGTAAAAGCCCAAAGCTCTTTTTTTAATTTATAATCTAATTCTTTTTCCCATTTTCCGGTTAAAAACTGTACAATTTCCTCTCTTCCGTTGATGAAGCTTGAGCGGTTGCGCCATTCACTGTTGATCGTATAAGCCACTGCTATTTTTTCAGGATTTTTTGAGTTCCAGGCGTCTTCGGCAATTTGTACTTTCTGCTTTGCTGTTTCTAAGGTGAATGGTGGTAAAGGATGTTTTTGTTCCATAATTTAAATATTGTTCTTTACAATCAAATAATAAGTTAAAAATAAACAATAAAATCAGATAAAGTTATTCAAAAACACTATGAGAATTATAGCTCATGCTGACCCCACAGCGCTGTTTTCATATTTTTCAAATGTAATTTTGTAAGCAAGACTGTAATCCCGTAAATCTCTATTTTAACATTTATTTTAAAGCATGCATAAATATTAAACTATAAATTAAAAACATATTATTATTAACATTAATTTAAAATTTTATTAAAATAATCTACATCAACATCAATAATTTAAAAAAACATTAACAGTAAAAATGATTATTCATTAAAATAATTTCCTTTCTTTAGCGTTTTATAATCATTCTTTATGCAGCAACAATTAAATCTTATTGTTTTCCCGTTTAGTCTATGGTAATTCTCTATGCAAACACTTGATTACTGCACAGATCGCAAAAAATAACTATTTATGAAATCATTTTCAGCATTAGAAATTAATACCTTACTAAAAGGTTATATAGTAGGTGATACCTCGTATTCTGTTTCCTCTCCGGAACAAATAGAACTTGCAGGCAATCACCAGATTACTTTTATCGGCAATAAAAAATATGAGAAGCTCTGGGCATGCAGTAAAGCATCGATAGCTGTTGTAAATAATGATATCTCTATTGAACCCGGTGAAAACAGGGCATTTATTAAAGTAAACAATGCCGATCTGGCCATGTCTCAGATCCTGGAATTGTTTGCACCCCTTCACCCACAGTTTGATACTGATATTCATCCGTCTGCTTCAGTACATCACACCGCCGTTGTTGGCGCAGGTGTCCGTATTGGTGCAGGTAGCTACATTGGTCCTCATGTAGAATTGGGTGAGAATGTAATCATTTATCCTAATGCTACAATTTTAGATAAAAGTACAGTGGGTAAAAACAGTACAATATGGAGCGGTGTTGTCATCAGAGAAAACTGTCACATTGGTAAAAATACGATAATCCACCCCAATGCAACTATTGGCGCGGATGGTTTTGGGTTTAGACCTTGTCCTGAAAGAGGATTGGCAAAAATTCCTCAAATTGGCAATGTTATCATCGGCGACTGGGTAGAAATTGGCGCCGGTGCCTGTGTAGACCGTGGTAAATTCAGTTCTACCATTGTTGGTGACGGCTGTAAGATTGATAACCTTGTTCAGATAGGTCACAACAGCGTATTGGGTAAATTTTGCATTATGGCAGGTAATAGTGGTCTTGCAGGTAGTGTTACGCTTGGAAACGGTGTTATTATCGGTGGAAGCGCCTCTATTAAAGACCATACGACAATTGGCGATGGTGCCATCATAGGCGCAGGATCCGGCGTTGTAGGCGATGTACCTGCAGGTAAAACATATCTTGGCTACCCTGCTGCTGAAGCGCGTACTACCTTAAAGCAATGGGCCACCCTTAAAAGGCTTGCGATAATCAGTTAATTAAAATTCAATTTATAATATATTTTAACCCACTTTTTGAGTGGGTTTGTTATTTTATAGCTCGTTTATCTGAATTAAATGCTCACAAGCACTTTTCCTTTAATCTTTTGAAATTCTAATGCCTCATGTGCTTCCCGGATATTATCAAGCGGAACAGTCAATCCTATAGTTGGATTATATTTTCCCTCACTAATGCATTTGTTTATATCATCAATTGCATTCTTTTTTAATTCTTCCGGTATCGTATAAACATATACAAACCGGAATGCTATATTATCTTTCATTGAGCTTATTATCGATAGGGTTAAACTTTCATTCGTATTTTTTGCAGAATACGAAAACTTTTGGAATTCCGAAGGTTTTCTGTTTTTATATTACTTTATTTCAAGACTTTATCTGTCTCATAAATAGCTTTCTAATTATAATCTACATAGTTGCTGGTTCAACATTTTTCTCACCCGCTAAACACTATATCAATATTACACGTAAGTGACTGCTTTGTTTCAGTGCAAAAAGGTCTATTAATCATTTTGCAAATTATTGGTACAATGTGTAGTATTTTTAGTACAAATATGTAGTGTTATTAGTACATATTTTATTATCCCAGTTTATGATAAATCCAATATTTTTGAAACAGGAAATAAATAAAATACAATGATAAATATTTACCAATTTGTACTTTAGAATTACTTTTATGTAAAAGCAAGATTGAAAAAAATGATACCACCATGAAAATTGTTGTTAATTTTTCAATTTTAAAACAAAATTATTCCAACAATTAGAATAATAATATTTTCAATAAATTTTACAAAATCTACTGATATCCGCAATAATGAAAAATAATTTATACGGGTGAAATTGTCATGTATAAATATTCATCTTTTATTTCAATTTACTAATAACATTAAAACTGCATACAATGAAAAAATTACTTTTACCTACTTTGCTATCTCTTTCAGTTCAGTCATTTGCCCAAGTGGGAATGAATACTACAACACCTACCGCCACACTGGACATTACCGCTAAAGAAGCTACCGGAACATTTAATACAGTAGACGGAGTTTTAGTACCAAGAGTAGACAGACAACGTGCCCAAAGTATGACTGATGTTCCTACATCTACCATGATTTATGTAAACTCAATAGCTACAGGGACACAGAACGGAACGGCTGCTAATATAGATGCTGTAGGATTTTATTATTTCGACGGGACTGCATGGATAAAAATGGCTACAGGAAACGGAGTTAATATTTACAATGCTGACGGAACATTGGCGGGTGTAAGAAATGTAAATTTAGGTGGAAACAATTTAGGATTTACAGGAGCCGGAAATGTTGGGATCGGCATTGCTGCTCCAACTGCAAAACTGGAAGTCGCTTCAGGCACAGCAGGAACTTCAGGATTAAAATTTACAAATATCAACAATTCAACTCCTGCTACATCCAATGCAGCGGCTCTTGGTGTTGATAATGCAGGAAATGTAGTAGTACAGAGCACAATTCCAATACAAACAAGATTTGTTTCTTTTCCTATTAATGCAACGGTTACACAAAGCCCAACACTTCAGATAGGAACATTAGAATTTAAAGTAATACCGGGAAATTGTTCTTCAGGAGGAACATTTCCTTATACAACAATACAGGGCAGATCAATTACCGGAGCTGATAATATTGGAATCATTCATGGGCAATATATGACATCACAAGGTTCTGGTCCAATTGGGCTACAATATAATAATCCTAGTGTAATAACAACTACCTTCGCAAACATTCCGGGAGTATTTGGAGTTGACTGTTATAATGATGGTCATATTCAATTCATGTTCTTTTCTTATACTGACCAGACTTATTACAGAGTCAATTTTCATGCAGCTGACGGAGACTCCTTAGGTTTCGGAGGACAAGGCTATATTTTCGTAGAATATCAGAAATAGATAATTTTAAGGAAATACATACTATTTTATTATAATTAAGATAAATGAGAAAAAAAGTTTATTTACCAACTTAAGCTATCATAAATTAAATGATCAAATACTTAAGTTTTCTCTTAGTATCGCAGATCCCTCTCTGTGATACTTTTTTGTATAATATTTTGCAAATATTACGATTTTATTCAGAATTAAAATTATTCGATTCTTGTAGTATTTTTAGTACACTAGGGTAGTCTCATTAGTACAAAGTTAACGGTCAAAACTTTATGAAAATCAATTAGTTTTGATTATTGAAACGCATAAAAAATATGAAAAAATTATCAATTTGTTAAGTGTAGTAAGTTTATTTATTGTACTGGGAAATTTTGACCACACTGCTACTGCTTTCAAAGGACCTGATGAATCGCTTTCTCAAAGTATGTTCAGCTTTAACACGGCACTGAAGGACACTATGAACCATGTACAAGTGTAAAAGAAGATAAGTAATACATAAAACAAATATGATTTCATTACTTGTCGCAGGACAAGTGGAACAGATTTTATTCCCACTTTCTTTGCATAGTACAAAACAAACAATATTATGCAAAACGAAAACAACAACAAACAAGAAGGATTAATTTCCTCATTATCAAAAAATAAAAAGACTATCGTTATTGTTCATGGAGCATGGTCATCTGCGAATGATTGGCAGCATGTTGCCGATTATCTTACCTCCGCAGAAAGTAACCTAATCATAGTAAATCTTCCCGGTCATGGTACTGATGAAACACCTATATCGAACATTAGTTTACAATTGTATGTATATGAGGTTTTAAAAGCTATTGGCAATGCAACAGAAGTTACCCTTGTAGGTCATAGCTTTGGGGGAATAGTTATAAGTGAAGTAGCAGAATTGATTGCTCCACAGATAAAAAAACTAATTTACATTGCCGCCTTTGTTCCCAAAAACGGAGATAGTTTACTGTCAATTGCACAAACAGATTCTGAAAGTCATGTAGGTAAAAATCTTATTGTAGATGAAACATCAGGAGTTGCCATTATAAATAAAGAAGCAATTACAGATGTCTTTTTAGCTGATGCCCCAAAAGCAGTGGCAGAATATATAACCAATAATCTAAGACCCGAACCTTTAGCCCCACTAGCCACTACAGTTACTTTGACTGATGTTAATTTCGGAAAACTTAATAAGGTATATGTCCACAGTCAAAACGATCATACCATTGGCTATTCACTTCAACAAAAAATGGTTAAAGAGGCTGGGATCTTAAGAACCTACTCGCTTCCTTCAAGCCATACTCCATTTATAGTATTTCCTCAAATACTATCATCAATTATAGCCTTAGAAGCTAAATAAATCCTTTTCACAATAATTCATTAATATTTTAAATCATGAAAAAATTAAAATTGCTTCAACTTCTTGTTGTAGCTTGTATCTTCCTGGTCTTATCATCTTGTTCAAATGATGATATGCAGCCTGAAAATTCTAAAAATTATGTACTTGTTCATGGAGCATGGCAAGCTCCCTTTGCATGGAAAGCAGTAAAAGCCAATCTGGAAAAACATGGTAATAAAGTAACCGTTATTGAATTACCGGGACATGGTGATGATCACACTCCTCCAAGCGAAATAACATTAGATCTTTATAAGAAGAAAGTACTGGACGCAATCTCAACAATAGATGGCAGAGTAATTTTAGTGGGTCACAGCTTAGGTGGTATGGTAATTTCTTCCGTTGCGGAAGCCAAGCCTTCGAAAATTGAAAAACTGGTTTATGTTGCCGCTTATTTGCCGGTTTCAGGGCAAACATTAAATGATTTAGCACAGTCGGACCCTGATTCTCAGCTCGGGATCGTTGGTAATCTGATTTTTAATAATGATGGTACTGTAGATGTAAAACAAGACCAGATCGTGAATCTGTTTATTCAGGACGGCACGCCGCAGATCCAAAACCTTGTATTGCAAAATTATCGTACAGAACTATTAACACCATTTATTAACCCCGTAACATTGACTGCCGCAAACTTTGGATCCGTTGAAAAAGTGTTTGTAAAAACCTTACAAGATCACGTTGTATCGCCTTCATTACAAGATAGAATGATTACAACAGGTAACGTTAAATCTGTATATCAGATCAATACAGGACATAGTCCATTCCTTTCACAACCCGATGCCCTGTCATTAATATTGACAAAAATAGCAGGTAATTAAATTTTAACAATTATTAAATATTATACATCATGAAAAATACAATTTTATTAATAGCAATGCTATTATTTACAACTATTACAGTTTCATCACAAACGAACAACGCTCAAAACCCAAATACAATTGTGATCATTCACGGTGCATGGTCTTCGGCAAATGATTGGCAGCATGTTAAAGAAGATTTAGTTGCTGACGGTAAATCGGTTATCTCTATTAACCTTCCCGGACATGGAAACGATAATACTTCAATTTCTGACATTAGTTTAAAGCTTTATGTTGATGAAGTTAAAAAAGCCATTGGGCAAAAGCAAAATGTTGTGCTTGTAGGTCATAGCTTTGGCGGGATCGTCGCGAGTCAGGTTGCAGAAGAAATTGCGCCTCAAATAAAAAAGATAATTTACATCGCAGCATATGTTCCGAAAAACGGAGAAAGTTTACTGTCGATTGCGAAAACTGATGCAGAAAGTCATGTTGGGAAAAATCTTATTGTAGATGAGAAAGCGGGAATTGCAAGCATACGAAAAGAAGGGATTGCTGATGTTTTCTTAGCAGATGCTCCCGCACAGGTAGCAGAGTACGTAAGCAATAATTTAAAACCCGAACCATTGGCTCCTTTAGCTACTACGGTAACTTTAACTGAGGGCAAGTTTGGAAAAATCAATAAAGTGTTTGTTTACAGCCTGAATGACCATACAATAGGTTATCCTCTTCAACAAAAAATGACAAAAGATGCAGGTATCCAAAGATTGTATTCTCTGCCGTCAAGCCATACTCCTTTTATCATGTTCCCACACGTTTTGGCTCAAATCATTGCTTTAGAGGCAAAGTAAGCAAAATCAAAAAATTAAAATAAAATAAATATCACAGGTAAGAATTATTGTAATCAGTAATAACTTTAAGCTTAGCTTTTCAAGGAGTTATAGTGATTCTTACCTTAAATTAAAATAATATCTAAATAAATGGAAACAATAGAAAACATCCTCATATCAGGGGAATTTACTCACAATACAGCCCCTATAAAATCTATAAACGTAAATGGAATCGATCTTACCTACCGCTCTTTTGGCAGAAAAGAAGGTATCCCTGTTATATTTTTACAACATTTTACCGGAAATATGGATAATTGGGATCCTGAAGTCACCAATGCAATTGCAGAAGAGTACCCGGTTATACTATTTAATAATAAAGGAGTTGGTAGTTCTAAAGGAAATGCTCCCGACAATGTCCCTGCAATGGCACAAGATGCAGTTGACTTCATTCGTGCTTTAGGTTACAGAAAGGTTAATATCATAGGTTTTTCTCTTGGTGGTTTCATAGGGCAGCAGATAGCTGCAGATCATCCGGAACTTGTGCATAAGCTTATATTAGCAGGTACAGGATCTATGGGTGGAAAAGCGATCGCACAACTGGAATCACATCTGGAAAAAGCTTTTGTTGATGGACCTGACAGAGTATTGATTAATCTTTTTTTTAACAAAACACCAAATAGTATCAAAGCAGGTGAAGCTTTCTTAGGAAGACTGACTGAAAGAACACTGGACAGGGATTCGCCCACCAGCCAGGTTACAATTGCAAGTCAGGCCAAAGCCATCATAAGCTACGGTTTAGCCACAGACGAAGGAAATAAACAACTGAAATCCATTAAACAGCCTGTGCTTATCGTTAATGGGAGTAATGATACGATGGTCGATTCGATCAATTCTTACATAATGCTTCAGAATATTCCGAACGCAAAACTGGTACTCTGGAGTGATTCAGGTCATGGAGGAATTTTTCAATATTCCAGCGATTTTGCCCAGGAAGCAAACTCATTCTTATTAGACTGACACAAAAGGGCTTATCTAAAAATTCATAAGCTGATAAGCCTTTTATATTGCTTTTTTAAGATTTCGTAATTTGGAACTCAATATTCCAAATTATGGAGATAATGTCGAATTTAATATAAAAAAAATGGACAAACAAGGACTAAAAAATTATATCATAAAAACTTTACCATTTCCAGAACATACGTTAGATCTTGTGGTAGAATACTTTGAGGAGATTACTATTTCAAAAAACGATTTTTTTCTTAAGGAAGGAAAAGTAAATGATCGCTATTTCTTTTTGCAGAGTGGTTTTATGAGAGCATTTACGAATGATATCGACGGAAATGAAGTAACAACGAATTTTTATCAAAAAGATAGCGTAGTATTTGAAGTTTCATCATTTTATTTAAAAACCAAATCAACCGAAAACATACAAGCGGTTACAGATTGTACAGGGTATGCAATTAGCTATGAACAATTAAATTTATTGTTGCATACCATTCCGGAATTTAGGGCATATGGGGTAGTAATGCTGGCTAAAGAATATGTATTATTTAAGAAAAGAGCATTAGAACTCATTAATCTCAGTGGTGAAGCTCGATATGAGAAGCTTATCACGACCAATAAAGAAGTGTTCCAATTTGCTCAGCTCAAACAAATAGCTTCCTATCTGAATGTAACGGATAGTTCATTAAGCAGAATTAGACGTGAATTTTTCAAAAAATAGATCAAATTTTTACATATAACTATAATAGTATAACTATGAAAAAAATAATTGTACTTCTCTTATTATGCAGTTTGCGATTCTCCTTGTTAGCCCAGCAGGACAACAATCAAACATTTGAAAACATCCCTATATTACACGGTGATAGTATTGAGTTTCCTCTTACCTTAGTTGATGCTTTCCCACTTATATCAACCGAAGTAAATGGCATAAAGGGAAAATTTATGTTTGATACCGGACTGGAGGCAGCTATCCAGATTAATGACAATATGGTGAAACTACCCCGCAAAAGAGAAGTAAGTGCAGGCAATGTTGGAAGCGGACAGACGTTCAAATTGAATATCAATGATACTATCTCACAAGTGAAATTCAACAATGGGGTAACGTATCGTAATTTGCTTACTATTAAAAGTGCCAATTACGATTTTCTTCAAAAGAATATCACTCCTGACTTTATTGGCTACGTCGGATATAATTTTTTTAAGGGATATATCTTCAAACTGGATTATCTGAAAAGGAAATTAACTTTTTACAAAAATACGGAACAACGCAAATCCTCAAAAGATTTTTTAAAAGGCGAAAAACTATTGGGTATCATCGATTTTGAAACCAGAAGATTGCCCAATCATCCTATAGTAAAAGTTAAAATAGGAGATGTTGAGTTTATAGGGTCATTTGATACCGGACAATATGGGCTACTCCAATTAGAGAATGAAGCTAAAAAGAATCTAATGGCAAAAGCATTTGTCAATTATACAGGATTAGACGGACATGGTGACGAACAGGTCAATGTTAATGATTTAGAAATTGGCGGATCATTCAAAACGGCATTAAAGGGCATTTACCCATTTAGTTTGGAGCAAACTGCACCATTTAGAAAAGCAATACAAATTACAGAAGCCAGTTACATATGTTTTGGATATCGTTTCTTCGAGCAATATAAAACAGTTTGGGATTATGAAGCAAAGAAAATTTACATCCTGGAAAAATGATTGATAAATAAAATGGGTGATAATATACTTGAATGTACCAGCTCTAGAACTTAATTAAATTTCTTTCAATATATTGTTTTATAAAAACAAATACATATTCCCATTAATTATTTGAGATTTTTATTAGCTCATTAATAAAATTTAAATTTGTACATTCAAGTATATCGTTATCAATTATTATTGCTGTGTACAAAAGTTTGTAAGTGCAACAGGTGTTTTTTGATTACTGTTAGCAGTTGGTGCTAAAGCAGCTGCATTGTTATTTCCCCAACCATATATCATTCCATTATTTCCTAAAGCCCTTATAGTTCCATAACTGCTTTTTATAGATGCAATAAACAGACTTCCTTTATAGTGAGATCTGTTTTCTTCTGAACATCTTCAATAGAAACAACTTTCAGTTCTTTAAGTTTTACATCTGTTTGAAATTCTTCTTTTGATTTTCGAAGTTTTTCCTCCTTAACTTTTTTCTTATAATCCTTTTGCTTACATCTGTGAGTACAATACTTTGTAGAGAATGTTTTAGCGATAAATTTCTCTTTACAGAAGATACAAATCTTCTCAATCCTAATGTTACTGCTCATTTTATACTTTCCGTTTTCCATATTAATAATCTCTCCCTGTATTTAGCGGTATTTGCGTGTATCTACGATTATTTACCATTTAAATTTCTCTTAGAGTATCCTAAAATTCATTATTTTAGAGATTAAAAACAACGGAGTATCACATTTAATGGTATAAAATATGTCAACAAATGTCAGAAAATGTCAATTAGCACTTTCTGTTTTTTCTTTATTAATACGGGTTGTATCGTTGTAGTATGGTATTTAGAAAATGGCGATTACTTTCCGATACAGAAAGTATAAATATCAATATTGAAGGTAGTTTAAAAATACATAGTAGCAAATACGTAGCAAAATATTAATAAATAAAGGAATATTATAGGTCAAAAAAAGTCAAATTAAATATTCATATCATCTGAAAAACAAATAGCAGTATGAATCTTTATTACAAAACTTTTATCTCTGATGTATCAAAGTCTAAAATTTGTCCAACTTCATCACAAAACCAATTCCACCTTTTAATTATAGCTTCTTCATTCCAAATTTTATCAAATGTACCCCTTTCATAATCTGAAATAATATTTTGTGTAATCTTAAAAGCTGTTATTTTTGTATCCTTATCATCATATTTACCTTTCCCTCTATACACCGACATTTTAATTTCAAACGGATTGTTACTTGCTTCAATATTTTTTGAACCACTTAATAAAGTTATATTTCCTGCAGTATTCATCCATTGTTTGGCAGTGATAGGTTTAATATGATTCCATTCTTTATATTTTGCATATTCCTTAGGTAAAATATGTTCTACATGAAGATGTTGATTAAGTTCAATAAACGAAGGTGTGCTACTATCTGAATTATTGTATTCTAATAATATTAAAAGTGGCTTACACCAATGTTCCTGATAAATATCTTCTTTTAAATTATTTAGAGCAAGCTGAATAATTCTATCTTCTTCTAGTTTTTTATTAAGATTATCTTCTATAGTTCCAATTGACTCTCCCTCTTTAATCCATTTTATCAAGTTAAATGAGGTCTGTTTTATTTGAGTTAATGTTTTTCCTGCTATCCAATATAAATAATAAAATCTTCTTAAAGCAATTTGTAATCTTTTATATTCAGAATATTCTTCCATTAAAGCTGTTAATAGAATACTTCTCCAGTACATATTCCAGCGGATATACCAAAACGAATATAATAATTTATCTTCTCTATTATAAATTTCATTTTTATATAGGTCGATAAATTTTTTAAATTTTGCAATAATATCATTCGCATCTTCTTCTTTAAATTTTTCTTGAAGTTCATCCACTAATGAAAGCTTAGGATTTGCTGCCAACAGCATATATTCATAAATTATAAACATATCATTAAGACTAGTTCCTTCTAGATCCTTAATCGTTTGCTCACAATAGCGCCAATCAGCCATAAATTGTTTTTCCTTTTCATCTCTTAATTCTCTATCCGAATTCTCTTCTCCAGCATACTTTTTAAGAATTTTCTCCAGCAAATAACTTTTAATAAGATCAGCAGATGTTAAATCCATTCCTCTATCATTCAATACCTGAAATAGTTTAATTGCAAATTCTCTTGTAGAACAGTCAATGCGAATTAAAATTACCTGATTAAAAATATAATTTAAAAACTCACCTGCTTCTTCCTCGGAAATTGCTTTGATTTTTTCCTTAAAAATTAAATATGTGTTTATGAATTTAAACTTTGGTTCTTCATCATTTTTAATATCTTTCTTATATGGCTTTTTCTTATTATCAATATTTTCCTTATTATGGATAATTAAACTTTCAAAATCACTTCTGTGTTGTTCATGTGTGAACAACTTTAAACGTTCTGATTTGCTATTATAAAAGATAGAATTTTCTAAAACTGTTATATCAACATTATCCAAATCCTCATCCGAACCATTTTTATTAATTTCAGGATATATATTTCTAAAAGCACAAAATAAAATCATTAAAGTTGTAAGCCGTTGTTGCCCATCAACCACATCGTGATATGATGATTTTTCCCGTGGTAAAGCTGTAATAATAGAACCCAAAAAATAATTTTTCTCACCATTTTCAAAGGCTTCCCACATATCTTGCCATAATTTATCTACTTGTTCATCTTCCCATTTATAAGGGCGTTGATATGTAGGGATTTTGTAGAGTGCTTTTACATCTCCAAATAATTCCTTAATGGACAGGCTTAGAGGTTTGAATGTTTCCATGTAGTTTTTATTTAATTTCCCACTTAAAATTTAAAGGAGTTTCTATTTTAATTTCTTGAAAATTTTCTAAAATAGTTTTCCATTCTTTAAGTGGATTCTCATCTTCTTTAAAATTATCGTAATCTTCTGCAATATTTATAAAATGTGATATTGCTTTCTTAACACAATTATACTCTTGAACATAATTATCCAGTCCTTCGTTTTCAATGAACTCTTTAAAAAAAATCAAATAACTAATAAAATAATCAACTACATTTTTATTTAAGTCAGAGTCATGGTATTTTTTAATGGAGTGAATACCTATTTTGTAAAAATCACTAAACGTCCCGTAGTTATTATCTGAGTGAAGTTTTTTATATTTTAATGCTTCAAATAAATAATTTCCTAAATTTCTTAAAATAACTCTAATATCTCTTTCACCCAATAATTCTCCTTCAATAATACTCTCTATTAAGTATTTATAAACTTTGTAGCAGTCCAAAGTATCTTTGTACAAACCTTTTTCTAAGGCAATTGATGAATAGTAATAGCTAGTTGTTAATATATTCCAAACTAAATATCCTTTTTGATATGACCCTAAATTATTGTAGTTATAAATAATATGTGAACATATTCCATCTAATCTCAAATTACATTCCTCAAATAGCTCTCGGTCACCTAATTCAATAGCAATATCCTGAATGTCGTTTACATATTTTACAATATCAATAATACCATCCCAAGTTGATGATGCTGAAAAATTTGAATCAATTCTACTATCTTTTTCATACATTGTTATCAAATCCCATATATCTTCTTGCTTAGGGCAATTTTTTGTAACATTTACTCTAAATGAGTTTTCAATAACATCCAAAGCATTACTTAACGAAAGGGTGTTTTTAAAATACTTATAAAGTGACTTTAAATCAAAATAAATAAATGTGTGAATCTCTTTTATATGTAATAAGTCGATTTTTTTATCTGCAGAATGTTGATAAATTTTATTTATTGAATCCCAAATAGCATCAAAAAATTGCGAATCATTAGACCTAATTGCCGTCTTACAATTTTCTCTCCATAACCATGTTAAAGTACCTAATATATTTTCGCATCTTACTCTGTCCGTCCCATCACCAAGAAATTCAAGCGCTTTTTCTAAAATTTTATTATTGATGGTTTCGTAAGATTCAATTTTATTTTCGATAATATAAGAATCAATAGCTTTTTTAAGTTTAATAAACTTTAATTCTGAACTATGTTTTTGATACCTATATTTCGAGGCTTGTTCAAAATCCTTTTCAACTAACGAATTGGCAAGCTCTAAAACTCCTTTTATGTGGCTACTTCTATCGACAAGTTCTTTAAAGAAAGGAAAAACTGAAAAAATATACAAAAGAAACAAAAATCCAATATAGTACCCAATTGTAATATTTCTAGTAGTTTTAAAATCGTATATAAAAACATAAGATAAAAAAGAAAGAAAAATGATTATTATAGATAGATATATTGCATTTTGGACATTTCTAAATTTTATTGGATTTACAAAATTATTCTTTGTAATTCTCTCTTTAAAAAACTCAATCGACAAAATTATAACAGCCATCATAACACCAAAAATGGATGATACTGCACCAATTATTAATCCAAAATAGTCTTGTGAATTTAATTTAAAAAAATCAAATATATCAGGCATAAAAGCAATATCTTCTAATGGCAAAAATGTAATTAGCAGATAAATCACTACAAGAATTATTATTACTATATAATTTTTCATTCTATTAATTTCTCCTTTGAATGTAACAAAAAACTCGAAAAGTATATCATTGTAATTCTAAAACAGATTAAATTTACTGAGATTTTCTTTTGAGAAAATGACTTCAAAATTCAAATCATTATATATTGTATCTTCTTCGCTCTGGAAAATGCTTTGCAGAGTATCATTATCATAAGTGAAATATAATTTGTATCTATTTTTTAAATTTCGATTTTTATTTCTCAAAATTCTTGCAATACATTCCTTTGTAGGAAGTTTAGACCTATTTTCACCATTCGCACTAAAGAGATAATTACTACACTCAATTAAATCAAATAATTCATTATTATTATTTCCTTTGCTTCCGTGATGAGCTACTTTTACCCAATCACATTTTATTTTATTTTTCGATGAATATCCAATATTAATGAGTGATTCTACTACATCTGATGGATGAGAATCAGCAAGCCATAATATATTTTTACCATCAATTTCTGTTATAAATGAAATACTACTACCATTTTCAATATTATCATCTTCTTTCCAATCTTTCAAACTAAAATCAAAAATTTTTGTTTGATAATCATTCTTAACGATACCAACAGCTTCACTTATTGAATCATCTTCTATTGATTCAAAAGCCTCCATTTTAGAAATATTGTATTTATTTCTTAAATCTTTAAGTTTGGCAATGGTTGGTGATAAAAAAGTAATATTAAGACCTGCAACATTTATTGATTTAGAATCAGTTATATAATCAATAACTTCCATCTTGCCAATACTTTTCAAATAGTTGTAAAGTATATCTCCTTGCCCAATACTTTTTGCATTACTTACTAAAAAAGAATCTGACGAATCTGCTTTATAGAATCTTGGAGCATTATAAATCCAGTTAGAAACTATGTCTTCCATTTCTCCATCTTTTATATAATCAATATATTTCTTTACACCACCAATATGGTCATCATGGATATGAGAGATAATCCAATAATCTATCTTTTCATTTTTATGAGTTAATTCTATAATCTCTTTTTTTATAATATCTCTGAACGTGCGCTCATAACCAGAATCTATAAAAATATTATGAATTTCATTATCATTTCCTAAAAATGATAATTTTGCAGCATCCCCGCATTCAGATTGATAAAAAGTAATTTCCACAATTATAGTTTTTTAGCGTTTTTCTTTTAAAATTAAATCTCCTAAAATATTTCCTTTATCTAATGTATAAACACCCGAGAACTCACCAAATAAAAATTTCCCAAAGGAATCTTTATCGACTTTAGCATTTTTCTCAGCAATTACTGTCCAAAATATTTCTAATTCATTTTTATTTAGGTAGTTAGTCAATTTATCTTTTCTAATAAGGATACCTTTATCACTACTATTAGTAACAACTACTTCTCCAGAATTATCTTTAAAATCTCCATCTTTTGAAGAATATTTTAGATTTAAACCCTCAAAAATAGTTCTGCACGGAATATTGTAAATTTTATTGGCTTTTGATTTATCTTCTTCCATCCGTCCTTTTGCTCCAGTACTTGCTACAACTATTTTGTAATTTGTATCTGGAATATTAACCCATTCTTTCAATTTTTCACTTCTAATCTTATCAATATCAGCAGGAGACCAAAACTTTTCCCGATTAATTAATGTACTTTCTGGCTCTCTATTTTCAGGCATCCATCTCCCCCAAAAATTTTGTTTTTTTAAATATTTGATAATTCTGTTTTTATCATCTTTTTTACAAATATAGCCTTGTATTAAATACCAAAATTCTTTCCTTTCCCTTTCATATTTATCCTGCCCAAAAAACTTAGGCTCATCCCATTCTATAAATTTTTGCAAATGCAGCCATTCATTTCCATCAAAATCAATTTTATTGATTATATCTTTCATATTCGGCAAATCTACAGTAGAAATCACCCATTCTGAAGGTATGCTTTCCCAATATTTATATTCCGAATCATCGTACCATTTTTTTTCGACAACAGATTCAAAATTATGCTTCTCATCGTCATGATCTTCCTCATCATCAGTTTCATTATTTAATGTAATATAAGCAGGGTCAATATTTCTTAAATAATTTTGCCAAGCTCCTTTGTAAAATTCGTAAGGGTTTGTTCGGCTTGTACCAGTTCGCATTTTATAATTATCAGCAATTATAGCCAAGATTTCGTATAGAGCAATCCATTGATATTTCTTGCTAATTCGTTCAATATTGGGAGAGCGACGAGATCCACTGTAATTTGTAAAAAGTAATTCGAATTCTCCATGTCTTTTCACGTTATAACCCAATTTATGAACTCTTTCGACAATCCATCTTTTGAAAGGTTCTGGGTTGAGATTATGGGTATAAGACCACGTTGATTTTTTATTTTGCTTGTCGATTAAATATGGAAGTATTTCTCCTTTGATATATTTTTTTTGTTCATCTTCAAAGTGTTCATCAATAAAATCGTCCAACTTGTCTTTCATCAAGTCGAAACTATTTAATAATTCTTCAAATTTTTCTTTACCAAGTTTTTGAGAGATGATATATTCTTTGTCCTTAAATTCTTCTTTTGCTCTAAAATTACTAACATAGATCTTAATAATTCTTCTTTTTTCTCTTGAAAGCTGTTTTATGTATTCCTTATATATTGGTTCTATCGTAAAACTTATTGGGTAAAAGTCATCTATTTTAGTATCAACAACATATCTTCCAAAATCCCAATCCATTGTGGAAGTATAGGGTTTATTATAAAGTCGAACATTTTCAGGATTTTTCTCAAACTCTTTACTGTCAAAGTTACCCTTATACTTTTCTATATCACTTTCTGTTGGAAGTCTAGGTATTTTGCTATGATAAGGAGGTCTTACTTGTTCAGGAATTACTTTTATTTTTAATTTTTTATAAAGTGCATATTCGATAATATTTCTTGCATAGTCCCTCAAAAGAATATGAGTTGGAGGATTTCCTTTTTTGAAAATAGCATTGTATGTATATTGTGCAAGTAGACCAATTCCTTCTTCTGAATCTGTTCTCAAAACTACTCCGTAACAAATTGCATAAAGTCTTTCTAAAATATATAAGTCGTCTACTTTTGCAAATCGAGTAAGAATTGCTAATAAAATAGCTGGTTTTTGTTCCAGAAGATTAACTAGTGCTTTTGTGACTTGGTCTCTTAAAACTCTATCGGTTGTTGCTAATACCCAAACTAGAGTTTGTGAAACTAATCTGCAGGTTTCATCACTTATAGCAGAAGAAATATTAGGTTGCCAAGCAAAATCTAATAATCTTCTTACCGATTGCGTATCATCTTCACTATCTTTTCTTGAATGACTGATAATGAAATATTGCCAAAATCCGTCTCTTTCTGACATCTTAGTATGACTCAAAATTCTAAAGAGCCTGTCACTATTGAGGGGATGATTTTCAATACAGGATAATTCTATAATTGTATTTAAAAAATAATCGTAATTCAAACCTAATTGAAATTTTCTTGATTTAAAATGATTTGTTATTTTTTCATCATCAATACTTTCGACCTTTCTCCATTTTAAACTATCAAGTAATAAATTGTTAATGTTTCTACAATTATATCTTAATTGATATTTTTCGTGACTGTCTTCATCGGACTCATTTTCTTCACGAGCAAAAAATTCATCAAATAACCAATAGCATAATTCGAATAGTTCTAAAGAATATTTTTCTGGAATAATAACTGAAAGTGCCTCTAGAATTCCTCGACCATCATTATAATAATCATTTGCAATTTTTCCAAACTTACCATCTTTTTGAAAAGCTAATTTTAAATCTTCAATATTTGTATAACTTTCTAATTCATAATTTGCAATCAGAAAATCACCTAACCTTTCATATGCAAAATATACTATTTCTACATTTTCGTTCTTACTCTTACTATCTTCATCTCTATAGTATCTTTTAATATTTTTGATAAATAACCCCTCTTCTATTAAATCTATAAGAAGATTTGGAGTATCAGGAAAATTTATCTTAAATAAATCTATTGCATTTTCGACCTTTATATGTCGCTCTTCATCATTGACACATTCTTTTGAAAAAAGATGGATTGCATCCCACACAATTTTCGTTCGTAATCTATATTCTCGTCTATTGGATATTTTAGAATAAATTGAATTGACATAAAAATCAAACACATCACTAATTCCATTAAATCCACTTGGAAATTTTTTTTCTCCAGAATTTTTAATTCCTAAACAACACAATTTTAAAAAAAGTGGATTAGAAAATTCTGGGGACAAAATCGGAAAATTAGGCTGCTCAAGACCATAGAAACCACAGAACATTTTTAGAGCTTTATATTCGTTTCCTTTGAACGCTTCATGTGTTATTACAGTAGAGTAGTTAGAAATATCACTGGGTAACACATAATCCCAATAAGTACTTCTGATTGTAAATGCTAAACCTATAAATGGAAATTTTAAAACTTGGGTTATTAATCCTGCAATTTGAGATTTCCACATTGTTTCTCCGCTCGTGGTCTCATTAATAGCATCAATTAAAATTAGAACCCGAGAATTTATTTGTTCCCCAATATTATTCAAATTTGATAAAAAATCAGAAAAACTACCTTCAATTTCTAACTGTCGTAGAATGTTTTTCTCCAATGTGTCTAAACTATTAAAATGCTGACCAAGAAGTAATAATGTAGGTAAATCTTTTTTTAATCGATTATTAGCAATGTCTCCTAGTAGATGAGATTTTCCACAACCAGCCACACCCTTTACAATCAAAATGGGACTGTTGGCTAATTCTAAAATAATATTATTTTCAAAAGCAGATTTTAAATCATAATTAGCTTTCTCAATTTCTCTTAACCTTGAAAGTTGCTTCTCATAAGGATTTTTATTCTCATTTTTACTAGAGGTTTTCTTTTCTTCCCAATTGCTCTCATAAATTTGTTTCTCTACTTCGTCAATCTTTTTACTTAAAATTTTTAAATCAGTAAAAAACCAATCCAAATCAATATTATTACCTGTAGATATTGGATTTTGTCTTTCCCATTCAATTAATTTATCCCTTAATTTTTTCAACTCATTCTCAATATCATGAATTTCAATTAAGTCTTTTGATCTCTTAATATCCTTATTTATTAACCAATCGTCAAATATTTTTAAAATTCTTTTTTTAAAAACATTATCTTTCGCTAAATCATTGAATCTATGAGCAATTGGTAATTTAAAATTAAGTTCTTCGCTGTACCTTTCACTAAGATTTGAAATCGATTTCTCAACATTTTGTTTGAAAAAATCTTGTGTTATTCCATTTTCTCCAACATAAGTATATGTTAAAGTAGGTAAATAATTAGATTGCAAAATCTCATCAATAAGCTCTATAAATTGGCAATAAATTACCTTTCCTTTTTCTTCGGGTCGAAATCGAGTTAAAATTCCTAAAAGAAAAACTTCATTGCTGATATTAACGAATACGCCACTTCCAGAAAAACCATTAAAATTGTATTCTGAATAATCTTCTTTCAATTCCAGATTGAATCTTTTCAATTCTGGTTCTATTTGTTTCCAAGTAGGATAAATGGTGTCGATTTCTTTTCCTTTTGTAGCACGTGGAAATCCCTTAACAATAAAATTCTCTTGAGAATGTCTTTCTTTAATAATTTTTATTTCGGGTATGCTAAATTCAATTTCAGATTTGTCGATTATGATTACAGCAATATCTTTAGTAACATCTTTAAACAAAAATGATTCTTGAGGAAATAATTTTATCGGAATATACTCATTACTTACATAATTATATACTTTTATTTCTAAAGATTTCCTCAGAATTTTGAATAAATCTCCGTCTTCAAACAAACAATGGGAAGCGGTGACAAAATAAATTTTATCACCAATATTTTCTTGGTTAATTAATATTCCTGTTCCAATAGTTTCATCGCTATCAGGATTATTAATCTTTACTGTAATTCTTGTAAGAATTAAATCTAATTCTGTAGTTGTCAATGGTTAGTGCTTTTTATGCAAGATAATAAAATCTGCAATATTTGTTTGGATCTATTATCAAATTTTCAGACGCGAATTAAATAATATTTTTTCATTTTCCTTTACGGGAAACCGTACTGCAATAGAACCTAAATTTTGAGCTAAAAAATTAGTTGGGTCTCATTAGCAATTCAACTAAAATAAGTCTATTCAATAATTTGTGTAAACTTCAAATTAACAGTATTTTCATTCAAAAATTGAAGAAGCTTATGCCAATCATTAGAAATGGACTCTTTATGATCTTTTTTAGTGATGATAATTTTAGTCTCTACAATGTTAGCAGAAAAGATAATTTTAAATTTTCCCAGCTCTCTATTGTGGATTATCTCTTGAATTAAATCCTTAAATACTCCGTTATCTGCTGTTAGTGTAATTTTAGATATTTTTTTCATTGTTGTTTTCATTCTTGATTAAACAATTTATCATTCCCACAATTCACAATCCTGAACAACAACATCCGTAAGTGTAAGTCCAGCACATTCTCCGATAATGGTAACTTTTTGACCTTTACTGATCTGGGAAATAATTTTATTGTTCTTATCCGAGAAATAACAGTTAACAGACTGGAGATAATTTACTTTCAAAGAGATGTAAGGATTATCCAGAATATCTTTTCCAATGTTACCAACGACACCTGTAATCGCCATCTTTTTACCTTTATACTGCTCGTCCGCAGAAACTTCATTAGCTTCGTAAGTCCTGTAAAGTTCGGATACTGTTATTTCAATATCAACCTTTGGAATGTATGCACTTTCAGGATTAACCTGTTTGATATAATTAATATAACCCTCTTTAGTTGCCATATAGGAGTGTAAGTAGTTTCCTTTGGGATTCCAGCTGGATATCCCTTTCTGACGTGCTTCATAGAGCTTGTCTAATACTTCTTTGTCTTTTGGCTGGATCAGAGCAAAGAAGGGTGTCAGATCATAGCTTTCCGGTATCTTTGTTTCATTCCCATTTCCATCAAAGAAAACATCTCCTCTGCTTCCATACCATTTGAATCTTTTCTTATATCTTTCAAATACATCAATAATTTCTTTCGTAAGTCCTCCATTTGTAGGCAAAGCCAAGCCGATAACTCTTGTAACAAATATAATTTTGTCTTCTCCGCTCTCAGACTTCTGAATTTTGGAGTAAAGAGATTCGTCTACAGCAAATTCATCATCTTTACTATAAGTGATTCCACTTGAAATAGTATTTAATACGGTCAGATATTCAGGAGAGACTTCTTCATTCACTACAAGTTTTTGATAAATTGGATTTTTCTGGAGCTCTGCTAAAGCATTGCTTCGATTCTCCAACTTGTCTTTGGAAAGGACTTTTACAGATTCTTCTGCTTGATTGAGATAATCCTGATAGGGTAAATTTACTTCAATTCCAGTATTTTCTTTTGAATTAGTGGTCTTAAAGTCAGAAAATTGTGGAGAAACATTCATTCCCAGTATCATTAATCCCAGAAATAAGATTCCGATAGTTCCAACAATCCGAATAGTACGTTCTCTCCAGAAAGGTAATTTTTGCATTAGGAATTTAGAAATGGGAGGAATCAGCAATATTCCTCCGATGAGTAATAATAAACCTCCGAAAAAAGTTTTTGTAAAAATGACTCCGATACCAGATAGAATCATCCAGATTCCGAAAATCCATTTGAAAATGTTGAGTAAAATTCTTGGAGTACTTGGTGGTTGTGTGTTATTCACTTGTGCCATAAAAATAATATTTTGAGTTATTGAATGAGAAAGGGTGCTTACTAACTTCATTTTCTACTCAGGTTACTGGTATAACCCACAAAAGCAACGAAGCAGAAGCACCCAATCGGGAGCCTTTGCAATCATTCGCTTTTGTTCTATATTAATATTACCAGTATTTGAGTAGAAAAAACGAATTGCAAAACGCAATTATTTATATGTTATTGACACCTAAATTTTATCGTATAATTTTATTGTTTTTAAATTTTGTTGTAAATATAGTTGTTTTCAGTAAAAAATAAAATATGAACTTGTCTTATAATTATACTTGAATCTCTATTGGTACTTCTATAATATTCTTAACGGTAGAGTATAATTCTATATCTTGTATCGGTGTTTCTAAAGAGATTATCAAAGAGTACCGTGTTACATTATTAACTTTTCTCAAATGCTTTCTTTCTCGCCACCAACCAATAACTGGATAAACTGCAATAAAATGGCAGGTGGCTAAATCGGCTGCCGTACCACCTTCCCAGTAATCCGAATGGATTGAACCACTGCTTCGGTTGTCTTTTCCTATTGCCCATCTATCGCTACCTGATGAGGTTGTAGTAATTTCATCCTCCTCTCTTGCTGCTGCGTTGATTCTTCTACGAAAAGTATCCTCATCTTCTCCTATGTTATTAACATCAAACCTTAATCCATGAGATTGATAACGATATTTATCTTTCCACCCAATTTCTCCTGCTCCGGGTTGAATAAAATAGGATAGTGTGACTCTTAATTTGACAGGTATAGCTCCTAATGAGATAAGCAATTCTTCCGGCCATGGTAAATTATAAATATGAATATCTTTTGTCTTACCTCTTGAATCTTCAAGTACAAATGGTTGTATTGTTTCTTGTGCAATAAAAGTCAATGAACTTTCTTTGCTATATAAAGCTTTATCTAAATTAGGTTTACCATAACCAAAAGTTCTCAATAGATTATTATAATCTCCTCTATTATTTTGTCTGACATTTAATTGGGATTTCATGGCATCATTCCATTCAGCTGAATGTATCATAAGCCCCCTGATTGTTTCTACCCAAATACCAGGATAATCAAAGGCTATTTTGGAAGCAAACCAAGAAGCCTGAGCGGTAGCAGCACTCGTAGCATTTATTTTGTCGAAAGGTCTAAGTCCAAAACTTTTTGAAGTTGATAAAAGCTCTAAATCTTCATGTGATGATATAGTATTACTTGGAGATTTTAGTAAATTGCCACCTTCAAAAACAACATCGGGTTTAATAGACCATTTTCTTTCCCAAACTAAAGAAGTTGTACTATGTGGGGACAACTCACCTTCGTTAGCAAGCGGCTGGTATTCAGCATAATCGATATCGAATACTCGTACTTTTTCTGTATAAGCACCTATCGTGAGTGCATTCCAAGATTGTGACGGATTTTGTATAGATGTAGTTAAATTTAGAGCAGGATAATCTATTAATTCGTCTAAATCAGGGTAATAATTTTTCATATTTCCTGCCGAAATAATAATCAATCTCTGATTTTCTCCATCTCCATACGTAAGATTATCAATCTCTCCCGACCAAGATGAGGGTCTTCCCAAATTTACATCTTGTGTTGAGGTTACTGCCATACAATAGACAAGTATTGCCTCTGGATTTTGAATCTCAGCTCTTGAAATTCCTTGTGCAGTAATATCTCCCCATAGCTCTTTTGGCGTACCATCTTGATTTGGTGGAGGTAATATTTTTACAGAGCAGAGGCTATGAGTAATTGAAATATTGTGAGGGGATGATAATACACTTTCCAAATTACCATACGCTGTTATTCCTGCCATTAAGGTACCATGCCCTGTTCCTGTAGCATGGTCACTTGTTCCCCAAATAGAATTTACTGTTAATGTATTTTCATCACTTAGAACAGGTTGTAATAATTGATGTCCGTTATTGACACCAGTGTCAAGCACACATACTTTAACATTTGAGTCAATTACTTCTATACGGCTTAATAAATCCTGAACCCAATCTTGTTGATCCAGTATGCTTTCATTAACCCAAAAACCTGCAGGTTCTTGTCCTGCTCTAAATTCTGCTAACAAATCACTTCTCAACATCAATTCAATTAATTGCTCTCGATTTGCATTTATTAGTAAAACTGCTCTTTCAGGGAAAATGATACTATTAGGTTTATATTCAATTCCTATATCTTCAAGGATTGTTTTAAAAGATAAAATTTGTTCTTGCTCCTGATCTTCTTGAGTGTTTACATTAAGCCATGCTTCACACCACTTTGTAGTTACGGGAATTGCAAGTGTATTATCGGTCCAAAAACTTTCTAATAACGCTAAACTTACATCCTCAATGCTATCAACGAGAGGTGTGTTTTTAGGATCTCCTTTTGGGGTGTTTTCTGATTGATAGTCATTTATTTTTTCAATAAAGTGAGATTCTTTTCCTTTCGGAATATATACAGTTGCCCTTATTTGGGTGTTTTCATCATCAACACGGACTTCTTTAACATTTAGTAAACGGATGCCTTTTCTTAAATCTTCAAGACTTTTAGTTGTTAAATCGTAGTTTAAGGCACTTACAAAAGAAAGATATGTGCCTTCCCTCGTAGGTATATGTTCTGCACCTCTTTCCGTATTTTGAACAGTTCTTGCATTCCAAATGGCATCAAATTTCTGTAAAAGAATAGCACTGTGAGTCTCTCTATCTCTTTGAGGGATGTTTGATTGTCCTCCCCTTGTTGGCGGTGTGGTAAATCTTTCAGTTATTTTATTGTCAGAATTAAGAAAGATGTGTTTGTAGGTTTCATTCATAAAAAAAGCTATTTATGGTACGCATTATTCCTGTCCTTTATAGCTTTCAATATCAATGCGTTATTCATTAATTTATTTGTATTTAAAATCGTTTCTTTAATAGCATCTAAACAAGCCAGAGATATTTCCGCATGACTTAAACCATTAATTTCAGGCAATAGTTTTTTGAAATTAACATCTTTACTTTTACTAAATCTTGCTAAACGAGTTTCTAACAAAGCTAACTTCTCATTTTCGGTAGGTAAATTGTAAAGAATTAAATCATCAAATCGTCTAAATAAGGCTTGGTCTAGTAGAGTCTTGTTATTAGTAATAGCTATAATTAAACTGTCTGACTTATCTCTTTCTATAAATTGTAAGAAAGAATTTAGCACCCTCCGCATTTCTCCAACATCATTATCTCGGCTTCTTTCCCCTCCAATAGCGTCAAATTCATCAAACAAATATACACCTTGTCGATGCTCTATCAAATCAAATATTTGTCTTAATTTAGCACTCGTTTCTCCCATATACTTCGTAACCATTTTATCCATTAAAATGGTGTATAGAGGCAAATTTAATTCATTGGCTATAATAGAAGCAGTTAATGTTTTACCTGTTCCTGGAGGACCAGATAATAAGACTTTTCTTCTATTTTCCAAATCATGTTTGCGTAATTTATCTCGCTGTACAAATTCTAGAATAATTCGCTGAATCTTTTCTGTTATATCGGAAGAAGCTATAATATCAGAAAGATTTACGAAAGGAGTATCTTCTATTATTAATCCTTGAAGATCAGGAGTGAAAGTTTTATTTTTTGGCTTTTCAGCCTTAGATTTATCAATAATTGTCTTAATTTCATTGGCAACAAAGCTATGCCCCAATTTTGCTTCATGCGCTGCAATTTGCAATGCTAATGTTGTAAAACGATCGGGCTCATTGTTGTAATGAGATTTAATTAAAGATATTATATATTCAGCTTTAGCCATTAATGCAAAAGTACAAAATTTAACCAATGTTTGGAATTAATTAGAAGATGATTGCTTATATCTATTATACAATATTTGTACTTGATTTTGTTGAAAGAATTTTCCAGTACGAGTTTTAAAACCAAGTTCATTTAATTCTCTGGTAATTTTAGCGAAAGTTTTTCCACCTTGTTTCATTGAAATGATAAGTGCGGTTGCCTTCCGATTATTCTCATTTTCAAGTGCATTTTGTTTCCTTGTCTCCAAACCTTTCATTCTTGCTTCCACAGTCATATTTTCTGGACTTCCTAATTTTATTCCTTTAGATTTTAATTCTGCAAGTGCTGATTTGGTACGATGGGAAATACGCTCCCGTTCATCCTGAGCCAAAACTGCCATTATTCCGATGGTTACGGAATTTGCATTAGGCATATCGCAGCAAATAAAATCAATTTTAGAATCACGTAAGGTAAAAACAAAAGAAGCATTGCGTGAAAGGCGATCGAGTTTGGCGATAATTATAATATTGCTCCTTGCTTCTTGCATTCTTCAATAGCTTTTATCAGATTAGGTCGATTGTTTTTCTTTCCGCTTTCAATATCCTGAAATTCTTTAATCAGTTCGCCTCCTTTGGAAATGAATCTACTAACATCAGTTCGTTGTGCATCTAATCCAAGTCCGGAATTTCCTTGTTTTTGTGTACTCACTCTGTAATAAGCAATAAATTTCTGCATTGAATCTTGAATTTAAGTTTTTTAAATGTGGGTTTAAGAAGATTAAATTTTTTCTGAAATAAAAAAGGACCTAAAAAAGTCCTGTTTGATGAGGTAAAATTTCTCCTTCTTTTCCTATGTGAATAACTTCCCATCCTCGGTGTGATAAATCTTCTCCAATCAAATTATAACGATGGCATTCTAAAGGATTCAGCTCACTGCACATAATCGCTATTTTATAATCAAACTCCAAGCCTCGCTCCAGATATTCCAGACCTTGCAAATAAGCTACGGACTTGCGAAGTTTATCATAGTCAAGATTTCCGTTTGTGTATAATTCTTCATTTTTCGGTTTTCCTCCTAAATTCAACTTGTGAATGTACTGTATGTTGTATTCAGCTAGTGTGATTTGAAAGGCATTAGAATTATACTCAGGTTTCCATCTGGAATAAGGATTAGAACGAACATCCACCAAAAGATTAATTTTATTGTCCTCAAGTAACTTTATAAATTCATTCATTTGGCGGTTACCATAACCTATACTGAATATTTTAGTTTGCATATTTTGTTTTTTTAATTACCTGTATAAAGATAACAATTAACTAATTGATAATCAAATATTTAAACTTTTATTTTCTGATTTTCATATAATATTTTGCAAAAGATTAATTTTTTGATCTCTAAAAACAAAGCTACTTTTTATTTTCTTTAGGCTTATTTAAATCAGACTTTAATCTTTCGAGTTCTGCTTCCAATTCTTCATCACTCATATTTTTATACTTTTCTGCATCTACATTAATATTTGTAACAATGATGTTATCTCCATACTCTTCAGGTCTCAGCTTTTTAAGAAGAAACATAATTAGATTTGCATTTGGAGGAATATGCTTTTTTATTTTCTTAATGGCTATAGGAACTATAATCTTCT
>Ga0157375_10000064_pt1 | contig 112951 bp, 101 predicted proteins | sample M35metaG_FD_115311 | JGI IMG/M metagenome (GOLD analysis project Ga0157375, IMG submission 115311) | Miscanthus rhizosphere microbial communities from Kellogg Biological Station, Michigan, USA - M3-5 metaG | ecosystem: Host-associated > Plants > Roots > Rhizosphere > Soil | place: USA... | reverse complement strand
CCGCCTGTCGGCACCTTCTCCCCCGCTGAAAAACGCGGGGGAGAAGGACTCTCGATGTTAGAACCGTGTCATCTCTACTTCACCGGCAGAATGCCGTTAACCAGCTCGGAATGACAGGTTGCTATCCCTGCGTGGCGCGGATGTGAATCTCCACCCTTCGATTGAGCTGGCGCCCTTCGGGTGTGTCGTTCGACGCCTTCGGACGCGTTTCGCCGTACCCGATCGCGGTGATGCGCTCGGATGGCACTCCCTCGGTGGCGAGATAGTTACCGACGGCGGAGGCGCGCTGTTGTGAAAGCGTCCGGTTGTAGGAAGGAGTCCCGACCGAGTCGGTGTGCCCTTCGATGGTGACCTGCTCGTCGGGATAGTTGCGGAAGTTCGTCGCCAGATCGCGCAGGGTCTGCTGCGAATCGCGGCGCAGCGACGATGAGTTGACGTCGAAGAGGATGTCGTCAGTCAGGTTGACGGCGATCTCGCCCTCGGATGGACGCGATACTTCGACGCCCTGGATCTGCGCCAGCTCTTTCTGCTGCTGATCCATGCGATGTCCGATGCCTGCGCCGATGGCTGCGCCGGCGATGGCGCCTGCGACGGCACCCGTTCGTGGGTTGCCCGACTGGTTGCCGATGATGGCTCCGATGAGCGCGCCGGCGGCGGCGCCGGCACCGGCGCCCTGCTTACTCTTTTCATTGGGGTCGCTGGTGGCGCAGGAAACCGCGAGCAGAGCGGTGAGAAGAAGAATCGACGTCTTGCGAATCATGGTGGAGCCTCCGGTTACTTCTCTATACGCGAAAAAGGGCGCCCAGGTGTCGGGCGCCCCTTTCGGATTGCGGTGGGTTGGTTACGCTGCGTTGGCGCGGATGTGGATCTCGACGCGGCGGTTGAGCTGGCGGCCGCTGGGAGTGCTGTTGGACGCCCTCGGACGCGATTCGCCGAAGCCGATGGTGTCGACGCGGGAGTCGCGCACGCCGAGGTTCTCGATGTAGCTGGCTACCGAGTCGGCGCGGCGTTCGGAGAGACGCTCGTTGTACGCGGCCGAACCGGTGGAGTCGGTGTAGCCCTGCACGGCGATGGTGGTGTTCGGATACTGCTCGAAGACGTTGGCCATGTCGCGGAGTGCGGCGCGCGAGGCGGGACGGAGAGCCGCCGAGTTGTAATCGAAGAGCACTTCGTTGCGGACGGTTACGTTCAGTTCGTTGTCCGAGGTGCGGGTGACGGCGACGCCGGGGATCTGGCGAAGCTGGCGTTCCTGCTTGTCCATCATCGCGCCGACGATCGCGCCTGCAGCGGTGCCGGCCAGACCGCCGACGACGGCGCCCCGCTTTCCGCTGTGTCCGTTACGGTTGTTGCTGATGATGCTGCCGGCGATGACACCGGCAATACCGCCGATGATCGCGCCCTTTTTCGCCTTCGCGTGGTCGTCGGCCGCCTGGGCAAAGGCGGTGGTCGAGACCAGAAGGATGGTGAGTGTTGCTGCGACGAACTGTTTCATTGGTTCCTCCCTGGACTGCGTGTTCTTGCCTCCTGTATCGCAACCGAGGTGCCACGATGCGATTTCGGGAGGGTGCGGGCGGTGTACGATTCGCCGATGCCAGGCGAGCGATCGCTGTCCGAGGTGTTGCGCAACTCACTGAATCAGAGTGACTTGCCGTTTCGCGATTTCGTCGAGCTGGCGCTTTATCATCCTCAATTCGGGTACTATGCGCGGTCCGTTTCACCGGTGGGGCGGGAGGGCGATTTCATCACCTCACCGCTGCTCAGCCCCGTGTTTTCGTTCGCAATCGGTAAGCTCATCAGCGAGTTTGTGAGCCGTGCCGGAGACGGGGTGTCGCAGGTTGTGGACGTTGGGTGTGGGGATGGCGCGCTCATCCGTGCGCTGGCTTCGACTTCGAGCGGGACGCAGTTCTTCGGTCTCGATCGCAATCTCGGCCGGGCTCAGCCGCATCCGAGCGTCACTTACGTCACTTCGCTGGCTGAAATCCCGCCTGCCGAGGTGCGGCTCATCATTAGTAATGAGCTGTTTGATGCGCTGCCCTTCGCCCGTTTGGTTCAGCGTGGCGATGAGCTGCATGAATTGTGGGTCACGGAGCGCGAGGGTGTTCTCGACTGGACCGAGCACGAGGCCGATGCCCGGTACGACGACTACTTCGCGGAGCGGGGCATCGAGCTGGATGACGGGCAGTTCGCGGATGTCTCGCTCGAATGGGCGCCGATGTATGACGATCTTTGCCGGTACGTGAATCGCGGGCTCATCGTCACCTTTGATTATGGGTTGCCGCAGACGAAGCTCTTTCGCGGGCGGATGCGGCGCTTCGGGACGGCGGCGGCGTATTCGCGGCATCGCGTCAGCCGCGATCTGCTGATCAATCCCGGCGAGCAGGATCTGACGGCGCACATCAACTTCGACGATCTGCGTCTGACCGGCGAGAGGCAGCACTTCACCACCCGCTTCTTCGATATCCAGGCGAAGTTTCTTCTCGCCCTCGGCGCTGCAGATCACGAGCTGCTGCGGCCGATCGGAGAGGAGACGGTGGAAGGCGCCGAGGAGGCGATGGTGCTGCTCGAAGCGCGCGATGATGCCAAACGTCTCATCCTTCCTGATGGCATCGGAGCGGACATTCGGGTGCTGGTGCAGGAGCGCGGGATGGGCCGCGAGGAGTGGCGTTTTCAGGCGAAATTGTTTTGATGCGCGAGGCCCTCAACGAATGGTTGACTCCTGTCAGTCGGCGTTTACAATACCGGCGGTCTTTCGGACGGGCGAAAAATGGCGAACTATTCAGTGCTCCTGGTGGCTGCGGCCATCGTTATCTCTCTCCCCGTACTGACTTTGTTCATCATTACGCCGCTCGTGCGCGCCTCGCGAGGCGGCAAGGTCAAGCTGGAGCCGTACGAGTGCGGCATCCCGGCCAGCTCGCTCGCCTTCGACCATCGTTTCTCGGTCCGGTACTTTCTGATCGCCGTCCTCTTCATCATCTTCGACGTGGAGACGGTCTTCCTCTTCCCCTGGGCGATCCGCTTCAAGCAGCTCGGCTGGTTCGGAGCGATCGAGATGGGGGTGTTCCTGGCGATTCTGCTCGTCGGGTATCTCTATGCGTGGAAGAGGAAGGTTCTTTCATGGGTCTGATCGAAAACCGCTTCGATCCCAACGTCCTCACTACCTCCGTAGACAAGTTTTTCAATTGGGCGCGCAAGTCGTCCCTCTGGCCGATGCAGTTCGGTCTGGCCTGCTGCGCCATCGAGATGATGGCGGTGCTCGACCCGCGCCACGACATGGCCCGCTTCGGCGCCGAAGTCTTTCGCGCCACCCCGCGGCAGGCCGATCTGATGATCGTCTCCGGCACGGTCACGGAAAAAATGGCTCCGATCGTCCGCCGTCTGTGGGACCAGATGCCCGATCCGAAATGGGTGATCGCCATGGGCTCGTGCGCCACGTGCGGCGGCCCGTACGACACGTACGCGGTCACGCAAGGTGTCGATCGCCTCATCCCGGTGGACGTCTACATCCCCGGCTGCCCGCCGCGCCCCGAGGCGCTGATCTGGGGGCTGATGGAGCTCCAGAAGAAGATCGAAAAGATGCACGTCATCCGCAAGGGCGGCGAGTCGTACGACTTCGCCCGCGCGGCCGTGCGCGACTCGCTCCGGCCGGTGCACGAAGGTCCGGCACTGCGCGCGGAGCAGGCCAAGGCCCAGCTGAAGCAGGCCCCGATTTCGGGCATCAAGCGGACACCGTACGAAGACAAGAAGCCGAAGGCGGCAGCGGCTGCCGTGACACCGACCCAGATCGCCGAGGCGGCGGCCCCCGAAACGCCCGAAACAGAGGAAGAGATCAACTAGCTGGCCGCCCGCCGCGGCCACTGATTACCACCAATGACTGAAGTTCCCGAACAGCCGAAGCCCGCTGCGCCCGCCGCCCCCGCGGCCGGGCGGACTGCCGACGAGATCAAGCGCGATCCGTTGGTGGCGCGCGCCTGCGAACGCGCGGGCGAGGCCATCATCGAGGCGAAAGAATTCGTCGGCGAGATCTCGCTCACGGTCGCTCGCGATCGGATCGCCGAGGTGGCGCAGACGTTCAAGGACGATGGTTTCAACTACCTCGTCGATCTCGCCGGCGTCGACTATTCGAATTTTCCGAACTGGACCGGCGACCGCTTCGGCGTGTCGTACACGCTCTATTCGTTCTCGAAGAACAACCGCGTCCGGCTCAAGGTCACCACCGACGAAGAAACCCCCATCCCCACCGTGACCTCGGTGTGGAAGACAGCGAACTGGCACGAGCGCGAGACGTTCGACATGCTCGGCATCGTCTTCGAAGGTCATCCGAACCTCGAGCGCATCCTGATGTGGGACGGCTTCAACGGCCATCCGCTGCGGAAGGACTTTCCCATTCGCGGCATCGACACCGGCGCGCGCATTTACCCCGAGGTCTTTCCCGAGGGCGGCGGACCGAAAGCGGGATCGACCGGCAAGGATGTCAAAGACGTCAACATCTACAAGGGCGATTGGCCGCACTACGGAACGTGGCCGGTCGCCGAGATCGCCGCGCGTGCCGCCGAGGGCGGGCAGCCGCCGGCGCCGGAGCTCGCGGGAGTGGTCGCCGACACCGCGCAGCCCACCGAGGACGCGCCGTGGCACGATCCGGAAAAAGCGCTTCCGGAACGGATGGAGCTGGCCAAGGCCGGCAGCCTGAAAGACAAACTCTTCGCCGCCATGGCCCAGACCGACTGCACCGCCTGCGGCTGGGATTGCGAAGGCTACGCCGCGGCGCTGGCGTCCGGCGAGACGAGCGACATCACGCTCTGTGTCCCCGGAGAAGACGAGACGGAGTCGATGCTGAAGCAGTTGATGGCGGGGGCGGGGAAGCTGTGATGAATCGGGTTGCGAAGTCTCGCGGTTTCGGAGTCTCGCGGTGCTGCGCTCAGCTCTCGGCCGCGAGACCGCGTAACCGCGAGACCGCGCAATCGATCGGAGGGTGGCGGCTTGTTTGACGTTCACGAAATGGAAGTCAACTTCGGGCCTCAGCATCCGTCGACGCACGGGGTGCTGCGGGTGATTCTGAAGATTGACGGAGAACGGATCGTCGACGCCAAGCCGATCATCGGCTATCTCCACCGCGGCACCGAGAAGCTGTTCGAGAACATGTCCTATCCGATGTGCATCCCGCACACCGATCGGATGGATTACGTGGCCTCGGCCACGAACAATCTCGGCTTCGTCGAGACGGTCGAGAAGCTGATGGGGATCAGCAAGCAGATCCCGAAACGCGCGCAGCTGATGCGGGTGATGCTCAGCGAGCTGCAGCGGATCTCCTCACATCTCCTCTGGCTGGCCACACACGCCATCGATATCGGGGCGATGACGCCGTTTTTCTACTGCTTCCGCGAGCGCGAGCAGATCCTCGACCTGTTCGAGGAGTACTGCGGCGCGCGCCTGACCCTGAACTGCATGCGCATCGGAGGGATGCCGGACGATCTGCCGCCGGACTGGCTCGACGGCGTGGAGACGTTCGTCGACAAGTTCGAAGATGCGGTCGACGAATACGAGTCGCTGCTGACGAACAATCGCATCTGGAAAAAGCGCACCGTCGGAATCGGCGTGATTTCTCCCGAGGATGCGATCGATTGGGGCATCACCGGCCCGCCGCTGCGCGGATCGGGCGTCGAATGGGACCTCCGCCGCGCGCAGCCGTACGAGTGCTATCCGGAGCTGAAGTTCGAGATCCCGATCGGCAAGAACGGCGATACCTACGACCGCTACCTCGTGCGAATGGAAGAGATGCGGCAGTCGAACTGGATCCTCAAGCAGTGCATCCCGCTGGTGAAAGCGACGCCGGCCGGTGACATCAAAGCGAAGATCTCCAAGGTCGTCCGCCCGCCCGCGGGCGAGGTCTACCACTCCATCGAATCGCCGAAAGGGGAGCTGGGCTACTACATCGTCGCCGACGGCAAATCGACGAGTGCCTATCGCTGCCACGTGCGGCCGCCGTCGTTCGTGAATCTGCAGGCGCTTCCGGCGATGGCGAAGGGGCACCTGGTCTCGGATCTGGTGGCGTTGATCGGGACGATTGATATCGTGCTCGGCGAGGTGGATCGGTGAGACAAAGACGGTTCAACCACAGAGGCACAGAGGACACAGAGAAATTCCTCTGTGCTCTCTGTGTCTCTGTGGTTGAACAAAAAGGAAGGAACGCATGACCCTCGACCTCCTCATGCGCTACCTCATCTGGCCGCTGGTCAAGTTCCTGGTGGCGTTCATCGTCGTGCAGGTCATCGTCGCGGCGATGAACTGGGTGGAGCGGCGGCTGCTGGGTTTGATGCAGGCCCGCCTCGGGCCGAACCGCGTCGGACGCGAGCTCGGGATTCCGTGGGGATTGGCGCAGATCGTGGCCGATCCGATCAAGTTCATCCTGAAGGAAGACATCGTTCCTTCGAGCTCGGAGAAGGTGGCGTACTTCCTCGGGCCGATGCTGCCGCTGATTCCGGCGTTTCTCGTTTTCTGCCTGATCCCGTACGGCCCGCCGCCGACGTTCGTGGTGACGCACGTGAACGTCGGGCTGCTGCTGATCCTCGCTCTGACGTCGACCGGCGTCTACGGCATCATCCTCGGCGGGTGGGCGTCGAACAACAAGTACTCGCTCATGGGCGGCCTGCGAAGCGCCGCGCAGATGGTGTCGTATGAGGTGCCGTTCGGCCTCTCGATCGTCGGCGTGCTGATGCTCTGCGGCAGCTTTGATCTGGTGCGCATCATCAACGACCAGGCGGACCATGTCTGGAACCTCTTCCCGCAGCTCATCGCGGCGTTCATTTTCCTGGTGGCCATGAACGCCGAGAACAACCGCACGCCGTTCGATTTGCCGGAAGCGGAGTCGGAGCTGGTGGCGGGGTATCACACCGAGTACTCGGCGATGAAGTTCGCCTTCTTCATGCTGGCTGAATACTCGTCGATGATCGTCAACTGCTGCCTGATGGTCAGCCTCTTCTTCGGCGGCTGGACGCTGGCGATCAACGGCTACGGCCTGACCACCGGCGTGCTGCGCGGCATGGGTCTCTTCGGAGGCATTCTCGGGGCGCTGATCTTCATCACCAAGGTGATGGTCTTCATGCTGATGTACATCTGGTTCCGGGCCACGTTCCCCCGCTTCCGGTTCGATCAGCTGATGGATCTGGGATGGAAGTGGATGATTCCGCTGGCGCTGGCGAACATCGCCGTCACCGCCATCGTGGTGCTCCTGGGGCAGCAGCTGAATTTCCAGGGGGAAGTGGTGCTCTCGATCGCCGGGGCGGCGATCATCGCGTTCACGCTGTATCTGTTGCTCCGGCCGCGCGCAAAGGTGATTCATGCACGTCGAGTATCCGAAGCCTAGGTGGTCCGACAAATTTCTGCTCCTCGACATGCTCGAGGGGTTGAAAACGACCTTTCGGGAGCTGTTCAAACCGAAGGTGACGATCCGCTATCCGGAAGAGCGGCTCGAGCCGGCCAACCGTTTCCGCGGCATGTTCAAGTTCTCCTTTGACCGCTGCATCGCCTGCAAGCTCTGCGCGCTGGCCTGCCCGATCGACATCATCTACATCGACGTCCACGACGAGCAGCGCGAGATCGACGGCAAGATGAAGAAGCTGAAGGTCCTCGACCGCTACGACATCGACGTCAAGCGCTGCATGTTCTGCGCGCTCTGCGAAGAGGCCTGCCCGACCAAGCCGAAATCGATCTGGCTGACCACGAAGACGTACGAGCTGGCCAGCTACGACCGCAAGGATCTCTACTTCAACATGCAGCAGCTCGAGTATTGGGAAGGCCGGCCGGAGTACGCCGGGCTGCCCGCGGATGAGTCGCTGGAGCCGAGGAAGATCGAGGGGGAAACGGCGTGAGCCCGGCCCTGCTCGTCTTCGCGCTGATCGGGACTGTGGCCGTGGCCGCGTCGATCCTGGTCATCTCCATGCGCAACCCGGTGCACTCGGCGCTCTTCCTGCTGCTGACGTTCCTCTGCGTGGCGGTGCTCTTCGTCATGAAGGGCGCCGAGTTCGTCGGCGCCGTGCAGGTGCTGGTCTACGCCGGCGGCATCATGGTGCTCTTTCTCTTCGTGGTCATGCTGATCAACGTCCGGCATCTGCCCGACGAGAAGGTGATGTCGAACTTCTGGAAGGGCGGTTTCGCCGTCGGCCTGGCGGTGTTCATCCTCTTCTTCGCGCTCGTGCGGCCCGGCGTCTATCACGATCAGGTTTCGAACGATAAGGCGCTGCGCTCGACCTACACCTATCGCCACCGCAACGTGAAGCAGCCGGACGGCACGGTGGCCCGCAAGCTGATCCGCCGCGGCAAAGTGGTGGGCAACTCCGAGGCCGTGGGCATGGCGCTCTACACCGACTACCTCGTCCCGTTCGAAGTGGCTTCGCTCTTCCTGCTCGTGGCCATGATCGGCGCCATCGTCATCGGCAAACGCGAGCTCTCGGCGCTCGAAGAAGAAAACATCCCCGCCTACATGCTGGAGCGCTCGGCGACCGAGCATGAAGTGAAGGAGACCATGCGTGCCTGAAGCGATTCCGAGCACCGAGGCCTATCTGATGCTCTCGGGGACCTTGTTTGCGATCGGACTGATCGGCGTGATCATCCGGCGCAACATGATCACCGTCCTCATGGCGGTCGAGCTGATGATGAACGCCGTCAACATCAACCTGGTGGCCTTCTCGCACCGCTTTGCCTCGCTGGAAGGGCAGATTTTCACCATCTTCATCATCACCGTCGCCGCGGGAGAAGCCGCGGTGGGGCTGGCCATCATCATCCAGCTGTACCGGCTCAAGAGCTCGATCAACGTCGACGAAGCGAGGTCGCTGAATGGTTGATCCGGCCATCCTCCTGCTGATCCCGCTCCTCCCCGCACTTGGCGCGCTGATCAACGGCCTGCGCGCGGCCGCCGCGCCGCACACGCCGAAGAACCGCACCATCACCAACGCCGTCGCCCTCGGCTCGACCGGACTCTCGGCAGTGCTCGCGGCGTGGACCGTCATCAGCTACGTCGGCGGCGGGATGTCTTCCGCCTTCCAGCACGCCTACTACACCTGGATCCCGGCCGGACTCGGGCACGTCGGCGCGATCAACATCGCCAACTTCGCCGTCGACTTCGCCTTCCGCATCGACACCCTCTCCTGCACCATGCTGCTGATCGTGACCTGGATCGGATTTCTGATCCACGTCTACGCCACCGGCTACATGGCGCACGAAGAGGGGTACACCCGCTTCTTCACCTACCTCAACCTCTTCATGTTCATGATGCTGCTCCTGGTGCTCGGGGCGAACTACATGGTCATGTTCGTCGGTTGGGAAGGGGTCGGGCTCTGCTCCTACCTGCTGATCGGTTTCTATTACGACAAGAACTTCGCCGCCGACGCCGGCAAGAAGGCCTTCGTGGCCAACCGCATCGGCGACTTCGGTTTCATCCTCGGCATCTTCCTGATCTTCAACACCTTCGGGACGGCCGATTACGGCAAGGTCTTCGCCCTCGCCAGCGCCAATCCGGGCGCGTATGCCGGGATCGCCACGACGATCTGCCTGCTGCTCTTCGTCGGCGCCTGCGGCAAGTCGGCGCAGATTCCGTTGTACGTCTGGCTGCCGGACGCCATGGCCGGACCGACGCCGGTCTCCGCCCTGATCCACGCCGCCACGATGGTCACCGCCGGCGTCTACATGGTGGTGCGGACGAACGTCCTCTTCCGGCTTTCACCAACGGCCATGCTGGTGGTGGCGACGGTCGGCGCGGTCACGGCCATCTTCGCGGCTACGATCGGCATCGCCCAGAACGACATCAAAAAAGTGCTGGCCTACTCCACGGTCTCGCAGCTCGGCTTCATGTTCCTGGCCGCGGGAGTCGGCGCCTTCACCGCGGCAATCTTCCACGTCATGACCCACGCCTTCTTCAAGGCCTGTCTCTTCCTCGGCGCCGGCTCGGTGATCCACGGCTGCGGCGGCGAGCAGGACATGCGCAAGATGGGCGGCCTGCGCAAGTACATGCCGAAGACGCGCATGACGATGCTGATCGCCTGCATCGCCATCGCCGGCTTCCCGCCGCTGGCCGGCTTCTTCTCCAAGGACGAGATCCTGGCCACCACCTTCGAGCACCACGGCTTCCTCTACTTCCTGGGCATGGTGGCGGCGACCTGCACGGCCTTTTACATGTTCCGCCTCTACTTCATGACCTTCTCCGGCGACTACCGCGCCGCGCATGTCGAAGGCCATCCGGAATCGGAGCCCGAGCACGGCGGACACGACATCATCCCGTCGACGCTGCATCTCGACGACGGCGATGCCCACTCCGACAAGGCCCACGGACATCACGCCGAGTCGCATGCGCCGCACGAATCGCCGTGGAGCATGACCGGCGTGCTGTGGATTCTGGCGCTCCTGGCGGTCGTCGGCGGCTTCGTCGGACTGCCGGAGATGTTCGGCGGAGGACATCCGACCTGGTTCCAGCGCTGGCTGCTGCCGGTGCTGCTGCCGCTCGGCGGCGAGCATTTCGAGTTCGCCGAGGCTGGGAAGCTGCAGGATGCGTTGCTGATCCTGTCGTCGATCGCCGTAGCCACGCTGGGCTGGTTCCTGGCCTACGTCCTGTACAAGAAGGACCCGTCGTTCGCCAAGGCCACACGGATGCGGACGAAGTTCGCCTTCCTGCACCGCCTGCTCGAGAACAAGTACTACGTCGACGAGGCCTACAACTTCGTCTTCGTCGGCGGCACGCTCCTCTTCAGCCGCCTGCTCTCCTGGTTCGACGCCCACATCATCGACGGCATCGTCAACGGCGTCCGCCACGTCACGGTGATTCTCTTCGGCCACGGCTCCTGGCTCTTCGACCGTTACGTGGTCGACGGCGCCGTGAACGGAGTCGGCTCCACGGCGCGCGGCGGCTCGCGCCTCTTCCGCAAGTTGCAGAGCGGATTCGTCCAGAACTATGCGCTGACGATGGCGGGCGGAATCGTCCTCATCGCCGCGGTCTATTTGTTTACGAAGCCTTAAGGAGATAGTGGTCAGTGGTCGTCGCAAGTGGTCAGTGGTCAGTGGTCAGAAGAACACCCGTTCTTTCCTGGCCACTGACAACTGACCACTAAAGGACGACCACTACCACTCGGAGAAACGATGGGCATTCTCAACCTAGTCACTTACATCCCGCTGATCGGCGCGATCGTCATCCTCTTTTTCCTGCGAAAAGAGAACGGCGCGGCCATCCGCTACACGGCCACGTTCTTTGCCGTGGTCGACTTCATCGCCTCCCTCTACCTCTGGTTCAACTTCGACCCGCACGGAACCGGTGCTCATCTCTTCCAGTTCCGCGAGACCTACACCTGGATTCCCTCGCTCGGCGTGCAGTACGACTTCGGCATCGACGGCATCGCGCTGCTGCTCATCCTGCTGACGACGTTCATGGGCATCATCGCCATCGTCTCGTCGTTCACCTCCATCGATCACCGGCAGAAGGAGTACTACATCCTGCTGCTTCTGCTGCAGACGGGCATGATCGGCACGTTCTGCGCGCTCGACTTCTTCCTCTTCTACGTCTTCTGGGAAATCATGCTCGTGCCGATGTACTTCATCATCGGCATCTGGGGCGGGCCGCGGAAGCTCTACGCCGCCATCAAGTTCTTCCTCTACACCCTGACCGGATCGGTGGTGATGCTGCTGTCGATCCTGGCGCTCTATTTCTTCAACGACGGCGGCATCCCGTTCCTGAACATCAAGGGCCTGGGCAATCCGGCCACCTTCGCCGTGCTGCAGTTCCACAACATCGGACACCTGATCCCGCCGCAACTGCAGTTCTGGATCTTCATCGGCTTCTTCCTCGGCTTCGCCATCAAGGTGCCGATGTTCCCGTTCCACACCTGGCTGCCCGACGCCCACGTCGAAGCGCCGACGGCCGGCTCGATCATCCTCGCCGCGGTCCTGCTGAAGATGGGTACCTACGGCTTCGTGCGCTTCGCGCTGCCGATCCTGCCCGACGCCACCAAGCGGCTCATCGTGCCGGTGGTGGTGCTGTCGATCATCGGCATCATCTACGGCGCGCTGGTGTCGCTGGTGCAGAAGGACATGAAGAAGCTGGTGGCGTATTCATCGGTCTCCCACCTCGGCTTCGTCATGCTGGGGATGTTCGCGCTCAATCCGATGGGGCTCAAAGGCTCCGTGCTGCAGATGATCAACCACGGCATCTCCACCGGCGCGCTCTTCCTGCTGGTCGGCATCATCTACGAGCGCCGGCACACGCGCATGATCGCGGACTACGGCGGGCTGGCCAAGCAGATGCCGATGTACGCGACCCTGTTCCTGATCGCCGCTCTCTCCTCGATGGGACTGCCGGCGCTCAACGGCTTCATCGGCGAGTTCACCATCCTGCTCGGCGCGGCCAATCGCTCGATCGTCTGGGCTTCCTTCGCCTCGGTGGGTATCGTTCTCGGCGCCGCGTATCTGCTGTGGCTCTACCAGCGCGTCTTCTGGGGTCCGCTCGACAACCCCGCCAACAAGAACGTGCCGGACGTCAACCGGCGCGAGCTCGGACTGCTGCTCGCGCTGGTCGTGCTCATGGTCTGGATCGGAATCAAGCCGGCGGTCTTCTTCGACATCATCGAGGAGCCGGTCAACTACATCGTCCGCAAAGTCGAGCCGGCCTACTTTGACAAACAGCCGCTGACGTATCCGCCGGCCGCGCCGGTGGTGGTCAGCGCGGTCGAGACCACGCGATGAACTGGAACGACGTCATCTATCTCCTGCCGGAGATTCTTCTCACGGTGGGCGCCTCGGCGCTCCTGCTCGTGCCGGTCATCGGCAAGCGCGGGACGAACCTGTCGGCGAAATGGATGATGCTCATCCTCCTGGCCATCACCGCCGGCGCGCTGATCTACAGCTCGCACGCGGTGGAGACCATCGAGCAATCGCGCCAGCTGCAGGCGATGTTCGCCCTCGACGGCTTCTCCATCTTCTTCAAGCTGCTCTTCATCGCCGCCATCGGCATGCTGGTGATGATGTCGGAAGACTTCCTGGCCGAGTCGCGCTACTCGCCGTGGGAGTACTACTCGCTGCTCGCCTTTGCCCTCTGCGGCATGATGTTCATGGCCTCGGGCGTCCATCTCATCACCATCTACATCGGCCTGGAGCTGCTCTCGCTCTCGAGCTACATCCTGGCGGGCTTCTACAAGAGCGAGCTGAAGTCGACCGAGGCGGCGATGAAGTACTTCATCCTCGGCGCGGTCAGCTCGGGGATCCTGCTGTACGGAATCTCGCTGATCTACGGCGTCTGCGGATCGCTCAACCTGCTCGATATCGCCGCGGCCATGTCCACCATCGTCACCAACGACGCGCTGATGTTCGGCATCATGCTGCTCGGCGCGGGACTCTGCTTCAAGATCGCCGCCGTTCCCTTCCACGTCTGGACTCCGGACGTCTACGAAGGGGCGCCGACGCCGATCGCCGCGTTTCTGTCGACAGCATCGAAAGCGGCCGCCTTCGCCATCTTCGTGCGTATCTTCTATACCGGCCTGCACGACTTTCACCTGGAGTGGAACTACGTGCTGGCCACGATCTCCGCGCTGTCGATGATCCTCGGCAACCTGGCCGCGCTGACGCAGGACAACGTCAAGCGGATGCTCGGCTACTCGTCGATCGCTCACGCCGGCTACGTGCTGCTGGGCATCATCTCGCTCAACACCCTCGGCCTGCGCGGCATCCTGGTCTACTCGATCGTCTACATCTTCGCCAACCTCGGCATCTGGAGCACGGTGCTGATGCTGCGGCGCCACCAGTACGCCGGCGAACGGATCGATGACTTCGAAGGCCTCAGCCGCCGCGCGCCGCTCTGGTCGTTCGCCATGGTCATCTTCCTGCTCTCGCTCGGCGGCATCCCGCCGACGGCAGGATTCATCGGCAAGTACTTCCTCTTCGCCGCCGCGGTGCAGGCAGGCTTCGGCTGGCTGGCCATCATCGCCGTGCTGATGTCGGCGGTGTCGATGTTCTATTACCTGCGGCTGGTCGTGGCGATGTACCTGCGCGAAGGGGTCGAGGCGGAGTTCGCCATCACGCCGGCGCTCAAGATCGTGGCCGGGATTTGTCTCATCGTCACCCTGGCGCTGGGCATACTTCCCGGACGGATGATCGATCAGGTCATCTCCTCATCGAGCCACATCGCCGCGCGCGCCGCGCTCACGCCCCATGCCGGACGATAACGACAACGACCCCGGCAAGAAACTCCGCCAGAACGAAACGCTCCTGGAAGCCTCGTCGATCGGACTCATGTTCCCGATCGCCATGGCCCTCGGCTACTTCTGGGGGTGGGGGATGGACAAGCTCTTTCACACCTCGCCGTGGCTGACCTGGATCTTCACCGGATTCGGCGTCATCGCCGCCTTCATCAACCTTTTCCGCATCGGCTTACGAAAAGAATGACCGCCGATGACGGCAGCTCAGAGAGTGTGAAGAAATCTGGGCGGACGTTTCAGTCGCGCGCGAAGGCGCGCTTGGCAATCTTAGCCCCGCGCTTGGCGCGGGGTTCGGAAGCGGCGCGGGGGGGGCGGCCGCGGAGGCGGCCGCTACAAAGTCTCGCGCTGCCGGAGCACTTTGCCGCGACCGCCTCCGCGGCCGCGAAACTCGGCCACGTCCGTTTTCCCCGCGCGGAGCGCGGGGCTAAGATTGTTAAGCGCGCCTTCGCGCGCGATCGTGGGGGAGACGAGCGCGACGGGTCGCCACATTTCGTCACACCCTCTCAGGATGAGTCGCCCGCTCTCGTGCTGCGCCGCATCCGCCGCATCGCCATCGGCGCCTGGATCGTCTTCGCGGTGCCCGTGCTCGTGAGCGGCGGATGGCGGGCATTGATCGGATTGACTTGCAGTGGCCTCGTCACTATGATCAATTTTCTTTGGTTGGAGGAGATCGTCGAGACCCTGCTCCAACCGACGCCCGGCCGGCACCCCTGGAGATTGACAGTACGTACTCTGTCGCGATTCGCTCTCTTGGGTGTGGCGCTCTTGGTCACAATCTTCGTAGCTCGTATGAATGCCGTAAGTGTGTTGCTGGGGTTCTCAATTGTGGTGGTGGGAATCATGGGTGAAGCTGTGTATTCGACAATCCGAAGCTTCGCCGAATAAGACCTGAATGGAACACGAAAGCTCGATACTTTTCGCACCGGTGAACCGGTACATCTGGCGCCACGCATTCGGCGTCGACTTGCCTGATCACGTCATCATGGCGCTGGTGGTACTGCTGATCAGCCTCATCGTCTTCCCGCTCATGGCCCGGAAGATCAGCCGCGAGAATCCCGGCCACTTCCAGCAGATGCTCGAGCTGGTCGTCGGCGGACTCAAGACGCTGTTGCGCGACATCATCGGCCACGACGGCGACCGCTATCTCTACATCATCGGCTCGTTCGCCGCGTTCATCTTCGTTTCGAACATCTTCGGCCTCTTCTTCTTCCTGCAGCCGCCGACGAGCAATCCGAACACGACCTTCGGTCTCGCGCTGTGCGCCTTCCTCTACTACAACTGGCAGGGCATCCGTTCGCAGGGCCTGGGGCATTACCTGAAACACTTCATGGGACCGATGCCCATCCTGGCGCCGCTGATGATCCCCATCGAGATCATCGGCCACCTGGCCCGCATCCTTTCGCTGGGCATGCGCCTCTTCGGCAACATCTTCGGCGAGCACACCGCCACCGGCATCTTCATGGGGATGCTTCCCTTCGTTCTACCGTGGCCCATGATGGGGCTGGGCATCTTCGGGGCATTCCTGCAGACCTTCGTCTTCATCATGCTGACGATGGTCTACATCGCCGGAGCCACGGTGGTTGAAGAGCACTGACTTGAAAAAAACTTTGATGACTTCACAAGATTCTAAGAAAGGAGAAATTGGAATGAGCAAGCTCAAATTCGTTCTGTTCGCTCTCTTCATCGTGATGATGGCGAGCGCGGCCTTCGCACAGGACACCACAGCCACTGCGCCCACGGGCGTGCGCTGGGGTGTCATCGGTGCGGCATTCGTTCTCGGTGTCGCCGCGGCGGCCGGCGCGATCGGCCAGTCGCGCGCCATCGCCGCGTCGGTCGAGGGCATCGCCCGCAACCCGGGCGCGGCCGGCGCGATCCGCCTCTCGATGATCATCGGTCTCGCGCTGATCGAGTCGCTGGTCATCTACGCGCTGCTGATCGCGTTCTTCGTCTACAAGCTGTAACTCTCTGGCAGAGTATGAACACGACGGCCCGGCGGAAACGCCGGGCCGTTTGTGTTTCCGGACGTCAGACCCGCGGCTTCGATTTCGCCACCGAGGTGATGATGCCGATGCCGATCAAGGCCAGTGCGCCGATGGCGATCCACAGCGTCGGTACGTGCATCATGTAGGCCGCGATGGCGATCGCGGCGATGAGGATGACCCATCCAAGGAACGACAGATTGAACCAGTTCACGGGATACCTCCGCTGAGGGACTCAGCAATGGCGGTGCCTGATATCAGGTTGGGATCGCCTTTTCCACGCCGGTCGGCCGGCATTCCCAGCTCATTCGACTGCACGACCCTGCGGGGCAGCGGCGGTGACGTGGGTTCCAGCACAAAAACAAAAGAGCCGGCGAACATCGCCGGCTCTTCGCGTTGGTTGGATGAGTCGAGGTGCTATTGCGTGCTGACCATCTTGTCGATGGCGGCGAGCGCTGCTTCGGCGGGGAAGTGGCTGTCGATGGCGATCGACTTCACGTCGGTCCACGTTCCGTTCGCGTAGGTGATGTAGCTGAGAGAGGTTTCGCCGGCATTCGCGAACACCAGACGGTCGCCGCGCTCGATGATCGTGATCGGGCCTTTCCAGTCGGCGTTGAAGTTTGGCGGAGCGGCGAGGCTCTTCGGCTTGGGACCAGGGGAAGGTCCGCCGGACCCGACACCGACCGGGATGTGAATGCGCGAATCGGCGATCGGGCGGAGCGTCACGCCGTGAATCAGATTCGAGTGCGTATCACCGAAGACCACTTCGACGGAGCTCTGCATCGGTGAGCTGACGATGGCGGGGTGACGGAGAAGCTCTTTGTTGAACTTCGGATCGACCGTGTTGTTCACGGTATCAGTCGACGCTACGAACTCCTCGAGCGAGTGCGTCTCGATCGGCAGCTGAAGCGCGCCCTTGTCGATCGTCATCAGCGCGTAGCGGGCTTCTTCGCCCTTCCCGGACTCTTCCCACCAGACCGCGTGGAGCAGAAGCGCCGGAACGTCGGCGTAGTTGCCGTCCTTCTGAAGCTGCGCCACGCTGCGCGTGATGCCGAGGCGGAGATTGTTGCGGAAGCGATAAGGTTCGGCGTCGACGGAGACGGCCGACTGCCACTTGCCATCGTGATAGGGAGCGAGAAGCAGCTCGCTGGACATGGCGTTCGGCATGTGAATCCAGAGAACGAAGAGCGTGCTGGATTCGGCGTCGTAGGCGAGCGCCGCGCCGAAGTGGGAGCCGGAGGAAGTCGATGCCGGAACGAGGATGTGATTGACCTCGCTGCCGTTCTGCACGGTGAGCGTCAGGGTCTGCAGCGCATCCACCGGGTTTTCGGCGTCCGCCGGCGGAATCTGCGACGCGACCGTGAAGACCGTTCCGCCCGGCGTGACGAGCACGTCCCGATCGGCGACCTGGCCAAAAACGGCCGTGGCGAAGAGTACGAAGGCGAACGAAATCAGGAGGCGTTTCATAGTTTTAGGTTGATCATCGACCGCAGGTCGATCCCAAATAAAAGGCTCTTCAGGTGGCGGAACTGGGGATAGAAGCTTGCGAGTTGCTCGAAGTGCTCTTCCGCCGACTCCACGTCGCCGGCCTTGTACGCGGCTTCACCGGTAAGGTAATGCGCGTTGCGGACCTGACGCGGCTCGCACGCGAACTCGAGCGCGAGATTGCCGTAATGCAGGGCCTTCTCGAACTCGTCGAGGTCGAGATAGCCGTAGCAGAGATCGGCGAATGCATCCGATTTCGAATGAGGCGTCTGGATCTCGTCGACGACGCTGTGCAGCAGGCGAAGACCTTCGGTCGTTTCGCCCACGAGCAGTTTGTTGTATCCGAGGTTCGTGATGATGGCCACGCGGCTGAACGAATGGGCCGCGGCGTCGCTCGAATCGTGATCGACGCACTCGAGGGCCTGTTCGAGACACTCGATTGCTTTCGGGAACTGCGAATCGATCTCGTAAACGATACCGAGCTCGTTCAGCGCCGCCAGCTTCCAGTACATCTGCGCCGCCTGGCTGGCGGCTTCGAGAGCGATCTGGCCGTAGAAGATGGCCCGCTTCGTCTCGCTGGTCAGGCGGTGCGTGTACATCAGCGCGTACGACGAGAGGAACGTGTGATGCGGGTTGCGGCGCCGCATCAGGATCATCGGAAGAGCTTTCACTTCCGGTCCGGTACGCTCGGCGGCGATCAGGGCATGGCCCTTGTTGATCGTCAGAAGCTCGCGAGCTTCCTCGTCGGTCGCCAGCGCCAGCGCCTCGTCATACATGGCCAGCGCGACATCGAATTCTTCCGAACGAACTTTCGCCAGAGCTTCCTGGCGCAGCGTCTCGATACGGCTGTTCAGTTCAGACATCGTCACCCTCGCTCTCCCCACCGTCTGAATCCCACGAACCGTCTTCTTCCTGGGCGCGCTTGAACTCGATGAAGCTTTCCACTTCCTTCTGCGCCGAGGGGCTCAGGCTGCGATACTTCTGGACCACGCTCTCGGCGCGGTTCCCCTCGTCGAAGAAATCGCCGATGCTCAGATCGAACGTTCCCAGGATCTTCAGCAGCGTGTCGAGACCGACTTTGTACTCTCCCTGTTCCATCCGGGAGAGGTCGGACTGATGGACGCCGATACGATCGGCGAGCTCCACCTGTGTCAGCTTGCGCTGGCGGCGAAGCTGGCGGATTTTGCGTCCGACGAGCTCGAGCTGTGCTGGCTTATTCATGAGGGGTTTCGTTGACTTTTATGCTGCGGGAACCATAAACTCCGACGCAATCTACGGACTTGCTGCCCGGCTGTCAAGTCCAGAGGGTCCCGCACACGTACAAAAACGTCCACCTCCTCCGGGAACTCGTCAAAAGAGACTTCCACGCGCGCTTCACCGGCTCGGCCCTGGGTGTTTTCTGGGCCGTCCTGCAGCCGCTGAGTCTCGTCATCCTCTATTGGTTCGTCTTCACCTATATGTTCAGCCGCGGTCCGGCGGCGGACAACAAGGGCTACATCGACTTTCTGATCGCCGGCCTGCTTCCGTGGCTGGGGTTGAACGAGGGCATCATCCGGTCGACGACCGCGATCGTCGACAACGCGCCGATGGTGCGCCGGCTGGCCTTTCGCAGCGAGCTGCTCGTTCTCGTTCCCCACGCCTCGGCGCTGATCTTCGAATCGATCGCGCTTGGCCTCTTCGGAGGCTTCCTGCTGATCCGCGGCCAATCGCTGCGCTTCGTCTGGCTGCTGCCGATCGCGCTTCTGCTGCAATTCGCGCTGCAGGTGGGACTCGGATGGTTCCTGGCGGCGAGCTACGTTTTCTTCCGCGACCTGATGCCGATCCTCGGATTCGTGCTCTCGGTCCTCTTCTATCTCAGCCCCATCCTTTATCCGGTGGCCGGCCGTTTCGAACGGTTCTTCATGTGGAATCCGATGACGCCACTCGTCGGTTTGTTCCGCAGCGCCATGCTGGCGTCGGCGTTACCTGCGGCCGGTTCGATCGTATTCCTTCTGATCGTCGCCGCGGGACTCTTCACCGGTGGTCTGCTTTTCTTCCGCCGCGCGCAAGCAACGCTGGCTGATCTCATTTGACGTACCCCACAATCCGAAGCAGGAGAGATGAATGTTCGACAGGAAGTTGATTCTTGCAATGTGTGTAGCCCTCATGGCGCTGATCCCCGCGGGGTTCGCTCAGGTGCCCCCCACGCCGGCAGCCGAGCAGCCGAAAGCGGCCACGGCAACTGCCGACAGCGATCAGATACCGGAGGGCGGTGTTCCGGGATGGATCGATCCGGAGACGCCGGAGCATCGGCGCGACCGCATCGGCGGCGAAGATCCCGGCCCCAATCCCGATCCGAACAAACACTTCTGGCGGTTCGGCAAGTCGTACCACATCGAGCGCTACGAACGTTTCCGCGCCGCGTACGACCGCGAGTACGGAACGGTTCGCCCGCTGGCGCAGGTGAACTTCGCATTTGAGATTTACCAGCAGAACGAGAAGTACGTATGGATCTGGGTTCTCGATCCCGAATCGATGTCGACGAACACGCCGGCCACGGGCGAACCGGCGGCCGCCCCGAAGCCGAAGAGCCGCTTCAACGACATGGAGATCGCCTTTTTCAAGAAGACCAGGCCGCAGTACACCGCTCTCGATCCGGCGCCGAGCAGCAAGACCATTCGCTTCGAGGAATCGTCGCAAGGCCTGCCGGTGGAAGGATCGTGGCGGAACTCGCTCTCGGTCGGCGACATGAACGAAGACGGCTGTCCGGACCTCGTCGCCCCGCCGCAGCGCGGCACCTCGAACTTTCCGGGGATTTTTCTGGGTGACTGCAAAGGACACTGGAAGTTCTGGGACAAGACCAGCTTTCCGCACTCCTTCGATTACGGCGGTGCGGTGGTGGCCGACTTCAACAAAGACGGTCACATGGATGTGGCCTTCGCCGTCCATCTCACCGGCGTGGAGGTCTACCTCGGCGACGGCAAAGGCAACTTCAAGGAAATCACCACCGGTCTTCCGCACGACTTTGCCACGCGCCGCCTCGTCGTCACCGATGCGAACAACGATGGCTACCCCGACATTGTCGCCATCACCGAAGGCCCGAGCGTTCAGGGGATGGGCAACCCGGAGTACGGCCTCGTTCGTCTCCTCCTGAATCGGAAGAAGGGAACCGAGTGGGAAGGCGTCGACGTCGTCAAGCCGGGCGTGAAGACGGGCGCCGACTGGATGTCGGTGGCCAACTTCAACGGCGACCGCTATCCTGACTTCATCTTCGGAAGCATCTTCCAGGGAAGCTGGGACATTCTCTACACCAGCACCGGCCCGAACTCGTGGAAGGCGGTGCAGAACGACGGTGATCTGATTCCGTCGCGCGCCTACTACATGGCCAGCGCCGCCGGCAAGTTCTCATCCAAAACACGCGACGACGCCATCCTGACCGACATCCGGTACTGGCCGGCCGAGCTGGATCCCAGCCTCGTGCCGGCTGCCTCGCTGAGCGAGATGACCTCGGTGGAGCGCATCTCGTTCACCAAGGACGGTCCGCAGCGGACATCGATCATGCGCTGGAGCGGACACGAAGGCGTTGCCGGTCTCGGATCGGGCGACTTCGACGGAGACGGCAATCTCGACATCGTCTTCACCCGCTACAACCCGCGCGAAGGAGTGGTCCTGCTCGGCGACGGCAAGGGTGGTTTCACCCGGGCGAAGGTCGAGGGACTCACCATCGCCTCGCAGCGGAACTACGACCTGACCGTCGCCGACGTCAACGGCGACGGGAGGCCGGATGTGATCGTGATGTACGAGACATCGGGCACGTCGTCGCTGAGCATCAACGACGGCTCGATCCACGTCTTCCTCAACCGAGGCGCGAGTGGGGTGGCGGGGAAGGGTGCGGGCAGCACCAAGAAGTGAGAGTCGCGTCTCGCGATCGGGTGGGTGCGACCCGCCCGATCGCGGCAGTCGCGGACCGGCGATCTCACCGTTACTTCCTCTCGGTAGGCATCATTTGAGCATCGCGGTGGCCGGCCGGAGGGTTCGCGCTCCCGGGCTCGGACGCGATTGGTGCTTGTGCGGAAGTGCTGTTTCGGTATAATCCGCGCGATCTTGCCCGATGGTTCTATGTCGTAATCACATAAAAATGCGTTCAAGGCATTGACTTCTGGGATCAGAGGCAATACTGTTACCGAAACTGGAATAGGTAGACAAGTTTTCAAATCCGGCGCGGGAGGTGATCGTATCGTCGAGAGAGGGTGACCACCAATCCTAACAAAGCAGATTCAAATCAATCATTGATGTGTAGGAGAACAGCATGAAAAAATTATTGGTTCTGGCCATGATGGCCACCCTCCTGATGGCGGGTTCCGCGTTTGCGGTGTCGCGTACCCACGCTACGCCGAACGCGACCTTCTCATTTGGAGCGCCGGGAATCGCCGTCGGTCCGACGACGACGAACAACGACGACTCGTGCGATATCGGTACCGCACCGGCCGCTACGTTGCTCCTTCCGTACTTCGAGGTCGACGTCAATCCGACGGTTCAGGGTCAGACGACTCTGTTCACGATCACGAACGTTACCCGTTTCCCCCAGATCGCCCACGTGACGGTTTGGACTGACTGGTCGTTCCCGGTCCTCGACTTCAACATCTTCCTGACCGGCTATGACGTTCAGCCGATCAACCTCTATGACGTCATCGTCCGCGGCATCGTCGCTCCTCCGAGCGGCACGACCTCGGCCACGACGCCTGGAGCGCTTTCCGCGAGCAACACCACCGGAAACAACAACCTGCTTCTCGCCTCGGCGCCTTGCACGAGCCTCATCGGCAACGTTCCGCTGGCCCTTCGCGCCGCCGTCCAGTCCGCACTGACGACCGGCGTGTTCAACCCGGGTTCTGGTTTCCCGGCCTGCTCCACCGCGGGCGGCACGCACACGAACGCCATCGGTTATGTGACCGTTGACGTCGCGGCTGACTGCTCGACCAAGTTCCCCAACGACCCGACCTACTACAACCTGGGCACGGGCGAAATCCTGTTTGACAACGTCCTCATCGGCGACTACCAGCAGCTCGGACCGGCCCCGGCCGGCACGGGTGCTGCGTCGAGCTTTGACGGCGCTGGCAACCCGATGGTTCACATCCGCGCAGTACCTGAGGGTGGTGGCGCGGGTCTCGGTGGCGCTCTGTCCCCGGGAACCAACCTTCCGTACACCTTCTATGATCGCTACACCCCGGCCCTCAACCGCACGATCGATCGTCGTCAGCCGCTGCCGTCCACGTTTGCTGCCCGCTTCATCCAGGGTGGCACGGGCGCGTTCGCGACCAACTACAAGATCTGGCGTGAAGGCGTGAACGGATCGGGCGCTTCCTGCGCTTCGTTCGTGAACAACGGCTCGATTCCCATCGGTGAGTTCGTCCGCTTCGACGAGCACGAGAACCCGACCAGCTTCGGCACGGGTCCGGTCTGCTCGCCTTGCGGCGTCACCGGAATCACGCTGCCGGAAACGTCCGCTCAGAACACCGCCGGTGGCAACTTCCCGAGCATCGGTGCCTCTGGTGACGTCGGTGGCTGGATGTATCTCAACCTCGCCAATGGCCCGCAGGCTGCTTACTCCGTCACCGGTCATCCGAGCGGAAGCATCACGGTCGGCCCGGCTACGACTCCGTTCGGTAACCCGCGCGCGAGCCAGAACTGGGTCATCGTCGAGATGTTCGGCAACGTCGGAACCAACCGCCTGTCGGTTGACTTCGACGCGGCGTGGCTTGGCAACGGCTGCTCGCCGACCGCTGCGACCTCCACCGCCAACGGCGGCGTTGTTCCCATCGGACCGGCTGGTGGCGTGTTCGTTTGCCCGCCGCTTCCGGGCAGCGCTACGCTGGTCAACATGAGCAACGGTACGACCACGCAGTGCACGGGCACCAACACGACCCCGAATCTGCCGTAATCGCTTCAAAAAGCTGTTAGCCGTACAGGCGGGCCGGTTTTCCGGCCCGCCTTTTTTTTTGAAACTTTTCGCGTGACACGATCGGGCAGTTTGGGTAAAATAACAATTCCGAGCGGCGAACGGTTCGCCCGTCGCTCGTCCCGCAGTTGCCGGATCGGTCGCAACACCGTCCCGTTTCATCGCCACGGAGGAGAGAAAGTGAACTCGATTTATCGCAGGTGGTTTTTTGTGTGCTGTCTGGCAATGCTGCTGGCAGCCGTGGCACACGCGCAGGATTGGCCGCCGCCGGCTTCGGCGCCGAACATCGACGTGCTTTGCTCGAGCTGTCTCGGCAAGGAAACTCTCAAGACCATCGGCTATCCACCGACGCTCAAGTTCACGGGAAGATTCGTCGATTCGGAGCGCATCAAGGAAATCCAGTTCCCCTTCCGAACCGTTCGTGCGCGCGGCATCAGTTTTTCCGAATCCCCCGATCCCACGAAGGCCCGGATCTACATGCTGATCGGAAGCGCCGCCGGTGGCTATAACATCGACAGTTTCTTTCGCCGGTTGAACGCGCAGGAAGCGATGGTTCCGTCTTCGGCTATTTCCATCGCCGGCGGCAATTCGGGCGGACAGGAGCGATTCCTCTTCTGGGACCGGTTCTTCTATGCCGAAAACGGCGGCGGGTGGGTGCTTCCCGGCGGCGACGGTCAGGATCGTCTTTACGGAATCGATGCGGACGACCGGGGCAACGTGTATCTGGCCTATTCGACGTACGGTTGGGGCATCGTTCAGGACGATTTCGGAACGAGCGGCGGCTGGTTGACCAGCCTGTTCCAGCACGTTTCCGGCGCCACGGACGTCACCCCAAACACGATCGTTTCCTGCAAGATCGACGGCGATTACTACGCCGTCATCACCTCGGGTGGAGACAACAAAGCGCAGGTATGGAAAGTCACCGATCCACGGCATCCATCGGATAAGCCATCCGATCTCATTGGCCGGGCTTTCGCCTCTGTGACCAAAGACCCCATAGGCGCGCGCATTGCGACGGTGGACGCGAACGGGCGCTTGAGCATCTATACGAACAAAGACTTCGTCTTCGGAGGCGAACCTCTCTTCACGAAGGCTCTGCCCGGCGGGGGCCAGTACAAGTCGGTAACGACGGATGGCGCTTACTTCTATGCGCTGGCGTCCATCGCCGGCGCCATCAACATTTCGGTGATCAACGGCACTACCTATGCCGAGACGCTCATTCCCGCGACCAGCACCGGCGGAGGACCGCTGTCGTTTGCGACGCCTGGTGGTATCCGCGTCGGAGGCGGGTATCTCGCCGTGTGGGGCATTGAGAACGTGGCCGGCGGCTGGAACATCCACCTGTACAAGACCAGCGCCAGTGGCACGCTGACGGAAGTGCCGCTGGACAACTATTTCGCGAAGTATTATTCGAGCGGCGCTCCCTCCGGCTATACGCACCCTGCCTTCAGTGCGCTCATGGACGTTGCGCCTTACAAGAACGGCGGAAAATCCTATCTCATCGTCGAGTCGTTCGGACTCGGCGACGTTTATGAAATCAAAGCGGGCGATTCACTGACGATTCCTCCTTCCAGTCCGCCATCGCCCTTCTATGGCGACCGCGTGACCTTCACAAGCAGTTTGTCGTCGAACAATCCGACGCCTGTGCATTGGGACTTTGGCGACAACACCTCGTTCGATGCAACCGCCGGCAATCCCGTCGTCACGCATCAATATGGCGGGATCACGGATACGTCCCAGCTTCCAGTGACATTTCACGTGACCGCGACCAGCGCCTTGGATCCCTCGTTGACCGACTCCCGCACGGTCACGCTTGCCAAGCCGACTGCCGGCTTCAAGCTTGCCGGCACGTCGTTTCTGTTCCGGCTGCCTGACTCGAGCTCTCAGGTTCCGATCGTCACCGGCGACAATTTCTCCGACATCTCCGATGGCACCACCGAGGGTCACTATACGCAGTGGACTCTCGACCAGACCAACACCACGAAGTCTCTGCCTACGGCACCGTTCCTGGTCGGCGCGTGCGGTGTTCACGCGCTGAAGTTCGTAGCCCACTATGGCCCGTATGACGCGAACTCGTTGTCCGGACCGGCGGACGCCGCGTTCCCGATCGATTCCGTGGTCTACGTTGCAAGGCCGTTCGCCATTTCCGTTCAGGAACCGCCGGCGAGCAGCATTACGACCAGCCCGACCACTGCCGTATTCACGTCAACGATTCGCACCTCGTCTCTTTCCGCCGATCTGCCCGGCGGGTTGGGGACGGCATGTAATTACGAATGGGATCTGGTCGACGCTTCGAACGTCAACCGGCAGCAATTGAAGGGCGCGGCCACACTCGGATCCATTCCCACGTTCCCGGTGCCGCGCAGCAGTTTCAGTGCTGCCGGGATGAAAGTGACGCTTACCGTGACCGTCACTTCCGACCGTCTCAGCACCGCCTGTAATGCCCAGGGATTCTCGACGCATTCGGCAGCAACCGGCGCGTTGAACGGTCCGGATCCGACGATCGTAAAGACCGGCTGCGATCACGTTGGCGACCCCTGCAAGTTCACGGTCACCTCCGCGACCTCGCAGAGTGGCTGGACCTATGACTGGAGCCTCAATGGGCCGACTCCTTGTGCCCATTGCGGAGCCGGTGCGGATTATTCGCCGATCATCACCAACATCGGTACGTATACGGTCACGTTGAATGTCACCAATGGAATCGGCGCGGCAACGACGACAAGCGCACCGTTCTCGGTCGCTGTTTCGCTTTGCCCGGTGCCTATCGAGGCGGGTACGTCGCTCGGATACAACGGCGCCAGCTCGGGCTGCCTCAGTAACATCGATACCTGCTCGGTGAACGAGGCGCTCTCGTTCCATGTCGGTACGTTTGGCTGGTCGCTGGCCGCTTGCAACACGTTCGCATGGGATTTCGGCGACGGCTCGCAATCCAATCTCGCGCAGCCGACGCACTCGTATGCCACGGCCGGTCAGTACACGGTCTCGTTGACGGTCGGAGGCGGCTCCAATGGAAGCGCCACGGCGCATGTCTCCGACACGGTCAAAGTCGGCATCGTCCAGCAGCCGCCGCCGCCTCCTCCCCCGCCACCGCCAGGCGGAGGCACCTGCGCCACGTTGACGGCGGAGACGGCCTTCGTCGGATTCATCGGCACCACATCGGGATGCACGAGCAGCTTCGGCAACTGCAAACCGGCTGAGTCCCTTCAGTTCACGCTCTTCCCGACCACGAACTACAACTTCGCCTGTTCGTCGTCCACGACATTCCAGTGGGTCTTCAGCGATACCGGCTCGGCGAGCGGACAGAGTGTCTTCCATACGTTCGTAAATCCGGGTACCTACACCGCTTCCTGCACTCTCACGAACACCGCCGGTCAGCAGACCTACACGGGGACCGTGGTCATCCAGGGAACGGTACAGCCCAGAAGCTGCGGAACGATGACGCCGGCCAATGTCGGAATGACCTATAGCGGTCCGAACTGCACCGACGCCGGCGGCGATTGCACGACGTCGGGTCAGGTTCAGTTCTCGGTCGTCAGCAAGGGTCCCGGCTACGATTTCACCTGCGACACGCACAACTACGCCTGGACCTTCGGCGACGGCGGAACGAGCAACAGCGCCAGCCCCGCGCATGCGTATTCGACACCGGGTACCTACCCGGCGAAGGTCGTCATCACCCAGGGCACGCAAAGCATCACGTTGACCCACAACGTCACCGTCAACGGCGCGCCGAACCATGGCGGCGGCTGCCCGACCATGTTCCCCGACTCCAACGTTTACATCACGTTCCTCGGGCCGACGAGTCTCTGCTACTTTGGCGGCGATACGTCGTGCAAGGTTGGAGAAGATGTCGCGTTTACGGCCAGCGTACTTGGCTATGAGTTCGGCTGCGGCTCCCACTCCTTCTCATGGGATTTCGGCGATGGAAACCATTCCAACGTCCAAAACCCGTCGCACAAGTACGCCACGGACGGCACGTATAAGGTGACTCTGCACATCGTCAATGCGACGCAGGCGGTCGATCTCACCTCCACGGTGAAGATCGGCTCCGGCGTTTCTGCGCCGCCACGGCATCGTCCGGCCAGGCACTGAACACGTTTAGAACACCGCGAAAAAATGGCGGGCTTCGGCCCGCCATTTTTTTTGCCTGCGATAGTTTCGTGCTCCGGTCCGTACAATGTCGGCGATGACCAGCGCAGTCCGGGCGATCGACCTGACGAAGCAGTACGACATCTATCGACGGCCCATCGATCGCCTGATCGAAGCGGTGACGCGCCGGCCGCGCCACACCGTGTTTCCGGCGCTGCAGGATGTGACCTTCGACGTCGAGCGCGGCGAGACCATCGGCATCATCGGCCAGAACGGCGCGGGAAAAAGCACCCTTCTCAAGCTCCTCTGCGGCGTGACGCGGCCGACGAGCGGCGTCCTCGAGGCCAAGGGGAGCATCGCTTCGATCCTCGAGCTGGGCACCGGCTTTCACCCTGAATTCAACGGCCGCGAGAACGCCTCGCTCAACGCCGCGATCCTCGGGTTGAGCCCTGCCGAGATGAAGCAGCGGCTGCCGGCCATCCTGGAGTTCTCAGAGCTCGGGACGTTTCTCGACAGGCCGGTGAAGACGTACTCCTCGGGGATGTACATGCGGCTGGCCTTTTCCGTGGCCGTCAACGTCAACCCCGACATCCTGGTGATCGATGAGGCGCTGGCCGTGGGCGACGGGCATTTTCAGAAGAAGTGCGTCGACAAGATCCGCGAGTTCCAGGAGGAGGGGAAGACCATCCTCTTCTGCTCGCACGGGCTGTATCACGTGAGCACGATCTGCAAGCGCACGCTCTGGCTCGATCACGGCCGGGTCATGCGCTACGGACCGTCGCTCGACGTCGTGCACGAATACGAGACCTTTCTGCTCCAGCGCGATCGCGAGCGGCCGTCGAACGAGGGCGAACCCGAGCACGAGCGCCCGCCGTCGCCGGTGCGCATCCGCGACATCGTCATCTGCGATCGGAGTGGACGGCCGCGCGACGTCTTCGACCGCGGCGAGGACATCCACGTCAAACTGAATATCCATTCCGAAGTGGCCTCGCAGCCGGTGCATGTGATCGTCGGGATTCACCGGTCGGCTGACGATCTTCAGTGCTTTGCCGTCGGCACGCACGCGGACGGCGTCGCACCGCCGAGCGGGAGCCACGAGTACGAGTTGATTGCGCAGCTTCACAACGTGCCGCTGAATCGCGGCGAGTACTCGATCATCGCCTTTGCCGGCGATGAGAACGCCATCACGGTCTTTGATCGCCGCGACTTGCGGCCCGCCTTTTCGATCACCGGCGAGCGTTTCGAGGTCGGGCTGATCTCGCTCGATCATCACTGGTCGCTCGCTCCCACCGAGGCCAGCGCGCCGCAGCCCGCTCGCAGCCGATGACGTCGATCTCGCTGCTGGTCATCAACTACCGCTCGGCCAATCTCGCCGCCGGCGCCATCCGCACCGCGCGGGAGTCGTCATCGGCGCCGCTGCAGGTGGTCGTCGTCGACAACAGCTGCCAGGCTGAGGAAGCGGAGTCGCTTCGTCCCATCGCCGACGTCGTGATCGCCGCTCCCCGCAACCTCGGATATGCCGGCGGCATCAACGCCGGCAGGCGCGCGTGCGACGGCGATGTGATCGTGGTCTCCAATCCCGACGTCCGCTTCGGCGATCACGCCATCGATCGGCTCGTGGACACCGATGCCGCCGTTGCCGGTCCTGCGCTCTTCTGGGATGACGCGTATCGGTGGATTCTGCCGCCGGCCGAACTGCAGACCCGGAGCGAAGTGGTCGGCCGCGTGATTGCCAGCCGTTCGCGCGCGTGGGCCCGAAGGCGCGACCGGCGGCGATTCCTTGCACGCGTCGCCTTCTGGTCGCTCGACCGGCCGAGCTCTGTTCGCGCACTGTCGGGCGCGGTGATGGCCATCCGAGCCAGTGCCTTCGATGCCGCGGGCGGGTTCGACGAGCGTTTCCCGCTTTACTTCGAAGAGAATGATTTTCTCCGCCGCGTTCGTGGCGAGGTTGTCTACGTGCCCGCCGCGCGCTGCCACCATCTGTACAACCAGAGCGCGGCCGGTTCGGAGGAGGCAGCGGCGCTCTACGCGAAATCCGAGTTGCTGTATCTGCGAACGTGGGGCGGAGCATTCGCCAAACGATTCGAAAAACGTATGTCGGACACTCCAGTCCGGCCGTCCGGAGAGCGTGGCGATGACGTCGTCATCGAAGCCTCGCCGCTGGCAAACTTCGAGACGGCGGCCGGCCACTTCGGCGATGACGTGACCGGCGTCTCCGACGACATCTGGAACGCCTATCGCGGCGACGCCCTCTATCTGCGCGCCGTCGACCGGCGGACCGGCCGCGTACTCCGTTCGTGGGCCAAAGCTAGAATACCGGGATGAGCGCGACCAGCGTGTCGATCCTGATCCCGTTGATGGGACCGTCGGCCGAACTGCCATCGACGCTCGAAACCGTCGAGCGCTACCTGCAGACCACAGGCTTCGCCTTCGACATTCGCGTGCTCGATCGCCGCGATGGCGCCGGTTACGGAGCGATGATCCGGCGCGGAACGGCGGATGCGGGCGGCAGCGTGGTCATCATCGTCGATCACGATCTTCCGTACCCGGTCAGCGCGATCGGCGATGCCGTGGCGCTGATCGAGTCGGGCGCGGCGGAGGTGGTCTTCGCGCGCCGGGCCGGCTGCCGCGACAGCGTCGTTCTCCGGTCGATGCTGGTGCCCATTCTTCCCGATGCCGCGCTTCACCTGAAGGCGTTCGCCGCGGAGGCCGCGGCGCTGCTGATCACCGAATCAAAGCTGCGCGGCGGAGGGTTCGATCTCGAAACGGCGTATCTCGCCAACAAGTACGGTTTCCGAATCGAACGCCTGACGGTGCATGCGGACGCGGTGTCGAGACGAAAGAGCATCGGGTTCTGGCGCGGCATCGCCTCCGCCTTCGCGATCCGGATGACGGACCGGCGGAACGGCTATCGTGCGCCGCGCCGGTGTCCGGTCTGCCTCTCCAGCGAGGTATGGAACGTCGATCAGATTCCCGGCAACGTGGTGCGCGCCTGCAGCCGCTGCAAGTGCCGTTACCTCGGCAGATTCGAAGTCGATGACGACTCGCATCCTGTGCGCCGCATTCTGCGGGCGCAGCCGGCCGCGGCGGAGGTGGGGGAGGAGACGCAGCATCGCGGTGTGGCCCGTGAGAAGACCAGTGCGCGGCGCCTGAACGCGCTGCGGCGGCATCTGACGTCGCGTGCGCGCATCCTCGAGATCGGCGTGCGCGACGGCAGCTTCGGCGCCGCGGCGGCGCGGGAATTCGAGTACGTCGGCATCGATCGCGCTGCTGCCGCGGCGCGCGCGGCGCGTGCGCGTGGGCTCGACGTCTACTGTTCCACCGTCCCGAATTTCGTGAACACCGGCCCGGCCTTCGACGCCATCGTCCTCTTCCACGTTTTCGAGAACATGGCCGATCCCCACGATGCGCTGGCGCGGATGAAAGACCTGCTCAAGCCCGGCGGTGTGCTGTTGCTGTCGACGTTCGACACGGAAGGTCTGGTCTACCTCATCACCGAGCGGCGGTGGATGACGCAGAACTTCCGCACGCACCTGATCCTCTACTCGCGCTCCGCGCTCATCGAACTGCTCGAGCACTCCGGGTTCGAGATCGTCAGCATCGGCCCGGAGCTGGCCTATCGCGATCATCGTTTTCTGCGGCACTCGGTGGCCATGCGCTGGCCGGCGCTGGCGCCGCTCGTGCGGATGCTGCTGAGAGTCCTTCCCGATCCGCTGCTGGTTTCGTCGGGATCGATCCGGATCGTGGCCAAGCGGCGAGCCGGGTCTCCGATCAACTTCCGCGCGATCCGCTCCGTCGAGCCGACGCATGCCCGTTGACGCGCGTTTCACCAGCCGCCCGTTTCGCGCGGGTGACGAAGAACAGATCCTCGGCCTCTTCGCGCGTGCCTTCCCGCACGCCAGCCGAGGAGTGGAGCATTTTCGGTGGGAGTACCAGCGCAATCCGTTCGGGAACGAACGCATTTCGCTGACGTTCGATGATGCCGGCCGGCTGGTGGCGCAATATGCCGGCTATCCGGTGCGGATGATCGACGAGGGACGCGACCTTGTCGCTCACCAGATTGGCGACATCATGACCGACCGCTCCGTGCGCCAGATCGGCCGCGGTCCCACCAGCATCCTGGCGCGCACGGCGCAGCATTTCTACGACGCGTTCTGCCGTGGCAAGGTGGCCTTCAACTACGGCTTCACCACCGCCGCTCATCGCCAGCTGTCGGTCCGTTTTCTCGGCAGCGATGCCGTCGAGCCGGTTTCGTATCGGGTTCGGGACCTCGCGCGCAATCCGTTCCGGCCGATCACGCGGCGCGAGCGCTGGCCGCGGGGATGGCAGCTGGAACTCGTTCGGGAGCCTGGTGCCGAGCTCGATCGCTTCTTCGATCGCGTGGCGCCGGCCTATCGCTTTCTCGTGCGGCGGGATGCGCGCTATCTCCGGTGGCGCTATCTCGACTGCCCCGACGTCCCGTACTTCATCGTGGCCATTCGCAAATGGCGGCGTCTCGTTGGCTGGAGCGTTTTCGGCGTGCGCGGATCGCGGTTGGCGTGGGGCGACGCGCTCTTCGACCCGAAGGTTCCGGAGGCGGTCGCAGTGCTGCTGCGCCATGTCGTGCCCAGCTATCCCGTCGATCGCATCGACGGCTGGTTTCCGCAAGGGCCGGCCTGGTTCGACGGCATTCTGCGTGACCTGCAGTTCGAATCGCGGCCGGACCCGCAGGATCTCTCGCTGATGTGTGTGCCGTTCGAGTTGCCCGACGCCACCGCGCGCATCCGGGAGCGGTTTTATTACACCTACGGCGACAGCGATCTTTTCTGAGCCTCGCCATGGCCAGCGTCGTGCATGCCGCTCAACGATCGGCCCGCAGTCGGTAGAATGAAGAGCCCGGCATGAGCAACCTGCAGCCTCAGAACCTCAACGGCGAGAAACGCGTCGCAGACGTCGACCGCAAACGCATCCTGGTGATCGACGATGACCTGCCGTTGCGCGGCATGTTGGCGGCCGCCCTGCGCCAGGCCGGTTTTCAGGTGCTGCTGGCGGGCGACGGCGGCGAAGGGCAGCGGGCTCTGAGCATCCATCATCCCGACGTGATCCTCCTCGATCTGGCCATGCCCGGCGTCAATGGCTGGGATTTCCTCCAGCGCCTGAAAGAGACCGGCTACCTCGGCACGATTCCGATCATCGTTCTCTCCGCGCATCTGCACGTGGAACCGCAGGCGATTCTTCAGCTCGGCGTTTCGGCCATTCTGCCGAAGCCGTTCAACCTCACGGAGCTGATCGATCTGATCGAGCACCTCTCGCCGTGACGACCGACGATCTGGCCGGCACGATCGCCGCGCGCTATCCGTCGCGTTTCCTTCGCATCTACGTTCGATCGAAGATCAAGGCCGACCCGGTCTATGCCGCGGTCTTCGAGCGGATCCGCGATCGCGGCGAGCCGCTGCTCGACGTCGGATGCGGTGTCGGTCTGCTCGCGGCGTATTTGCGTGCGCGCGGCTTTCGCGCACCGATTCGCGGGCTCGATCATGACGAGCGGAAGGTCGGCATTGCCAGCAGCGTCATCCCCGAGGCGACGTTCGGGGTGGCCGACGCGCGGACGGCGATTGATGCCGAGGGGACCGTCGTGTTGCTCGATCTGCTGCACTACTTCCGCGCCGAGGAACAGGCGCGCATTCTCGAATCGGCGGCGAAGAACGCCACCATCGTGATCATTCGCGACGCCATTCGTGACGGCAGCTGGCGCTACCGGCTCACGTATCTGCAGGAGGCGTTCTCGCGGTTGGTTCGGTGGCTGCGCGCGGAGCGGCTGCATTTTCCGACGCGCGACGACGTCATGCGGCCGTTCGGGAGTTTCGACGCCGAGGTCGTGCCGCTCTACGGGCGGACGCCGTTCAATAACTACCTGTTCGTCTTCAGGCGTTCGGCGGCCGGGATCACGAATCCGTAGCCTCGCGCCTGCAGCTCGTCGACGACGCGGCTGATGCAGGCGACGGAAAAGCCGCGGCCCTGATGCATGACGATGATCGCGCCGGCGTTGACACGCGGGACGATGCGGCGGACGACGCGCTCGACGTCGTCGCCGAACGAATCGAATCCGCGCACGCTCCAGCCGATGAGCGGGAGCCCGCGGCGCTTCAGAATCGGATGGACGAAGGGATTCTTCATTCCCACCGGCGCGCGGAAGAGTGTGGGCAGCTTGCCGGTGATGGCCTGCAGCGCCGCGCTGCACTCGTCGATCTGCCAGGCCAGCGCGGACGGTGGCAGGCGCCAGAACGATCCCGAGGGATGCGTCTGCGAGTGATTGGCGACGGTGTGGCCGCGGGCGAGCATTTGCTGGATCAGATCCGGGTGTTGTGACGAGAGCAGTCCCTTCACAAAAAACGTCGCCTTGACGCCGCGCTGGTCGAGTGCATCGAGGAGAGATGCCGTGTCGTCGGTGGGACCGTCATCGATCGTCAGCCAGACCTCGTTCGAGGTGGAGTCGAATCTGGTGATGACTGGTCCCAACCACTGCGAGTTCGGACGCAGTACCGGCCAGAGCACGAGCGCGTGCGAGAGCGCCAGCACGCCGATCGCGGCGAGCCACGAATGCGGCCACAGCACAATGGTGATGATCGGCGCGACGCAGGCGAAGCCGAGAATCAGCGGACGCATCGTTCCTCCGCCGTTTGGATGGCGCCGCGCAGGAACCAGACGATCACTGCCGCGAAGCCATTGACGATGAGGATCGCAAAGAAAAGCCAGGCCACGGCGCGCGCCCATGTTGCCGTCATCGCAAAGTAGCCAGAGGCGAGCAGCAGCAGCGCCATCGTCGTCACCGAAACGATCTTGATGTGGTTCCCATCGCCGATCATCAGCCGCAGCAGCGGGCCGCCGACCACGATCGGGAGATGGATGACGATCGCGGCGAGCGGAAAGGCCAGCACGATCGCCAGCGGCAGGACAACGGGGAGCGCCGCGGCCAGGTAGCAGGTCGTCGTAATGAACACCCAGAGCGCAACCAGGTTCATCTCCAATGCTGACTGATCGCGATCGATGGCGAGAATGAGGTGCTCCGGCTGTTCGCTCGGTGGCCGCGACCGGCGAAGACGGAGGTAGCCGATCAGCCGCGCCAGGGCGAACCGATGACGCGACGGCAGCGAGCGCGCGGCGGCGCAATTGACCACGTTCACGCGGCCTTCTCCGGCCAGTGCGGCTCGAAGGTGAACCACTGGAACCAGCATTGGCGGATCACGCGCTCGAGTTCGTCCGTCCACTGCCCGACCGCGCGGGCGAAGTCGTCATTGCGATTGCGGCTGCGCGTGATCTCGATCGGCCGCGAGGTGATCAGGCGATAGCGCCGGCGGCCGAGCCGGACGACGAAGACCGGGTAGATCGGCACGCGCGCGGCGAGGGCAAGCGCGAACGGACCGGCGGGAACGGTGGTCGGCTTGCCGAACAACGTCGCCGGCAACGTGCTGATCGAGCCGGTCACACGGTCGCCCTGAATGGCCACGATGCCTCCTTCGCGCACGGTTTCCAGCAGATCGAGCGCCAGCTCCGTGGCCCGGGTATTGAACTCGATGCGCAGGCTGTCGGCGCCGTGGTGCTCTTCGAATTCGCGCGTCTGCGGATCGGCTTCGGGCGCGCGCACCATCACGATCCTGCGCGACGACGTCTCCGAGAAAAGTTGCGCGCCGAGGTCGTAGCTCCCCATGTGCGCGGTCAGCAGAATCGCGCCCTCGCGCGTCTGCATCTCTTGAAAATGATCGAGCCCCGTGAACTCCCAATCGGGAATCGTGCGCAGCTCCTTGAAACGGACGTTATCGGCCATGGTCCAGGCGAAGTTCCAGAAGACGCGGTAACAGCGGAAGAGATTCGCGATGGCAAGCGAGCCGGGCTTGATCACTTGCAGATTGCGTATCACGCCGCGCCGCCCGGGACCCCACACCAGGAAAACCATCGACCAGAAGGCCATGACGATCGGCTCGATCCACGGCGGCACGTTCAGAATGGCAAAGCGAAGCAGCTGCCGCCAGAACACGCCACGCACGAAAAACCGACGCCACCAGGCTGACCGCGTCACGTTCGCATGATATCGGAGAGCGTTCGCTCTTCCGTTGGCAGTGAAGGGCGCAGCAGATCGAAGAGCGCGCCGCTCATGAGCGCGCGGTCGCCGGGATAGGTGGCCACGATCTGCAATGGAAAACGCTGGAAGATTTCCGCGTCGCCGCGGCGCCTCGATCGCTGGACGATCGCTCGTTTCGCGGCGATGCGGTCGCCGTGGGCCATGATCCATTCGAAGGCGCGGAATTGCATCGTCGTCAGAGGATCGTCGAGCGTCGCCAGCGGCTTCGCGCCGAAGAGTTTGCGCCGCGCGCGAGCGAAGAGCCCGCGCGATGCCTTCGCCGTCTTCGAAAATGGTTCGCGTGTCAGCTCGGCGGCGTTGCCATTGCGCATCGTTGCGTAGTGGTGCAGGCGCGCCAGGTATGTGAAGAAGAGAGCGCCCGAGGCGTCGTGGAGCGATTCGTAATTCTTCAGCGCCGTCTGCAGGGCGTTGCGCTCGAAGAGAACGCCGCGCTCGAAATCGCCGAGGCGCTGGCTGGTGGCGCTCGACTTGTGGCGGACGACGGCGCGCGGCTCGTAGAGAACGCGGAAGCCGGCCAGCCACGAACGCCAGCCGAAATCGACGTCCTCGAGGTAGGCGAAGTAGTCGTCGTCGAAGCCGCCGAGTGCCAGGAGCGGCGCGCGCCGCGAGATCATGTTGCCGCCGCACGCGAAGAGGATCTCCGCGCCGGCTGCCGGCTCCGGGCGCGACGCCAGCGGATAGCGGAAACCGTTCTGAAACGCGTGGCCGTCGAACGTCAGCGCGCCGCCGATGAAGTCGATCAGCGTCCCGCTGGGATCGACGATCTTGCCGCCGACGGAGATCACATCATCCGGCGCCTGTTCGATGGCGTCGACCATCGCCTCCAGCCAGCCTGGCTCCGGCACGGCATCGTTGTTCAGAAAGATGACGTTGCGCGCGCACGAGCGCACCAGCGCCGCGGCCAGGCCGCCGGTGAAGCCGTGGTTCGCGCCGAGCGGAAGCAGCCGGACGTTTGGATAGCGGCCGGCGATGGCGCCGATGCTGCCGTCGGTCGAGCCGTTGTCGACGACGGTGATCATCTCGCCCTCGCTCAGCTGCGATGACACGGCATCGAGACAGGCCAGCGTGTCGTCGCGGCTGTTCCAGTTGACGATGATGATGTCGGCCACCGGCGCGCTCACGACGAGCCTCCGATGCGGCGCCGGATACGACTGACGGTGCGGTCGAGGAGTGAGCGCGATTGCTCCGGAACCTGCATGGTTGCGGCGAATGCTTCCTTGTGCGGATCGATGCGCGGCGCGCGAACGAAGTCGACCAGCGGTTGGAGCGTGCGCGTCCACTGGTGTTCTTCCGTGAAACGCATCGCACCCGCGCGCATTTGCTCGTTGCCGAGAACGTTTACGAGCGCGCTGGCGAAGTCTTGCGGTGACGCTGAATGGACGATCACGCCGGCGTCGTAGCGGGTCAGCAACTCGTCGGTGCCGGGAGCGCTGCTGGTGACGATCGGCAGCGCGCCCCAGAGGTAGTCGTAGACGCGCGTGCGCATCGAGAGATCGGTCTCGATCGATTGCGGGAAGGTCAGCAGAGCGGCGCCGAAGCGACCGTAGAACGCGGCGCGCTGGTCGTACGCGACCCACGGCTCGAAGCGAACGAAGTCGTAGCCGTTCCGCTTGACGTAGTCGATGGCTTCGGCGAGTTTTCCCTGCGGGGTCAGCGATGGGTTGGGATGCGTGGTGAAGGTGAGCGTGACATCAGGCAGCGACTTGCGGGCGATGGCGACGGCGTCGATCGCGAGAATTGGGTCGTACCAGTCGTAAATGCCGCCGAAGAGGATCTCGCGAGATTTTGCGGGCGAGATGCCCGCGCTCGCAGGGACGCCGAAGGGGGCGATGCGGATCAGCGCATCGAAGTGCGGATCGGTCTCGAATGCGATCGGGTTCACGCGGCCGGTCGCGAGCAGTAGTCCGAGGTAGAAGAGGCGCTGGGCTTCGGAGGCGCAGAGGAAGAGATCGCCGCGCAGCAATGACTGCATCAGCGTAGCGTGATCGTGCGTGAAGACCTCGGCGCCGCGTGACGGGTAGTAATGCAGATTTTCGACGATGAACGGGTCGTACAGATCAACCACCGTCGGAATCGGCGCGCCGTGCGCGAAGAGGTCGTTGGCAACGTGGCCTTGCACGACCGCGACGTCGGCCTCGCTCGTGCAGCGTTGCAGGCTCTCCGGCGTGATCGCATCGGCGCGGCAACCGTCGGCGGCGCCGGCATCGCGCGAGAGCAGCGTCACCTCGTGGCCGTCGGCGATGAGGACCTTCGTCATCTCCAGGAAGCGGATGCCGATTCCCGCCGGCTGCCGATGTCCGAGCGGCTCCGGGCATACCAACAGCGCACGCGTCATCCGCGCCCTTTCACCCGCTCGACGATGGTGTGCAACTTCCACGTGCGCGATTGGAAGATGGTGTCGAGGAGGTTCTGCAATCGCGTTACCTCGGCATACAGCGCGGTGTTCGTGCGCTCTGCTTCGGCCGCCGCCGCCCGGGCAGGCTCGATCTCCGCGCAGCGTGCGATTGCCTCATTGCGCTCGCGATTCGCGTTGTCGAGCATCCCGCGGATCTCCGCATTCGCTCCTTCGAGGTGACTGATGCGCATCATCGTTTCGTTGATCCGTTCGCTGAGTTCGCCGATCTGGCCGATGAGCGATTGCTTGTCGCGCTCGAGCCGAGCAACCTCCTGCTCGATGCGGCCGCGCGCCCCGCGCGCCTCCACCAGTTCGCCTTCGATCGCGACCTTCCGCCGTTTCTCCCGTTCGAATACGTTGGCGAAGAGGTTCTCGCCCATGAGTGCCGCATGTTTGTGCCAGACCTGCAGCTTGGCGGCGCGAAACAGCGGCGAGCTTTCGGGATTGGCCATCACCACGGAATCGGCACCTTTGATGTGCCGGATCTCGCAGGTGATGCGCGGAACGCGAACGAAATCGCCGCGCTGTGCGAGCCGGATCAGAAAATCCCAGTCTTCGAAAAGATCGAACGCCGGATCGAAGCCGCCAAGATCGAGAAAGTCCACGCGGCGAATGAGGAGAGCCGGCAGCGGGATGAAGTTGTCGACCAGGAGCAGCTCGCGATCGAAGTCGCGCTCGTAGATCCGCAGCGCCTCGCGTTTGTCGCCGTCGATCAACGCGGAGACGGCGTCGCTGTACCACGCGGCAGCCTTCGATCCGCGGGCGGCCTCGGACAGCGTGGCCAGATGTTCGGGATAGAAAAGGTCGTCGTCATCGAGTAAGGCGATGTAGTCGTTCTTCGCCGCGCTCACGCCGGCATTGCCGGCCTCGGAGCGTCCGCGCGAAATCTCGTGCTCGACGAGCATGACGCCTTCGACCTCCGGCCGGGCACCGCCATCATTGACGACGACGATTTCGGCTGGATAGCCGGTCGCCCGAATCGAAGCGATGGCCTCGGCAAGCAGCGCCGGCCGGTCCTTCGTCCGCACGACCACGCTGACCGGCAGCGGCTCGTGGACGACGTCGATCCGCATCGGCCCCATGGCCTCACGCAGCGCGCTGAACGGCATGGTGCGCAACGATGGCAGCGGCGTCGTCCAATATCCCTCGGCGAACTTGACGTATGTGGAGAGCGTCATCGCACGCCAGGCATTGAGACCGCGCGCGTAGGACGTGTAGTCGCGCATCGCCGTCTGCGATGCATGCGTCTCGATCGCCGCGTACTTGGCCTCGGCCACCAAGGTGATGTCGAGGAGCGTGTTCGGCCGGAGCGGCGCGCTGACCTCGTAAAACGCCACGCGCGCCACGGCCAGATCGGCGAAGAGCGATGGATCGCGGGCGATGAGATCGCAAAACGCGTGCGAGAGCGCGATGTGATCGGGATGAATCTCCAGCGGGCTGGGGACGGCGATCAGATCCGGCTTCCATTGGCGGAGGATCGCGGCGAGGCGCTGGCCAAGCTCGTGCGCGTTTGCCAGCTCGCGGTCGGGGAATCGAAGAAACTCGATCGTGGCATCGCCGAGGGAGGCGAGGGCAGTGCGGGACTCGGTCTCGCGCTGTGCGCCGTCGCCGGCCTGCGCGCCGTCGGTGGCCACGACCACGTGCACGGGGCGTTTTTCGCGCAGATGGAGAGCCACGAGACCGCCGCATCCGATCACTTCATCGTCCGGATGCGGCGCCAGAACGAGGAGGCGCTCGCCGCGTAAGTCCTGCGGCTCGAATGGAATCGCCTCCGCCTCGGGCATGGTCATGGCATCGGATTATAGGTGGTCCGTATAATTCAGCCATCCGTGAGACCTGACGAGCAGCAACCGATCGCAGGAGTCCTGTCGCTGATCCGCGAGCTCACCGGGCCCGCGACCCGCGCAGAAGACATCAGCGACCTCTTCGTCTCCTCGTTTCGCGCGCTCGATCACGCCATCGATTTCGACGTCGCCGCGGCGGTGATGATCGAACAGCACCTCGATCTCTACGTCGTCACGCGCGAGGGAGCGGCCTCGCTGGTCGGGCCGCCGCTCATCGAAAGCATCCGCCGGACGCTGGAGATGATGATCCCGGTTTCGTTCGCCGCCACCGACGTCATCGTGAAGGCGGAGCGCAGCGATCTTCCGCGGCACGGCGACGGCGACAGCCTGGCCAACTCCTCCCACGCCATGATTTCGGTCGAGAACCGGAGCAGTGGCGTGCTGCTGGTCTATCGCGCCGAGCCGTTCGACGAGCAGGAGCAACAGATCGTCGAGATCTTCGCCGCGCAGGTGTCGCTGCTCATCGGCCAGCTCAACGCCCGCGAACAGATTCAGGGACTGGCCGACACCGACGACCTCACCGGCATCGCCAACAAGCGCTACTTCCGGCGGCAGCTGCCGATGGAGATGGAACGCGCGCGTGTCTATTCGCTGCCGCTGGCGCTGCTGATGTTCGACATCGACAACTTCAAGGGCATCAACGACAACTTCGGTCACACCATCGGTGACGTCGTTCTCTCGGAGCTCTGCGGCGCCGTGCGCGAGACGTTGCGCCCGCCCGATCTTTTCGCCCGTTTCGGCGGCGACGAATTCGCCATCATCCTTCCGCACACGGACCTCGGCGGCGCCTGCGCGGTAGCCGATCGCATCCTGCAGCGCGTGCAGTTGCTGGCCATCCCCGCGGACGATGAAGGGACGATTTGCTGCTCGATCTCACTCGGCATCGCCGAGTTCCGCAGCGCCGACACGACCTCCGCCGACGTCATCCGCCGCGCGGACGAACAGCTGTATGAAGCGAAGCGGGCGGGGAAGAACCGGTACTCGTTCGCGGCGTCGTGATTGTCATCCAGAGCCAGCGCTCCGTCGCGCTCGAGGGAAAGGTAAACTTCGCCGCAATGCCCAACCGCTTCCTCATCGCCAACTGGAAAATGAATCTCCCTCCCGAGGGGATCGATGCCTTTCTCGCGGCGATGGGAGAAGCGAATGTCGCCGTCGCGCCGCCGTACGTTTATCTCAAGGACGTCGTGGCCGGGGCAACGCGAAACGTTCTCGTCGGTGGTCAGAACTGCGCCGATCAGAAGTCGGGAGCGTTCACCGGCGAGGTCTCCGCCGGCATGCTGCGCGACTGCGGCGCGCGATTCGTCATCGTCGGGCACTCCGAGCGCCGCAACATCTACGGCGAGGACGATGCGCTCATCGCCCGCAAACTGGAGATGGTCATCGAAGCCGGCCTGCTGCCTGTCCTCTGCATCGGCGAGAACCAGCTCCAGCGCGATGGCGGTCATGCCGCGATGTTCTGCTCCGATCAGCTCCGCGCCGCCGCCGTGGCGCAACTCGCGAGCGCGCCGGAGGTCGTCATCGCCTACGAACCGATCTGGGCGATCGGAACGGGCCGCAATGCCACCGGCGCGATGGTCGCCGAGATCGCCGCATCGATCCGCGAAGCCCTCGCGCGCTTCTGGCCCGCGGAACTGGCGCGCCGCGCGCCACTGCTCTATGGCGGCAGCGTGACGCCCGACAACGTCGATGACCTCGTCGCGCATGGGCAGATCGACGGTTTTCTCGTCGGCGGCGCCAGCCTCGATTCGAAGAAGTTCATGACACTCGCCGAGGCCATGAAGCGATAGCGCGGTCGAGAGGTCGCGCAACACCGTACCCGCCTTGACACCCAACCCCATTCCGGGAAGAATTCGCCCCCTTGCCCCGTTAGCAGCATCGCTTCGGAGAATCCATGACCGTACTTCTTGTCGTACTACACGTCCTCATCAGCCTCTTCCTGATCCTCGTCGTCCTTCTGCAGCAGGGGAAGGGTGCGGATCTGGCGGGCGCGTTCGGTGGCGGCGGATCACAGACTGCATTCGGCGCGCGCGGCGCGACACGCTCCTTCACAAACTGACGACGGCGTTCTTCGTCCTTTTCGTCATTACCTCGTTGTCGCTGGCGATCCTCCAGGCTCGCCCGCGCTCCTCGGTCATGAGCGGCAGCGCAACCTCGGCGCCTGCCACCCCAGCGAAAAAGTAGTGGTTCTTTTCAAGCCCAAGTGGCGGAATTGGTAGACGCGCACGTTTGAGGGGCGTGTGGAGAAATCCGTGCCGGTTCGAGTCCGGCCTTGGGCACCAATTGATCAGGGATCGAGCCAGCGGAGACGCTGGCTTTTGTTTTTTGGTTCACTCAGTTGCGGTTTCTCTTCGCTTCTCAAATTCACTGTCATCCTGAGCCGCCGGAGCTGCGTAGCCGAAGGCGGAGCAGCGGAGGACGGTCGAAGGACCCCCCTCGTGCTTGCCTCAGAAAGTGCCGCCACCCTTCCGGGTTATCAGCTGGGGGTCCTTCGACCGTCCTGCGACGCTCCGCCTCCGGCTACGCGCCTCCGGCGGCTCAGGATGACAGTGATGTGGCGTAGCGTGAGAAGTGCTACTTCTCCGCGATCCTCCGCGCGTAATCCGCGGCGCGATCGAGGAACCCTTCGATCGACCGGCCCAGCGCCAGCTTCTCGTTGAGCTCCGTCGCCTTCTCGAAATCGAGGCGGAGGCGCTCGGCTTCGGCGAGGTAGTAGTCGCGCAGGCCGGTCTCGATCTGGAACTCGGGGTACTTCTCGGCCAGCGTGCGCATCCACTCTTCGACCTGGCGGCGGCGGTCTTTGTCGCCGGCTCCGTTTTTCAGGTCGGCAAGCAGCGTGGTGACTACGCCGGAGAGGATCTGCATCCGCTGGTCGTGTAACGGTTCCTCGGTCATGGGCGCGGATGTTAGCAGCGATTACAATGCGCCGCGATGAAAGTCCTTGTCGCGAATCGCGGCGAGATCGCGGTCCGCGTCATGCGCGCCTGCCGCGAGCTCGGCTACCCGACGGTGGCCGTCTACTCCGAGCCTGACCGCGCCGCGCTGCACGTCGTTTACGCCGACGAGGCCATGCCCATCGGGCCGGCGCCGTCGCGCGACAGCTATCTGCGCATCGACCGCATTCTCGACGCGGCCAAACGGACCGGCGCCGACGCCATTCATCCCGGCTATGGCTTCCTGGCCGAGAACGCCGGCTTCGCGCGCGCCTGCCGCGATGCCGGCATCACCTTCATCGGCCCGTCGCCGGAATCGATCGAGGCCATGGGGTCGAAAACCGAGGCCCGGCAGAGGATGCAGGCCGCGGGAGTGCCGGTCGTGCCCGGGCTCATCGAGGCGGTGAAGTCGTTCGACGAGATCGCCGCGTTTGCCGCCGAGGCGGGATTTCCGATCATGATCAAAGCCTCGGCGGGGGGCGGCGGCAAGGGACTGCGGCTCGTCGAGCGGGAGGAGGATCTTCGTCCTTCCTTCGAACGCGTCACCAGCGAAGCGCAGTCGTTCTTCGGCGACGGCGCCGTCTACGCCGAGAAATTCATCGCCCGGCCGCGGCACATCGAAGTGCAGGTCCTCGGCGATCAGCACGGCAACATCGTGCACGTCGGCGAGCGTGAGTGCACGCTGCAGCGGCGGCACCAGAAAGTGGTCGAGGAGTCGCCATCACCCGTCGTCGACGCCGAGTTGCGCGCGCGCCTCGGCGCGATGGCGGTCAAAGCCGCGGCGGCTGTGAACTACTACTCCGCGGGCACCATCGAGTGCCTGATGGGGCAGGACAAGCAGTTTTACTTTCTGGAGATGAATACGCGCCTGCAGGTCGAGCACCCGGTCACCGAAATGGTCTGGGGTATCGATCTGGTCAAAGCGCAGATCCGCGTCGCGCAGGGCGAAAAGCTCGGCATCACCCAGAGCGACCTGAAGCCGGGCGGACATGCCATCGAGTGCCGCATCTACGCCGAGGATCCGGGCCGCAACTTCGCGCCATCGCCGGGCCTTATCCGGCATCTCACCCTGCCGCAGGGACCGGGTGTGCGCAACGACAACGGCGTCTACAGCGGTTACACCGTGCCGGTTTATTACGACCCGATGCTCTCCAAGCTGATCTGCCACGGGGGCACGCGCGACGAAGCGATCGACAGGATGTTGCGCGCGCTGGAGGAGTATCGCGTCGACGGCATCCAGACCACCATTCCGTTCTTCACCTTCCTAATGCAGCATCCCGACTTCCGCAGCGCGAACTTCGATACCGGCTTTCTCGATCATCTTCTGCCGGAGCTCGATCTTCAGCACCGGCCGCCCAGCGGGGCCACGCATGATGCCGCGCTCATCGCCGCGGCGATCATGGCCTTCGAGGAGTCGCAGAACGTGCGGCTGCCCGAGGAGACGGAATCGCGCTGGCGGATGAGCGGTCGCTTCGAGGCAATGCGGGGGCGCGATTGAAACTGATCGCCCGCTATCGCGATGAAGAGACGCCGATCGAGATCGAGCGGCACGCCGGCGGTTATCGCGTGAAGCTGGGCGATCGCTGGCTCACCGCCGATCTCGTCGCGGCGGGCGGAGTGCAATCACTGCGGCTCGAAGATGGGACGCAATTCGCACTTGCGCATCATCGCGCCGGGACGACGCACCAGATCACCATCGGCGCGTCGCGGCTGGACGTCGACATCATCGATCCGCTCACCGTGCGCCGGAAGAGCGGTGACGACCACCTCGGCGACAGCGGCATCATCAAAGCCCTCATGCCCGGCCGCATCGCCCGCGTGCTGGTGGAAAAAGGCGCTGAAGTCCGCCGCGGCGAAGGGCTGCTCGTGCTCGAAGCGATGAAGATGGAGAACGAGATCCCTGCGCCGGCCGATGGCGTGATCGACGAGATCTTCGTGAAGCCGGGAGATACGGTGGAAGGTGGCGCGGACTTGTTGCACCTGGGAGCGCGGCCATCCGGCACGCGTTGACCTGCAAGGTGTGAGTCGATGGCGGGCGGGACGCCCGCGCTCCCAGGGAACGGCATCTATAATTCGCCCACATGTCCTCAACCGATCCGTTCGTCGCCGGGGGAACCATCGCGTCCTTCCGGCTCGTCGAGCGCGTAGAGGCCTCGGTCTGGCGCGCCGAGGATGCGCGCAGCGGCAGGACGGTTGCGGTCAAGATCCTGACCAAACAGCTGCCGCGCGATCCTGCCAAGCGTGAGGAAGTCGTTCGTGCCATCCGGCTGGGGGCGGCGCTGTACCACGCCTCGCTCATCACCGTGATCGAGATCGCAACGGCGGACGACGCACTGCTCCTGGTGATGGAGTGGTTCGACGGCCTGCCGCTCGCTACCGCCTATCGCGGCCGCGCCGCCGGCCGGACCGAGTTTTTTCGCGTCGCCTATCAGCTGGCCGACGCGGTCAAGCTGTTGCACGCGAAGAACGTGCTGCACCTCAACATCGCCGGCGATTCCGTGCTCATCGCACCGAACGGACAGGTCAAGCTGGCTGGACTCAACGCATCGACCTTTCTGCCGCGCCGCGATGGACAAGGCTCGGCGTTTACGCAGAAGGGGAGCGATCCGAACGCCGTCAGCTACATGGCGCCGGAGCAGATTACGAATCAGCCCCAGATGACGCAGACCGACGTTTTCTCCCTCGGGATGGTGATGTACGAGATGGCGACTGGACGCCGGCCGTATCTCGCGCCCACCGCGCCCGAGATCGCGCGGAAGATCGTCGATGAGCAGCCGGCATCGCCGAAGGCAGTCAACCCGAAGATCGAGAACGCCATGCTCAACGTCATCGGGAACTGCTTCTTCAAGGATCCATTTCGCCGGTACAAAGACGCCAAGACGCTCCTCGACGACATCGTCAAGGTCGAAGGCGACGTGGTGGTGTGGGCGAACGAGCTGGCGCGGGCATCGCTCAATGCCTTGGCGAGCGCGCGTCATGCCGTGCAGGCGCGGCAGTCGATCATCCTCACCGGCGACATCGCCGGCTACGACGCGATGAATGCCGTTGATCCGGCCGGCGCCACGAAGGCGGCGGACCGGATGCAGCAGATTCTCGGTGAGGCGGTCTACCTTTTCGACGGGCAGGTCATCGATCCATTCGGGCCACGTTTCGTTGGCGAGTTCGGCTCGCTCGAAAACGCGCTGGAGGCGGGGCGCAAGGGAGAGTTCGATTTCTCGCCCGAGCAGCAGGAGGGGCAGCCGATTCCCGTTCGCCTGCTTCTGCACTACGGCGAGGTGGAGACGCACGATGGCAAGCCGGCCGGCCCCGCGGTCGACAAGGCCTTCGAGATCCTCGGGCAGATCGAGCCGGCGAAGCTCTGCATCACCGAAGCGTTCATGAAGAAGGGCCGCCTCGGCGTGCGCCTTCGCGATGCCGGCGCGCGCGCGGGCGTGAAGCTTTTCGGCATCGCGCCCGAGGGCGAAGCCGCCGAGGCCGCGGCGCGCGCGGCGGCGGAAGCGGAGGAGGCGGAGCGGCTTGCCGCCGAGGCGGCAGCGGAAGCGACCGCGGCGCGCGCGGCGGAGAAGAAGAAAAAGACGCGTCTCATCGCGATCGCCGCGGCGGCAGTCATCGTCATCGCCGGAGCGTTGGCGTTTCTCTGGATCCAGAAACGCCAGAGCGAAGCCGCGCCAGTAGTCGTGTCCACGCGTCGCGCAGGGCCGCCGCCCGCCACCGCGGCGACGCCGCGCAAGGTCTTCGTCGAGCCGTTCGCGATCGTTCCTCCCGACCCGCTGCTCGATCAACGAGGTGCTGCGATCCGGCTGGCGGCGATCGAGATCCTGCGCTCGTTCCCCGAGGTGCGCATCGTCGAATCGAAGGCGCCCGATGGCAGTGCGTACAGCGCGAAACTCGTCGGAGGCGCCGCGGCGCCACAGATCGTGCCGCTGACCGACGCGAAGAAACCCGCCGAGGGCCAGCCGGCGCCGCTGATCGACGCATCGAGCGGAATCCAGGCCGTGGTCTCGTGGATCGCGAACGACTTGAAGATTCAGCCTCGCGCCGCCGCCAGCGCCGATGCCTACAACGCCTTCGCCGATGCCGTCGTCGCCGATGCGGCCAAGGACGACGTCAAGACCGAAGCGGCGCTGCGGAACGCGATCAAGGCAGACAAGAATTTTCTGCCGGCCGAGCTGATGGCCTTTCGCTTCTTCGAGGCCAAGGGGAAGGACGCCGACGCTATCGCCGCGGCGAAACAGGTCGTGGCGATCGATCCATCGAACATGGACGCCGCGCGCCGCGTGGCTCGCGCCAGCCTGGCCACCGGCGATCTTCCGGCGGCGTTCGGCGCCTACGCGGCGGTTCTGCAGCACGAACGTTCCGACCCCGAGGCGCTCAATACGCTGGGCCGCTACGCGCTCGCGGCCGGCGACAACGCCACGTTCTCCGCGGCGATCAATCGCCTCGGCGCGACTGATGCCGCGGCGCTGCACGCGCCGGACATGCTCGTCGCCACCGGCCGCATCAACGACGCCGCCGACAAGTACTACGAGATCGAGCCGAAAGCGCCGCGCAACGCCTCACTGGCGCTGAAGATCGGCCGCCTGGCCGTGCTTCGCCACTCCGCCGAGATCGCCGACGTCGAGTTGAAGAAGCTGGAGACGACGGACGCGTCCTACGGCGCGCACATCCTGAAGGCATTCCTGGCCGCGCAATCCGGCAACAAGGCAGCCATCGCCGGCGAATTGAAAGCCGCCGGTGCGTCGTCGAAGCCGGGCGACGATTACTGGACCAGCACCGCCGAGATCGCGGCGATGGGCGGCGACGCGCGCGCCGTGGATGACGCGCTGGAGCATGCCGCGGCGCGCAAGGAGCCGACGGCGAGCTACGTCCTGACCAATCCGCTCTTCGCCTTCATGAAGAGCGACGCCCGTTTTCTCAAGATCCGCGAGAAGCTGACCGCGCAGCAGAACGAGATTCGTTCGGCGCTGGCCGGCGTGACGCTGTAGATTTCCGCCATGATCGTCACTGCCAGACTCACGTTCTCCGCCGCGCACCGGTTGAACAACCCGAATTACGACGCCGATTGGAATCGCCGCACGTACGGCAAGTGCGACAACCCGCGGGGACACGGCCATAACTACGCGATCGTGGTCAGCGTGAAGGGGAAGATCGATCCCGAGACCGGCATGGTCATCGATCTGAAAACGCTGAAGGACATCGTCCGCCGCCAGATCATCGATCGCGTCGATCACACGAACCTGAACGAGGACGACGATTTCCTCCGCGGCGTCATCCCCACGGCCGAGAATCTGGCGCGCTCGTTCTGGCAGCAGATCGCGCCGGCCATCACCGAGGGAACGTTGTACGAGATCGCGCTGCAGGAAACGGAGAAGAACTCCGTGGTGTATCGAGGAGAAGACGAGGCATGAACTACGACCTGGCGATGATGGCGCTCGACGGCCTGATGCGCACGCCGCTCATCGTGCGCGCGGACGGCAAGTCGGTGACGTTCACCGGCGAGCCCGCCGCGTTCAAGGAACTGGCCCGCCTCTGCCTCCTCCTCGGCGGCGCCAGCGACACCGATGATGCGTTCGAGCTGCAGCCGGGCGTGCATGTGACGGAGGGGTCGCCGACGGTGAAGTTAGAGCTGGAAGCCTAGCGTCTCTCTTCATTGAGAAGGCGTGCGCGTCAGCACCTGCCCGGGCCGTGCCCCGGTGGGGCGGCCCTCGTACCAGACCGGTTCACCATTGACGATCACCATGCCGATCCCCTTCGCCGGTGCGACGGGCTTCTCAAAGCTCGCCACGTCGTCGACCGAGGCCTCGTCGAAGAGCACCAGGTCCGCGGCGAAGCCTTCCTTCACCGCGCCGCGGCCGGCGAGCCCGAAAGTCCCGGCCGTCAAGCCGGTCATCTTGTGGACCGCTTCTTCAAGAGAAAAAAGACCGAGCCGCCGATAGTGGCCCAATACTCTGGCGAACGTTCCCCACAACCGCGGATGCGGTGCCACGTCGTGCGGCAGCCCGTCGGAGCCGATCATGGTGTGCTCGAAACCGAGGATGCGCTGCACGTCTGTCTCGTCCATGGCGAAGTAAATCGCCCCCGCGGGGAGCAGCTTCTGCACGGCTTCTTCTTCGGAAAGATTCATCGTCCGCGCGATCTCTTTCAGGTCCATCCCAGAGAATTCGGGGTGGGGTTTGGACCAGCTGACCAGCACCTTCGAAGCGATGCCGACGCGGCTCCAGGAAAGGATGGTCGAGGAGGCGCGATAGGGATAGCAGTCGAGGCCGATCTCCTGCGAGCGCATCGCCTTCTCGATGATCGGTAACGTCTCGGCGGAGCGGCCGTAGTTCGGTGTCCCCATCACCTTGTGGTGCGATACGACCACCGGGATGGCGAGCTCGCGGCCGATGCGGAAGGTTTCCTCGAGCGAATCGACCACGCCGTCGGCCTCGCTGCGCATGTGCGTACAGTAGAGCGCGTTGCGCGCGCTGAGCGGCCGGCACACCTCGATCACTTCTTCCGTGGTCGCGGCCCGCGCCGGCTCGTAGTAGAGGCCAGTCGAGAGGCCGATCGCGCCCGCATCCAGCGCCTCGTCGACCATCTTCTGCATGTTCGCGATCTCGCCATCCGAAGCCGGCTTCCCGAGGTCTTCCATCGTCTGGACGCGCAGCATGGTGTGGCCGACGAGGAGTGCGCAGTTCGTTGCGGCCGGTTTGTTTTGCAGTTCCTCGATGTACTGCTTGAACGTGGGGAATCGGAACCAGCTGCTTTCGTCCGCGAGCAGATCGAGCGGGGGCGTGACCGTCTTCGATATGCCACGCGGCGCGGGCGCGAGCGAGATGCCGCAGTTGCCTGCCACCACGGTGGTCACGCCCTGGCTCACTTTGGGCGACATGTCCGGTCCCGAAAGCATCAGCCGGTCGTCGTGTGTGTGCGCATCGATGAAACCAGGCGCCAGGATCTTTCCCGAGGCGTCGATGACGCGGCCGGAGTCCTCGTTTTCAACAGGTCCGATCTTTTGAATACGGCCTTTTTGAATGGCGACATCAGCCTGAAAACGAGGCGCGCGGGTGCCGTCGACGATGGTTGCGTTGCGGATGACGAGATCGTAGTGGGGCATGGCAGTGGTCACTATACGGCCTGCAGAGCAGGCTTCCGTCATGCCGTCAATCTGCGGTTTATGCCGGTAGCCCTGGTCGACAAAAACTATCGCGAGACCGCGAAACCCGAAAGGAACCTACACCAGCTCCTGCTCGAGCGTCCTCTTGCGGTTGATCGACCCGAGACCGTCGTACGCGGCGTATTTGTACGCCTCGCTGAGCGTGGGGAAGTTGAAGACGCAGTCGATGAAGGCGCTGATCGTGCCGCCGAATTGCATGACCATCATGCCGATGTGCAGCATCTCCGAGGCGCTCTCGCCGACGATGTGTACGCCGAGGAGGGAGAGCGACTCGGGATCGAAGACGAGTTTGATCAGTCCCTTGACGTCTCCGATGATCTCGCCGCGGGCATTGTCGCGATAGAAGGCGCGGCCGACGGCGAACGGCGCGTTTTTCTTGCGGCAGTCCTCTTCATTCATCCCCACCGTGGCCACCTCGGGGATGGTGTAGATCGCATACGGCAGGATCGAGGCCACGCGCGTTTTGTACTTGAGGTTGAAAGCGTGAACCATAGCCACGCGCGCCTGCTCCATCGACGTCGACGCCAGCGCCGGGAAGCCGATCACGTCGCCGGCGGCGTAGATGTTCGGCACCGAGGTCTGGTAGTTCTCATTCACGGTGATCAGGCCGCGCGCCGCGGTGGCGACGCCGATGCCGTCGAGGTTCAGCCCCGCGACGTTGCTCGAGCGGCCCGCGGCGTAGAGGACGTTGTCGAAGACCATGCACTCGCCGTCCTTCAGCGTCAGGCACGCCTGCTGGCCGATGCGCTCGATCGAGGCAACGTCCTGGCCGAGGTGCATGGTGATGCCAAGCCGGTTCTGGAACTCGCCGAGAAGAATGCGCACGATCTCCCGGTCGATGTTCGGCAGCAGCGAGGTGCGGCCGTCGATCAGATGCACCTCGCAGCCGAGGGCGGCGAAGATCGAGGCGTATTCGACGCCGATGATTCCCGCGCCGATGACCGCCAGCCGCTGCGGGATGCGGTCGATGCCGAGGATGGTGTCGCTGTCGCAGATCACATCGCCGTCGAACGGCACGTGATCGGGGCGGTGCGGCGAGGAGCCGGTGGCGATGAGAATGGTGCTGCCTTCGAGGACGACCTCTTCGCCGATGGCGTTCTTGATGGCCACGCGCGTCGGAGAAACGAAGCGGGCGGTGCCTTCATAGCGGTCGATCTTGTGCCGGCGCAGGTTGTCGTCGATCCGCTTCCACTCGTGCGCCACGACGCGGTCCTTGCGATACATGAAATCGGCCACGGTGACGCAGTTGATGGCCAAGTCGATCGAGCCTTCGCGAAAACCGCGCTGCCGGAAGCCGGAGAGATGCAGGGCCGACTCGCGCAGCGTCTTCGAGGGAATCGTTCCGGTGTTGACGCAGGCACCGCCGAGAACCGGCTCACGCTCGATGAGCGCGACGTTCTTGCCGAAGTAGGCCGCCTGCGCGGCGCCTTTTTCACCCGCCGGACCGGAGCCGATGACGATGAGGTCGTACATGGGTTTTTGGACACCCGACAGCCTAGTAATCGATCAACGAGTAAACCGGAGTCCCATCGAGTTTCGTTCGTCCGTCGAGGAACTTCAATTCGATTACGAAGCCGGCGGCGACGACGGTTGCGCCGCATTCCTGGGCCAGGACCGATGCGCAGGCGGCGGTGCCGCCGGTGGCCAGCAGGTCGTCGATGAGGAGAACGCGGTCATCACTGGTCAGGGCGTCGTCGTGGATCTCGAGAACGCCGCTGCCGTATTCGAGCGTGTATTCGCCGCGGCGCGTTTTCCACGGCAGCTTGCCCGGCTTGCGGATGGGGACGAGGCCGCAGCCGAGAACGCGGGCAACACCGCTGCCGAAGATGAAGCCGCGCGATTCGATGGCCGCAACGGCGGTGATGCCGGCGTCTTTGTACGGCGCGGCCAGCGCGTGCGAGATGTAGTCGAGCGCCTCGTGCGAGCGCAGCAGCGGCGTGATGTCTTTGAAGACGATGCCGGGCTTGGGGAAATCGGGAACGTCGCGGATGAAGGGTCGCAGGTCCATCAGAACTTCACGTCGAAGTCACCGAGCCGCCCGGTGTAGTCCTTCGTCTCCTGATCGATGCTCGTAACCTCGGCGTAGCGCGGGCCTTCTTTGAGCTCCTCGATCCATTCGTCGATGACGCTCTTCTCGCCTTCGACGATTGCCTCGACGTAGCCGTCGCGGATGTTTTCGATGGAGCCCTTCAGCCCGAGGCGGCGCGCCACGCGCGTGGCGAAAAAGCGGTAGCCGACGCCCTGGACCTTGCCGTGGATCTTGATGATTCGCTGTTCCCTGGCCATGTTCGCGAGATTGTATTCAAGATCATTCTTTCCAGCCGAACTTTCCGACCAGAGGAACGAACTCCGCGGTGCCGCAGTCTTCGACCTGCATCCGGGTGCCGACACGCATGACCCGGGCCAGCCGCTGGTTGCCCTCGGGTCCGATGGGGATGACCAGCTTGCCGGTTCGCGAGAGTTGCTGCATCAGCGGTTCGGGCACCTCGGGCGCCGCGGCGGCGACGATGATGCGATCGAACGGCGCCTGATCGGACCAGCCGTAGGTGCCGTCGAATACCTTGACCGAGGCGTTGTGGATCTTGAGCGTGCGGATCATCTCGGCCGCTCGTAAGGCCAGCTCGTTGATCCGTTCGATGGAGAAGACCTTGGCGCAGAGCTTCGAGAGGACTACGGTCTGGTAGCCGGTGCCGGTGCCGATCTCGAGGACTTTCTCCTTGCCGGTGAGATCGAGCAGCTCGATCATGCGCGCCACGATGTATGGCTGCGAGATGGTCTGCTTGGCGCCGATCGGCAGTGCGCCGGAGCCGTACGCCTGCGAGGCCACCAGCGTCGGCACGAAGAGGTGCCGCGGCACTTCGCGCATGGCCTGCAGGATTCGCTCGTCCCGGATGCCCTTGCCGGCCACATAGCGCTGCACCATCGCCGCGCGCAGGTGCGCGAAGTCGGGCTGCTGCGGGCTAGGCTTTTTTGTCGTCAAGGAGCTCCTCGAGCGGTTTGAGCCGCGGGATCGATTCGTGGTGGGTGAGGTCGAGGTGAAGCGGGGTGATGGCGACGCAACCTTCCTCGACCGCCTCGAAGTCGGTCCCTTCGCCGGGATGCCAGGTGGGCTTGCCGCCGCCGATCCAGTAGTAGGTCCGGCCGCGCGGATCTTTCCGCTCGAGGATGTCGCCGGCGTAGATGCGATTGCCGAGCCGCGCCACGCGCACGCCGCTGAATTCGACCGGGAAGTTGACGTTGAGGATGATGTGCGGATCGCGGTGCTCGATCAGCGCCCATCGGATGAGCTTCTCGGCGAAGACGGCGCTGCGATCGAAGGAGAAGTTCTCGCCGACGAGTGAGGAGAAGGCGATGGAGGGTACGTCGAGCAGCGCCCCTTCGAACGCCGCCGAGATGGTGCCGGAGTAGGTGACGTCATCGCCGAGGTTCGGTCCGAAGTTGATGCCGGAGACGACGAGATCGGGCCGGTTGTCCCGCATCAATTTGAGGATGGCCAGGTTGACGCAGTCGGCGGGCGTGCCGTCGATGATGTATTCGTTCTCATGAAGCTTGAGCATCCGCAACGGACGGTTCAGCGTGAGCGCATGCGACGCCGCGCTCTGCTCCCGATCGGGCGCGACGACCATGACCTCGACGCCATCGATGCGCCGGCAGGCCTCCGCCAGCTTGCGGATTCCTTCGCTGTAGATGCCGTCGTCGTTGGTTACGAGGATGCGGGGCATGGGGCGAATGGTAGCGCATTGGCGCGTAGCGCCGGCGGCCCGCCGGCTGGACTGCCAGCGGCTCGCTGGCGCGTGCGTTGGTGCATGCTGGTGCAGACCGGTGTAGGATGAGCCATGGCCCAGCCACAGAAGAGCGTCCGCCAGAGCGTCAGCCTCCCGCCGGCCGTCGCGCGCCGTGTCCAGGCGATCGCAAAGCGCAGCCGCACCAGCGCAAACCGCGTCATCGTCGAACTGATCGAAAGCGGTCTGGATGCGAAAGAACGGGAGAAGGTCGCGTTCTTCGATCTCGCTGAACAGCTGGCTAATACTTCCGACCGCGCGGAGCAAAAGCGCCTCAAGGAAGAGCTGGCGCGGATGACTTTTGGGGAACCGTAGGGAGACGATGAAAATCAATTCAACCACAGAGGCGCAGAGGACACGGAGGTTTCTCTGCGACCTCTGTGTCTCTGTGGTGAATCGCCTTCCAAACGCCCATCACTGCACGTTCGCGTTCGCCCGGATGAACTCGTCCACATCCTTCTTCAGCCGCGCCTGCGCTTTCCTGTCGATGTAGACCATGTGGCCGGTCTCGAAGTAGTCCATGGAGATGTTCTTGCGCAGCTCGGGTTCGAGCTGCATGCGGGCGAAGGTGTAGCGGGTGGCGGCGAAGGGAGTGGCCAGGTCGTAGTAGCCGTTGGCGACGAAGACCTTCATGTATGGGTTCTGGGCGATGGCGCCGCGGAGCGTTTCGGCGACGTCGACGTAGCGATTCTGCGCGCGGTCGTAGTTCCAGGGGCGCACCTTGCCGGTGAGGATCTCGTACGGCAGGTCGGTATCGAACTTCAGCTCGCGGCGGACGTAGTCGTTGATGACCGCGGTGTACTCGCCGAAGATCGCCGAGTACGACGGGTCGGACTCGTTCGATTCGCCTGCGGCGTCCTTGTCGATGCCGATGAAGCGGCCGTCGAGGCGGCCCACCGTCCGGCGCTGGCTGCGCAGCAGCTCCTTGTCGAAGCGGTCGATCTTCACGCGCAGGTTGGTCTGCTCGATGTAGGCGGGAGAGAGGCCGGTGAGGCGCGCCAGTTTCGCGGTCGCCTCGCGGCGCTCCTGATCGCTGATGCGGTCGCTCTGCATCAGCGCGTGCGTGTACTCGCCGAGGGCGAACTGCTCGGACTCGGCGACCGCGTGTTCGAGCGTGCCGGACTGCAGATCGGCCGGCAGGCGCTTGTGATACCAGGCGATGGCGGTGTAGGTCGGGAGAAAAAGCTCGTACGCCAGATCGTTGGCGCTATCGAAGCTGGCGGTCTCGAAATTGAGGATCGAGGAGATCAGGACGATGCCGTTCAGATAGAAGCCCTGCTGCGCGAGCCAGCCCGAGAGGCCGGCGGCACGCGTCGTACCGTAGCTCTCGCCGGCCAGGAACTTCGGCGATGACCAGCGGCTGTAACGCGTCGTCCAGAGACGAATGAATTCGCCGACGGACTGGATGTCGGAATCGACGCCGTGGAACTTGCCAGCATCGCCGAACGGGATGGCGCGGCTGTAGCCGGTGGTGACGGGATCGATGAACACGAGATCGGTGACGTCGAGGATGCTGCCTTCGTTGTCGACCGTGCGATACGGCGGCTTGGCGGCGTGGCCTTCGTCATCGGCATAAACGACTCGTTTGGGTCCAAACGCGCCCATGTGCAACCAGACAGACGATGAGCCGGGTCCTCCGTTGAAGGTGTAGGTGACCGGACGGCGCGAGGGATCGGCGCCATCTTTCGTGTACGAGGTGAAGAAGAAGCTGGCGCGCGGCTTTCCTTCCTCGTCGCGCATGATCATCGTGCCGGCGCGGGCGGTGTAGCTGATGGTCTGGCCGCCGATGGTGACGGTGTGCTGCGTGGTGGAGATTTTGTCTCTGGCATCGGCAGGCGGACGCGCACCCTCCCGCTTCTCATCGCCCTGCCGCGCTCCTTCCGCCCGCTCCTCGGGCTCCGCGGCCGGCGTCTCGCGACGCGCGCCGGCGGGGGCAGGCTGCCGGCTCGGAGCAGCCTCCGTTGACTGAGCGACGAGCGAGAAAGCGGACAGCATCAACGTCAATGCGATGAGAGCGTTTTTCATTTGCGGCGCATTGTAAGACAAGGCCCGCGCGCGCTATTGTCACGGCATGATCAAGAAAGCGACGCCCGTCCTGATCGTCGATCGCATCGAGCCGCTGCTGCCGCTGTGGGACGCGCTCGGCTTCGCCCGCGCCGCCGAGGTGCCGAATGGCGACGTGCTCGGATTCGTGATTCTGACGCGCGACGGCGTCGAGGTCATGTACCAGACCTTCGACAGCGTCCGCGGCGATGAGGCGAAGGTGCTGGAAGGCTCGCGCGCCATCGGAGCGGCGGCGGTCTTCATCGAAGTCGACGACCTGGACGATATCTCCGGCCGGATCCCCAACGGGACGGACGTCCTGGTGGCCCGCCGGCAGACGTTCTACGGATCGACCGAGACGGTACTCCGTGACGCCGCCGGAAATGTGGTCACCTTCGCGCAGTTCGCCGCCTCGTGAGTCCTCGGTTTTTCTCCGCGGCCGCGCTTCTGTTGGGACTGGCGTACGTTTTCATCACGCCGCCGTTCGAAGTGCCCGACGAGCAGAACCACTTCTGGCGCGCGCTGGCGATCGGCCACGGGCAGTTGCTGCCGAGGCGCGGCCCTGACACGACGACGATCGTCAAATCGACGCAGAGTTTCGTCTGGGTGCTGGTCCGGACGGAGCCGCGCGAAACCTTGAAGCAGAAGCTCCGCATCGCCGCCGCGCTGCCGTACGACGGTGCGGCAGCGCGAACCGTTCGTTTCGCTGCCTGGTATACGCCGCTGCCGTATGCCGCGCAGTCGGTCGTGGCCAGGTTGCCGCTGCGGCCGGTGATCGTTTTCTATGGCGGGCGGATCGCGAACCTCGTGCTCGCCGTGTTCCTGATTGCGCTGGCAATCCGTGCCGCGCCGCAATACGGCAACATCATCGCCGCCGCGGCCTTCCTGCCGATGTCGCTGTACGAGTTGGCCTCGTGGTCTGCCGATGCGACCACCATCGCCCTGGCGTGGCTCTTCACGGCGTTGTTGCTCGTCCCGCCGCGCCGGGCCGCGATCGTGGCGCTGGCCGGCTTCGCGATGGCGCTCTGCAAGCCGGCGTATTTTCTGATCGCGCTGCTGGCACTGGTAGCGCCCCTTCGTCGCGGCGCTCGGATCGCGATTCTCGGAGCGACCTTGACCGGAACGGTGCTGGCGGTGCTCGCGGCCGGCCGAGGATCGTACAACCCGCGATTGGGACTGCCGGTCGATGCCGCGGCGCAATGGCAGTGCATCGCGGCGCATCCCATCCACTTCGCGAATGTGGTGGTGCGTGACCTCGCCGGCAACGGCCGCTTCTACATCGAAGAGATGATCGGCCGCTTCGGTGCGAACGAGATCAAGCTCTCGCCGGTCATCATCACCATCGAGATCATCCTGATGGTTGTCGTGGCACTCGCGGCCGGCACGTCGTTGCGTGGCCGGGTCCGGGCGATGGCAGCGGCGACCATCGCCATGACGATTGTGGGCATCCTCCTCTCGCAATACCTGATCTGGTCGGTCGTCTGCGGCGACGTCATCGAAGGCGTTCAGGGACGCTACTTCCTGGAGATCCTGCCGCTCTTCCTCGCGGCCGTCGCCATCCCGCGCCTGCGATCCTCGGTGAGTCCCTGGGTCATCGCCGCCGTGGCCGTCGTGTGCAACGCGGGCGCCTGGTTCACCATCCAGCGCTACTGGTGAGCGTGGGATAATCCGCTCCCTTCATTAACAAAGGAGCAGGCCATGGCCAAGAACATCGCGGTGTACCTCGATGGGACCTGGGACACCTATCAGGAAGGCGTCAGCAACAACAGCAACGTCGGCAGGATGTACGAGGCCACCGTCAACGATGGCACGCGGCAGGTGGTGCATTACACGCGTGGCGTCGGCACGGACTGGTACGACAAGATCAAGGGTGGCGCGTTCGGCGTCGGTCTGAGCGACCGCATCCAGGAGGCCTATCAGTTCATCACCGACCAGTACGACGACGGCGACGCCATCCTCATCTTCGGCTTCAGCCGCGGCGCGTACGAGGCGCGAAGCCTGGGCGGGATGGTGGGCCGCGTCGGCCTGCTCGATCGGACCCGTTTCGCGGCCACGAACCGGCGCGACATGTTTTCCATCGTTTTCAACAACTACACCCGGCCGAAGGACGCGGCCAACGACAAGCTGGTGGCCAACTTCAAGGCCACGAACTGCGTCGATGTGCCGATCAAGATGATCGGCGTGTGGGACACGGTGGGCGCGCTCGGCGTGCCGGTGTTCGCCACGCAGCTGACTCTCTTCGTCCCGACGTTCCACGATCTCGACCTCGGGCCGCGCGTGGAGAACGCCTATCACGCGGTGTCGATCGATGAGCAGCGTTTCGATTTCCAGCCGACGTACTGGAATCCCGCCAGCGTGCGCCCGGGCCAGCATCTCGAGCAGGTCTACTTCGCCGGCGTGCACTCGGACGTCGGCGGCGGCTACGACGATGACCACGCACTCGCCGACATCACGCTCTGTTGGATGGTCGAGCGCGCCCGCCGGCACGGCCTGCTCTTCAAATCCGACACCTTCGCCGCCTGCTCGGACGAAGCAGCCTTTGGCCGCCTGCACGACTCGTTCTCGCCCCTCCTGGCAAGCCGCGGACGCTTCCACCGCGTCGTCGACCGCGGGATGACCATCCACAAGTCGGTGCGGACGCGGTGGGACGATACGCAGAATCGCGCGAAGCCGGGGCCGTACGCGCCGGTGAATCTCGATAAGAGCATTGGGTACGATTTCGTGGAGTGAGATTCGCGTCGCCGACGCATCTCTAACGGTCGTAGATATCGGATCCCCGCGAGATCCGCCCCTCATCCGCCTGTCGGCACCTTCTCCCCCGCAAGAAACCGCGGGGCAGAAGGACTCTCGATGGAACAGAGTGCCGGCCTTCCACGCGGACTGTAAGAAATGTGGGCTAACGGTCGTAGATACTTGCGTCCCTCTGGTTACCGCAGTCCCCCAATCGAGAGTCCTTCTCCCCCAGCGCTTTTCAGCTGGGGGAGAAGGTGCCGACAGGCGGATGAGGGGGCGTCCTCGCGCAGTCCAGCCATCGTAGAACCGTCACCCGCCGAGGTACTTTTGCATCGCGATGAGGGCCTCATCACGAATGAAAAGGCATGCGCGTGCGATGCGCCGCAATCCGACTCGTTCGGAGGGTCGCATGTGGTGCTGGCTGCGCAACCGGCGATTTGCCGGCTTCAAATTCAGACGGCAAGTTCCCATCGGCCGCTACATCGTCGACTTTTATTGCGCGGCACTGAAGTTAGTAATCGAACTAGACGGAACTCACCATTATTCGCCAGGAACAGACGAGTACGACGACCGGCGAACGCGTTACCTGCGCCGGCTCGGGATGCGCGTGCTTCGCATCCCAAACGAAATCCTCATCCGGGATTCGGAGATCGTGGTCGAAATGATTCAGGAGGCGATCGATCGAAGTGCCTCCCGTGCCGACGACTCAGATCTGGCAAGATCCGCCCCCTCATCCGCCTGCCGGCACCTTCTCCCCCGCTGAAAGGCGCGGGGGAGAAGGACTCTCGATTGGAGAGGATCGTGATTCGTTCGATCTCTTCCTCCAAAAAACAAAACGGGCGAGCCTTGCGGCTCGCCCGTTTCCCAACTGCGTTGATTGAAACTTAGTACATTCCGCCCATGCCGCCGCCCATTCCGCCGGCGCCGCCGCCCGGCTGGGGCTTCTCTTCTTCCTTGATCTCGGAGACGAGAGCCTCGGTGGTGAGCATGAGGCCGGCGATCGAGCTGGCGTTCTGGAGCGCCTGCTTGGTGACCTTGGCCGGGTCGATGATGCCTGCCTGAATCATGTCGACGACTTCGTCGTTGCGGGCGTCGTAGCCCCAGGTGCCGCCCTTGAGCTTGATCTCGTTCAGCAGCACCGAGCCTTCTTTGCCGGCGTTGAAGACGATCTGGCGGAACGGCTCTTCGAGCGCGCGGCGGATGACGTTGACGCCAACCTTGACGTCGCCCTCGGCCTTGATCGCTTCGACGGCCGCGACGCAGCGCAGCAGGGCCACGCCGCCGCCCGGGACGATGCCCTCTTCGACGGCTGCCTTGGTGGCATGCATGGCGTCTTCCACGCGCGCCTTCTTTTCCTTCATCTCGGTCTCGGTCGCGGCGCCGACCTTGATGACGGCAACGCCGCCGACGAGCTTGGCCAGGCGCTCCTGGAGCTTCTCGCGGTCGTAGTCCGAGGTCGTGTCTTCGATCTGGCCGCGGATCTGCTTCACGCGTCCGGCGATCGCTTCCTTGCGCGACTTGTCGTCGGTGTCGGTCACGAGCGTGGTGTTGTCTTTATCGATCGTGACCCGCTTGGCGTCTCCGAGGTCTTCCCACTTCACGTTCTCGAGCTTCACGCCGATGTCCTCGGAGATCAGCTTGCCGCCGGTGAGGATGGCGATGTCTTCGAGCATGGCCTTGCGGCGGTCGCCGAAGCCGGGCGCCTTGACGGCGGCGACGTTGAGCGTGCCACGCAGCTTGTTGACGACGAGCGTGGCCAGAGCCTCGCCTTCGACGTCTTCGGCGATGATGAGGAGCGGCTTGCCCTGGCGGGCGGTCTGCTCGAGGATCGGCAGCAGGTCCTTCATCGAGGAGACCTTCTTCTCGTAGATCAGGATCTTGGCGTTCTCGAGGACCGACTCCATGCGATCCGGGTCGGTGACGAAGTACGGCGAGAGGTAGCCGCGGTCGAACTGCATGCCCTCGACCACTTCGAGGACGGTGTCGAGGCCGCGCGCTTCTTCGACGGTGATGACGCCGTCTTTGCCGACCTTCTCCATCGCCTGGGCGATGATGGTGCCGATCTCGTCGTCGCTGTTCGCGGAGATCGTTCCGATGTGGGCGATGTCCTTGCCCTCGACCGGCTTGGCCAGCTTGTCGATCGATTCGACGGCGGCGCGGACGGCCAGCTCGATGCCGCGCTTGACGTCCATCGGGTTCGCGCCGGCGGTGACGTTCTTGATGCCTTCGCGGTAGATGGCCTGGGCCAGAACCGTGGCGGTGGTGGTGCCGTCGCCGGCGGTGTCGGACGTCTTGGACGCGACTTCGCGAACCATCTGCGCGCCGGCGTTCTCGAGCTCATCCTTCAGCTCGATCTCCTTGGCGACGGTGACGCCGTCCTTGGTGATGGTGGGGGAGCCGAACTTCTTCTCGATGACGACGTTGCGGCCGCGGGGGCCGAGGGTCACCTTGACCGCGTCGGCGAGCTTGTTGACGCCGCGAAGAATGGCCTGGCGGGCTTCTTCACCGTACGTAATGCGCTTTGCCATGAGTTGTTTCTCCTTAATTGATCTTGCTTACTCGACCACCGCGAGGACTTCGTCTTCGCGGAGGATGGTGTACTCGACGTCATCGATCTTGATGTCGGTGCCGGAGTACTTGCCGATGAGAACCGTGTCGCCCTTCTTGACGTCGAGCTTCATGCGCTTGCCGTCCTCGGAGAATTTTCCGTCTCCGACTGCGATCACTTCCGCCTGCTGCGGCTTCTCTTTGGCCGTGTCCGGAATGATGATGCCGCCCCGCACCTGCTCTCCCGATTCCTTGCGCGTGACGACAATGCGGTCATACAACGGACGAAGTTTCATAGCCATCTGTGACTCTCCTTTCACCCTGTGCTTGGATTGTTCCGCGGCAGAACGCCGCGAGATTTGTTGCTGTCTCCGAGCTGAGTCGTTAGCACTCAAGCATCGTGAGTGCTAACAATATGTTCGGGACCTTATTTCTGTCAAGCACTCCTGTCATCCTGAGCCGCCGGAGCGCGCGAAGCGGCGAAGGACGGTCGAAGGACCCCCGGCTACGTTGCAGTTGGTGGTTGATAGCGCCTGTTAGTGCCGGGCGGCGCGATGTCGCGACGGCGGCTGCTCGTCGTCGTTCACGATGCGGCAGGTTGCCGCCGGGCCGGCGAAGGCGTTGTCGGTGCTGGTGATGATGACGTTGAAGGTCTCATCGGGCTCGAAGAGGAAGTCGCCGATGATCGGGACGGTGAAGGTTTTGGAGAGCTCGCCGGGCTGGAAGACCACCTCGCCGCTGGAGGCGATGTAGTCCGATCCCGCCGTTGCGGTTCCGTCCTGCGTCTGCCAGCGAACGCGGCTTACCAGCACCGAGGCAAAGGAGAGTTGCGCGGTGAAGGTGGCGTTTGTCGTTCCGCTGTTTCCTTCGGTCACGCTGATGCCGGCGATGGTGGCGGACGGGATCGGCGGGCCTCCCTGATCGTCGTCGATGATGGTTCCGGTGGCGAGGGCGCGATCGATGCTGGCGTTGACGGGGTTCGTCAGCTGGACCACGAAGCTCTCGTTGCCTTCGTTGAGCGTATCGCCGAGAACCTGCGCGGTGATGGACTTGACCGTCTCGCCGGCGTGGAAGGTCAGCGTCCCCTGGGATGGCGCGAAGTCGGTGGCCATCGTCGCAGTCAGACCCAGCGTCTGATAGTCGACGGTCGCGGTCAGCGTGGCGTTAGCGGGTTGCAGGTGGACGTTGAAGGTGATGGGAGTCGTACCGACATTTCCTTCGAGGATGCTGGCGTCGTCGATGGTCAGTTTCGCCGAGGGCGGGAAGGCCGAGGTGTTGTTGTCCGTGTGCGGATCGAGGGTGGTGCTGGAGACGGTGACGTTGTTCGTGACCTGGGCGGAGGTGTTCAGCGTGAGCGTGAATTCCGCGGTGATCGTGGCGCCGTCGACGCCGGGAAAAAGGCTGCTGGTGCAGGTGATCGTGCCGGTGCCGCCGGGCGCGGGCTTGCTGCAACTGAAGAGAGGGCCGCTGGTCTGCGTCCAGTCGGCGAACGTGCTGCCGGAGGGGACGGCATCGGTGATCGTGACGCCGGCGGCATCGTTCGGGCCGTTATTGCGAACGACGACGTCGAATGAGGCGCCGCCACCGGTCGTGGAGACAGAGACATCCGCCGATGGCGCCTGCGAGGTGACGGTAGTGGTGCGGCTGAACGAGTTATTCGACGGGAAGGGATCGGCTTCGTCAGCCGACAGCGTCACGGTGTTCGTCAGCATCGTTCCCGCGGCCACGCCGTTGTTGACCCGGAAGGTGAAGAGGAACACCGGCTGGTCGCTGCTCGAACGCTGATCGAAGGTCGTTGCGCTGCAGGTGACGTTTCCGGTGGTGCCGACGGCGGGCGTGCTGCAGGTGAACGATTCCAGCGGGTCGTCGATGGTCACGGCCGCGAAGGTGGCGTTTGCCGGCACTGCATCGACGAGCTGCACGTGATGCGCGGTGAAGGGACCTTTGTTGGAGATGCCGGCACGGAAGGTGACGGTGGTGCCGGAGGCGACGCCGGCCGTTCCGAGCAGGGAGTCGATCGCGAGGTCGGCGGAGGCGGTGACGTTGCCGGCGATCCCGGTCGTCACGCTGCTGCTGTTGTCCGAAGAATCAGCCTCGGGGGTCGACGAGGTGATGGTGGCGGTGTTGGTGATCGTGCCGGAAGGAGCGCCCGGCGACGTTTTCACCGACAGTGTGAAGGTCGTGTCGGCCTGATTCTCGAAGGTGGCGGCCGTGCAACTGACCGTGCCTCCGGCCCCGACCGCCGGCTTGCTGCAGGTGAAGAGAGTCGTGCTGGCAGTGAGGGAAACGAAGGTCGTGCCCGGCGGGAGGTTATCGGTCACGGTCACGCTTTGCGCGTCCGAAGGTCCGCCGTTGAAGACGAAGATCGAGTAGTCGATGGTCTCGCCCGCGCTCGCAGACTCCGTCCCGCTTTTCGAGATCAGCAGATCGGCAGATTGGGCGCTTGCGCCGATCGCCCAGAACACGGCGACGAGCGAAAGGAGAAGGCGGTGATGAAGGCGCATAGGCGGTATGTCTATGTTGCGTGGTTTGTCTCGACTGTGCGGATTGTCACATGTCCGATCGCGGACGTGCAGAAGGCGGGCATACCATGAGGCCATTCGTTAGCTCGGAGGTCCCATGCGATCGATGCTCCACTTCGGAATGCTGCTGGTCATGCTCGCTGCCGTGGCGCAAGGGCAGATGAGCGAAAAGATCACCGTCAATTATGTCGAGATCCCGGTGACGGTGGTCGATCGCGACGGCGTTCCGATCCGCGGGCTGAAGGCGGAGAACTTCCAGGTCGTCAGCGAAGGGAAGCCGCGGCCGGTACAGTCCGTCGACGTGGTCGACTTCGGCTCGGATCAATCGGGCGATCAATCGGTCAGCGCCACCTCGCCGCTGAATCCGATTGCCCGCCGCAATTTTCTGATCCTCTTCGATCTGAGCTTTTCCTCGCCGTTCAAGATCGTCAAAGCGCAAGCCGCAGCGCGCGATTTCGTGACGACGATGGTGCATCCCCGCGACCGCGTCGGCGTGGCCACGGTCGACGTGCAACACGGTTTTCGTCTTCTCAGCGCGTTTACGACCGATCGAAAGCTCGTCAGCGCGGCCATCGCCGATCCGCGCTCGTTTCACGGCTTTGATCCGCTCCAACTCGCCGGGGAGAAACCGCTGGACATGCTCTCCGATCTGCCCGAGATGCCGGGAATCGTGGATGAAGGCAAAGAGAATCTGAAGGAGATCCTCCGCGCCTCCGGCCGTCTGGAGGACGACTACAATCGCGAGAAAATCGAGAAGCAGATCAGCCTGCTGGCCGGACTCTCGACGACGCTTCGTGCCGTGTCGGGCAGAAAACACATCGTCTTTCTCTCGGAAGGATTCGACCCGCGTCTCGTTCAGGGGCGGGATGCCCACATGACGGTAGAGGAGATGGAAGACATCCAGAACGCCGCCGCCGGTCAGATCTGGAAGATCGACAGCAACAACCGCTACGGCTCGTCGGGCAGTATGAACCTGCTGGCAACACTGACGGATGCGGCACGCAAGGCGGACGTGGTGCTGGATGCCGTCGACATCACCGGCGTTCGCTCGGAGTCGGATGCGAGGAAAGGGCTGCTTCGTACTTCGAACGAAGCGTTGCATCTGCTGGCCAACGCCACCGGTGGCGTGGTGATCAAGAATTCGAACGATCTCTCCGCCGATTTCGCGCACGAGCTGAAGATGCAGGAGGTCGTCTACGTTCTCGGCTTCCAGGTTCCGGCGTCGCAGCCCGGCAGTTTTCACGCGATCAAAGTGAAGCTGGTGGACGTCCCCGGCGGGCATCTCTCGCAGCGGGCCGGCTACTACGAAAAGGGCGCCGCGAACGAGGTGGAGCGATCGATGTCCAATGCGGAGATCGTGATGAACGATATCCCGCAGGAGGCGATCCACGTCTCCGCGCTGGCGGCGCCGTTCCCGACGTCGAAACAGAATGACCAGGTTCCGGTGATCCTGGAAATCGACGGCAAGGATCTCCTGGCGTCAGCGCAAAGGGGGTAGCCACGACCGATGTCTTCATCTACGCGTTCGACAACGCCGGGCTCGTCCGCGATTCGTTCTACCAGCGCGTGCAGCTCGATCTTTCCAAGGTCGGCGAGCGCCTGCGGAGCAACGGGATGAAGTATTACGCCACGCTCAGTCTTCCGCCCGGCTCCTACGCGATCAAGAGTCTGGTGACAGTGCGCGAGAGCGGCAACAAGGGTTTCAAACGCAGCGACCTGGTCGTGCCGCAGGGGCGGGATCTGGCGGTGTCGCAGCCGTTCTTTTTCGAGAACCCGGGACAGCAGTGGCTGATGATCAAAGGCGGCTCGCACGATACGTCGAACGCGACCTATCCGTTTCAGGTGAACGGCGAGGCGTTCATCCCGTCGGCGGCAGTTCACCTTCGGGCCGGCGGTTCGCGGAAGTTCGTCCTCTTCGTGCGAAACGCCTCGCCCGGCGAACTGTCCGTGGAGACTCTTCCGAAGGCACATCTGCTCTCCATCCTGAAGAGCAGCGAGGGAACGAAGCTGGTCCTGGAGCTCCAGGATTCCGCAAGCACCTCGGCACTGAACGTGAGCGTTCGAAAGCTCGGCGATCCCGCGCAGCTGACGACGACGATCCCGTTGGTCAACGAGTGACCGATTTTTCAAGAGTCCGCGGATACGTCGTCATGCCCTTGTCGTCGAGAGTCCTTCTCCCCCGCAAAAAGCCGCGGGGGAGAAGGACTCTCGATTGACGGACTACCGAGGCGTGAGAAGTCTTTACTAAACCGCCGGCTCCGGTTTCACGCTGCTGAACATCGCGCCGACAGGCTGTTCCTCGCCGACCGGCTGCAATGCCGCGAACTCGTCCTCGATGGTGTCGCCGCCTTCCGCGCTTGCCTTAGGCTTGCGGCGCAGCTTGTCCATGTAGACGTAGAACACCGGGGTGACGAAGAGGGTCAGCGTCTGCGAGAAGAGCAGGCCGCCGACGACGGCCAGGCCGAGCGGACGGCGCGACTCCGCGCCGGCGCCGAAGCCGAGGGCGATGGGGATCGTTCCCATGAGCGCGGCCATGGTGGTCATCATGATCGGGCGGAAGCGGACCACGCAGGCCTCGTAAATCGCATCGACCGCGTCCTTCCCTTCCTTCTGCGCCTCGAGGGCGAAGTCGACCATCATGATGCCGTTCTTCTTCACCAGGCCGACCAGCATGATGATGCCGACGAAGGCGTAGATGGAGAGATCGACGTGGAAGACCAGCAGCGTCAGCAGCGCGCCGAAACCGGCGAACGGCAGCGCGGAGAGAATCGTCAGCGGGTGGATGAAGCTCTCGTAGAGGATGCCCAGCACCATGTAGATGACGGCGATGGCGATCAGCAGCAGCAGGCCGAGGCCCTGCAGCGATGACTGGAAGGCCTGGGCGGTTCCCTGGAACGACGTGGTCACGGTCGCGGGCAGCGTGGCCTTGGCGGCCTTGTTGACTTCGTCCACGGCGTCGCCGAGCGAGGTGCCGGGCTTGAGGTTGAACGACAGCGTCACCGACGGCGCCTGGCCGGAGTGGTTCACCGCCAGCGGTCCGACGGTGGGGATGAGCTTGGCCACGGCGTCGAGCGGCACGAGATCGCCGGACGAGGAGCGGACGTAGAGCATCGACAGCGCCGCCGGGTTCTTCATGAACTCGGGGTCGAGCTCCATGATCACCTGGTAGGTATTGTTCGGGGCGTAGATCTGCGAGACCTGGCGCGTCGCGTACGACGAGTAGAGCGCGTCTTCGACCTGGTTGGGCGTGAGGCCGAGCGTGGCGGCGCGGTCGCGATCGATCTCGACGTTGACCGTGGGGTTGCGCAGGAAGAGATCGGTGTTCACGTCGACGAAGCCGGGGAGCGTGCGCATCTTCTCCATCATCTTCTGCGAGGCGTCGTAGAGCGTGGCCGTGTCGGCCGACTGCAGCGTGTATTGATACTGCGAGTTGGCTTGCCGGCCGCCGAGGCGGATGGGCGGCGGGTTCTGGAGCGAGACGCGGAAGCCGGGGATGGCGTTCAGCTTCGGGCGCAGATCGTTCATGACGTCGTCGATCGACGCCTTGCGCTGCGACTTCGGCACGAGGCGCAGCGAGATCACGCTGCTGTTGTTCGCGCCGCCGCGGCCGACAAAGGAGAAGAACGCGGCCACGCGCGGATCCTTGGCCACGATGTCCATGGCCACCTTCTGATGCCGTACCAGTTCGGGGAACGACGTTCCCTGCGCCGACTCGAGGCTGATGCGGACCTCGTTCTGATCTTCGTTCGGGATGAAGCCCTTCGGCACGGCGATGAAGAGCCAGACCGTGGCGGCGAGGATGGCGATGGAGAAGATCAGGGTCAGGGCGCGCTGGCGCAGCGCCAGTTTGAGGCCGCGCTCGTAGAAGGCCAGCATGCCGTCGAACATCCGCTCGGTGGCCTCGTAGAGCCGGCCGTGTTTCTCGTCCTTGTGCGCGTGGAGGAACTTCGCGCTCAGCAGCGGGGTGAGCGTCAGCGAGACGAAGCCGGAGACGAGGATGGCCGCGCCGATGGTCACGGCGAATTCGTGGAAGAGCCGGCCGAGGATGCCGCCCATGAAGAGGATGGGGATGAACACCGCGGCCAGCGAGATGGTCATCGAGATGATGGTGAAGCCGATCTCGCGCGAGCCGTTCATGGCCGCTTCCATCGGTTTCTCGCCCATCTCCATGTGCCGGACGATGTTCTCCAGCATGACGATGGCGTCGTCGACCACGAATCCAACCGACAGCGTGAGCGCCATCAACGAGAGGTTGTCGAGCGAGTAATCGAAGAGGTACATCACCGCGAAGGTGCCGATGATCGACAGCGGCAGCGCCAGGCTGGGGATGATCGTGGCGGAGACGTTTCGCAGGAAGAGGAAGATGACCAGGATGACCAGGAAGAGCGTGAGGATCAGGGTGAACTTCACGTCGTCGACCGAGGCGCGGATGGAATCGGCGCGGTCGCGGTGAACCTGCAGGTCGACCGACGCGGGCAGCTGGCTGCGGAACGCCGGCAGCAGCGCGCGCACGCGGTCCGAGACTTCGACGGCATTCGTTCCCGGCTGTTTCTGCACGGCCAGGATGAAGCCCGGCTTGCCGCGGAACCAGGCCATGGTCTGGTTGTTCTCGACGTCGTCGAGCACCTGCCCGAGCTCGTTGAGGCGGACCGGATGGCCGTTGCGATAGGCCACGATGATCTTGCCGTAGTCGCTGGCCTGGAAGAGCTGGCCGTTGGCCTGCACGGTGTAGTTGGTGAAGGGACCGGTGAGCACGCCGCCGGGGAGATTGACGTTGTTGTTGCGGATGGCTGTCGCCACCTCGTCGATGCCGACGCCGCGCGAGGCCAGCTGGCGCGGATCGAGCTGCGTGCGCACGGCGTACTTCTGCGCGCCGTAGACCTGCACCTGGGCCACGCCCTCGACCGCGGAGATGCGCAGCGCCATCATCGTCTCGGCGTATTCGTCGAGCTTGTAGAGCGGCATGCTCTCCGAGGTGATGGCCAGGTAGAGCACCGGCGTGTCGGCGGGATTGACCTTGTTGTACGACGGCGGCGCCGGCATGTTGGGCGGCAGCTGGCGCCCGGCGGCGGCGATGGCGGCCTGCACGTCCTGCGCGGCGGCGTCGAGGTTGCGATTGAGGCTGAACTGCAGCGTGATCGAGGTCGAGCCGAGGGACGACGAGGAGACCATCGAGTCGAGGCCGGCGATGGTCGAGAACTGCCGCTCCAGCGGCGTGGCCACGGCCGAGGCCATCGTCTCCGGGCTGGCGCCGGGAAGCGATGCGCCGACCTGGATGGTGGGGAAGTCGACGTTCGGCAGATCGCTCACCGCCAATTGCCGGTAAGCCATGATGCCGAACAGGAGGATGGCCAGCATGACCAGCGTGGTCATGACCGGGCGGCGGATGAAGATGGCGGCGATGTTCATGGTTGGGCGCTCGGGTTATGGGTTGCGGCGTCTCGCGGTTGCGCGGTCTCGCGGTGGTTCGGATCAAACACCGCGCGACCGCCAAACCGCGCTACTTCGCAACCGCGACATTCACAACGACTTCTTCACATCCACCTTACTCTTCGGCGTCAGCCGGATCTGGCCGTCGGTGACGACAGTGTCGCCGGGATTGACGCCTTTGCCAATGACCGCTTGATTCTCCAGTTGCAGCACCACGGTGACCGGCCGCATCTCGATGCCGTTGCCGTCGTTGACGACGTAGACGTACTGCCCTTTCTGCCCGTTCTGCACGGCCTGCAGCGGGACGACGGTGGCGTTGGCGCGGTTGGCCAAAGTCATGGCCACGTTGACGAACTGCCCGGGCCAGAGCGCGCGGGTTTCGTTGGCGAAGGTGGCCTTGAGGGCGATCGTGCCGGTCTGCGGATCGACGGCGTTGTCGACGAAGGTCAGCTTGCCGCCGTCGACCTGGTTGCCGCCGTCGCGCGGGGCGGCCGTGACCGGCACGTTGCCGAGGCCGCGGGCGCGCAACGCGCCGAGCTGCGATTCGGGGAGGGCGAAGGTGACGTAGACCGGCGTGATCTGGTTGATCGTCACCAGCGGCGTGGTGTCGTTCGCTTTGACGAGGTTGCCGGCCTGGACCTGGAGGCTGCCTGTGCGCCCGTCCATCGGCGAACGGATCTCGCAGTAGGCCAGCTGGAGCTGTGCGTTCTCGACGGCGGCGCGGTCGGCGGCGGCGACGGCGCCGGCGGCTTCGGCACCGGAGCTGAATTTCTCGTACTCCTCGCGGGTGACGTAGTCCTTTTTGACCAGCTCGGCGTACCGCTTGGCCTCGGATTGGGCATTCCGCAGCTGCGCTTCATCGCGGGCGAGATTCGCTTTGGCCTGCGACAGCGTGGCCTGGTACGGGCGCTGATCGATGGTGAAGAGGAGCTGGCCCTTGCGGACGTCTTCGCCCTCGCGGAACCAGACGCGCTGCAGCTGGCCGGCCACGAGCGCGCGGACGGCGACGGTGGCGATCGGCTGGACGCTGCCGATGGCGCGCACCTGGAGCGGGATGTCTTTCTGTTCCGCGGTGGCGACGGTGACGGGGACGCGCTCGTCGGCCTGCTTCTGTTTTTTCTCGGCGCAACCGAGGACGGTGGCCGCAATCGCAGCGGTAATGACGATCGACTTCATTCGAATCATCGTGATCATTTTCCTTGTGAGGCCGCGGCGCGCGTCAGCGTGCCGGTGTCGTGCGAGAGCTGCGCAACGGATTGGAACCAGTCGGTGCGTGCCTGAACTTCCTCGGCGCGCGCATTTTCGAGCGCGGTCTCGGCGGTCAGGAGATCGAGGATGCTGCCGATGCCGGCGCGGTAACGGCCCATGGCCACGTCGGCCGATTCGGAAGCATCGCGAAGGAGATCGCGGCTGGTGGTCAGCCGCTTCATGGCCGTCTGCAGGGCGTAGTAGCTGGTCCAGACCTGAAGATCGATCTGCTGCTCCAGGCCGCGGGCGTTTTCGCCGGCGAGCGTCGTCTCCAGCTCCGCCGCGCGAATGTCGTAGGTGTTGCGGAAGCCGGTGAAAAGCGGAACGCGCAGCGAGATGCCGGCCGAATAGAGCGTGGAGTGCTGGCTCAGTCCGTTGGTGAAGAACGGCCCGACGCTGGCGCCGACGCCGATGGACGGCAGCCCCTGCGCGCGCACGACCTGCACCCGTGCCCTGGCGCTTTCGACCGCGGCGCGCGCTGCGGCGAGATCCGGCCGCTCGGTGACGGCGCGGGCGATCAGCGCTTCGACGGCGTCGCTGACCTGCTGCGCGGGGACGTCCTGCGGCAGCTCGCCGACTTCGAACGGCGTCGCGGCAGGAAGTCCCATCTCCGTGGCGATGGTTCCCTGCAACCGGCGCAGGTTGCCTTCGATGGTCTCGTAGGTCAGTTGCGCCTGCGCGCGGGCGGTGCGCGCCTGAAGAACGTCGGCGATGGTGGCTACGCCGGCGTTGTGCCGGGCATCGGCGGAGTCGAGGCTGGTCTGCCGTTCCTTGATCGTCGCGGCTTGCGCGGTCAGGAGGGCCTTGGCGTCGAGATAGTCGTAGTAGGCCTGCTCGACGCGAAGGATTACGTCCTGGATGGCCTGGTTGTGCGAGTAGTCGGCGGCGATCAACGTCTGGCGGGTAGCCTCGGAGGCAGCATTCCGTCCGCCGAAGTCGAAGAGGAGGTAGTCGAGCGACAGCGCCGGACCGTTGAGCGTCGTCGATGCGGGCGCGCCGGGCGCGGTGCGGGCGCGCGCGAGCGAGGCGTCGAGATCGACGGCCGGCAGGTACGCCGCGCGGACGCTGCCGAGGTTGGCCTCGGAGATGCGGGCCTGAAGCCAGGTCGCGCGCGTCGAGGGGTTGTTCGACAGCGCCAGGTCGATGATCTGCGGCAGTTCGAGCGCGCCGGCGGGCGGGAGCGTGAGGCCGGCCGGTTGCGGCGCCGGGGGAGGAACGGCGTTCGCGGGCGGAGTCCAGGCCGCGGCCGGCGTCGACGGCGTTCCGACACCGTGCGTGGCGGGGTCGGTGACTTTGCCGATGTCGTGGATGCTTGCGCACGAGGCGGCGAGAAGAAGAGTGATCGCTGCGATGAGCTTCGAATTCAACATTGATTGACGATCGTAAAGCAGGATGCGGGCGATTTCGTCGCGCTCATGGTGAAGACGTGAGGAGTGGAGCGCGTCCGGAGCAGAATGACTCCTCGGTCAACTTTTTATACAGGCGAGTCATGCCGTATACGAGTTACAAAGCTGTGGCGTTGAACTCAAACGGCGCCATCCTTTCGGATGACGCCGTTTGATGAGCAGATTCGTTGCGACTAACGCTTCATCGCCAGCGCGCCGGCCGCGGCCAGGAAGATGCCGAGGAACAGCAGCGCCAGCGGCGAGACCATCGGGATGTTGCCGGCCGGGATGACGGTGATCGTCGAGGTCGCGCTGTTGTTCGCCGGATTCGGATCGGAGGACGTCGCCGCGGCGGTCACGGTGGCCGTATTCGTGAGCGGACCCGGCGTCGAAGGCAACGTGATGGTGAGCGTGAACGTAGCCGAAGCGCCGCTGGTCAGCGTGCCGGCGTTGCAGGTGATGGTGGTCGTGCCGCTGCACGCGCCGCCCGGCGTGGCCGACTGGAACGTCGTTCCTGGCGGCAGGACGTCGGTGACGGTGACTCCGGTGGCGGTGTTGGGTCCGCCATTCGCGGCCACGATCGTGTACGTCAGCGGCAGTCCTGTGCCGTACGGGCCGGGAGCCGGGGTCTTGGTGATCGACAGATCGGCGGTTGCCAGCGCGATGGTGGTGATGGCGGTGGAGGTGTTGTTGGCCGGATTCGGATCGGTCGATGAGGTGGTCACCGTCGCCGTGTTGCTGCTCGGTCCGACCGGCGCGGCGACGGCGATTTGCACGACGATGGAGAAGGTGGCCGACGTGCCTGCCGTGAGCGTGGCGATGGAGCAGGAGACGGCGCCCGTTCCGCCCGACGGCGGGTTGGTGCAGATGAAGGCCGGGCCGGTCGGCTGCGACTCGGAGACGAACGTCGTGTTCGGCGGAAGCGTGTCCGACATCGTGACACCTGAAGCGTCGGAGGGGCCGTTGTTGGTGACGGTGATGCTGTAGGTCAGGTTCGAGCCGGTCGCTGCCGCCGCGGGAGCGGCCTTGAGGATCGAGACATCGGCGCTGGCGGTGGCGGTGGTCAACGCCGTCGACGAGTTGTTGCCCGGATTCGAGTCGGTCGTCGTTGATGCGGCATTGGCGGTGTTTGCGATCGCCGCGCCGGCCGCGCCCGGACTGATGTGAACCGTGATCGAGAACGTAGCCGACGTCGGAGCGAGCGAGGCGATGGTGCAGTTGACCGGGCCGGTGCCGCCGCTGGGTGGCGTCGTGCAAGAGAACGTCGGGCCCGTCGTCTGTGACTCGGAGACGAACGTCGTATTCGCCGGTGTTGCATCGGTGAGGGAGACGTTGGCCGCGTTCGAGGGACCGTTGTTCGTCAGGGTAATGGTGTAGGTGACGTTCGTTCCGGCGTTGGCCGTAGCCGGTCCGGTCTTGATGACGGAGAGGTCGGCGCTCGCGGTGACGGTCGTGACCGCGGTCGCGCTGTTGTTGCCGGGATTCGGATCGGCGTTCGTGCCGGAGACCGCGGCGGTGTTGCTCAGGCTTCCGCTGAATCCAGGATTGATGGTCGCCGTGAGGGTGAACTGAGCGCTCGCTCCCGAGCCGAGAGTCGCGAAGGTGCAGTTGATGCTTCCCGAGTTTCCCGCGCCGGGGTCGCTGCAGACCGCTGACGGCCCGTTGTTCTGGATCAGGGACACGAACGTCGTGGCCGCCGGCAGCATGTCATCGAGACTGGCCGACACCTGCGCATCCGGACCGTTGTTGGTGGCGGTGATGGTCCACGAGATCGTGCCGCCCGCGGTCGCAGCCGGCGGTCCGGTCTTCGTGACCGCGAGATCGCTGGTTACGACGGTGAGTTGGGTCTGACTGCTGTTGTTGTCGGGATTCTGATCATTGGTGGTGGTCGTTACATTCGCGGTATTGGTGAACACCGTGCCCGACGGCGTGCCCGATGGAACGTGACCGGTGAAGGTGAAGGTGGCGGTGGCGCCGGCGGCGAGACTGAGAATCGAGCAGGTGGTGGTCGCACCGCCGCTGCAGCTGAATGCCGGTCCACTGTTCTGGGCGATGGAGACGAACGTCATCGTGCCGGGAAGCGTGTCGGTGAGCGAGACGCTGTCGGCGGCATCGGGTCCGGAATTGTTGACTGTGATCGTGTACGAGACATCGGTGTCAGGCGCTGCACTGTCGGGGCCGACCTTCTGGACGCCGACGTCGGCCTGCGGGATCGGTACCGTGACCGAAGCCGAGGAGTTGTTGTTCTCGTCACTCGGATCGACGCCGTTGCCCGTGACGGTCGCCGTATTCGTGAAGGTGGTGCCCTGCGCCGTGCCGGGAGGGATGTGCGCGACGAGCGTAAACGTCGCGACGTCTCCCGCCGCGAACGTGGCCGTGCAGTTGATCGTGCCTCCCGAGCCGGGAGCCGGCTGGCTCGGACAGGGGAAGCTCGGCCCGCTGTCCTGTGTGATGGAGACGAAGGTCATGGTGCCGGGCAGCATGTCGGTGAGCGAGATGCTGCCGCTGTCCGGACCGTTGTTGCCAGCGGTAATCGTGAATGTGACGTCGCTGTCTGCCGGTGCGCTGGTCGGGCCGTCCTTGATGACGAACAAGTCCGTCTCCGCTACGACCGTTACCGTTGCCGTTCCGTCGTTGTTGCCGGTGTTGGAGTCCGCCGGTGTGCTCGAGGCCGAGGCAGTGTTGGTGAACACGGTGCCGGGCGCCGTTGCGATGGGGATGTTCACGAGGAACGTGAAGTTGGCGCTCTGTCCGTTGTTGAGCGCTGCGATGCTGCAGGTGATGGTGCCGTTCGTGCCGCCCGGAGGGTTCGAGCAACTGAACGCAGGACCGTTGTTCTGCGTTTCGTTGGCGAAGGTCATTCCGGCGGGGAGAGGATCGGTCAACTGCACCGTGGTCGCGGGCGACGTACCGCTGTTGGTGATCGTGACGTCGAACGGCACCTGGCTGCCAGGTGTCGCCGTTGACGGTGCGTTCTTGACCACGGTGAGGTCCGGTTGCGCGAGCGCGACCGGGGCAACCAGCGCAATCAGAACGATGGAAAGGAGAAGGAATCGGTGCAGTTTCACCGCGCCAGATTACAGTAACTTATCGAGTGCTGTGTACTCCCGTCCTTGCGATTCGGCCACGGCTTTATACGTGATTTTCCCGCCATAAACATTGACGCCCTCGGCCAGACCGGCGTCGTCGATGGCCTTCTTGAACCCGAGCGAGGCCAGCTTTCGCGTGTACGGCAGCGTGGCGTTGGTGAGCGCGATCGTCGAGGTACGCGGCACCGCGCCCGGCATGTTGGCCACGCAGTAGTGGATCACGCCGTCGACCTCGTAGACCGGGTCGGAATGCGTGGTGGCGTGCGCCGTTTCGACGCAGCCGCCCTGGTCGATGGCCACGTCGACGATGACCGATCCCTTCTTCATGCTGCTGACCATTTCGCGCGTCACCAGCTTCGGCGCCGAAGCGCCGGGGATGAGCACGCCGCCGATGAGCAGATCGGCGCGTTTGCAGGCATCGGCGAGGTGGGCGCGGTTCGACGCCAGGGTCTGCACGGTGCCGCGGAAGATGTCGTCGAGCTGGCGAAGACGATCGAGATTCGTGTCCAGGATGGTGACGCGCGCTCCGAGGCCGGCGGCCATCTTCGCGGCGTTGGTGCCGACCACACCGCCGCCGATGATGACCACGTCGCTGGGGAGCGTTCCCGGAACGCCGCCGAGGAGCACGCCGCGGCCGTTGTTCGGCTTGTGCAGGTAGTACGCGCCGACGTGAATCGACATGCGGCCGGCCACTTCCGACATCGGCGTCAGCAGCGGCAGCGTGCGTTTTCGTTCGTCGGTGATGGTCTCGTAGGCGATGCCGGTAATTTTTTTCTTCAGCAGCGCGGCGGTGAGATCGGGGACCGGCGCGAGATGGAGATAGGTGAAGAGGAGCTGCCCCTCTTTGAGTCGCGCCAGATCGGCGTCGATCGGCTCCTTGACCTTGACGATCATCTCCGACTGCTCGTAAACGGCGTCGGCATCGGAGAGGATGGTGGCGCCGCTGGCGATGTATTCGTCATCGCCGAAGCCGCTGCCGTTGCCGGCACCCGACTGAATGAAGACTTGGTGCCCGTCGGTGGCGAGGTCCTGCGCGCCCGAGGGCGTCATCCCCACGCGGTATTCATTGTTTTTGATCTCGGTCGGTACGCCGATGCGCATTGGCTTGGTTCTCCGTCAAACGTGATTGCGCGCCAGTGCTTCCGCGCGGCGGGCGCATTCTAGCGGTTTCGTGGTCGCGCGGTGGTTTTGCTGCGAGACCGCAACCGCGTGACTCCGTAACCGCGGATCAGTGTCCGCGCCGTCCGGCGAAGCGGCCGACCTGGCCCTTCGTGGCCGGCTTCCAGCCGATGTCGAACATCTCGTTGAGCGTGAGATCGACGCTGTCGGCCGGAAGGTCGGAGCTGAGGTTCGGCTCCATGAGCAGGTTGGGCGATGCCGAGGTGTCGAAGTGGTACATCGAGGAGCCGCTGGTGTAGACGGCCGGAACGTAGAGTCGCGGATGCCCATGTTCGTCGGCACCGGCGACGATGGTGGGATCGAGGAAGAGCAGCACGCTGACGTTCGACGCCAGCGCGGCGCGGATGGCGGTGCCGTCGACCTGGGTGATGCCGACGGAAGGGATGGTGATCGATGCATCGGGGGCGCTGTCGAACGGTCCGAAACCGCCCGGCGCGTTGTTGGCCACGATGACGGCGATCGCTCCCGCAAGCTGGGCATTCTTGGTCTTGATGCTCAGGCCGCAGGTTCCGCGGTCGATCAGAGCGATGCGTCCGGTGACGGCACCGGCATTGGTGATGGCGGTGCATCCATCGGCGGGTGTCGTGGCGGCCACGGTTCCGTTCAGCCCGGCGACCGTGAGTTTCGGCCCGTAGCTGGCGGCGCTGATCGAGATCGATTTCGCCAGCGATGCCGGCGCGAGGATGTTCATGCTCGGCTGCGGGGCCAGAAACTTGAAGGCCGCGGTCGTAGTCGACTCGCCATCCCAGACTACCTTCTGGTCGTTGGTCGCCGATGTGAGGCGCTGCGCGTTCGACATCTGGCTCCAGTGAAGGCCGGCGGTGGCGTCGAACATGTGCTGCTCGAAGACGCTCGGAAAGTTGCTGCTCATGGCGCCGGTCGTTCCGTTGGTGACGCCGACGAATCCGAGTCCGTGGCCGAGCTCGTGGAGCAGAACGACCAGCAGGTCTTCCTTCGAGCCGTGATTCGTATCGAAGCCGTAGTACCAACCCCTTCCGCCGAGGCAGTTGGGCGTATCGAGCTGGCTGTTGAACTGCGCCCGAATGTGAGCCGATCCCTCCAGAAGATCCTTGCCGGCGAGGGCATTGGCCAGGGCAATCGGATACCAGACTTCCTGCTGCGGCGCGTTGTCGAAGTTGCGGACGATCCGGGTGGCGTTGGCCTGGCCGAGCACGCCGGAGTTCGAACTGCATTCGAGGCTGGCAAAACTGGCGTCGACGCGAATGTCGACTCGGGATTCGATCAGAGCGCCCCAAATGTCGGCCGCGCGCTGAAAGACGTTGAGGCGTTGCTGGCCGAGCGTCGTTCCGGGATTGCCGCCGACAGGGGCGACGACGGTGGGGTCATTGAAGCCGGCGCCCGGGCCGTCGGTGTTCTGAATGATGAGACGCGCGTTGGCGAACAGGCTCGTCGCCACCAGACAGAGGATCGTAGTGACGACGAGCGTTTTCATCATCGTTGTTCGCGTTCTCTCGTTGTTCGTCAGTGTCCGCGGCGTCCGGCGAACCTGCCGGTCTGCGCCAGCGGGGCCAGCTTCCAGCCGATGTCGATCAGTTCATTGATCGTCAGATCGACGCTGCTCGACGGCAGATCGGAGCTGATGTTCGGCTCCATGAGCAGGTTCGGCGATGCCGAGGTGTCGTAGTGATACATCGACGAGCCATCGATGAACGCGGTCGGAACGTAGAGCTTCGGATGTCCGGCCGTGTCCGCGCCGGCGAGAATGGTGGTGTCGGCGAAGAGCTGCGCCACCACGGGCGACGTGAGCGCCGCGCGAATGGCGGCGCCGTCGCTCTGGCTGACGCCGATTGTGGGGATGGTGATGGTGGAGTCGTCACCGCCGAGCGGCGGAATGCTGGCGGGAGCGTTGTCGGCGATGATGACGGCGGTCGCGCCGGCGATCTGCGCGTTCTTCACCTTGACGGTGAAGTTGCACGTGCCTCGATCGATCAGAGCGATTCGTCCGATGACGGCGCCGCCGTTGGTGATGGCGTTGCATCCGTCGGCGGGGACCGCGGCGGCAATCGTTCCATTCAGCCCGGCCACGGTGAGCCTCGGCCCGAAACCCGCGGTGTTGATCGTGTAGGTCTTCGCCACCGAGGCGGGAGAGCTGATGCGGAACGTCGGCGTGCCTCCCAGGAACTTCAGCGCGGCGGTCGTGGCGGACGTGCCGTCCCAGACGAGTTTCTGATCGTTCGTGGCCGAGGTGATGCGCTGGACGTTCGTCATCTGACTCCAGTGCAGTCCGGCGGTGTTGTCGAGCATGTGCTGCTCGAAGACGCTGGGAAAGTTGCTGCTCATGGCGCCGGTCGTTCCGTTGGTGACGCCGGCGAAGCCGAGTCCGTGTCCGAGCTCGTGGAGAAGGACCACCAGCAGGTCCTCTTTCGCGCCGTGGTTGCCGTCGAAACCGTAGTACCAGCCGACGCCGCCGAGACAGCTGGGCTGGTCGATCTGGCTGCTGAACTGCGCCTGGATGTGCGCGGCGCCGTTGTTCAGATCCGATCCGGCCAGCGCGCTGGCGAGGGCGATCGGATACCAGACGTTCTGCTGCGGAGCGTTGGTGAAGTTGCGGACGATCTTGGTGGCGCTGGCCTGGCCGAGCACCGCGGAGTTCGTGCCGCAATCGAGGCTGGCGAAGCTGGCGTCGACCGGAATGTCGATCTTGGAGTCGATCAGGGAGCCCCAGATGTCGGCGGCGCGTTGAAAGACGTTGAGGCGCTGCTGACCGAGCGTGGTGCCGGTGTTGCCGCCGACCGGCGCGGCGGGAGTGGTGTCATTGAATCCGACGCCGGGAGCGTTGGTGTTGCGGATGACCAGATGCGCGCCGGCGAAGGCGCTCGTAGCCGCGAGGCACAGGATTACCGGGAGGAGGAGTCGTTTCATGATCAGTTCTCCTGCTTGACCGGGGCGGAAGCGTTCTTGGGACCGTTGAGGAAGGCGCGGGCGGCCGCTTCGGTATTCACGCAGGCGTGCGAGCGCGTGCTGTCATCGTTGATGCGGACCATGACCACTTCATGGTTCGGCGCATCCATCGAGACCATGCCGCCGGGGCCGGCGATCTCCTGCGCCGCGGGTGCGGGAAACATCGCGGTGAGCGGCACTTTCGGCGCGCTCTGCGCCGCTGCCGCCGTAGTCTTGGCCGTTTTGGTTTTTGCTTTCGTGGCCGGGTACGCGCCGACGGTCACCAGGCTGACGATGACTGCTGCAAGGACGATTCGTTTCATGATTACCTCACTGGGAAAAGTGTTGATTGATTAATGGCCGCGGCGTCCTGCCATGCGGCCTTTCACGGAGAAAGCAGCGGGATTGAGCTGTCTGGCCGCGGCGAGTGCATCGAGCAGTCCGAAGCCGTAAACGTTGTCTTTGCCGGTGGCACCGAGGTCCGCGGCGTTGTTGAGGACCGCGGACTTGACGTCGGCGGCCGATGCGTTCGGAGCGACGCTCCAGACCAGCGCGGCCACGCCGACCGCGTGCGGGCACGCCATCGATGTGCCGCTCTCGACGGCGTAGTCGTCGGCGACGTTCGTCTCCGTCAGCGTCGAGCCGGCGGCGGCCTTGCGCAGCGCTTCGCCATCCGCGTAGGAGATGCCGACGTCGACCGGCCAGGCGAACGCGACGTCGGCCGGATCGTCGGTGACCCCGTCGGCCAGTTTTCCGATGAGCGTCCAGCCGCCAAAGCTTTCACTGCCGCAGGTCGTGGGCGTGGCGGCGATCGAGCAGTTGTAGATCACCACCGCTTTCGCCCCGGCGGCGATGGCGTTCTTCGTCTTCAGATTGAAGGTGGCCGTTCCGCGTTGAATGAGGGCGATGTTGCCTTTGACCGATGCCGGAAAATCAGCAGCGGTGGCGCCGAGGCCGCAATAGACGTATTGACCGGTCAGCACTCCTTTGCCCGCGGGCAGGAGGGCGAAGGCGTCGTACGAAGTCCCCGCGCTGTTGACGAACGAGTTCGTCCCCTGGCCGACGATGAACGACGAGAGAACACCGACGCCGGGACCGCTCACGGCGAGCTCCGGACCCTGATTGGAGAAGCCGGCGACGGTCTGCGTGGAGTCGACGGCGCCGACGGCGATGACGCTCGAGAATGCGGCGGGATAGCCGACGGTGGCGGCGTGCGTCGTCGTCGAGTCGTTGCCGCTGGCGGCGAAGACCAGAACTCCGGCATCGGCCAGCTTTTGACAGGCGTTCTGCATCGTCAGCGACGGAATCGGATTGCACTGACTGCTTACGGCGACGTCGGTGCACTGGCCGAGCGACATGTTGACGATCCAGTGGCCGCCGAGCTCGTTCCGTTTGCCAAGCACCCAGTTCAGTCCCGAAGCGATCTGGGCGTTGCTCCCGGAAGAAGTGCCGGTGCTCGGATCGGGCGAGAGCACTTTGGCGGACCAGATCTTCGCGTTCGGCGCCACGCCGACGACGCCGAAGCCGTTGTCGCCCGCGGCGATGGTGCCGGCGACATGCGTTCCGTGACCGTCGTCGTCCCTCGGGTCCGTCGTTCCGGTGACGGCATTGAATCCGCCCTGGTAGTGATCTTTCAGCTCGGGATGGGTGTAGTCGATTCCGGTATCGACGATGGCGACGTTGACGCCTTCACCTTTGGCCGCGGACCACACCTGCGGCGCGTGGACCATGGCGATGCCGTACGGCGTGACCTGGGCGTCGACCGGATGCGATTCGGCGACCGGCTTGCCGGGATGCACGGTCGTTCCCAGCGCGAAGAATTTGATGTCCGCGCTCTCGACGTACCGCACCGAGGAGTCGTTGCGCAGCGATTGCACCTCGGCGTCAGTCAGATTGACCACGAAGGAGTCGAGATTGGCGAGATCCTCGAGATTGCGATCGGCCCACTGCGCGGCCTTTGCTGCCCGCGTCACGCCGGGCTTCATCCCAACGATGTACCGCTGGGTCTGTTGGGCGAACGCGGTGAGCGGAAGAGAAAGCAGGACGACCAAAGCTGCGCGTTTCATCCAGTCGATGACCTCACTTGTCGTGCGTTGACGGGGACCTGAACCTGTTGGAGTTGACTGCACAAAAGCAGACGCCCGGATAGGTTATTCCGTGTAATGAGCTCGCCCGATCACGATAACGCAGCCCGGTTTTTGCTACTCTCCGCCGCCATGACGGACTGGAAAACAAACCTCGTTAACGATGCCGCCGGCATCGCCTCTCTCATTCGCGAAACAAAAGTGATTGCCGTGCTCGGCATCAAACCGGAGACGCATTCGGATCAGGCGGGATTCTACGTCCCGGCGCACATGGCCGCAGCAGGTTTTGATGTGATCCCCGTTCCCGTTTATTACCCCGAGGTGACCGAGATCCTCGGCAAGCCCGTCTTCAGGAAACTGGCGGACATCGGCCGGCCGATCGACATGGTGAATGTCTTCCGCAAGCCGAGCGACATCCCGGCACACGTGGACGACATCATCGCGGCGAAGCCGAAGAGCGTCTGGTTCCAACTCGGCATCCGCAACGACGAAGCGGCGCAGAAGCTGGCCGAGGCCGGGATCAAGGTGGTTCAGGATCGCTGCCTGATGGTGGAAGAGGGACGGGTGCGGCGGTAGGAATTACGTGCCGGCGTTGGGCGGAAAGGTCTTGCGCTTGCTGGCAATCCGGTGCACGAGCCCTTCGATCGGTCCGCCGACGATGAGGATGATCAGCGCGAAGGCGAGCGCGATGAGCGCGGCGATCCACTGCCCGACGCCGCAGGCGATCCCGAGCGATGCCACGAGCCAGATGGAGGCGGCGGTGGTGAGCCCGTGGACCATCTCGTGCTCGGCCTTGAGGATGGCGCCGCCGCCCAGGAAGCCGACGCCGGCGATGATGCCCTGAATGGCGCGGCTGACCGCGTCGACGTGTCCATTCGCCGGCTCGAACCGCGCGACGACAAGCGTGACCAGCGCCGCCCCGAGCGCGACCAGCGCATGCGTCCGCATCCCCGCCGGCTTCCGCCGCACTTCCCGATCGAGCCCGATCGTGCTCCCGATGAGCGCCGCGGCAAAGAGCCGAAGCAGCACCTCGATGGTGTCCGCGGGGAGGGTGGGCATGGGTGGGATTGTGTCATAGGCGAGGAGCGCCGGCTCTTGCGGCGCAGGTCGTCGATCTTATCTGTCGTGCCCTTAGAAGCCTCCTCCGGAGGCGGGATGAGACGCCGAATCTATAGGCCGCGAGGCGGGCGGCGGGAGGCGTGCCAGAGCGCGAGGATCTCAATTCCTGGTGCGGTGTTGCGGTAGTAAACGTAGTACCGCGTTCGCGGCAGAAAGATCCGGCGCATGAATTCTTGCGTACGCGTTGGAACGAGAATGCCGATCTGAGGCGTCTGCAGCAACAACTCGAAAGTCTCTCGCAGCTCGTCTTCAAGCGCTTCCGGTGCCTTCGTGCGGTGAACCTTCCACCATTCCTGTGCTTCCGCTATTTCGCGGCGAGCCCGCGACGAGATCAGGAGGGGCCAAAGATCTTCATCTGTCATCGCGAAGACGTATGGCGCGCAATTCAGCGAAAAGCTGTTCGGCGGTCACGCATTCGCCGCGTGCGATTTCCGCGATGCTCTGCTCCAGAGCATCTTCTTCTTCGGGGCTAAGCTCGTACTGCTCATCCTCCGTTTCGCGAACAACGACGAAATTCACCGGCGTTCCGTCGGGGTGTGGCTCGCCATCAACTTCAATGTGCCCCTTTGAAAATGTTCCTCGCATAGCTGCTGATCGTACCTCGGGGTCGCGCCATGTTCCGTCCCGCAGCTGACGAAGGAATTCGAAGGCATCCATCCCTTCGCCGCGTTCCGCTTCTTCCATTGCGGCGTCGAGCTCCGCAAGCTCTTCGGGACTCAGATCCACCTCTTCCTCAGTCTGAGCCCGCCGCTGTTTCATGACGTCCCCAATGGTACCTCGGACGCCACGGCCTTCGCCTTCGCCAACAACCGCGTCAACCAGAGATTCGTCATCTTCTCCACCACCGTGTTCTGGCGCAGGCGCGCGCGCAGGTTGGTGAAATCGACGCTGTCGAGCGGCTGGTCCTGGTTGAAGCAGGAGAAGACGAACGTCTCCTTGCCGGTGATGGGGTCGACGTGGCGCTGGAGGCATTGCGCGCAGACCTGTTTCATCATGCATTGCATCGGCGAGTTGATCGAGCCGATGCCGACGTGCTGGGCGTCGAGGTAGGGCGCCAGGACGCCGTGCCGCGCGTCTTTGACGGCGCGCATCATGCCGTCGGAGCCGATGGCGATGAGGCGATTGACCGTTCGCAGATCGATCTCTGGCGCGCTCTGCGCGTAGGCGAGCATCGACTGCACGATGTTGCCGGTGAAGCCGCGATCCTGCGGGCGGCGCGGCGCGATCGGATCGCCGGCGTCGACGGACCAGATCACCTGATCGGTGCCGGCCTCGATCTCGTCGCGTTTGAAGACGTCATCCTTTTTCTTGTAGCCGGCGAAGTAGACCACTTTGCAGCCGTTGAGTTTGAAGGCGCGGGCGATGGAGAAGAGTACGGCGTTGCCGAGGCCGCCGCCGGCGAGAAGAACGGTCTCGTTGCGCGGGATCTCGGTCGGCGCGCCGGTCGGGCCCATGACCACCACCGGCTCGCCGACTTTGAGTTGCGCGCAGAGGCGCGACGAGCCGCCAAGCTCGAGGACGATCAGCGACAGCAGGCCGCGCTCCGGATCGGTCCAGGCGCCGGTCAGGGCGATCCCTTCCATCGTCAGGCTCGTGCCGTCGACGACAGGAGCGTGTGCCTCGAAGTTCTGCAGGCGAAAGAACTGGCCCGGCTCGAAATGGCGCGAGGCGAACGGCGCGCGGACGACGACTTCGATGATGGTCGGCGTGAGGCGATTGACCTGATGCACGACCGGCAGCAGTCCGTCATCGAGCGTGCGCAGGAGATCGCTCCATTGCGAATCGCGCATCGTCTGTGCTTCGGGCGACCGCTCGATCTGCATCAGCTCGCGCTCGAAGAGCCGCGTGACGAATGGATAGCCATCCTTCGCGGAGGCCATGGCCTTGACCACGTTGCCGGCGTAGCGGGGATGGTTGTCGCCGTAGAAAGTGATCCGTTTCGTGCCGCGCTGGTAGGAGGTGAAGAAGCCGGTCTCCGTGTTGCCGTCGACCTCGATCAATTCGTTTTCCGACGCCGCGAAGCTCTGGAAAAACTGACCGTACTTGTCGAGCTTGAACGTGCCGGGATGCTCTTTCTCGTAGATGACATTCGGACTCGTTCCCGCCGCCACCATGACACTGCGCGCCGGAAGCTCGATGACGTTGCCCGAGTCTTTCCAACGCCCGTCTTCGACGACCTGCTTCTCGAAGAGGAGCGATTTCACATGCCCATATTCGTCGGCCACCGCTTCCACCGGCGACAGTCCCTCGGCGTACGCGATCCCTTCCTCGAATGCCTTGATCACCTCTTCGTGATTGAGCCGGTAGGCCGGCGCGTCGCTGATCAGCTTGCGGTAGGCGATGGTGACGCCACCCCATTCGCGCACCAGCGGGATGAAGTCGGGCTTGGCATCGATAGAAAAAGCACGCTGCCGCTCTGCGCGGATGGCGCGGCCGTGATCGAGGAACTCGTCGAGGATGATCTGCTCTTCACCGTCATAGCCGCCGCGCACGACCGATTCGCCGAATTCGTCGCACAGCGTTTCGTAGCGGTCGAGGATCTTCTCCACCTGCAGCGGGTAATACGCGAACAGCTCCGTGGCGGTATCGATCGCCGTCAGCCCGCCGCCGATGACGAGCGCCGGCAGGCGCACCTGCAGGTTGGCCATCGCCGACTTCTTGCCGGCTCCCGTGAGCTGCAGCGCCATCAGGAAATCGCTGGCCTTGCGGATGCCGCGAATGAGGTTGTTCTTCATCCGCACGATGGTCGGCGTCCCCGCGCCGGCGGCGATGGCGATGTGATCGAAGCCGAGCGTGTCGAAGGCGTCCTCGATGGTCAGCGTTCCCCCGAAGCGCACGCCGCCGTAGACGCGGATGTTGTTCTTCCGCTCCAAGGCGATGCGAATGACCTTGAGAAAGTTCTTGTCCCAGCGGACGGTGATGCCGTACTCCGAGACCCCGCCGAAGCCGGCCAGGATGCGCTCGTCGAGCTCCTCCCACAGAACCTTCCGCGCATCGCGGATCGGCTCGCGCAGCCATTTCGAATCAATCGGCTCGATCTTGAGGGCGTCAATGGCCACCACGCCGAAGCCTTCGTTGGCCAGGTAGTGCGCCAGCGTGTAACCGGCGGGGCCGAGGCCGACGACGAGGACGTTTTTGCCGTTGTAGGGGAGGGCCATCGGGCGGCGCACGCTGAGCGGATTCCAGCGCGTCAGCAGCGAATAGATCTCGAAGCCCCACGGCAGCCATAGAACATCGGTCAGCGCGCCGGTCTCGATCTGCGGGATGTTCACCGGGTCCTGCTTCTGGAAGATGCACGACTTCATGCAGTCGTTGCAGATGCGATGACCGGTGCCGGGGCACATCGGGTTGTCGATCATCACCATCGCCAGCGCGGCGATGGAGTCGCCGTCTTTGCGCAGCGCGTTCATCTCGCCGATGCGCTCGTCGAGCGGACAACCGGCCAGCGGGACGCCTAACGGATTGACCTTGACCTTGTCATCCTTCTCAAGCAATCCAGTCGAGCAGGAGTCCTTCTTCCGCTCGTGGCAGTAGATGCAGTAGTGCGCCTCGTCGGTGACTTCGCGCGGGGTCATGCGCGGATCGGTGAGCTTGAACCCGTCGCGGCGGCGGTACTCATCGTGTGGTCCGACGACGGTGTTGTCGTCGACCTGTTCGGTCTCGACCAGATGGTCGAAGATCAGCGGCTTGGGAAGGCGGAACGAGGTCCAGCCGTCGAAATGACCGGCTTTCCACTGCGCGGCCAGCCAGTCCACCAGAAGATCGCCGAGTGCGTGCACGGCCGCCGCCTCGCGGGCGATGGCTTCGTTCGACTCCACGTACTCGCGCTTGACGATGGCGTCATCGAACGCGCCCGATGCGCGCAGTTCGTCGCGCAACTGCCCAAGTGCCGCGCGCGTCTGCGCCGACGGCGCCGCCGCCTTGCCGCTACGCGGATACTCCCGCTCGAAGTCGAGCAGCTTGTCGGCGGTGACGGCAATCGCGTATTCGAGATCGCGCTCCTGTCCCGGTGCAATGGTGCGGATGAGCATCCCGACCGCAGCGCTTCGATCGCCTTCCGGAACGCTGGCGACCTTGGCCACCCTCTTCGCCACGAACTCCTTTTTGAACCTCGCCACCTCGGCGTCCCGCTGGGTCCGCGCCACGATCGCCGCCGCATCGGTCTGGAACAGCTGCTCCAGAAACTTCCCCAGCGGCCGGCTGGCCGCGACGAGCAGCGCCGACTCTTCCGGTTTCGTCAACCCGCCGAATTCAATGCCGCTCTGCATCCCGATCCGATACGACTCGAACCGCTGAAACAGCGCGCTGTCGCCGCGCTCCAGATACCGATCAAACGCCAGCGCCAGCTCCTGCAGCCGGCTGCTGTCGTAGAGGTGGGAGTACTCAAAGTCTTCGATTCCAAGTTTCACGGTTCGCTCCAACACGGAAATCTCTCCACGTCATCCGCCCTCCCACCCTGTCATCCTGAGCCCGCCCTGAGCGGAGCGAAGGGGCGGCGCGAAGGATCTCAAGTTACGCAACCTGCGATGAAACCCTGGGTTTCAGCCGGAGTTTCCACAACTTGAGATCCTTCAGCCGCGCTTCGCCGGCTTCAGGATGACAAGAAGGACGTTAGCAGCGGGAGGATGGCGCTCGGAGGAAGAATGTCACGAAGGGATGTGACATGGCGCACGGGAATTACTCGTCAGAAGCGATGCGAGCCGCTCGCCTCCGGTGAATCGGGGCTGATCACACGATCAAAAACGCCGTTTTCACCCGCGAAGTTCACGCGGAGGCGCGGAGAAGCGGAGTTGAGAGTCGACGCGTTCCTCCTCCGCGTCTCCGCGCCTCCGCGTGAACAACTCCCTACCGGAACGTCGCCTTCGGCGGTTCGCCGTGCGGCTCGCCGTGGCGGCGCGCGAGCTCGATCTTCAAACTCTCCTCGCCTCTGGGAACATGTCTTCTTTACGCCGGAGCTGCAGGGCGGATTTTGTCATCCTGAACCGGGTTTCAGCCGGAGTGGCGAATCTTGAGATCCTTCGCCGTCCTCCGGCGTCTCGCCTTCGGCAGCCTCAGAGGCTGTGAAAAAATCTCCGGCCCACTCTGCTCGTCGCGCGCGAAGGCGCGCTAAACAATCCTAGCCTCGCGCTTGGCGCGGGGACCGGTCGTTGAAGATTTTGTGGCCGCGAAGGCGGCCACCAGAACGATGTCGAGAATTTTGTAGCGGCCGCCCCGCGGCCGCAAATTGACCACATCCAATCACACGCGCCAAGCGCGGCGCTAAGGTTGCGTGGCGCGCCTTCGCGCGCGAATCTGTCATCCGTGGTTCCGGCCGCCTCAGGATGACAAAGCGTCGATTCACAGGCATACCAAGCATCAGCGGCACAGACAGGAGTGTCTGTGCCACATTTAACCCTGCCGATACCCTGAGTGGTGGCCGCGGCGAGACTGGTGTGGATCCATGTGCGTCTCATGAAATGGCGCCAGATTCCTCACGAGGTCGTCCCGCGACACCCTCCGAATGCAGCCGTGAACTGCCGGAATGCCGTTCGATGCTGCGCGAATGTCAACGCATCCCTTCCCGAATGACAAATCGGGCTTCGATCCTCCCCCGCGACGGTGATCGAATGGCCGGAGATGCTTCGCAAATGGCGACTGAACCACCAGCGCATAGTTGCCCGACAGGTCTCCAAGGGTCACGCGACATTCTCGAGGTGTGACGCGACACCCTCGAAGAGTGCCGCGACACTCGCACAGGGTTACGCGACACTTTCGAGGAGTCGGCGGGCATTCTCGGAGGATCGCGGATCACTCGCGGAGGGTTGGGTGACAATCCGACAGGATCGCGGGAGACTACCGAAGGGTTGCGAGCGAATCGACGAGGAGATCACGTCAATCGTCAATTCTCGGGGAACGGTTTCACGCGGAGTGCGCGGAGACGCGGAGAAAAGAGTGAAGGGAAGCTTGACTCTCGACGCCTCTCCTCCGCGTCTCCGCGTGAAACCGTCAATCTGCGGTCAGGCTTTGTGCACGTCCTGAAAGGCAAGCATCGAGAACAGTCGTTGCTCGCGCTCATCGTCGAAGCCGCAGGTTGACGTGAATTCCGCCGGGTTCTCGTAGGTGCCGAAGAGCATGTCCCACCAGACGAAGTCGCCGTAGTTGTTCTTGTGGCGGCCGTATTCGTGGTGAATGCGGTGCATCTCCGGCCGTTGGAAAACATAGCCGACCCATCGCGGCGTGCGGACGTTGGTGTGGTAGAAAAATTCGCCCAGCGCGGTGAATGCCGTGTAGATCGCGCCCGTCTTCACGTCGAGGCCGAGGAGCGTATAGACGATCAGCGACCCGAGGATGGAGTTGATGGTCATCTCCAGCGGATGTTTGTAAAACGAGGTGATCACTTCGATCCGCTGCGGGCTGTGATGAATCTGATGAAATCCGAGCCAGAGGATGTCCGCCTCATGGCGCCAGCGATGCCACCAGTAGAAGACGAACGTGGCGATGAAGTACGCGATGAATCCGCCGAGGAGAGCCGGGATGTGCGCGGATAAATGAAAGACAGACCGGCTGGATAACCAGCGTTCCCACGACAGTCCCGCCACTACGACGATTCCGAGTTGGACGATGTTCACGGCGATCACCCGCACCGGCCAGGTCTCGACTCGTGGGAGCCGCCAGCCCGGGATTGTGCGTTCCAGAATGAAGCAGAAGGCGAAGACGGCAAGAATGAGCGGCAGCATGATTTTGATACGTTCGGGATCGTGGTGAGTTTCGCCGATTGTCACGCGGAGGCGCGGAGACGCGGAGTTGAGATCTACCGAAACGTCGCCTTCGGCGGTTCGCCGTGCGGCTCGCCATGTCGCCTCGCAAGCTCGATCTTCAGGCTCTCTTCGCCGCGGGCCATGGCCCAGCGGTGATTGGCGCCGAAGATTGGTTTGAGGATCGGGGAGAAGAGTTCGATGACGAAGCCGTTCGGACGGGTATCGAAAACCCATTTCACCACAGAGACACAGAGATCACAGAGGGGTCGGCTCTGTGACCTCTGTGACCTCTGTGTCTCTGTGGTCGAACGGTTTTGGTGAAGCGATCCAGATCAGAAGTCCCACTGCAACCACAACCTCTACGACGCCGTTGATCAGCAGATCGGGACGATGGTTTTGCAAAAGCTCGGCGGCATTGCCGAGGAGAATCGCCAGTGCGATCGTCAGCGGGTAGGCGAGCAGATTCGTGCCGAGGATGTAGCGGACGACCACGAAGGCCAGAACCGCGAATAACGCCGAGGAGACGAGCGCCAGAGGCGTCTGCTGCAGGTTGGCGGACGAATCGAGCGTGGTCAGGAAGACGATCGCGATGCCGACCGCCGCGGGGAGCCAGCTCTTCGTGATGAAACTGCGCAGGGCCACCATGAAGAGGCCTAGGGCCGCGCAGATGTTGAGCGTGAGGAGAATCGTCGAGAAGATTCCGGACAGCGCGGGGAGCGGCAGTGCCACCGCTTCCGGCGCTTTGAGGCCGAACTGCGAGGCCAGCGCTGGGAATCGCACGCTGATGAGTTGCTCGGCGGTCCGGAAGAGAACGGCGATGCTGATCGTCGTCAGCGCGGCGATGACGGCCGAGCGGCCGAGGCGGGCGCGCGATTCGCGGCGAGCGAGTTGAAACGCCTGCGGATACGCCGCGGCGATCGCGGCGACGGCCAGGAAGATCACGCCGAGGTGGAGGCCGACGAAGCGGATGATGTTGATGGTTTGATTGGTGATGAACGTCTGCCAGGTGATCGACGTGTTGTATTCGAAGAGCGTCAGTTCCCAGCGCTGGGCCGCGCCGAACAGCGGGATGATCGCCAGCGCCAGCGTCCAGCGCAGCGCGCGCTGCCACGGGAAGCGTTGCCGGCGCATGGCGATGACGAAGCCGGCCACGATGAGCGAGAGGATCGCCAGCGCGCCGAGGAAGCGGAGGACGACCAGGACGATGTTGAGCAACGTGGTCGGTTCGCGGTAGACGCTGTCCGGCACCTTGACCGTGGTCGTAAATTGCGTGACCTCGGCGCCGGCGACGCGCACGCTGATGCGCCGCCAGGCGTCGGCCACGAGCGGCTTTTTCTCCTGAAAGTGAAAGAGCCAATCGCGCCGGTTCGGCTGCTGGAAGTTCAGCGCTTCTTTCAGATCGAACGCGTTCGCGTCCGCTCCGTAGCGCGGAAACGCGGACTGCGCGATGGCCAGCGCCTGCGGCTGCTCGAGGCGCGGACCGGGACGCTTTTCATCCTGGTACTTGTGATAGCCGGTCACGCGCGGCGTTCGCGGATCGACTTCGACGAAGTACTCGTCCTTTACTTTTTCTGTGAACGCCCGGACCATCCAGGTCGCGGTCGGAATCTTCGTGCGCATCACGTCGACGAGCGCCGGCACGGTCATGCCGTTGCGGAGGATGTAGCCGGCGGCGAGGCCGTCGAAGCCGCCGGGGCCGCCGCCGTCTTCGCGCGTCGATTCGCGATCCCAGGAGCGGAAGCCTTCAACCGGCGTGGCGATGGTGCGCATGCTGCTGGCAGCCGGCGGTTTCACCATGGCAGCAGCGCGCTTGGCGTCCTCCTTGGTGACGCGGTAGTCGACGGCGTCATCGAGCGATGGCGTTTTCAAAAAGAAAACGCCGATTGCCAGTGCCAGGAGGACGCTGCAGAGCAGCAGTTTGCCGCGCGTGACCGGCATCGATGGGAAGGTGAAGGCCGGCCGGTGCGGCTCCTCCTTCAGCGCCGGTACCGGTTGGATCGGCAGCGAGTCGTTGGAGAGATCCCTGTCCGGCACGAAGCCTCGGTTTCGAATGTAGAGCGCGATCGAAAGCAGCATCGGGATGGCGAAGACCAAACTGGCCAGGCCGCCGGAGATGACGTAGTAGCGGTTGCCCGAGCGCAGCAGGAGCATGGCCGTGTAGAGCGCGTCGACCGTGTAGTGCCAGATGAGCAGCGGCAGGATGCCGAAGCGCATCATCAGGAATCCGATCAGCACGCCGGCGCAGCCGACTTCGACGCCGCGGATGTAGAAGGGCTGATTCGGATAGGTGGCGTGGCCGAATCCCCAGATGAAGCCGGCGGCGATGATGGCGGCCCAGCGCGACCGCAGCACTTTCTCGAAAAACGGGATGGAGAAGGCGCGCGACATGAACTCTTCGCTGAGCGCGGGGAAGAATCCGGCGAAGAGCACCGCGATCCACGGAAAGGCGGTGTTGAGCATGTCGTCGTACGGCACCTCGGCGGGCGCCCACGCCCCGAACTTGTCGGCGATCAGGTAGAAGGCGACCTGGTAGCCCATGAAGAAGGCCACCAGCGTGTAGCCGAGGACGAAGGCGAGGAAGACGCGTTTCGAGGTGAGCGCGCGGCGATTCCAGATGCGGGCGATGGAGAGTTGATTCGGCAGCCGCTCGCGGAACAGCACCTCGCCGGCGCCGACGACGACGACCAGCATCATGGCCACGCCGACGCCCTGGACGACGGAGCCGAAGGCAAACTTGGCCAGGAAGGCCGGATACGAATCGGTGGTGTTGTATCCGGCCAGCGCGCTCGGGAACGAATTGAGAGACGTCCCGCTGACGAGAATGACCGCGGCGATGCCGATGCCGAGGAGCAGGCGGAGGCGGAGATCGCCGCGCAGCAGGCGGATCACGAACACCGCCACGATGCAGACCATGGTGATGATCAGAAAGACGACGTCGACATTGCCGGCCAGCTGGTTTTTCGAGCGCAGCTCGCGATAGGAGCGCTGCCAGTCGTCGGGAACTTTGATCCGCCGCGAGAAGCTGCTGACGCGATCGCCGTCGACCGTGACGATGGTCCGATACGGCGCGCCGGCGGGATGGATGGTGTGCGCGTCCCAGGTGAAGATGCGCTGCATTCTCTTTGGGAGACGCCGTTCGCTTTGCGCGACCAGCTGCAGATCGTTGATGGCGTTGATGCTCGTAAGGAATCCCTCGGCGATGCGCTTGGCAGTGGCGACGTCGGGCGATGCAATGGCGCGATCCTCGGGGATGCGATCGCTGAAACCGGTCACCTCACCCGTCGGTGCGACGCTGACGTTGATCTCTTCTTCCTGCAGCGGCTTGAACCAGCGATGCGACCACGACCAGATGCGCACGTCGCGTTTCAGAATCCCGTTCGTTGCCTTCAGTCCGAGGGAGCGTTCGAGAAAGATGCGCGCCTCGTCGTCGGAGTCGAAGGTGGCGCTGTGCTTCATCCCGCGCGTGTCGATGTGCTGCGCGGCGAGCACGCGATCGGCGATCTGCTGCGATGACCCGCGGTCGTAACGAAACTCGATCGAGGCCTCGGGGAAAGCCGCGCCGAACCAGTTGAGGACGACGAAGATCGAGACGGCCGCCACCGCGAGACACGCGGCGATGAGGAGCCAGTCGGCGCGTGTGAGTCGTTCGCGGTTCATTACGACTGAACGCCGGAGGCGTTCCGGAAGGTAGCCGGTGGTTGAGCGCGACGCGCGATACCACCGGACCAGAATGCATCATTGATCTTGCACCCCGGCAGGGGTGCCGGAAGGCTTCCTGCACCCCTGCCGGGGTGCGAATTCTTTTTGCGTACGAATCCGGTGGTATCGCGCTTCGCGCTCAACCACCGGCTACCCTCCGTCACGCCTCCGGCGTGAAGAGATTCGCCGACCTTAATCAGGTGGGGAACCAACTACCCCAGCTCCTGCAGCGCCTTCTCCATCCGCTTGATCCCCTCCGCTGCTTCGTCCATCGAGAGGTTCAGGGGCGGGCGGAAACGCGCGGAGCGGTGGCCGGAGGAGAGCACCATCACGTCGTTGGCCATGAAGGCGTTGAGGGCAGCATCGCGGATCTCGCCGCTGGGGAGATCGAAGGCGCACATCAGGCCGCGGCCGCGGACGTTGGAGACGAGATTCGGGAACACTTCGCCGAAGCGCTGCAGCTCGCTGAGGAAGTAGGCGCCGACGGTGGCGGCGTTGCCGACCAGGTCCTCCTCGTCGATCACTTCGAAATAGCGCTGCGAGCGGACCATGTCGGTGAGGTTGCCACCCCAGGTGGAGTTGATGCGCGAGCTGACGGCGAAGACGTTGTCGTCGATGTCGAAGAGGCGCTGGCCGGCGGCGAAGCCGCAGACCTGGGTCTTCTTGCCGAAGCAGATCATGTCGGGCTCGACGCCGTAGTGCTGGTAGGCCCACATTTTTCCGGTCAGGCCGACGCCGGACTGGACTTCATCAAATATGAGCAGCATGTCGTTCTCATCGCAGAGTTGACGCACGGCGCGGAAGAACTCGGGACGGAAGTGGTTGTCGCCGCCCTCGCCCTGGATCGGCTCCAGGATGAACGCGGCGACGTCGTCCTTGCGATCGGCGAGGAACTGTTTGGCCTGCGCGATCGCGGCCTGCTCGCGCTGCTCGACGTCATCGTCGGACGGGAAACGCAGTTTCGGATTGTCGATGCGCGGCCAATCGAACTTCGGAAAGTACTGCGTCTTGCGCGGATCGGCGGTGTTGGTCAGCGAGAGCGTGTAGCCGGTGCGGCCGTGGAAGGCTTCGCGCAGGTGCATGATCTGCGTGCCGCGCTCGCTGCCGAGGCCTTTGCGGACGTTCTTGCGGATCTTCCAGTCCATCGACGCCTTCACCGCGTTCTCGATGCCGAGGGCGCCGCCTTCGATGAAAAACATGTGCTGGTTCAGGGTTGGGGGAACCGCCAAGCGGGCGAATGTCTCGACGAACTCGGCCATGTAGGTCGTGTAGATGTCGGAGTTAGCGGGCTTGTTGATCGCCGCGGTGGCGATGCGGTCGCGGAACTCGGGATTGTCGAGCCGCGGGTGGTTGTAGCCGATGGGGCAGGAGGCGAAGTTGGTGAAAAAGTCGAGGACGGCGCGGCCGCGCCGGGCATCGAAAAGCCACGAGCCTTTCGACTTGGTGAGATCCATGACGACGTCGTAGCCGTCGGCGAGCATGTGCCGCGAGAGCACGTTGTGAACATCGCCAGGCTGGATGTGGACGCGCCGGTCCGTGATGGCGGAAATGGACATGAAAGGCTCCTTTGAAGCGTTGGGATCATATCAAGCGGTTGTCGGTTGCGGTCCGTGGTCGTCGGTGACTTCGTGGATTAGGCGAAAGAGGGATCTGGTTCGGTAAACTCGGCCCCGTGACCGCTGGTTACAGATCGACGACCACCGGCAACCGAGCACCGATAACCACCAGACCACCAGAACAACCAAGGAGCTTCAATTGAAAGACATCGTCATCCTCGGCGGCGCCCGTACGCCGATCGGGTCGTTCCAGGGAACTCTCTCGTCGATGGCCGCGCCGAAGCTTGGCTCGATCGCCATCAAGTGCGCGCTCGAAAACTCCGGCGTATCCGCGGACCAGATCGAGCAGGTGATCATGGGCAACGTGCTGCAGGCGGGCATCGGGCAGGCGCCGGCGCGGCAGGCGGGCATAGGCGCGGGGATTCCGGTCAACGCGGGCGCGGTGACGGTCAACAAAGTCTGCGGCTCGGGATTGAAGGCGGTGATGTACGCGGCCAACGACATCCGCTGCGATGAGTACGACGTGGCGGTGGCCGGCGGGATGGAGTCGATGTCGAACGCGCCGTACGCCTTGCCGCAGGCGCGCGGCGGCTATCGCATGGGCAACGGCAAGATGATCGACCTCATGATCCACGACGGGTTGTGGGATCCGTACGGCGACAAGCACATGGGCAATTGCGCGGAGCTCTGCGCGGCGAAGTACCACTTCACGCGCGACGAGCAGGACGAGTTCACGCGCGAGTCGTATCGCCGCGCGCAGGACGCGGTGCGCAGCGGCAAGTTCAAGAAAGAGATCGCCGTGGTCGAGGTGCCTTCGAAGAAGAGCTCATCGATGATCGTCGATGACGAGGAGCCGTTCGCGGCGCCGCTCGACAAAATGGCGTCGCTCAAGCCGGCCTTTCAGAGGGATGGCGGCACGGTGACGGCGGCGAACGCTTCGAAGATCAACGATGGCGCCGCGGCGCTGATCGTGGCCTCGGCCGACTGGGCGGAGAAAAATGGCCGCAAGCCGATGGCGCGCATCATCGCCCAGGCCACGTCGGCGCAGGAGCCGGAGTGGTTCACCACCGCGCCGGCAAAGGCGATCGAGATCGCTCTGAAGCGCGCCGGCATGACGATCGGCGACATCGATCTGTTCGAGATCAACGAGGCCTTCGCGGTCGTGGCGATGGCGGCGATGAAGGACGCGAACATCCCGCACGAGAAGATGAATGTCTACGGCGGGGCAGTCGCCTTGGGACACCCGATCGGCTCGAGCGGTGCGCGCATTCTGGTCACGCTATTGCACGCCCTGGAGACGCAGAACAAGAAGCGCGGCATGGCCGCGATCTGCATCGGCGGCGGCGAGGCGGCGGCGATGATCGTGGAGCGGGTGTAGCTCGCGTCACGCATCGATGTGACAACTTGTAACGTGGCCGCGCCTCCGTCGTCGAAGGGTGTATAGATCTCGACGGAGGTGCGTCATGAGGAAGTCCGGTGTCCTTGCAGCCTCGCTGTTGTTCGTTGTCACGTCGGCGTTCGCACAACAGGACGGTCATTCCAATACCGTTTCTGTTTTTGTGTCGGACCTTTCGATCGTCTATACCAGTCATAGCGGGACCGATCTCGATGGCAGTTACGGCGTGGCGTTCAATCACATGTTCAACCGGCACCTGTCCGGCGAGCTGTCGGTGACCAATCAGCCGATTCAGCGGTCGATCATCGTCGCCTCCGCCTCTGGGCCGATCTTCTCCACGTCCAGAGAACACCTCTATCCGATCGACGCCAGCGTCTCCTACCACTTTCTTACGGACAGCCGCTGGAGGCCATATCTCGGTGGCGGAGTGCGGTACCTGGAAAACACCGTCAGTTTCGATCTGCCCACTGGAACCAGGCGTTTCAGCCATCGCACCGTCGATCCCGAGATTACCGGCGGGGTGACGTGGCAGTTCCGTCCGAACCTCGGCTTACGTTTCGACGCGAAGAAGATCATGGGCGACAGCTCGTCGATTCTCGGCGATTCCGCGCTCAGCGGCTCGGTGGGATTGAGTTTCCGGTTCTAGGACATCGAACGCTCGCGTCTGCCACGACGCTGGACGATTTGCGATTTGCCCTCGTAACGGTGTCGAAGTCATCGACATCCCCGGGGGCAAATCATGCATAAACCAATCGTCGTCGCAGTGTTGCTGTTCGTGGCCACATCAGCATTCGCGCAGTCCAATGCAATCTCCATTTACGTGACCGACATGTCAGCCGGCGCGAGCGGAAGCGACGCGAAGTTCGACACCGCCTTTGGCGCGTCATTCGAGCGCATGGTCTCGGATCGTTTTTCCGCCGAGGTTTCTGTAACGAGCCAGAATGCGCGCCGCATCGTGAGGTTGTTCAGTTCTGGCTCGGAGCCGAGGTTCGGAGTAGCCTCGAATCGCCTTTATCCGATCGATGCAACTGTCTCCTACAACTTCCTCACGGGCGGCCGTTGGAAGCCTTACATTGGCGCGGGCTTTCGTTATGTGAGAGACCCGTTTCATGGTCCGGGGCCGCTCTACGAGCACTACCCCACCGTCACCACGATCGATCCCGAGGTTTCGGGTGGCCTCATCTTGCAGCTCAATCGAACGCTCGGCCTCCGTTTCGACGCGAAGCAGGTCCTCGGCAGCAATCGCTCCACGGTGGCCGATCCGGAGCTCAAGGCGTCGGCGGGATTGAGCGTTCGGTTCTGAACGTCAGACGATTGCGTCCGCCAGCCCGGCGAGATCGTCGAACGTGAACTTCGGCGTTCCGCCGGGCAGTTCCGGTTGGTGCTGGCGATTGATCCAGGCGTTGTCGATGCCGAGGATGTTCGTCGGGACGATGTCGTGAAAGTTACTCTCGGCGGCGTGCAGCCAGCGCGACGGACCGATCAGCTCGCGCGCGGTCAGGAAGTGCGCGCGGCCGGGCTTGTAGGAGCGCACCTGCTGCGCGGTGACGACGATGTCGAAAGCGACGGTGAAGTGCTTGCGCGTCGCGGCGAGGAGATCGTCGTCGATGTTCGACAGGATGCCCAGCCGGCAACCGCCGGCGACGAGCCGTTCGAGCGATGGGTTGGTGTCGGGGAACGGCTGCCATGACGGCAAACTCTCCGCGAGAAAGCCGGCGCGCTCGGACGCGATCGGCCAGCCGAGTGCTTTGGCGACGCGCGTGGCGGTATCGCGGAGGATCTCGCGATAGGTTCGATAGCCCTCGGCCTGCACGCGATGTTCGACATCGGCATACGCGCGGAGGATCTTTTCCCGCGTGAATGACACGCCCTCGTTCGCGGCTGCGTGAAGAAACGCGTTGGCGATTCCGGACTCCCAGTCGATGAGGGTTCCGTAACAGTCGAAGGTGATGACGTCGTAGCGAGGCATGGCCGCGCATTATGAGTGATCAGGCTCACAGGAGCCGTCCCGGGCGTGCTATACGTTCCCCGTTCGCATGTACGAAGCCGCTGTGAAAACTCTGCGCACCGCCGAGCGCTTTCTGGTCAAGCCGGCCCTTGCAGGACAATTTGCCGGAGGCGCGGCCATGGTGTGCGACATCTCGGTGAAGGGGGCGCGCTTCCGTCACGCCCATCGTCTGGAGATGGGGCAGAAGTCGGTCCTGCAGTTCCGGATCGAGAGCCGGCCGGTGCCCGTGCACATCGAGGCGGTCGTGGTGTGGACGAAAGCCGATCCAGCGTCGCCGGGCCGCTTCGTGACGGGCGTGCGGACCTACGCGGACGCCAGCCTGATCGACGAGATTCTGGCCCAGCTTCAGGCCGAGAAGCGGACCACGCGCATCGAAGAGCTGCGGTCGACCGATCGCTTCGACGTCGTGCCGTCGCTGGATGGGATGTGGAACACATCGCCGGCGAGAATCGAGAATCTCTCCGCACGCGGCGCTCGGATCGAGACTCTTGGTCCCCTCGCGCCGTCGGCCAACGGCGTCCTGTCGTTTTCCGTTTCCGGCGCGGATTTGACGGTTGCGGTCAACGCATCGGTGGCCTGGTCGTCGATGAAGTCGGTCGATCCGTCGACGTATCGCACCGGTCTGTTCATCGATGAGAAGCCGGAACTGCTCCGCCTGGCCATCGGTCATCTCAGCGAGATCGGACGCGCCTCCCTCGACACGATTTCCCTCGGCCTGAAACTAAAAGTGATTCGCGCTCGCGCCCGCCAGCTGGCGCCGTCGTATCCAGCGGCGGAGACGTCCGGAGTCCCAACCGAGCAATACCTCTTGATCCAATGCGTCCGCGAGGAACTACGCCTGAATCCCGACGAGGCCATGCACTGGTACCGCCGCGCGCGCCTGATGATCGCGGATCCCGCCACCCGCTCCGCCGCCCCCGCGATCGCCGATCACCCCGATGCGCTGGCGGTGTGGGAGTACCTGGACCGCTCGATCGATCCGTCGATCATTGGGCGGACGTTTCAGTTGCCTTAAGTGACGCCGAGGACTGTGAACTTCGACATACGTGCGGCGACGGAAAGCGCTCGATCGTGAGTCGCAAAGAAAAGCGGCGGCTCGTCATCGTCCAGGCGGTCTCTGAAATTCATTGCGGAGACTAGATGAAGTGCGTCCAGGGTTCCCAGTGTGCCGGGTAGCGGTCCCGAGGCCGTCTGGATGAGTTCTGCCGTCACGTTTACGATCGTTAGGCGAAGCAGAATCTGATCTGCATAGTTCAATGCGAGTTGAAATGCGCTGTCGGTTAATCGACCAGACGCATTCAAGCGATAGAGAACGCGGTGACACTCGGCGGTACAGAGCTCACTCGTCACACCGTGGCTAATCTCGTTCCAGCTACCGAGCTGGTTCGCCTCTTTCAGCACGATGCGGAGAATGACAGACGCGTCGAGATAAACGATCACCGATATCGATTCCGCTCAGCCACGAGTTCTTCAACCGGGTCCCAGTCGAGGTGAAGTGAAGGCGGAGTCCAGTCGCCCAGACGCCCGAGAGATGGATCGGGAAACGTGAGCGGTTCGCGAATGTGGCCGCGGTCAATTGCGATTAGCTCAGCGCCATCCCACTTCAACCGCGGTCGGCGGAATGGCTCTTCGCTTGGAGCCGCAACAGGTTCGATTCGGGCAATCGTCTTACCGGCATCTACGACCTGCAATGTCGTACCGCTTCGTACGTCTGCAAGTCGTTCCGAAAGGTGCTGCTCCAACTCCGCAACCGTCACATCCTTTGTCATCCGCACACTTTCCCTCGGCTTTCCGCCTCTGTCAACGCGGTCACATTCCGTTGCATGCCGGCCAGCCTGGCTCGTTTGACCGCGCTCTTGCGGAACAGCGTCGAGAAATCCGACTGCTCGTAGCGAAGCAAGTCCGTGACCGGCGTGGCGCGGTATTCATCGCGCGGCGCGAAGGACGGGTGAGTGGCGGCGGGATCGTGGTTCCAGGGACAGACTTCCTGGCAGATGTCGCAGCCGAAGGCGTTGCCAGCTAGCGCGATGTCGGGCAACGCGCCGCGATGTTCGATCGTCGCGTAGCTGATGCAGACCTCGGAGGCGATGGTGCGGTTGGGGAGGATGGCGTCCGTCGGGCAGGCGTCGAGGCAGCGGGTGCAGGTGCCGCAGCGATCGGCGACGGCGTCCGGCGCGATGTCGTTTTCAAGCGATGTGAGCAGCGTGCCGATGAAGGTGTACGAGCCGATCTCCTCGTTGATCAGCATGGCGTTCTTGGCGATCCATCCGAGGCCGGATTGGGTGGCGAGGGAACGATCGGAGAGCGGGCCGGTGTCGACGTAACGCCACGTCTTTCCGTGCGGCGACACCTCGGCCTCGAGCTTGCGGAGGATGCCATCGAGCACCTCGTGATAGTCGTCGCCGAGGGCGTAGCGGGCGATGTAATTCGAGAGCGCGTTGGCGGGGGCGTCGGGACGAGTCGATGAATAGGGAACGAGAATCACGATCGCCGACTTTGCCCAGGGGAAGCGCACGGATGGATCGCGACGGATACTCGCGCCCTTCTCGAGGTAACGCATCGTGCCGTGATGGCCGCGCGCGAGCCACTCGTCGAAGACGCTTGCATGCGCGTCGGTGAGATCGCTCGCCCCGATGCGCATCACCCCTTCCGCCCGCGCGATCCGCTCGACCGATTCCCAGACCTCGGACAGTCGCGTGATCATGCCAGCCGGTCGAGGATCGGGCCGATCCAGCCCTCCGGCACTTTGATCGTCCCGAGCGTTTCGGTGGTCTTCACCGTGCCGTGATCGTCGGAGCCGCCGGTGAGCATCTTGCCGCGGAAGCGGGCGATCTGCGAGTAGGTTTCGCGCGACTCTTCATCGACGTCGGGATGGAGCACTTCGATGCCGTCGATCCCCGCGTCGAGCAGTAACGGAACGATGCGGACGTGATCGGGATAGAGCGTCGGATGGGCGATGGAGGTGAGGCCGCCGGTGGCTCGCATCAACGCCACCGCTTCATCGATGGCGAAGCGATCCTTCTCCACGTATCCGGGTTTCCCCGGTCGGAGGAGCTTATCGAAGGCGTCCGAAACTGAATCGACATAGTTCGCTTCGACCAGCGCGCGGGCAACATGCGGACGGCCGACTGCGCCGCCGGCGGCGAGCTGTTCGACGCGCTCGGAGCTGATGTTGTATCCGAGTGCGCGCAGCCGCTCGACGATGCGCCGTCCGCGGGTCTGACGGGCGTCGCGAAAGACGCGTAGCCGTTTCTCGATCCGCTCGTCGTGCGGATCGAAGGCATAGGCCAGGATGTGAATGTCGACGCCTTCGTACGCGCACGACAGCTCCGCCGCGGGAACGAGCGTCACGCCGCGCTCGTCGGCGTAACTCTTGATCTCGAAGTAAGCGGCCAGGTTGTCGTGATCGCTGATGGCCACGATCTCGATCCCGGCCGCCAGCGCCACATCGATCACCTCGGACGGCGACCGTGTGCCGTCGGAGTGATAGGTGTGGGTATGGAGGTCGGCGTAACGCACGGGGGAAGCGTAGCAGGTCGTTAAGTCCTGTCATCCTGAGCCGCCGACACCCCGGAGGGGTCGAGGACGGTCGAAGGACCCCCGGCTGATAACCGCCGCCGCCCGGGTTAGCAGGGCTGGGGTCCTTCGACCGTCCTGCGGCGCTCCGCCTTCGGCTACGCGCCTGCGGCGGCTCAGGATGACAGTTACGCTGTCGGCGCTTCGGGAACCTCCAGGTTCGCCACCACTTCATCACACCGCGCGCAGAGCCCGCCGTCTTCGACGACTTCTTCGCGGTACTGCCAGCAGCGTCCGCACTTTTTCCCGCGAGCGGGCGACATGGTGATGCCGATCGGGCCGATGCCTTCAACGTCGATCGTTTCGCCGGAAGCCTCGGGCACGATGTCGACGTGCGACACGATGAACATCCGCGCCAGATCGACGTCGAGTCCGCCGGTAAGCGCATCGCGGGTGATTCCGTGCAGCTGCACGTCGGCTTCCAGCGACTGGCCGATCGTCCCCGCGGCGCGTGCGGTTTCGAGCACCTTCGAGACGGCCTCGCGAACGCGGAAGATCCGCTCCCACGCCGCCGCATCGATTGAAGGCGCGGTGATCGCCGGGAAGTCGGTCAGATGAACCGACTGCTCCTTCGTTCCCGGCATGGCCTCATAAATCTCCTCGGCGGTGAAGGTGAGGATCGGCGCGAGGTAGCTGACCAGACCGCGCAGGATTTCGTACATCGCCGTCTGCGCGGAGCGGCGGCTCGGAGAGGCCGGCCCGTCGCAGTAAAGCGTGTCTTTCGAGATGTCGAGGTAGAGCGATGAGAGAACGACCGTGCAGAGATCGAGCAGGCGGTGGTAGACGACGTGAAAGTCGTACTCGGCATACGCTTTCCGGCACCGATCGAAGACCTCCGCGGCGCGGGCAAGCACCCACTTGTCGACGTCGAGCAGCTGATCGTGAGAAACACCATCGCGTTCCGGCTCGAAGCCGGTCAGGTTCGACAGCAGGTAGCGCGCGGTATTGCGGAGTTTTTTGTAGGACTCCGCGCTGCGGCTCATGATCTGCGGGCCGATGGTCATGTCGCTCTGGTAGTCGATCATGGCCACCCAGAGGCGGATGACGTCGGCGCCGTGCTGCTTGAGCACTTCCTGCGGCGAGAGGGCGTTGCCGCGCGACTTCGACATCTTGTCGCCCTGCTCGTTGATCAGAAAGCCGCAGGTGATGACTTCGCGGAACGGCGCGGCGCCTTCGATGCCGGTGCCGACGAGCAGCGATGACTGAAACCAGCCGCGATGCTGGTCGTGCCCTTCGATGTAGACGTCGCTCGGCCAGGTCAGCTCGGGCCGCGCCTTGAGCACGGCGATGTGCGAACAGCCGGAGTCGAACCAGACGTCGAGGATGTCCAGCTCTTTGCGGAACGCGGACGTGCCGCATTTCGCGCAGCCGTAGCCGGTGGGGAGAAAGTCGGTCGCCGGGCGGTCGTACCAGGAATCGGCGCCCTCGGCGAGGAACAACTCCTTCACGCGCTCGAACAACTCGGGAGAGGTGACCGGTTCGCCGCATTGTTCGCAATAAAGCACGGTGATGGGAACGCCCCACGTACGCTGGCGCGAGATGCACCAGTCGGGGCGGTTCTCGACCATCCCGGCCATGCGGTCTTCGCCCCAGGCCGGGAACCACTTCACCTTGTGGACTTCCTCGAGCGCGCGGCCGCGCAGGTCGTGATCGTCCATGGAGATGAACCACTGCTCGGTGGCGCGGAAGATGACCGGATGCTTGCAGCGCCAGCAATGTGGATAGGAGTGGGTGATGGTCTCGGTGTGCAGCAGCGCGCCGCGCTCGCGAAGCAGCTCGACGATCTGCGGATTCGCTTTGAAGACGTGCAGGCCGGCCCACTGCGGGACGTCGGCGGTGAACTCGCCGCGGTGATTGACCGGCGTGTAGGTTTCGAGGCCGTAGCGCTGGCCGGTGTAGAAGTCATCGGCGCCGTGGCCGGGCGCGGTATGAACCAGCCCGGTGCCCGCTTCGAGCGTGACGTAGTCGCCGAGGACGAAGATCCCTTCGCGCGGAAGGAAAGCGTGGCGGTAGCGAAGGTGCTCGAACATCGAGCCCTTGAACGTCTTGCGCACTTTGTAATCCGTCCAGCCGAACTTCGGCGCGACGGTGCCGACCAGCTCCGAGGCGATGATGAACAGCTCGTCGTCGTGCTCGATGACGTCGTAATCGAAGTCGGGCTTGACGGCGATGGCGAGGTTGGCCGGCAGCGTCCACGGCGTCGTCGTCCAGATGACGGCGTAGCACGGCTTCTCGATTGGCAGGTCGAGGCTCTGTACCGATTCGTCGGTCAGGCGGAAACGCACGTACACCGACGGTGACGTGTGATCGGCATACTCGACCTCGGCCTCTGCAAGCGCCGACTGATCGTACGTGCACCAGTGCACCGGCTTGAGTCCCTTGTAGACCATGCCGGTGCGGAAAAAGCGGCCGAGGGCGTAGGCGATGTCGGACTCGTACTGATACGACATCGTCATGTAGGGATGGAACCAGTCGCCGAAGACGCCGAGGCGGATGAAGTCCTGGCGCTGGATGGAGACGAACTTCTCGGCGAACTCGCGGCAGGCGCGGCGGAAGTCGGCGGGCGCCATCTCCTTCCGCTTGGAGCTGCCGATCTCCTTGTCGACGGCGTGCTCGATCGGCAGGCCGTGGCAATCCCAGCCCGGCACGTACGGCGAGTCGAAGCCCATCATCGTTTTCGATTTGACGACGATGTCTTTGAGGATCTTGTTGAGGGCGTGGCCCATGTGGATGTGGCCGTTGGCGTACGGCGGGCCGTCGTGCAGGACCGACTTCGGCCGCCCTTCCGACTTCTCGCGAATGAGCTTGTAGAGATCGATGAGGCGCCACTGCTCGAGCCGCTTCGGCTCGTTCTGCGGCAGGTTGGCCTTCATCGAGAAGGAGGTCTGCGGAAGGTTCAGCGTTTTCTTGTAGTCACTGCTCTCGGCCATGGTGGGGGGCGAAACTAACAGCCGGGCGCTGGCATTTCAAGGTGATGCGGTCGCGCAGTCTCGCGGTCTCGGAGTTGCGCGGTGCCGCGAGACCTCGGAACCGCGAGACCGCGCTACTGCGATTTCGCAAGTTCGCTGTCGAGATGCGCGAGCGCCGCCTGCAGTGATTCGCGCCGGCGTTCGTTGGTGGTCGATTCGAGCTCATGGACGATGCGCCGCCGCGAGAGCTCGAGACCTTCGCGCTTCTGGCGGCGCTCGATCTCGTGGATGTCGACGTGCTTCCCGAGTCTTCGCGCCTCGCGCTCATCCTCGACATCCTGCCGATTGGACTCGACTGCCTTGCTTTCGAAGCCTCTTGCCATAAAGAAAAATCGGCGTGCATGGAGCGCGCCGGTTACTTGGTTGCCAGCTCCCATTCCGCGTCTACGCGGCCGAGGACGAGCGGAAGATCGTCGGCGAGAAGAAAACGGTCCTTCACGGACTGGAGCGCCTCGATCGTGAAGTGCCCGAGGTACTCATCGCGGTTGCGGTAGCGATCGATGACCTCTGCTTTTGACCAGGGAATGTACGAGCCGACGAAGCTGGCGCGCGAATCAGGGAAGCCGATCTTCGGATCGCGCAGGTTCCAGCCGGTATATGTCGCCAGCGGCGCGGCGACCTCGGGCAGATGCACGCCGGCGACTTCGATGCCGTCGCTGTTGATCTGCGGCACGAGCGTTGGGTAGACGCCGTCGACGCGCGGCGGCTCGGTGGTGATGCCGCGGCTCCAGTCAGCGCCGAGGTCGGTGCGGTAGACCTCGTAGTTGAAACCGGGGACGGCCACGCCGTGAATGGTCTTCATCGACAGACTGCTGACCGGAACGAGCGAATGGAGCGAGATGCGCGGATAACGGCTGTCCGGCGGCGCGACACCGTCGCGCGCCCAGGCGTCGAGCGCGGCGGCGAAGGCGTGCCGCAGCTGTTCGATGCGCAGCGGATTGTCGAGTTGCTGGCCGAGGATCGAGCGCTCGGCGTTGTGCGCGGGTGGGAAGGCTCCGCCGATATGCGCGACCCCTGCGATGAAGTAGATGCGAACCTCGGGTGGGATCTCGACATCGGACTTGCCGTCCGGCGACGTGTGGATCAGCGAAGCGCCGCGCGACCAGTATTCGTAGGCCGTGTTGACGTAGAAGATCTTCGGCACGACGTGCTCGGCGCGGGCGCTATCGAGCAATCCGGCGGTGATTCCCGTTTTCGGATCGGTCTCGGGATTGTCGGTGAAGGGGAAGACATCGGTCGGATAGAAGAGCGGCGAGAGCGGCTGTGCGTCGCGCGACGGCTGGGCGAAGCGGTGATTGAACGATCCGCGTCCCGCGCCGGCGACGTAGACCAACAGCGCGTCGAACACCTGCCGGCCGTCTTCGTCGGCGTTGAAGCCTTGCCAGACGAGGTGACGTAGAAAACGTCCGGTCTGTGAGATTCCCATGGCGTACGCGCGCTCGGCGTGCACGATCGCCCGCGGGTCGTGTTTGGCGTACGCAGCAAAGTCGCGCACCGCGGCGAGGCCACAGCCGACGATCGCGGGATCCTTGGCGGTGTAGATGACCTCATAGATCCGGCCGGGAACGAAGCCGTTGTCGAAGTGGATGGTGTGATCGTCGCTGAAGCGCCAGAGTTTCGCGGCAATGGTCTTGCGCTGCGCCAGCGGCGCATCGCGCTCGGTGAGGATGGCGTCTTTCGCGTTGATGTCGGCGACGGGATAGCCGGTGCCGCCGATGTTGCCGGTGATCACATGACCGAGCGGATGGTCGAGCGTCTTCTCGACGACGACGAAGTCGGCGCGAACGCGGCCGGTGATTCCGCGCGCCACCGGCACGTAGAGCCGCAGCAGTTTCGGATCGGGCCGGATATCGAACTGCCAGCCGACTTCGGCGATCGTGTAGCCCTGCCGCAGGTAGTAGTCATCGACGTTCTGTTCGCGGATCAGAAAACGTCCGCCGCGGTTGGGGACGTCGATAAAGAGCGTCCCGTTGCCACCCTTTTTCGGGACGAGCAGATCGACATCGGCCGAGAACTCGACTTCACCTCTGGCGTTGCGCGGCGCTTTGTCGAGATCGACGATGACGCGATCGTGGGCGTTGGCTGGATCGACGGCAAAGTACGCGCGGCCCTGAATCCGCTCGTACGCGCCGGCGGGGCCGAACGATTTCCCGCCGAGGTAGTCGGTGCGGGAGGTGATGTCGAAGTGATCGACGCGGGCGAGGGCGGTGGTTGCGAGGAAGAGGGTAGCGAAGAAGATGCGGCGCATTGGCGCGATTGTAAGGTTTGTCATCGCTGCCTCCTCGCTGTCTTCCTGAGCCGCCGGAGCCGCGTAGTGCGAAGCACGGAGCGGCGGAGGACGGTCGAAGGATCCCCAGCTGATAACCCGGGTTGGGAGATGGCGGATCAGCAACCCCCCCGCCCCGTCCGGGTTATCAGCTGGGGGTCCTTCGACCGTCCTTCGCTACTCCGCCTTCGGCTACGCAGCTCCGGCGGCTCAGGATGACAGGGTTGATGTTGTCTACATCCCGCCCGCGGTCACCGTTCGCGGCGCGATGACGCGCAGCCGTTCGCCGGGATGGAGTTTGTGCTCTACCTCCAGCTCGTTGAGACCGAGCAGTTCGTCGACGGTCAGGTTGTGGCTTTTGGCGATCGAGTAGTACGTGTCGCCTTTTTTCACGGCGTAGTAGGCGTCGCTGTGGTTGAGCAGCGAGCCGAGCTCGCGGGCGCGGACGGGGAGGTAGATCGAATCGCCTTCCGAGATCGATGACGCCGAGCGGAGGTTGTTCATCGCCACCAGCGTGTCGACGTCGGTGCCGAGGGAGCGGGCCAGGCGCTGGAGGTTTTCGCCTTCGCGCAGCGTGTAGGAGCAGATGGCCACGTTCGCATCCTCGTTCTTCAGGGTCGATGCCCGGGCCATCACGGCGTCGGCGGCCTTCGACGGAATGCGCACGGTCGCTTTGCCGGGCGGCACGATGCCCTGGCGGAGCGAAGGATTGAGATCGCGCAGGACGGCTTCGTCGATGTTACCCACCGAGGCGAGGTAGCGGAGGGAGAGCGGACCTTCGACCTCGACCGGCTTCAGATCGAGATCGAGCGGCTGGCCGAGGCGGAAACCGTACGTCGTCGGATCGCTGGCAATGGTCAGGGTGGCGAAGAACGTCGGCACGTAGCCGCGGGTCTCCTTCGGCACCGCTTCGTTTTCCAGCAGTTCCCAGAACGTCGTGCCGCCGGTGGCGTTCATGGCCCGGCGGATGCGGCCGGGGCCGGCGTTGTAGGCGGCCAGAGCCAGCGGCCAGTCGTTGAACTGGCGATAGAGATCTCTTAGATACGCGGCGGCGGCGCGGGTGGAGCGTTCGGGATCGGCGCGCTCGTCGACCCACCAGTCGACGCGCAGGCCGTACTCGCGCGCGGTCTCGGGCATGAACTGCCAGATGCCGTGCGCGCCGGCGCGCGAAGTGACCGACGGCACGTAGGCGCTCTCGATCACCGGCAGGTAGGCCAGGCCGCGCGGGAGCTTGTAGTCGTCGAGCGCCTTGTCGATCAGCTTCTTGTACTTGGCCGAGCGGATGAGCGATTCCTGGATGCTCGGCTTGAGGTCGGTGGTGAAGTACTGCAGCGCCCCGCGAATGGTGCGGTGATCGGGGATGGGGATCGAGGCCACCGCTTCGACGTCGACCTTCGGAGCGTCGAGGCCGACCTTCGGTCCGGCGACCGGCTTCCCTTCGCGAGCCACGATCTCGTCGTAGGCCGCTTCGAGCGCGCGGCGGTAATCGTCGGACTGGAGTTTCGCCGCCGAGGGGGATTGATGCGTGGGAGCGGCGGCGGTGGTGACCACCGGCTTCGGCGGGGGAGCGGACGTCGCGCAGGCGGCGGCGTAGACGGCGATCAGCAGCACGGATGCCCGTCTCATCATCATCACAACCCCCTTCCCGCCCTTTACAAGTCTTCGAACTTCAGATTGACCGAGAGCGACTGGATGTCGCTCGTTTCGCCGAGGTCGAGTTGTTGCTCCTGCGACTGCACCACCCCGCCGTCATTTTCAAAGGATACCGTAAGGCGCAACTTCTTCGACTTCGCCAGCGTCCCGGGCGCCATCGGCAGGGTCACGGTACGGTGGACGTCGCGCTTCGGCTTGGGAGGATGGCGAAGGGCGTCGAGCGGCGAGACTTCCTTCTTCGTTGTCGATTTGGGCGCCGACTGCGTGGCCCGTTTCCGCAGCGATTCCAGCTCGGCCATGATGTCGACCGAGGAGCGCACCTTGACGTGTTTGACGTCGGGCTCCCCCTTGGCCTGTTTCTCGGTCTGGCCGAAATCGATCTCCGGCTCGGGCGCGAGGGGAGCGGGAGGTTCGGGCTCGGGTGGCGCGACCTCGATCGGAGGCGGCGCCGGGACGTGTGGCGGCGGCTCGGCGATGGTCGGCATCGGCGGAACCTCGATCTCGTCGTCGAGATCCACTTCCTCGATTGGCTCGATCTCGAATGACGGCGCCGGCTGCGGCTGCGGGTTGTAGGCGGGAATGGGATCGGTGCCGAGGTCGCCCCGCTTGTGCTCGGGGACGGGTGCATCTTCGCGGACGCGGAAGGCGACGTCGGCGGCGGGACGGCGCGGCGCGGCCTTCACCGGCTCCTCGCCGGTCATGCGGCGGCGGAGGGTGCGCAGGGTCAGCTTCGAGATCACCTTCAGCGTCTCGAAGACGCCGTCTCCGCGCGAGGCCACGGCTTCGACGTAGTCGTACCGGCGCTCGTGATCGACGATGTCGAGGACGTCCTCGACCGGGGCGATGTTGGGGAGGTCGCGCTTGTTGAGCTGCAGGATCAGCGGGATCTCGTCGATGGAGAGGCCGATCTCGCTGAGGTTCTCGCGCAGGTTCTTGAAGCTCTCCAGGTTGGCGTCGAGCATCGGTTTCTGCGAGTCGGCCACGAAGACGATGCCGTCGACGCCCTTGAGCACGAGCTTGCGGGTGGTGTTGTAAAAGACTTGGCCGGGGATGGTGTAGAGCTGGAGCCGGGTCTTGAATCCGCCGATGACGCCGACGTCGATGGGGAGCAGATCGAAAAAGAGCGTTCGGTCGGTTTCGGTCTCCAGGCTGACCATCTCCCCGCGGCTCTGCGGCGAGGTCTTGGCATAGATGTGGTGCAGATTGGTCGTCTTTCCACAGAGGCCCGGACCGTAGTAAACGATCTTCGCGGCCATCTGCATCGTCGCGTAATTGAAGAAGACCATTCCGCCCGCGCTCCGACTCGAAAGGGGTCGATGGTAGCACCCGCTACTTTGGGGTCGCAAGAATGCGCGCCGCCAGAAGTCGGTAGACCTCCGCGAGCTCCGGCTGATCGCGCAGGGCATCGAGGTGGCGCTGCATGACTTCTGATTCCCCGCGCGCGGCCGGACCGGTGAAGCGCCGGGCGTCGGTGTGGGCGACCCAGTTGTCGATGGCGGAGCGGGCCAGGGCGGCGATGTCTTCCCGCGCGCCGTCGATGCCGATCAGCTCTTCGGCGATGTCGAGCAGGGCGGCGACGTAGTTCGATCCGAAGACGGCGGCGGCGTGGTAGCGGGTCTTCGCCCCAGCCGCAATCTCCGCGAACCGGGCGCCTGCGTTCTTCGCAATCTCCTCGGCGACGTCGCGATGAGCGCCTTCGAACACGAGGAGGGTTCCTTCCAGATCGGATGATTCGCCGGCCGGCGGCAGCGATTTGAGGGGATGGAGCGAGAAGCCGCCTCGGAGCGCAGGCAGCGCGCCGCTGGGATGGAAAATGATGGCCTTCGTCTCGGGGATTGCCGCCGTGACCTCTTCGATGGCGCGATCGCTGACGGCGACAAGAATCAGTTCGCTGGTCGCTGCCAACTCTTCGATGGTTCGCCTCGGCGCGATGTCCCACTCGGCTCGTCGGCTGGCGATGCCGGTGACCGGCCAGCCGATTCGCTTCCAGGTCGAGGCGAAGGCCCAGGCCGCGCGGCCGCTGCCGATGATGCCGAGTTTCATCGATCGAGTGTATTTCGAAAGGGGGACCGGTTCACGCGGAGGCGCGGAGACGCGGAGAAAAGCGTCTAAACTGCTCCCGATGCCTCGCGCGATCGTCCTCCTGCTCCTGGCCGTCGCCGCCTCGACGGAGGCGAAGCCGCCCACGACTTGCGGCGGGACGGACGACTACTCGAAGGCGCTTTGCGCGTATCAGCGTCGCGCGTTCACCGAGGCCGAGGCGGGGTTTCGGGTGATCGTGGAAAAGAATGAGATCGATCCGCAGACCATCCGGGCTATCTACTTTCTGGCACGCACGGAGATGAAACGCGGGCGTTTCGACGAAGCGGCCCCCTTGTTCGTAAGAATCTACGCCATGGACCCGGCGTTCTACGCAAGCTGGAACTGCGATTTTCTCCTCGGGGAGTGCAGGCGAGCGGTGGGAAGGGACTAGCACTCAGCAGATGGCTCAGCAAACCAACTTCGAGCTTCGCCGCAAGCTCCTCCAGCTGGAGGCGCTTTACGACGTCGGCCGCGCGCTGAACACGCTGCGTCCCGAGGGGGAGCTGATCGAAGAGCTGATGCACCGCGCCATCGCCGTGCTCGACGCCATGGTCGGCTTCGTCTTCTCGCTCGACGAAAAACTCAACGTCCAGCAGATCTTCACCTTCGGCATCGAGATCCCCACCCCGGCCAACGCCATCCTGGCCGAGCCGCCCATCAAGCAGGTTCTGGCCTCCCGCGAGCCGATGTCGGTCACCGTCTCCCGTTTTCTCGGTGGCGCGGGAAGCGACCTGCTCCTCGCGCCGATGATCTCCGGCGAGACCATCATCGGCATCATCGGCGTCGGCGGGAAGGAAGAGCGCGGCGCCAAGAGCGGCAGCTTCGTCGAAGATGATCTCCGCTTCCTGGTCTCGCTGGCGGCCATCGGTGGCGCGGCCATCGACAACGCCCGCAACTTCTACAAACTCTCCGTCCTGCGCGAAACGCTCGAAGACGAGAATCGCAACCTCAAGCAGCGCATGCTGCGCGACTACAGCGACCGGCTGATGATCGGCGACTCGCCGAAGATGCAGCGGGTCATCGACCTGGTGGCCCGCGTGGCCGACTCGCAGGCCAGCGTGCTCATTCGCGGCGAGTCGGGAACCGGCAAAGAGATGGTGGCCCGCCTGATCCACGGCAACTCGCCGCGCAAGGACGGGCCGTTTGTGGCCATCAACTGCGCCGCGCTTCCCGAGACGCTGCTCGAGTCCGAGCTCTTCGGCATCGAGCGCGGCGTGGCCACCGGCGTCGACGCCCGGCCGGGCAAGTTCGAACTGGCCAAGGGCGGCACGATCTTCCTCGACGAGATCGGCGACATTCCGCTGACCCTGCAGGCCAAGCTCCTGCGCGTGCTGCAGGAGCGCGAGGTGGAGAAACTCGGCGGCCGGCGTCGCATCCCCATCGACGTCCGCATCCTGGCGGCCACGCATCGCGATCTGGAACAGATGATCGAGAAGACCGAGTTCCGCCAGGACCTCTACTACCGGCTCAAGGTCGTCGAGATCGTCCTCCCGCCGCTGCGCGACCGGAAAGAGGACATCCCCAAGCTGGTGCGCTTCTTCCTCGACAAATACGGCAAGCGCGAAGGGCTCACCGACGTGCGCATCACCCAGGAGGCGCTGCAGAAGCTGATGCGCTATCCCTTCCCAGGAAACGTCCGCGAGCTGGAGAACCTGGTGGAAGGCTCGCTGGCGCTGACCACCGATCCGGTGATCGATCCCGGCGACCTGGCCCTTCCCGAATCGGCGTCTGGAGCCGGGGGCGTGGAGATGATGACCGACTTCCCCTCTCTGAACGAGCTCGAACGCCGTTACGTGGCCCGCGTCCTCGCCTACACCAAGGGCAATATGTCGAAGGCGGCTAAGATCCTTGGGGTCGATCGCAAGACTCTCTACCGGATGCGGGAGTCAATGTCCCAATTAGCCCCAACTGTGGAATCGTGGGACGTTCACTAGTAAGCGCATTATTAACAATTACTTATGAGTTGGAAAATCTTTGAAACCTTGTTTGTGGGGCGAATAGCCACACTCGCACACTCCGTCACATTTCGTGTCGTTTCCGTGTAAACTTCGCAAGATCAGAGGCTTAGAGAGAGTGCAGCTGAAAAAACAGGCGTGGCAGTGGCGTTGCTCTTGGGAGGTCCCGACACTTGAGGGGGGACACCATGAAAAGCATCGCCGAAACCCGCACCAACGCCGTTTCCGCCCAGTACGCGCTTCCCATGCTGCTGGCGGTCAATACGTTCGCTCTGCTCGCCATCGAACAGCTGGGCGGCATCCCCGACTGGATCAAGTCCGCGGTGGCGCTCCTCCTCGGCTTTTAATCCGCTCGTCAAGGAATCCTCTGAAATGACGACGACCGCCGAGCGGCAGATGGAGCTGACTCTCCCGATGGTCGCGGATATCGAGATCGCAGCCGCCCGCGCGGCAGGCAATCTCGCCCGCGAATTGGGAATGAGCTCCGAGAAGATCGATGAGATGACTCATGCGATCATCGAGGCCTGCATCAACGCTCGCGAGCACTCCGGTTGCGCTGACAACCGCATCTATCTAAGATTCGTCGGCACGAACCAGGAAGAGGGCAGCCGGATCGATGTCTGGATCACCGATCATGGACGTGGATTCGATCCGGACGAAGCCCGGTCCCGCCGGCCCGCGCCCGGCGTCTCTCACAAACGTGGCCGCGGATTGCAACTGATCGAAGCGCACATGGACGAGGTAAGCATCTCGACGTCGTCGGGCGGCGGAACCACCATCCATATGGTCAAATACGAGAAGAAAGAATCATGACTGAGGAACTGAAAGTCGCGGT